>ENA-OQRB01000204-OQRB01000204.1-human-gut-metagenome-genome-assembly--contig:-NODE-204-length-44570-cov-7.768168_pt1 | contig 44570 bp, 41 predicted proteins | sample MGYA00243235_ERZ505100 | MGnify/ENA primary metagenome ERZ505100 (study PRJEB26097, sample SAMN02712145) | human gut metagenome | biome: Gut microbiome | host: Homo sapiens | place: Denmark: Copenhagen...
GAAATATGAGTAATAAATTTAAAAATATAATTGTATCTGTTTTATTTTTAACAATATTACTATTAGTATTTGTTTTAAATATATTAAAACCAGATACAGAAATATCTATTGCTGAAAGGCGTAAGCTCGAGCAGTTTCCAAGTTTTACATTCCAAAATTTATTTAATGGTACATTTTTTAGTAAATTTGATAACTATGCAAATGATCAATTTATTAGTAGAGATAATTTTAGAACTGCAAAAGCTAAACTAGACTTAACTTTAAAAGGAAACTATCATAACATTTATATTAAGAACGATTATTTAGTTGAGCAGACCTATCCTCTTTCTGATGCTTCTGTAACAAACTTAACAAAGAAAATAACAGATATAAAAAATAAGTATTTAGCCAATAACAAGATATATTTTTCAATTGTTCCAGATAAAAATTATTTTGTAAATGATAATAATTTAAAAATGGATTATGATTTGCTTGAAAGTAAAATGAAAGAAAATTTAGATTTTGCCACATATATAAAGATATTAGACAAATTAGATTTAACTGACTATTATAAAACTGATAGCCATTGGAAACAAGAAAACATCCAAAAGGTTGCTGATGAGCTCTTAAAAGGTATGAACAATTATACAAGTTCTAGTTATAATGTTGAGAATATTGCAAAGTTTAAAGGTACTTATGCTTATCGAGTACCTGTAAATACTGACTTTGATGAAATAAATATAATGACTAATGACATATTAAAAAATGCCAGAGTATTTAATTATACAACTAATACTTATACTAATGTATATGATTTAAACAAAAAAAATTCATTAGACAAGTATGATATATATTTGTCCGGTGCTACTCCCCTTTTAACTATTTATAACGATAAAAATACTAGTGGAAAAGAATTGATAATTTTTAGAGACTCGTATGGAAGCAGTTTAGCACCTTTGTTATTAAGTTCTTATAGTAAAATAACTCTAGTAGATACTAGATACATCTCACCTACAATATTAGGAAATTACATTGATTTTAGTAATAAAGATGTGTTATTCATATACAGTATTTCAATAATAAATAATAGTTATTCTTTAAAATAATATATATAAAAAACTTACGAACAATTAAATTCGTAAGTTTTTTTGTGGAGCAGGTGATGGGAATCGAACCCACATAGCCAGCTTGGAAGGCTGGAATTCTACCATTGAACTACACCTGCATTTCATATGAACAAGTATTATTATAAATGTTATATTATATTTTGTCAAGAACTTTTATGAATTTTTTTATTTTTTTTGAATAAATTTTATAAATAGATTTGGAGATTTATTTATGAAATTTATTCTAGATGTTATTAAAGGTGTTTTTATTGGCAGTGGTGCTATCCTTCCTGGTATTAGTAGTGGTGTGTTCTGTGTTATTTTTGGTATTTATGAAAAACTAGTTGATAGTGTATTAAATATATTTAAAGATTTTAAAAAGAATTTTGCTTTTCTATTTCCTATTGCACTCGGTGGAATTATTGGAGTATTGCTTGTTAGTAAATTATTAAAATTTTTATTTGCTACATACCCTATGCCTACTAACTTTTGCTTTATTGGCTTGATTATTGGAAGTATGCCAATTCTATTTAAAAAAGCAAATAACAAATCTGGTTTTAGATTGCACTATTTGCTATATTTCTTGTTTACTTTTTTAATAGGAGTATTATCAATTAGATTAGAACACATTTTACCTCAACTTATAAATTTAAATCTTGATTCTAATTACTTTTTCTATTTAGTATTGGCTGGGCTTTTGATGTCTGCAGGAGTGGTTATTCCTGGTGTAAGTAGTAGCGTAATTTTAATGACATTAGGTGTGTATACTACATACCTTTCGGCTGTTGCAAATATTGACTTAAGTATTTTATTTCCTATTGGAATTGGACTTTTTATTGGTAGTATTTTATTTTTAAAACTTATACAATTTTTGTTTAGTAAATACTATGTTCAAACTTTTTATGGAATAATTGGATTTGTACTAGGTTCTGTATTAGTTTTATACCCACGGTTTCACCTTTAATTTAGAAGGTTTTATTTCTTTACTTTTATTTGCTATTGGTTTCTGGCTAAGCCTGCAATTAGAAAAAAAAGAAAGCTCCTAAGCTTTCTTTCTTCTTAAAATCCATCCACCCTCTGCTTTAATTGGTAATTTCATTAAAACAGTTTGTTCTGCTTTTCCCGGATTTACAGTTGGTATCTCTTCTTCTGTTTCTGAGTCCCATAAATTTTCTATCTTAAAGCTTACAGGCTCTATTTTTCCAGGTATTAAAATTTCCATTGTATCTCCAACAGATAATTTATTTCTAATTTCAATTATGTATTTATCTCCATTTTCATTTAACACTTTTCCGCCAAATTCATAATTTGGATTATATTGTTTACCATCATACTCTTGGAAATCTTTATTATTTCTATCATTGAAATAGAATGTTGTTAATCCTCTTGTTTTTGTCTTTTCTAATTCACTTAAATATTTTGTATAATCATAATGTTCTGGATCATTTATATAGTCATCAATTGCATTTCTATAAGCATTTACTACAGATGCCAAATAATATTCTGTTTTTAATCTACCCTCTATCTTTAAGCTATCCACTCCCATATCAATTATTTCAGGCACTTCTTTGATTAAACACAAATCTTTTGATGAAAATATATATGTACCATTTTCATCATATTCAACTGGCATTAAGTTTCCAGGCTTGTTATGTTCTTCAACATATACATTATATGCCCATCTACAACTTTGGGCACAATCTCCAAGATTTGCACTTCTACTAGCCAAGAAATCACTTAAGAAACATCTTCCTGAATATCCAAAACAAATAGCTCCATGCACAAATATTTCTGTTGTTAAATCTTTTGGAGTGTTGTTTATAATATCTCTTACTTGTTCTTTATTTAACTCTCTACCTAAAATAACTCTTTTAGCTCCGTTTTTATACCAAAAGTTTGCACTATGATAACTAACGGTGTTTGCTTGTGTACTTACATGTATCTCAACATCAGGTGCATATTGTTTTAATATTTCCATTACACCACCATCAGAAGCTATAATAGCGTCTACTTTTAGGTCATTTAACATTTTAGCTTGTTCTTTTATTTCCTCATAATAACTATCCCAAGCATAAATATTTATAGCAGCATAAACCTTTTTTCCTATACTATGTGCATATTTAATTGTTTTAGCTAAATCATCATTATCAACTTCTGCTCTACTTCTTAATGAAAGAGCCCCTGTACCACAGTAAACTGCATCTGCTCCATATAAGAATGCTGTTTTGGCTTTTTCAAAAGATCCTGCTGGTGCTAATAATTCTGGTTTTATTTTATTCATTTTATTTCCTCATTTCTAATTAAAAATCCATATATAATTATACAATATTTGTCATATTTTGTCGAGCGATTTTTGTTAATTTTTACCACTTTATATTGATTTTAGAAACATTTGGTTTTATAATGGAATAGCCTCTATTTAGAGAGTATCTTTAAAAGGAGGTGAGTCGTCTTGAACTCTTTCAATAAGTTAATGGTACTTGTTATGATATACTTAATTTTAAAACTCTTTGACAAATAATAAGTACATAAAAATCCTACGAATTTGCGCTTCGTAGGATTTTTTTCTTGATTTTTTCAATAAGTTTTTATTAAGAAAAATTACTTTTCTTAGTATATATTTATATTACACCAAAAGTTAAAATATGTCAATAATTTTGCTTTACTTTTTCATTAAAATTTGATAATATATTACTAGTTTTAAGTAGGAGATTTTTATATGGAAACTGTTTCAAAAAAGAAAGTGAAATTAAATAGAATTCAATTACTTATTTTGTATTTCTTTTTATTTGCATTTTTAGGCTGGGTTATGGAAACTTTGTATGCTATATATAACTTAGGTCATTTTGTAAAAAGAGGGTTCCTATATGGTCCTATTTGCCCTATATATGGATATGGAGCTTTAATGCTTATTATATTTTTTAATAAATACCAAAAACATAATTTTAAACTTTTTATATATTCTGCAGTTGTTTTCTCTGCCTTTGAATATTTTGTAAGCTACATTTTAGACGCAATGTTCGCAATGCACTGGTGGGATTATACAAATGAATTTTTCAACTTAAATGGACGTATTAGTATTTTTTATTCATTTGCTTGGGGTATTATTGCAATATTATTTATAAATCACGTATACCCATTTTTCAAAAAGCATGTGAATATTATACTTTCTAAAATTCCATACATTTTACAGATTATTTTAGTCTACTCATTTTCAGTCATGTTAGTGGTCGATACAATTGCTTCTTGTGTAAGATATTTAAATTAAAAGGTAACCTTAATTGGTTACCTTTGATATTGCAAGTCCGTCTCCTACTTCTAATATTTTTGTTTCTAATTTATCATTATTAGTAATCTCGGCAATATATTCTCTTAAATTTCTAACTGCAGTTCTTTGTTTGTGTTTATTGTAATCACTCATAACATATCCTTTATATAACACATTATCTGCAATTATTACTCCCCCTTGTCTTATCATTCTCAAAGCTTGATTCAAAAAGAATGGATATTTTCCCTTTGCAGCATCTATAAATACAACATCATATTCATCATTTAAAGTTGGTAAAATTTCTACTGCGTCGCCTTCATATATATTTATTTTATCTTCTACCTCTGCCTTTTTTATATTTTCTCTTGCTTCTTTTACTCTTTCTGTATCTCTTTCAATTGTATCTATTTTGCCATTTTCTTGCAAATATTCTGAAAAGCAGATGGCTGAATAGCCAACTGCTGTCCCTATTTCCAATATTTTATTTGGTTTAATTTCAGTTAAGATTTTAGCAACAACTTCTAAAGTATCATCCATTATAATTGGTACTTTATCTTCTAGTGCTTTTTTCTTAATTTTTTCTAATTCAACGCTATTCATATTTTCCTCTACTCTGCTGTAGCTCTTCTTGCCATTCTTTCTCTATCTTTATTATTTAATATTTTCTTTCTTAGACGAATATTTTTTGGCGTTACTTCAACCAATTCATCTTCTGCAATAAATTCAATAGCTTTTTCTAATGACATTTGTACTGGTGGTACTAAACGAAGTGCATCATCAGAACCTGAAGCTCTAGTATTTGTTAAGTGTTTTTCTTTACATACATTTATAGATATGTCTTCATTTCTAGAGTTTATACCAACTATCATTCCCTCATACACCTCAACACCTGCACCAATTAATAGTTCTCCTCTTTCTTGTGCATTGTATAGTCCATAAGTAATTGATATTCCTGGTTCAAATGCTACTAAAACTCCTCTTGTTCTTGCTTGAATTTCACCTTTATATGGCTCATAATTATCAAATATGCTGTTCATAGTTCCTTCACCTTTTGTATCAGTTAAGAACTCTGTACGATATCCAATTAAACCTCTTGCTGGAATTCTAAATTCTATTTTAGTATGTCCTGCTTCAGCTGGTTCCATGTTTGCCATTTCAGCTTTTCTTCTACCTAATTTTTCAATAACATTTCCTATACAATCATCTGGTACATTTACAACCAATCTTTCCATTGGTTCACATTTTACGCCATCAATTTCTTTAAATATAACTTTTGGACGAGATACTAAAAGTTCAAATCCTTCTCTTCTCATTGTTTCTATTAATACTGATAAGTGTAATTCTCCACGTCCACATACTTCAAAACTATCTGGTGTGTCTGTTTCTTTTACACGTAAACTTACATTTCTTTCAAGTTCTTTAAATAGTCTATCACGAATATGTCTTGATGTAACAAATTGTCCCTCTTTACCTGCTAAAGGTCCATTGTTAACACTAAATGTCATAGATACTGTTGGTTCATCAATATCAACAAAATCGATTTTTTCTGGATTATTTATATCACAAACAGTTTCTCCAATGTTGATATCACCAATACCTGAAATACATACTATATCTCCAGCACCAACTTCTTCAACTTCTGTTCTTTTTAGACCTTGATAAGTAAATAATTTAGCAATTTTTCCTTGTGTTACTTTGTCATCTTTTTTACAAACTGCAACACTTTGTCCTGCTTTAATTGTTCCACGTTCTACTCTACCAACTGCTAGTCTTCCCAAATAATCATCATAGTCGATATTAGAAACTAATAATTGCATTGTTCCTTCTTGTTCACATGCTGGTGGATTTATATTTTTGATAATTGTGTCAAAAATGCATGTTACATTATCACTTTCATCTGTTAGATTCATTTTAGCTATTCCATTTTTAGCAGATGCATATACAACTGGGAAATCTAGTTGTTCATCATTTGCATTTAATTCAATAAATAACTCTAAAACTTTATCAACAACTTTTAGTGGATCTGCACCTGGTCTATCTATTTTGTTTATAACAACAATTGGTTTTAAATTTAATGCTAAAGATTTCTTTAAAACTTCTCTAGTTTGAGGCATTGGTCCTTCAAAGGCATCAACTAATAAAAGTACACCGTCTACCATTTTAAGTACACGTTCTACTTCTCCTCCAAAATCAGCATGGCCGGGCGTATCTACTATATTTATTTTTATCCCATTATACATAACTGATGTATTTTTAGAAAGAATTGTAATTCCTCTTTCTTTTTCAATATCTCCTGAGTCCATTACTCTTTCAGCTACTTGCTCATTTTCTCTAAACACATGGCTTTGTCTTAAAAGAGCATCAACTAATGTAGTTTTTCCATGATCTACGTGTGCAATTATTGCTATGTTTCTAATATTTTGATTATTCATTTTTTATTACCTCTATCTCTATTTTTTAGTTCAACATTTCAATTATACTCTAGTAGCAAACATTTGTCAACATAATATCAATTAAATATATATACATTTGTGTTCTTCACGTTCAATGAATTTTACCAAACTATTAAATCTTATCGCCAAAGTTTTAGTATTTCCATCTGGATGGAATAAAAGAATTTTATCTCTTAACTTGCTATCAATTATTAGTTTTACTTGATTGTCAAAATCATTAACTATTGCAAATGGTGTAACTTTTCTATCTCTTATTCTAAAAACTCCTAGTAAATCAAGTTCAGTTGCAAAGCTTAAAGGTAATAATCTCAATTTTTGTGCTAAAGTTTTTAAATTCACAGTCTTGCTTTCTTCAAATACCAATAAAAAGTAGTTTCCTATTTGATCTTTAACAAAATAATTATTACATTCTGTTCCATTTAATTTATCTTTTATAACTTTTGCATCTTTTCTCGTACATACTGGTGGATGCTCCAACAATTTGTATTTTATATTTAATATATTTAAAATTCTGTATATATTCATGTTTCCCTCTTCTTCATATATAGCTACTTTTCTAGCATTATAATATTATCCATTATTTCTTTACTTACCTTTTCTAGAACTTCTTTTTCCGGTTTGCTAGTTTTATATTCACTAAAATCTAAAGGTTTTCCATAATATATAGTTACTTTATGAAATGGCTTCATTTCTCCAGAAATATTTACTGGAATTACTGGAACTCCAGTTCTTAATGCCATAAATGCTGCACCATTTTGTGCTCTACCATTTTTAGCCATTCCCTTTCTTGTTCCTTCTGGAAATAGCATCAGTATTTCTCCATCTTTTAATACTTTTAAAGAATGCTTCATAGAGTCTAAGTCCATTTTTCCTCTTTTAACAGGAAATACAAGGCACTTATCTCCTAACCAATATATAAACTTATTTTTAAATAGTTCTTCTTTTGCCATAACATGCATCTTTCGTTTAGTGGAAGAAACTAAAATTGGTGCATCCCAATTGGATTGGTGATTAGCACACATAATATATGCTCCTTCTTTTGGAACGTTTTCCTTTCCCACTAATTTTACTCTAAATACAATTACTGAAAATATATGTACTAAAAATACTATTACACTTCTAAGCATTTCTGTTTCTCCTCAAATACAACTTAAAGGAATGCGAATTTGCACTCCTTTAAAATTATATATCATATTTACTTTTTTGTCTATTTATTGTGAAATTTTTTATTTATTTTTTAACACTTTCTCCATTAATGCATCTTGCAGTGTTTTTGAAAAGTTAATATTTAATTTCTCTGCTCTTTCATTTAACCAAAATGGTATTGTAAGATTCTTCTTTACCGACTTTCTACTCCCATATTTTTGACTATATGCTCCTAAGTCAAGCAATAATAAAGTTACAAATCCATTTTCATTTTCTAGTTTTACATCCTTTATATCACTTGCTTTTGGCACTTCTTCATTATTTTCTACTGATGTTAATAACCAACCTAGCGCAGCATCTTCTGCCATTTGAATTGCCTCTTCTAGAGTATCTCCTTGTGTACAGCAACCTAATAAATCTGGAAATTGCACGCTAAACCCTCCATCTTTTTCTTTATAAAAACATGCTGGATAAACAACTTTCATTGTTTTACCTCCTTAATCCCTGCTTGCTTTAATATCGCATTCAAGGTTCCTTTTTTTATATCTCCTCTATGTTTAGGTATTGTTACTTTTCCGCGGCTTCGTTCTGTGTCTATATTGTATATGAGAGCCAACAGAATCATAGTAATACCATCCATCTTTCTTTAGTATCTTTTCTAACTCAATAAATGTCATATTGCTCCTTTCTTAATATTAGCACGTATAATACGTATTGTCAATAAGTTTTTTAATTTTTATTTGTGTTTGGAAATTTTTTAAGATTTAAAAATTAAATGATTTTAATTATGAATATATAATATAGTCATTTGTAGTCATTGTCAAGAAAAATCGTTCGACAAAATTCTACAAAAATAGAAGAGAAATGATCTATCATTTCTCTTCTACTTATCTATCACTCTTACTCTCCTAATACTTCATCAATTTTTTCTTTAGCAGATGTTACTGATGTTGAATTTGGTACCATTACATATAGTTTTGTGCTTCCCATTGAATATGTTGATGAACTTGCACCTGTACCTGTTAAAGAATTTGATTTTATTGTCCATGAAGACATATTGTTTATTTGATCTTTTACTAATGAACTAATATCATCTTGAGCAATATTAGTTTGAAAACTTCCTTTTAATGAGTCTAAGATATCTGTATATTTAGTTAATAAAGTAGTACTATTTAATACCTTTTTCATAACAGCCTCAATAACATGTTGCTGATTTTTAACTCTTTGGTTGTCTCCTCCTGCAAAAGAATACCTTTCTCTACTAAATACCAAAGCAGCATCTCCATTTATATGGTTATATCCTTTTTTAAAATTATATCCATTTCTTGAAAAATTATAATCTGAATATACATCAATTCCACCTAATTTATCAACTAGTTTAATTACTGTTGTAAAGTTAACTCTTACATAATAATTTATATCAGTATCAAGCAAATCTTCTGCCGTTTTAACAGTTTCATTTACACCATATATTCCTGAATGAGTTAATTTGTCTTTTGCTCCATAACTATGAAGTGTAACATAATAATCTCTAGGAATTGATGTTAATAGTGCTTCATGTGTATTAGTATTAATACTCATTAAAATATTAGCATCACTTCTTGATACATTACTTATATTTCCAGATGTATCTATTCCACTAATATATACATTAAACTTTCCACTTTTAATATTATATTTAGAATTTGCATCTTCCGCTTTTGTATTTGTTTGGATTTCATGTTTTATAGTATAAAGTATTTTTGTACTCTCTTTGAAATTCTTTATTTCATCGCCTAACATACTATATTGTGTAGCACTAGTTAATATTACATCAACATTTTTGTCAATTAACTTATTACCTAAATCTAATAAGTTTTCTTGATTTACTAATGTAACTCTTACTTTCTTAGTTAGTTCAGACTTTACATCATCTGCTACTTGGAAGAAATGAATGTTTTTATTTTCTATGTCTTCAATTTTAGCATACGAACTATCTTTTCTAACAATTAAATAATATTCGTCTGTCTCTTTAGTTTCTTGGAATACATCTCCTAAAAAGCTAATAGTTGCTAATGCATAGTTTGTTACGTAAATATATATTCCTGAAACAAATAAGATAATTATTAAACTAATTATTGTTAGCTTGTACGTTTTATGTCTCTTTACTAAACCTATTACCATTGCTAATGTAAACACTATTTCTGCAATTGTAAATATTGTTATTACCCAACCTGGTAGCAAATTTAATTTTAATATAGCAATATAGAAAATTATTGTAATTACAACATACGCAAATGCTATTAGCTTAAAAAAAGTATCTAATGCTTTGTTATCTTTTCTTCCTTTCTTACTTGTAGCTGTGTCTTCCGTTCTCATTCTTTTACCTTGTGACATTGTTTTCCTCCTTTATATTTTTATTTTTTAATATATTTTTAGTGAGTGTAAAAGTCCTATTTAGTCATTCTAAATAGACCTTATCTCGCTATTTTCACATTTCTTATATCTATTATTCATAAAATAATAACTATATATATTCTATACTTCATTTTCACTTTTCAGTTTTTCGGTTGTTATTTTCTATACTTTATTATTTTAGCTGGTACTCCTGCCACCACAGAATACTTTGGAACATTTTTTGTTACAACTGCTCCAGCTGCAATTACAGCACCATCCTCAATAGTAATTCCACTCATTATCTGTGCGCCAAAACCAATCCATACATCATTTCCAATTATAATATCATTTTCTTTATGTCCTTGATTTCTTATCAGAACATTCTTGTCTTCATAATTATGAGTTGTCGTTCTAATATGAACATGATATGAAATTAAACAATCCTCGCCTATTATTATTTTTGAATTTTTTCCAGCACACATCATTGTATATCCATTAATATAAGTGTTTGAACCTATATATATATTCTCTGGATTTGATACTTCCACTGTTTTTGCTATTTTTACATCTTTAGGTTTGTTTATTAAATAATAATTTCCAAACATTTTTCTTAGTATATATGTTTTTATTTTCCTTTTGTATTTTCTTATTTTTTAAATATATTAACATCTTATGTATCAAGTTTCTATAGTTACATAAAACTAATCCTATTCCTATAATATTGATTGCTGTTATCATATAAATGTTTTTTATAATGCAATTTATTAATGAAATACCTAGTAGTATTATAGTTATCACTATAAATTTCTTTAATTTAAATTTATACCACAATTTTCTTGATATTAACGTTCTTGTCCAAAAAAACACTAAATAAGAAATCCCTGTTGCAATTGCAGCTCCTATTGCACCATATCTTGGTATCAACATCCAATTTAAAATAAAATTTGTTAGCATCGAAACTACTGACACTATTATGTTATAGTATGTTCTTTTTGAAAAAGCAATTCCCAACGTCGTTGTCTCACTCATTGTATAAAAGATTGGATGAAATAATAAAAAAGGAATAATATATATAATATTTTCATATTCACTACCAAAAATTATTGGTATAATGTTTTTGAATAGTAACACTAGAATCAATATTATACTCATTACAAAAGCTATTCCATCACTAACCAATTCAAATTTTTTATTAGGTTGACCTTCTGCTCTCCATTTAAAAGCCATTGGCGGCCAAAATGCGGTAAAACTTGATTGAATTAATGCTAATACATTTGATACTTTCATTGCTACTGTGTAATAGCCAAGTTCTGTATAAGTTGTCATTGCCCTTAAAAAGATACTATCCATAGATGTTAATCCCCAACCTATTAAAGTAGCTGGAACTAATGGTAAACCAAATTTTAAAATTGATTCTATTTGTTGTTTATCAATGTATGTTTTAGATATTCCAATATCTTTTCTGCATACATATAATAAAATCAAACTTACTATCAGCTGAGAAAATATACTTGCATAAATAATAGATTCAAAGTTCCTTTTATATAACATCAAAAATATAACTGTCAAAATTAGGTTCAAAGCTTTTGACACGATATTCCATAAAGAATACTGAAATGCTTTTTCTTCCATTCTCAAATTAATGAGCATAAATTTCTCTATAATAAATAGTGGTGTACATATTGCCAACAAAACAATAGGCTTTATCATTGATTGGTCACTAAACAATATTTGCGCAAATTGTGTTCTAAATAAAATCAATACAACTCCTACACAAATTGTAGCAATAAACGGTACCAAAAAGCTATTAAATAATAGCTTTTTTTTATCTCTAGTTTCATTATATTCCCTAATATATGCTTGATCAATTCCAACTAATACAATAAGAGTAATAATACTGTTTGCTATAGTAAACATATTTGATAAGCCAAATTGATCTGCTGAAACTAAATGAGACGTTACTGGAACTGTAATAAAACTTATAATAGCTCCAACAATTGGTCCTAATGAAAACCCTATAAATTTCTTGAAAAAATTTTTCATTATTATGTCTTCCTTTCTATTGTGATTATTTCAACTTTTCTTTGTCTATAAACATCATACCCACAAACATATATATTGCACATGCCGTATCAAATAAAATCAATGATGAGGCTGATATATTATTTATTAAAATCATCAATAGCACTGGTATAAAATTTCTTATTATATATTTGTTTTTATCTTTATCTTTTTTATAAGCATATAATGGTGATAATAACATTACAATATATGCTCCAAATCCAATTATTCCATATTGCAAAATATTTTGTATTAATTCACTATCTATGTATCCTAACTTATCAATATGATTTTTTACTGGTCCAATTCCAAATAATAAATTTTGTTTTATAATTTCTCCATAATCCTTCCATTTTTCAACTCGACCTATCCAACTAGACGCATTTTGAAAATCAGTAACTTGTTTTAGTCTCCATGTTAATTCTTGTGGCAAAATAAAAAACACTACTAGAAGTATAGCAATTATTATTATTGTGTATATAATTGATTTTTTCCATCCTTTTTTTTGTAGTATAGTTATTGCCATATAAACTACAATGGAAATTATGAAAGCTATTTGAATAGTTCTTGTCAATGTCATCATTAAATTTATAAAACATAGTATTGTTGAAGTTATTGGTAAAATTTTATTTTTGGTACATTTATAATATAATATATTAAAATAAATTCCCATTGTTACTAATAATCCATACACTGCTGGATTTGTTTTTATTCCTACTATTCTTGGTGTTGGATAATTATTTATTAATGTTTCATACTGAGTCGGTGCAAGTTGCTCAATATATAACTCATTTATAGAGAATGGATTGAAGTACTGTATTATTCCAAAAGTACATATAACAATCATTGATATTGTAATTGTCTTTAATATGAATTTATAGTTTTCACTATTATAGCAGGTAACGATAACTATTAACGTTATCATTGGATACAATATATATTTTACAATCTCATATAAATCATTAAATAAAATAGATTCATGGTTAACTATTATGGATAAAGCAATTGAACTTGCAAACACAAAATTGCATATAATAAATTTATTTTTTATTGCCTCTTTAACACTTTCTCTTTTTATAAAAAACAAATATACAATTATAATAGATATCAATATTGTCTCAATCTTAAGTATACTAATGTTAAAGATAGATATTTCTGATGGCATAAGCATAAAAATAACTAAAGCAATTAATATTATCTTGTCAATTCTTTTGGCTATATTAGATTCCATTTTATAATTACATTCTCCTTTAATTTTTACTAACAGTATTTTTTTATTATTTCCATAATATTCTATATTTATATTTTTTACCCTTATTTATTCCTTTAAAAGCTTTAGATAATTTTTTGCGTTTTGTTCCCATGTTAAATTTTCTACTGCTTTATATGCATTTTTTCTAATACCCTCTATATCGTATTTATTTTCATATATTTCTTCAATCAATTTAGTAATTTCTTTTTCTTCTGGATTTACTAAAAAACCATTCTTTCCATTTATTATAAATCCATCAATTCCTTCATTTTTAGTTCCTATGGTAATACATCCTGCTTTCATAGCTTCTGCATATACTATTCCAAAGCCTTCTGCTACGCTTGGTAAAATAAATATGTAACTTTTATTCATCAAATCTAATACTTCTTGATTAGTTATTTGTCCTTTAAAACTTACGCTATCTTCTAATTTTAATGTTTTTACAATTTCATCTAGTCTTTCTCTTTCAGGTCCTGCTCCTACTATATTTAACTTCAAATCAGGATATCTTTTTATTAAATTTGCAAACACTCTTATAGTAAGATCAATCTTTTTTCTTGGATATAAAGCTCCTACAATTGTAATTTGATTTTTATATTGCTGTTTGTCTATTTTTGAAAATTCGTGCTGGTTTATTCCATTATAAATTATTTCTGTATTTTTTACTCCTATGTTTTCTATCATTCGTTTAATTTTGTTGCTTACACATACAGCCTTATCTACCACACTAAAAATTTTCCTTATTGACCTTTTTCCATTTTTAGTCGAAGCATTTCTAAAAAAACTAGTTCCATGCAATGTTATAGTTGTTTTAATATTAGGATATCTCTTTTTTAATTTATAAGCAGCATATCCCTCAACTTTAAACATATGTGCATCTATCAATATCACATCATTTTCTCTATTAATTTTCTTAAAAATACTCTTTATTCTCAAATAATATGAAATTCCATTTAAATTTATTGGAGAATTATATAATAAATTAGAAAACGATAACGTTTTTATATATCTTACCTCTACTCCATCTATTATTTGAACTTTATTTTTATTTTTTATTTTTGCAATAAAATCCTTTTTATATTTTTGAAAGCAAGAAAGAATAGGTAACCAGTTAATTGCAGCCAATACTACAACCTTATATCCTTGTTTGACTAGCTCTTTTGCGTGTTCATGTATAAATCTAAAGTATGGTGAATCATCAAATGTAACATGAGTTAAAATAACTATCGTTTTCTGCATAAAATTATCTCTCCTTATAAATTATATCCAAATTGTTTACTATACTTTTCCATTGATATTTTTGATATATGTTCTTTAAATTGTTAATATAATAATTATAATTGTCGTGAATTTTACATATCTTCTCTTGTATTGAATCTATATTGTTGTAAGCAATTACTTCTCCAATTTTATATTTTTCTACTAATTCTCCCACTGCTGTATCTTTTGTAACTATAATTGGAGTCAATGTTATAATAGCCTCATATAATTTTACCGGATATGCATTTTTCCAGTTTTCTATACTAGGATTGTAAGAACAATATAAGATATCTGTATTTCTATATATCTCTCCACTATCTTTTAAGCCATCATATTTTCCGTATATTTTAACAGGAGTATCTTTATATTCTTTCTTTAACTTATCATAGCATATTCCGGAGCCATATAGCCCTATCTCTATGTTTTGATTTTGTACTCCAATCTCTGCTAAAGCTTTTAATGATTCATAATCTCTCAAACTTCCTATATAATTTATTCTTATCTTATTTGCTTTAACCTTGTCAATTGGTGAGTACGTACATTGTTCAGGATAATTGGGTAAAAATACTAGTTTCTCTTTTTTTTCTATGTTTTTTATTTGTTCATTATTAACATATATTACATAATTTACTTTTTTTATAATATTGTTAAAGATTTTTTTAAATATTTTATTTTTTGCATAAGCATAATTATTGTAAATTTCATGCATATCAAATATTATTTGCTTTTTCTTCTTTTTCTTAGTTGCCATTCCAACAACAATACCATCAAAATCATGGCAATGTAAATAATTATATTCCTTATTTTTTAAACAATTCTTTACACTTCTCATAAATTTAAAATATGGAATTAATTGTTTTAAACCTGTTCCAGGAGTAGATGGAATAAAAAATCTTTTAATTTTTATTCCATCCAATATTTCCTCTTCTTTATCTATGTATTCGCATCTTCTGTCCCAGCAAAGTATTGTTACATCAAAGTTTTTTTCGACTAAATATTTTGCCTCTTTATAAACTCTGACATCCGGATCAAATCCATTTGTTAAAATCATATACACTTTATTTGATTGTTGCATTTAATACATACCTCAACTTATAATAGTTCAATATTATCTCTATTTTTTGCATCTTTCATTGCATTTCTTGTATCAAATATTGCTTTCGCATTTTTTTGTATCATTTCATAATCATAATTGCTATGTGCTGCTGTGAATATAACTAAATCTGCCTCGCTTACTTTCTTTTCATCTATTTTCTCTAATCCTTTATGAATTTCACCTTTATATTTATACTCACTAATCCATGGATCATAGAATTCTACATCAGCTCCTTCTTTTTGTAATATCTCTATTACTCTTAATGCAGGGCTTTCTCTATAATCATCAATGTTGTTTTTGTATGCAACACCTAAAACTAATACTTTAGCTCCATTTAGAGCTTTTTTGAATCTTGTGCTTAACATTTTACTTGCTCTTTCAACACAATATTCTGGCATTCTATCATTTATAATTCCAGATGCTTGAATTAATGATGTATGGAAGCCATATTCTCTTGCTTTCCAGTCTAAGTAATATGGATCAAGTGGAATACAATGTCCTCCTAATCCTGGGCCTGGATAAAATGCTTGGAATCCATATGGTTTTGTTTTAGCTGCATCTACAACTTCCCATAAACTAATTCCCATTTTTTCACATAACATAGCAAGTTCGTTAACTAACCCAATGTTTATGTTTCTATATGTATTTTCTAGTATTTTTTCCATTTCAGCTACTGCTGGTGAAGATACCTCAAATATGTCAGCGCCAAGCACTGCTCTATACATCTTAGCAATTACTTCTGTAGCATCTTTTCCAATTGCACCAACTACCTTTGGAGTATTTTTTGTTTTATATACTAAATTGCCTGGATCTACTCTCTCTGGTGAAAATCCTAAATAAAAATCTTCTCCACATTTTAGTCCTGAACCATTTTCTAGAATTGGTTTTATTAGCTCTTCAGTTGTACCTGGATAAGTTGTTGATTCTAGTACTACCATAGTTTCTTTTGATAGATGTTCTGCTACTGCTTTAGAACTATTTTCTACATAACTAATGTCTGGTTGTTGGTGTTCATCAAGTGGTGTTGGAACACAAATTGCAACAAAGTCAACATCTTTTATAAAAGAGAAATCAGTTGTTGCTTTTAGCATTCCTTTTTCTACTAGTTCTTTTAAGTCACTGTCTACAACATCTCCTATATAGTTATGTCCTTCATTTACCATATTTACTTTTGATTCTTGCACATCAAAACCTATAGTTTTAAAACCTGCTTTTGCTTTTTCTACAGCAAGAGGTAATCCTACATATCCTAATCCTACTACTCCTACTATAATTTCCTTGTTTTCAATTTTCTTTGTCAAATTTTCTTTCATTCCCATTTTAAATTACTTCCTTTCTCTGATATTATTTTATTTCTTTTACAATATCATTCTCCATTATATATTTTTTTCCACAAACTGGGCATGTAAATTTATTATCTACAAAGTTCATTCTTTCTGAACATTCACATACAAAGTATTTAACTCTTGCTGGATTGCCCATAACTAGTGCATAGTCTGGTATATTTTTAGTTACAACTGCTCCTGCTGCTACAAATGCATATTTTCCAATGTTGTGTCCACATACAATTGTTGCATTTGCTCCAATTGAAGCCCCTTTACCTATTAAAGTTTTTCTGTATTCATCTTTTCTCGATATAAAGCTTCGTGGATTTATTACATTTGTAAACACACATGATGGTCCTAAAAACACATCGTCTTCACATACAACTCCAGTGTATACAGAAACATTATTTTGAATTTTTACACCATTTCCTAAAACTACATCTGGTGATATTACAACATTTTGTCCAATGTTACAATTCTCACCAATTTTACAGTTAGGCATTACATGAGAAAAATGCCAAATCTTTGTGCCTTTTCCAATTTCAGATGGCTCATCCACATAACTAGATTCATGTACGAAATAGTCTTTACCTTCCATTTTCTTTCTCCTTTTTGTTATTTAATTATTTCTATAATAGCTTTGCTAATTTGCTCTATTTGTTCTTCATTCATGTATGGATGCATTGGCAAACTCAATACGCATTTACTTAATTTCTCTGCAACTTTTAAATCTTCTACATTAAAATTATAGTCTTTATAAACAATTTGTTTATGAAGTGGAATTGGATAATATACCATTGTAGGTATTCCCATTTCCTTTAGTTTTGTTTGTATTGTATTTCTTTGTTCTTCATTTTCTAATATTAGAGTATATTGTGCCCAACTGCTAACATATCCTTCTGGAACAAATGGTGTTTTTACAACTCCCTTTAATCTTTCAGTATACATTTTAGCAAATTTGTTTCTTTCATCTAGTTCATATTGCTCAAATGCTTCTAATTTTGGCAATAATATAGCTGCTTGAATTGTATCTAATCTTGAGTTATATCCTACTCTTACATTCTCATACTTATATGAGCCTTTTCCATGTACTCTTAATGATAGTAATAATTGATACATTTCTTCATCATCTGTAAATACAGCCCCACCATCTCCATAACATCCAAGTGGTTTTGCTGGAAAAAATGATGTTGTTGAAATATCTCCAAAAGAACATGCTTTTTTTCCACTAATTGAACCACCAAAACCTTGTGCTGCATCTTCAACTACTTTCAATCCATATTTATTAGCAATTTCTAATATTTCTGGGAAGTTAGCTGTTTGTCCAAATAAATCTACTGCAACAATTGCTTTTAAATTTAATTTTCCTTCACTTTTTACTTGTTCTATCGCCTTTTCTAATTTCTTAGCATCCATATTAAAAGTTTCATTAACATCTACAAATATTGGTGTTGCACCTTCTAATGATATTACTTCTGCTGAAGAATAAAATGTAAATGTTGGTACAAATACTGCATCTCCTTCTTTTACGTCAAGTACTCTCATAGCAAGTGTTAATGCATCAGTTCCATTTCCACATGTTACGCAATATTTTCTTCCTACATATTTTGCTAATTTTTCTTCTAGCTCTTTAACTTCTTCTCCCATTATGTAATGAGAATCATTTAATACTTTCTCAATATTTTTGTCTATCTTATCTTTTAAATGTGCATATTGTGCTTTTAAATCTATAAATTCCATTGTTTTCTCCTTATTTATCAAATCTTCCTACAAAATCCATTGTTGAACATTTATCTAATGGTAACTTAACTGGTCTACCTTCAGCAGCTGATTTATATATAGCAAGAACTAATTCTAATGCTCTTCTTCCTGCTTCTGCATCTACCAAAGGTTGTGTATGGTTTTGTATAGCTTGAATAACGTTTGTATAAAGTGGTGTGTGTCCAAACCCATAAATGTTTTTAGGCATTTCACTATTTTCTTCTTTTATTTTTTCTGATGGTTCATCTTGATTTTCAAAAGTCCATTCTTCAATAATATTAACTGATTTTCCACCTGCTTTTACTGTACCTTTTTGTCCAAAAAGATATAAAGTTTCTTCTAGATTTTTAGGGTATACATCTGTTGTACCTTCAATAATTCCATACGCACCATTTTTAAATTTAACAATTGCAATTCCTAAATCTTCTGCTTGAATGTAATCATGGTTTAAGTTATCTGTGTAAGCACAAACTTCAGTAATTTCATCGCCCATCATCCATCTTAATAAATCAATATTATGAATACATTGGTTCATTAAAGCTCCTCCGTCTTGTGCCCAAGTGCCTCTCCAAGGTGCTTGTGTATAGTAATCTTGACCTCTGTTCCATCTAATATGAGCAGTTCCATATAGCATTTTACCAAAGTCTCCATTCTCTACTGATTTTCTTATTTTTTGTATAGATTTATTAAATCTATTTTGATGGTTTGCACATACTACTAAAGCTTTTTCTTTTGCCTTTTCAACTATTTTATCTGCATCTTCCAAAGATAAAGCTATTGGTTTTTCTATAATAACATTACATCCTGCATCTAAACAGTCTAATGCAATTTTAGCATGTTCTCCACTTTCTGTAGCTATTGCTACTAACTCTGGTTTTTCTGTTTCTAGCATTTCATGGTAATCTGTATATTGTTTAAAGTTTCTGTCTTTCATTCCAACTTTTTCTATCAAAATGTCCATGTGTTCTGGAATTATATCACAGATTCCTACTACTTCCAAATTATTGTTTACTGCAGCCTCTAAATGATTTGGTGCAATTCTTCCACATCCTATTAGTGCATATTTCATTTTTCTACTTCCTCCTTAATTTTTTCTAGATAATCTACTAGATTCTTATATATTTTTTCTGCCACAAAATTTTCTTGATATAAATTTTGAGCATTTTTAGACATTGCTTCATATTTTTGTTTATCATTTTTTACATCTAAAATAAAATCACAAAGTTTCGAAGTATCCTGAGATGCTATTCCACATTCATTATCTTCTAATAACTTTTCCATATATCCTTCTGAAAATAAAATTACTGGTAAACCATATGATATATATTCGGCAAATTTATTTGATACACTCATTTGAAAATCAAATGTATTTTTATACGGTGCTAGTCCTAATTTTGAATTTTGTAATATATAGTTAAGTTCTTCTTTTTCCTTCCAACCTAGTAATTTTATATTTGAAGCATCCTTAACTTTTTCTTTAAGCTCTGCAAACTGTGGTCCATCCCCGCAAATATTTATTACTATATCCTTATCTTTTTCTAATAATTTTGCTAATTCAATAATTTTTTCATAATCAAACTGATTATTTATGGTTGCAAAAAATGAAAGATTAAACTTGTCCTTATCAATACTATTCATTTCTTTTGTTTCCACAATATTCCTATTGTTACTATCATATCCAATATAAAAATATTGGTCATATTTGCTTTTTTCTCTGTTTCCTTTTTTTAGTCCCCACTCTAACATTGCTTCGGAAATAGAATTTATTGCAAAAGCTTGTCTCATTATCTTTTTAGTTTTATAATTCATAATGTTTATATATGGACTTGCTATCAATGCTAATGGCTTTGATAAATTATGTTTAAATATATCTGGCCACAAATCTCTTATATCTATAATTACAGGTACATTATTCCTTTTCCCATATTTTATTGCTTCTTCTGCATAATCTATAGTTGGAAATGAAGCATATATCAAATCTGGTTTGTCAAGTTTTTTAGCTATTCTTGAAAACTTTTTTGCAATTACCTTATGGTTTATAATCCTACTAACAGATATATTTCTTTTATATCCCATAGCATGTATCAAATATATCGAATAATTATCTGTTACATTAACAATTGTGTCTTTGTTATATAATTGTTGTTTTTTTAAATGATCAAATGTATTTGAGAACCATACGATATCATGGTTTCTTTTTTTTAATTCTTCTGCAATCATTCCCATTCGCCATAATCTATCATTGCAATTACTGATAGGCATCGGTTCACTTGCTTGTAATAACCATATTTTCATTTTCTATTTCCTTTTATTCTCTCTAAATTTTTGAATTATTTTAAGTGCTTCTTTATTTTTACATGTATAATCATCTTTGCTTATTTTATTGGTTCTTACTAGATAATCTCCTAAATCCTCTGCTGTTTGCATTCCGTCTGTTTGAGTATCTTCTCTTTTAAATACCTTTATTACTGTTTTAAGTATAATTTTAACATCATTAATGAAGGAAATATTCTCAACATAATTTAAATCATACTTTATTTTTTCTTCCCATGTTATGTTATTCCTTCCATTGACTTGCGCAAGTCCTGTGAGTCCTTGCCTTACACTATGTCTTTTTCTTTGAATCTCTGTCATAAAAACCATATCTCTAACTAGTAATGGTCTTGGTCCTACAATACTCATATCACCTTTTATAATATTTACAAGTTCGGGTAATTCGTCTAAACTTGTACTTCTAAGCATTTTTCCAAATTTAGTCAAGCGTTGTTCATCTGGTAGCAGATTACCATTTTCATCTTTTTCATCTGTCATTGTCCTAAATTTATATAAAGTAAATATCTTTTCGTCTTTTCCTGGTCTTTCTTGTTTAAAAATAGCTGGTTTTCCCAATTTTACTCTTACTAATATATATATAATAAGCATCAATGGCATTAATATTATTAATGCCATTAGACTTAATATTAAGTCTAAAAATCTCTTTATGAATTTTTTATACATTTTGTAATCCCCTAAAATAATTCTTTAATAATTCTTATTACTTCTTGTTGTTCTTCCTTAGTCATTTTTGTATCACTTGGTAAACATACTCCTCTTGCAAATATATCTTCTGATACAGGTTTGTCTTCTACTTTTATAAAGTCATATTTTTCAAATACTGGTTGCATATGCATTGGTTTCCATATAGGTCTTGATTCTATATTTTCTTTGTCCAATGCTTCCATAACATTTAATGGAGTAACTTTTGAACCTTCTTTTAATAGCATTGTAGATAACCAATAATTTGGTTTTGTATCTATTGGTACTGGTTTCATCTCTATTTCTGGTATATCTTTAAATGCATCTTTATATGTTTCATATATTTCTTTCTTTTTAGCTAATCTGTCATTTAAAACTTTTAATTGTCCTCTTCCTATTCCTGCAACTATATTACTCATTCTATAATTATAGCCTATTTCTGAGTGTTGATAATAACGTGCTTTGTCTCTTGATTGTGTTGCCCAAAAGCGTACTTTTTGTATTCTTTCTTCATCATCAGATACAAGCATACCACCACCACTTGTTGTAATTATTTTGTTACCATTAAATGAGAAAATTCCGAATTTTCCAAAAGTTCCTGTTTGTTTTCCTTTATATGTCGCTCCTAAACTTTCAGCCGCATCCTCTACTAATGGTACATTGTGTTTGTTGCATATTGCCATTATTTCGTCCATTTTAGCAGGTGTTCCATACAAGTGTACTATTACGACTGCTTTTGGATTTGGATATTTTTCAAAAGCTTTTTTTAGTGCCTCTGGGTCCATATTCCATGTCTCTCTATCACAGTCAATAAACACAGGTGTTGCATTTTGGTATATAATTGGATTTGCTGTTGCTGAAAATGTAAGTGATGAGCAAAATACAATATCTCCTTCTTTTACATCTAGAGCCTTTAATGCCATATGTATAGCAGCTGTTCCTGCTGATAGTGCAGCCCCACATTTAGCTCCTACATAATTAGCTAATTCTTCTTCAAACTTATTTACATTTTCTCCTAATGGAGCTATCCAATTTGTATCAAAAGCTTCTTTTATATATTCTTTCTCATATCCTTCTTCTGACATATGAGGTGATGCTAAAAAAATTCTTTTTTCCATCTTTACAATCATTCCTTTTCTTTGTTATTTACCTCTTCTGGTTCTCTATATGTTGTTACTACTTCTTTCATAACATTTTTAATGTTTTCATTAGAATATTTTTCGTTGTATTCTAATTCTTTTAGTATGTTTAATTTTTCTTCAAGTTCTGTCATTTCCATGTGCATTGGTTTGCTTATAAATATCTTGTCATGCTTTGTTGATGTTAAGCCTTCTTCTGACATTAGTATTTCTTCGTATAGTTTTTCTCCTGGTCTTAGACCTGTTATTTCTATTGGTATGTCTACATTTGGTTCATAGCCTAACAATTTTATTAAACTAACAGCCAAGTCATATATTTTTACAGGTTCTCCCATATCTAGTACAAATATTTCTCCTCCTTTTGCGTATGTTACTGCTTGTAATATAAGTTGTACTGCTTCTGGTATTGTCATAAAAAATCTTGTGATGTCTTTATGTGTTACAGTAACAGGTCCTCCTCTTTCAATTTGCTTTTTGAATAGTGGTATAACTGAGCCATTACTTCCTAATACATTACCAAATCTAACTGCTACATATTCTGTTTTGCTTACTTTGTTTTTAGCTTGTACTATCATTTCACAAACTCTTTTACTTGCTCCCATTATGTTTGTTGGGTTTACAGCTTTGTCTGTTGAAATTAATACAAATTTTTCTACTCCATATTCGTCTGCACAATTTACCACATTGTATGTTCCAAATACGTTGTTGTGTATTGCCTCTAATGGGCTTTTTTCCATAAGTGGTACATGTTTATGTGCTGCAGCATGAAATACTATTTCTGGCTTATATGTTTCAAACACATTGTTTAGTCTTGCTTTATCTCTAACACTTGCAACAATCGCTTCTAAATTAAGTTTTGGATATTCTGCTCTTAGTTCCATTTCTATATCATACAAATTGTTTTCATATATGTCTAATATTACCAATCTTTTAGGATCATATTTAACAATTTGTCTGCATAGTTCTGAACCTATTGAGCCTCCTCCACCCGTTACTAATACAGTTTTATTTTTTATTAAAGAATTAATGTTTTTGTTATCTAGGTGTACTGGGTCTCTTCCTAATAAATCTTCAATTTGAACATCTCTCAGGCTGTTCATAGCTCCTTGTTTGTTAATCACTTCTTCAGTTGTAGGTAATACTCTTGTTTTTACCCCTGTTTCTTGGCATATTTCTAATATCTTTCTTCTTGAAACTGCATCTATTTTGTTTATTGCAAAGAATATCAAATCCACATTTTTTTCTTTTGCTATTTTAGGTATGTCGTATCTTGTACCTAATACTTTAATTCCTAAAATATAGTGGTTTATTTTGCTTATATCATCATCTATAATTCCTACAATATTGTACTTGTCTCGCATGTTATTTTTTATAGCTATGATGATTTCTCTTGCACCCATCCCAGCGCCAATTATAAGTAGATTATTAGCTTTATTGTCTTGATTTTTATTTATCTTTTCGTATTTTGACATTCTCCTACTTAGAATTGATCTTCCAGCCAGTCTATACATGACAAAAGTGCCAGCGATTAATACTCCTGACAATACATTTACTTTTAAATTTATATATTCCAAGCTAAAAGCTTTATATACTATTGATAAAATTATCATTGATAGGAATGCACTAATTATATATTTTATATAATCTTTTCCTACTTCATAACGCATCATATTTTGATACATACGAAAAATATTTAAAAAGATTTGATATACAATAACTACCACTGCTATTTGCACCACAAGTACTTTGATGTTATCAATAGGTACATTTAGGAATAATATTGACGCTATATAACAACTGATAATAATTAATATATCTATTAAAATTAAAAGAACATTTCTATTCTTTTTAATTATTTCTTTCATTTTATTTCCCCTTAAATTTTACAGTTTTATGCACCTACAATTCTATAATAATACTCAATAAAAAGCAACCCTTTTTGCGACATTTTCTAGTATCTTTTGCATAAAAATATGTCAAAATTCATTAAGACCTAATTTAATGAATTTTGACATTTATTAACCTATTGGTTTTATTCTTTTATCAAATATAATATCTTTCACTTTTCCCTTTACTTGTCCTATTGTTAAGTGTGTTGTATCTATTACAATTGCATCTTCTGCAATTTTTAAAGCTCCTACTGGTTTATGCATATCATTATAGTCTCTAGTCTTTATAGCTTCTAGTACTTCCTCATATGTCATATCAATTCCTTTTTCTTGATTTTCCTTATATCTTCTTTGTGCTCTTTCTTCAACACTTGCATCTAAGTAAATTTTTACATCTGCGTTTGGAAATACTACTGTTGTAATGTCTCTGCCTTCCATTATCACATCTGCATTTTGTGCCATTTTTCTTTGTAGCTCTACCATTATTTCTCTTACTTCTGGTATTGATGATACTGGAGAAACAAATGCTGATACTTCTTTGGTTCTAATCTCTTTACTTACATTTTCTCCATTCAAATACACTTGTTGTTCTTCACCTTCATTTTTCATTTTTATATCAATATTTTTTGCAATTTGTATAATTCTCTCTTTTTCTTCTATACTTGTTATTTCTTGTCTTAAAGCTTGAAGTGCAACACATCTGTACATTGCCCCTGTATCTATGTTTACAAGTCCTAACTCCTTTGATATTAGTTTTGTTACCGTTCCTTTTCCTGTTCCTGCCGGTCCATCAATTGCTACTATAAATGACATATATTTATTCCTCCTCTTTTTCTTTTTTCTCTGGCATGTAAATAGCTTTTGCCACAATTGTAATATCTTTTACATTCATTGTTGTAAGTTTTTCAATTTCTTTCCTAATTTTATCTTTAAATTCTCTTAATGCTGTTAATATATTAAAGCCGAAAACTATAGATACTTCCATATATATATTTGGTCCTTCTGGTGTACTTTCTACTCTTGTTTTTAACACTTTATATATTGCATCTGAACGTGTTGCTAGGTACTCTGCAATTTGTCTAAACACAGAATCTGAAATTGTAAAGTTTCCTAAGTAGCTAAATGTTGGTCTTATTATTGATTTTTCCGCTATGTATGGATCTTTGTCTTTTCCTTTGAATTTAAATATTTGAAGTGGATCTAATATATATCCAGAGAAATCTTTTTTTATTTCAAAGGTTGGTACTGGAATAACATGTTTTCCTTGTGTTGTACGTATTCTTTTTGCTTCTTCCATTTCTGCCTCTGTAGCCACATCTTGAATATATATTCTCTTACTAACTTTAGGTAGTCCTAGGTTTTCAGTTATTTTATCTATCATGCCATCAGAAGTACCCAAAATCAATATAGATTCTGGTTTATACTTTCTTATTGCTTTTCTCATTTCATTTCTATCTTTTTCATTTATGAATATTGCCTTTTTTACAGTTTCCACTTTTGTTGGAGCTTTTTTGGCTGATGTTCCTGCTACTACATTATTCTCGCATACTAGTAGTCCATCATCAATAATGTATTTTATATTGTTCTCTTTTGCCACCATTTGTGCCCTATAGCTTTTCCCCGTTCCTGATGGTCCAACAAATGAATATACTTTTATGTCATCAGTTGAATTTAAATTATTAAATAGTAATTGCAATGTTTTTCTCCTTTAATTATCTTTTTCTATTAAGCATATAGAATAATTATATCCATGATATTCTGTATTAAAAATTTCTTGTTTTATAAGTTCTATTCTATCTCCATACTTTTCTTTAAATTCTTCATATATACTATAATTATCTGAATTTACAATCCAGATTCTTCCTTTGTAATTTTCTAATGTTTCAATATTATTTGTGTAAATCATTTCTTTGCCAAATGCTTTGTATGCTGGTTCAACATTCCAGTTTTCATAGTCATAAAAGCAGTTTGGCACATCTACTAATTGCATACTTATAGTAAAACCACTTCCTCTATTTCCAAATAATATCATATCTCCTTGTTGTAAATCTTGTTTTACATATTCTAGTGGTACTTTATTGTTTTCAGCATAGTTCATTTTACTTACATTTAGGTTCACCAATATTGCCACTGCAAGTGTAATAAGACAAATCATTATTGTTAGCAATTTATTTTTATCCTTTGCAATAAAAAATGCCATAAAAAATATAAATAATCCTGTTAGGTTTAAAAAGTAACGAGCATATAATATTGGTGTTTTTAGAGAAATAATATACATTGCTACAAATACTATCAAATAAACACCTATAGCCAATCTACCTGCTGTTTTTTCTCCTTTATTTGCTATAGCACAATATATGCAATATATTAATAATATTATTCCTAATGCTACTGATGTCCATTGTGGAACAAACATTATATCTAGATTTCCTGTAAATTGAAAACAAAATATTTGTAATAGTAATTTTGCTGATGGTGCAGAAATCCAATATCCTTTTGAAACTCCTGTTATTTGGTTTAGCAAGCTATATAGCCATGGTATATATAATATTATTTGTACTATAGCTGAAATAGTAAAGCTTTTTAATTCTTTAGTATAGCTTTTTTGCTTTATTGCATTTTTTAATAAATATATAAATAGTACTAAGTTTATTATTCCGGCTGTTGCTAAAGCATAATAATGTGTATATGCTGACGCCAAACTAAATATAGCAAATATTATCCAATTTTTTGTACTTGATTTTTTATATATTCTGTAAGCATATATTGCCATTATGGTTACGAACAGCATTCCCCATGTGTACATTCTAATTTCACCAGAATATACTGATGCTATTGGTAAAAAGAATGTAAAAAACGAAAATAGTATACCTTCTTTTTCTCCAAAATCTTTTTTTATGTGTGTGTATCCTAGGATACCTAATATTGCAATTGGTATCATTGATGCAATTCTATATAAATATATGTTAGAACCAAATATTATATATATTAAATGTAATATCCAATAATATAATATTGGATGAACATCATTGCTCCCTATTTGCCAAATATCTATAAAGCTTTTATTGGCCATTCCTACAGAATAACTTTCATCAAACCATAAATTATTATGAAATACTGGTATTGTTATAAATATTATTCCTAATATTATTAGTGCAATATGTAGATATTTTGTTTTTTTCATTTTGCGCTCTCCTTTTGTTACAAATTATATCACTCTTACATTTCATTGTCTACACTAAAAAGGTGACTTTTGGAACGGGATCAAAAGTCACCTTTTTTATCATTAGTCGCATCTCCATTGCCACTCACTGGTATTGTGTCTCCTAAGTAAGTTGGTTCTGGTTTAATTATACATTTAAAGAAATCTTTATCTCTTGCTAAGACTTCTCTTAATTCTCTTACAACTTGTCCTCTATACTCTCTTGGATCTGACGCTACTCCATATGCTTCTATACCTAGTTTTTCAGCTACATATAAAGCTCTATGTAAATGATATTTTTGTGTAACAATTATTATTTTTTGAGCTTTAAAAATTTCTTTTGCACGATATACACTATCATAAGTAGAAAAACCTGCATGATCCATGAATATATCTTCTGATTTTACACCTTTCTCAATTGCAAAATCTTTCATAACATTTACTTCGTCATATTCTTCCTTTCCATGGTCTCCACTCATTATTATTTTTGAAGAAGTTTGATTATTATATAGTGTAATCCCTTGTAATAGTCTATCTTCTAGCATTGGACTTGGTTTATCTCCCCATATTCCTGCACCTAATACTAAAATGCAATCTACATTTTCTAACTCTTTTGCTTGTTTTTCTGTTACTATTTTACTTTTGGTTTTATTTACCACATAAAAGTTTATTGACAACATCATTATTCCAATAAGTGCACATAATATTAATATTATAATTATCAAAATTTTAAGCATATTTTTCTCCCTTTGTTTTTCCATAGTTTTACCTCTCTTTTACTACTTTATAAACTATTTCTTAGTCTAAATTTTTATGCAAAAAGGTGAGTTTTGACTTCATCTCCAAAGTCACTCAAAAAGCGGCAAGAAAAGTTTAACCTTTCTTGCCGTATTTATTAACTTTGAACTTTTTCTGTTTCTGCTACTTCATGAATAGCAATTTTTCTAACGTGTTCAATTTTTTCCCATGTAGTGTCACGTTTGAATAAACATTTAAAGTTTATAGCGATCCATGAGCCTAAGAATAATGGATAGCATAATAGTCCTTTAATCATTGGCTTGATAGGTCTTTTATCTAATAACATTATTAGTACTGCCGTTCCAATTGGTAATAGGAATGTTGGTATTACATATCTTAACATATTCATAGCTAAGTCCACGCTTGTCATTCCATCTCCTGCGTACATAATAACATTTATTAGTAGTAATACAAGTGTAAGTATAAACATTGGTATACTTCCTATAATGTATAAAAATCCATCAAAGTTCATTATTGTTTTGTGTTCTTTAACTGCTAACGCTAATGGTTTTGTATATTCTTTTATACATTGCATATGTCCAACTGTCCATCTTGTTCTTTGTTTCCAACTTTGTTTAAATCCTAAAGGTTGTTCATCATAAACTACTGCATCTACTGCCCATCCTAGTTTTTTACCTTTAATTATTCTTTTTAGTGAGAACTCAATATCTTCAGTTAGAGTTTTTGTAACCCAACCTTCTGGTTTTACTACATCAAACTTAACCATAAATCCTGTACCATTGATTAATGGCGAAAGACCTACATTGTATCTAGCTAAATGATAAAAACGGTTCATTGTCCAATAGAATATTGCATATCCTGCTGTAATCCAGTTATCTGTTGGATTTTTAATATCTCTGTATCCTTGAACTACATCTTCACCTTGACAAAGTTTTTTATTCATATTTTTGATAAAGTTTTTGTCTGCAACATTATCTGCATCAAATATGCAGAATGCATCATATGGTGCATTTTCATCAATTTTTTGTCTCAAAAACCAGTTTAATGCATATCCTTTTGTTTTTTTGCTTGGGTCAAATCTTTCATATACAATTGCTCCTGCTGCTCTCGCAACGTCTGCTGTTCTATCTGTACAGTTATCTGCAATTACATATATGTCTAATAACTCTTTTGGATAGTCTTGAGCTTTTAAACTTTCTATTAATTCTGTTACTACATTTTCTTCGTTATGGGCTGGAATGATTGCCATAAAACGATGATTTTTGTTTACAAGCATTGGTTTATCTTTTAATTTTACTAGTGAACATACACTAATTGCTAATTGGTACAACCAAAATATTGTTATAATCCATACTAATGCCTGTTGAACAATATATAAGTATTCCATGTTTTTCTCCTTTTCTTAATTTCTAGACTTATTATATACATGTCATTAAAATAATTCAACCATTTTAATTAAATCTTAATATTTATTCTTTTTCTTCGGTATTTCCTGCTTCTAAGTCTTTCATGTTTAAATTAATTCTTCCTTGGTTATCAATTTCAGAAACTTTAACTGTTACTTCGTCTCCAACACTTAAAACATCTTCAACTTTTTCTACTCTTTTACTTGATATTTTAGAAATGTGTAATAGCCCCTCATTTCCACCACCAATATCAACAAATGCTCCGAATGGCATAATTCTTGTTACTTTTCCATTATAAATTCCACCAACTTCAATAATTTTAGCTATATCTAAAATCATATCCATAGCTTTTTTACCACTTTCTGAGTCATTAGCATATACGCATACTTTTCCGTCATCATTTATATCAATTTTAACTCCTGTCTCGTCAATGATTTTGTTAATCATTTTTCCACCAGGTCCAATAACATCTTTTATTTTGTCTTTGCATATGTTTGCCATCATGATTTTTGGTGCATATTTAGAAACTTCTTTTCTTGGTTCGCTTATAACTGGTAACATTATATTATCTAAGATATAATCTCTTGCAACTTTTGTTCTTTCAAAAGCTTCCTTAATTATATCATATGTTAGTCCATCTATTTTAATGTCAACTTGTATAGCAGTAATTCCATCTTTTGTTCCACCAACTTTGAAATCCATATCTCCAAAGAAGTCTTCAATTCCTTGAATATCTGTAAGCATAATGTATCTGCTTGGATCATTCTTATCTGTAACTAATCCTGTTGAAATACCTGCTACTGGCTTTTTAATTGGGACACCTGCATCCATCAATGCTAATGTACTTCCACAAATACTTGCTTGTGATGTTGAACCATTTGAAGATAATACTTCTGATACAACTCTTATAGCATAAGGGAATTCTTCTTCTGATGGAATAACTGGTACTAATGCTTTTTCTGCTAAAGCACCATGTCCAATTTCTCTTCTGCCTGGTCCTCTTGATGTTCTTGCTTCACCAACACTATATGCTGGGAAGTTATATTGATGCATATATCTTTTTGTTGTTTCTTCATCTAAACCGTCTAATTCTTGTGCTTCACTACTTGTTCCTAATGTTACTATAGACATTACTTGAGTTTGTCCTCTTGTAAATATTGCACTACCATGTACTCTTGGAAGTACACCTACTTCACATGAAAGTGGTCTTATTTCGTCTATTTTTCTTCCATCTGGACGTTTATGTTCTTCTAGAATCATTTCTCTTACACAAGCTTTTTCTAAGTCATGTACGCTGTCTGCAATATCTGTTTTCTTTTCTTCTGCAGCTTCTTCTCCGTACTTTTCTACAAAATATGCTGTAATATCTTCTGTGATTTTTTCAATGTTTGCATCTCTTACAGTTTTATCTGTAGCTTGTACATCTTGATACATTCTGTCTTTGAAGTTTGCTACTATTTCGTTATATACTTCTGGATCTGTAGCAAATGATTTGTATTCAAATTTTGGTTTTCCTATTTCTGCTTTGATGTTAGAAATAAAGTTACATATTTTCTTAATTTCTTCATGTGCTGTTTTAATTGCTTCAAGCATTGTATCATTTGGTATTTCGTCAGCACCAGCTTCTATCATAGTGATTTTTTCAAGTGTTCCTGCTACTGTTAATGTTAATCTGCTTTTTTCTCTTTGTGCTAATGTTGGGTTTATAACTATTTGGTCATCAACATATCCAACTGCTACTGCTGCTGTAGGACCTCCAAATGGAATGTCTGATATAGAAAGTGCAGCTGATGCACCGATCATAGCACATACTTCTGGACTATTGTCTGGATCTACTGATAATACAGTTGCTACAACACATGTATCATTTCTAAAATCTTTTGGAAATAATGGTCTTAAAGGTCTGTCAATTGCTCTTGATGTTAATATAGCTTTATCTGCTGGTTTTCCTTCTCTTTTTGTAAATCCTCCTGGGATTTTACCTACTGCATATAGTTTTTCTTCATAATCTACTGATAGTGGGAAAAAGTCTATTCCCTCTTTTGGTTCTTTTGCTGCTGTTACGTTTACCATAACAACTGTCTCTCCATAACGTACTACTACGTTTCCGTTTGCAAGTTCTGCAATTTTTCCTGTTTCAATTGATAAAGTTCTTCCTGCTAATTGTGTTTCGTATTTTTTAAACATAAATTTTTCTCCTTTTTATTTTATTTATATTATAAGCAATATGAAAATTAGCGTAACCTCTATTATATGCTATATTTAGTAGCACATGATACAAGCTACTTTCTAATTTTTATTGCTTTTAATACCTTAATATTTTTCCTTTTTAACTAAGATAATATTCGCAAATTTGGACGTTTGGCATGAAAGCAAAACGTCCAAATTGTAAATTATTTTCTTAATCCTAATTTTTCAACGATGTCTCTATATCTTTGAACATCTTTTTTAGCTAAGTAGTTAAGTAAGTTTCTTCTTGCACCTACCATTTTTAAAAGTCCTCTTCTTGAATGATTATCTTTCATATGAACTTTTAAATGAGCTGTTAATTCATTGATTCTTTCTGTTAAAAGAGCTATTTGAACTTCTGGAGAACCAGTATCTTTTTCATCTCTTTTATAAGTTTCAATGATTTCTTGTTTTCTTTCCTTTGTCATTTTATTTTCCTCCTATATTTTATTTGCCTTAAGCTGAGTTTTAGTTTGGAGTGTTATCCCCTAAAACTAAGTAAAAGGTATATAAGGTACCTTTAAACGGTACCTTATATATAATAGCATATTTTGCCAATAAAAGCAAGAGTTTAGTGTTATTTTATTAAATTTTAAAACAGGTGCAGAAATATAATTCTACACCTGTAAGGAGTTATCGCAACTTATGGACATACATAGTAGGAAATTCTACATCAAGTGTCACTTTTCTTTCTTGATTATATACTCTTTTAGTCCCGATTCTTTTGACAAGGATAATAGCTACCTGCCCCTCATTGTCCACATATCTGCGAATCCGATATCCTTCAATTTCGTAGATATTGTCCAATTTTCCATCTAATCTTAAAGGTTTCTCTTGGTCTTTTTGTTTTGCACCCTCTCCATACATCTTGTTCAAGTTCCTGCCGTGTGATATTGTGCACATATTCTCGACTCCTTTTTATTTTTAGGATTTCTCCTTATGTTATATATTATACCACCCAATACTTAATGTTTCAAGTTTTATACTGTTTTAGTCTTTCTATTGCTTCTAAGCTTTCTTGATAATCTCCAAAGCCGGTTAATCTAAAATATCCTTCTCCACTTGGTCCAAAGCCACTTCCGTGGTATTCCAACTATTCCAATATTTTCTAGTAGTTCATCAAAAAATTGCCATGATGTTTTTGCATTTGGAACCTTTAGCCACACATATGGTGAGTTTACTCCACCATACACCTCAAATCCAGCATCTTCTAATCCTTGTTTAATTGTCTTTGCATTTTTTAAATAATATTGTATGTTGGATTCTATATCTCTTTTAGCTTCTGGTAAATATGTTGCTTCTGCACCTCTTTGTGTGATATATGATTCTCCATTAAACTTAGTATATTGTCTTCTAGTCCATAAATTGTTTATTGAAACCTCTAGATTATTGCTTGTATATCCCTTTAAAACTTTTGGCACTATTGTATAACTGCAACGAACTCCTGCAAATCCCGCTGTTTTTGAGAAACTTTTAAATTCAATAGCTACATCTTTTGCTCCTTCAATTTCATAAATCGAATGTGGAATATTTTCTTCTGTTATATATGCTTCATAAGCTGCATCAAATAATATAACTGATTTATTTTGTTTTGCATATTGTACCCATTCTTGTAATTGTTCTTTTGTAAGGGCCATACCAGTAGGGTTATTAGGATAGCACAAATATATTAAATCTACTTTAGTTTTAGGAATCTCTGGTACAAAATCATTTGTACTATTTGTTACCAAATATATTATATTTTCATAGTTAGTTATATGTAATTCTCCGCTTCTCCCTGCAATAACATTAGCATCTAAATATGCTGGGTATACCGGATCTTGAATAGCTACTTTATTATTTATATCAAATATGTCGTTGATATTCCCTATATCACTATTTATACCATCTGATATAAATATTTCATTCAAACCAAATTCAATGCCTTTAGATAGATAATCTTCTTCTAGAATTTTCTTTTTCAAAAAATCATATCCAAGTTCTGGCCCATATCCTCTAAATGTTTCCTTGTTCTGCATTTCATCGCAAGCCTTTTTCATAGCTTCTACAACAGCTTTTGGCAAAGGTAAAGTAACATCTCCAACTCCTAAATTTATAACCTTTTTCTCTGGGTTTTCCTGTTTATATTTTTCTACCTTTTCTGCAACTGTAGAAAACAAATAATTATTTTGAAGTTTCAAAAAGTTTTCATTTACTCTATTCATCGATCCACTCTCCTTTAAATACAGTTACAGCTGGTCCTGTCATATACACATGATTATTTGGCTTCCATTCAATTTCTAAGTTTCCACCTAATAATTGAACATTAACTTTTCTGTCTGTGTATCCATTTAGTCTACTAGCAACCACTGAACTACAAGCTCCTGTTCCACATGCCAAAGTTTCTCCTGAACCTCTTTCCCATACTCTCATTTTTATATTATTTTTATCTACTACCTCTACAAATTCAATATTGGCTTTCTCAGGAAATATATCAGCATTTTCTAAAATAGGTCCATATTCTGCTACTTTGAAATTTTTTATATTATTTACAAATGTAACAGCATGTGGATTTCCCATTGATACACATGTCAGTTCAATTTTTTTATTTTTTACTTTAACCTCCGCTTTTACTTTTTTATCTTCTATTTTAGCACTTGAGGAAACTGGAATTTTGGTAGCTTCTAAAATTGGTGCTCCCATATCGACTTCCACTGTTTTTACTTTTCCATTTACTATATTTAGTTTTAATGTTTTTATTCCTGATAATGTTTCTATTGTAGTTATTTCTTCACATATTAATCCTAATTCATATGCAAGTTTAGCCACACACCTTATACCATTTCCACACATTTGTGCTTCACTTCCGTCACTATTAAACATCCTCATTTTTAAGTCTGCAACTTTACTTTTGCATAATAATATTAATCCATCAGAGCCAACTCCAAAATGTCTATTACTCAATCTGTTTGTCAAATTCTTTATATCTATTGGTTCTTTTCCATTTATGCAGTCTATATACACATAGTCATTTCCTAATCCTTGCATTTTAAAAAACATCATAAAATGTAAATCCTCCCATTACATTTTATGATGTTTAATTTTTGTTATGATTATAAGTTGCTAAGAGTAATAAGCATTACTAAGCTTATATATATGAATGCAAATATTGATAGTCCTACGATTCCTAATATCATTCCTGCTTTTCCTAATTTACTTCCTGTTTTCTTTGATGATTTAGCACCAAATATAATTGCTAATACTCCTGTTGGTACTGTTATATACCAAAATAGTGTTGAAAGTGTTGAGATTATTCCTAATACAAATCCTGCTATTCCCATTGCAGATTTATTTTTATTATTTTCCTCCATATTTACATTCCTCCTTCAATAGCATTAATTACATTATTGCTTTGTTCTCTTACTGAACTATCTACATTTTCTGTGTTTTTAAGTTTTAATTCACCCACTGCTTTTAAGCTATCTAGTTCATTTACTTTTATCATTGTTTCTGACACTGTATATAGATTATTGTCTATATATAGTCCTCTTAGTAATTTACTGTTGCTGTAATAATAAGTAGCATTTGTTTTTTCATGTGTTATAACACCTTTTAATTTAAAGCCATCTTGTACATTTATGTTATATACAAAGTATCCTTCCGCATTATATGGCTTACTGTATTTTGTATAATTGTTTATCATAGTTTCATAATTATTTGATAAAGTTACTTCGAAATCTTGACTATAGTTGTTTACAGGTATTGCAATTAGAGATTTTTCTTTTGAAAACAATAACGCTTTTGGATTTGTTAATATTGCTGATGTTGTTCTGCTGTCTCCTATTACTACACTTGAAATTTGAACTGGTGAATTTACATTTGAAACATCAAATAGGGCCATTTTCATTCCAACTACTTTAGCTGTTGTAGAAATTACTTTTCCATTTGAATTTCTATTTATAATTTCTTTTGTTTCCATTCCAATTCCAATTATATGGTTCTCGTCATAAGGATGTAAATATGTACTATAACCTGGTATTTTTAGTTTTCCTAATACCTTTGGTTTTGCTTCATTACTTAAATCCATTACAAATAGTGGGTCTATAGTTTTATATGTTACAAAATAAACTTTATCTCCTATAAATCTTGAAGAATACATTTTTTCGCCTTTTGCGACATTGTCTGATATTCCTATTTGTTTTAGATCTTCGTCAAATATTGCTACTCTTGAGCCATCATTGTCATATAAAGCTATTCTTAAGTGATTATCTTTTTCGTCTAAAGAATATTGATTTATTGTTTTTCCTTTTACTTTTGTTTTTGCTTTATATTCTACATTTTCCTTTATATCAAATTTATATATTTCTGTGTAGTATCCGCTTTCTGAGTCCATTTCATAATAGTCTTCTAAGCCAAATACACCTTTAAATCCAAATAATAATTTTATAGGTATTTTTGAGTCATTATTATATTTTTGATTTAATAAATATATTGCATTTTCAGATACGTAGGCATTTGATATATTCATTAAATATGAATCTAGCTTTATATCTGCTGTTTCATTGTTTAAGTCAACTGTTGATATTAGAGTTTGTTTTGTAGTTTTCACATCTTTTAAGTATTTAATTTTATCAATAGACATCTCTTTTTCCATATTGTCTTCATTGTATCCTACAACAATTTTGTCATCTTCTTTTCTTAAATTGCCAGATGAAATTACATATAAAACATTGTCTATACATCTTGATGTGTAATATGGTTCATACATTTCGTAACTTTTAGTTAACACTGGCTTTTCTCTTGATGTAATGTTATATATTTTCACAACCGTATTCATTCTATTGTTATAATAATATCTTTGTGTTTGATTGCCCTTAGTTGATATTACAACCAATTTATCTTTATATAGAATTATATCTTCTGGTATATCATCATCTTCCGATTTTATAGTTGCTACTACTTTAGGCTGTTTTGGATCTTTTACATCTGTTATTATTACATTATCCTCAGATATTGAATAAATATAGTCTCCATCAGTTTTTACAATATCAGCTTCGTCTACATTTTCAACTTGAATATTTGTTGTAGAATAATCTTTAGTATTTGAACTAGAACTTGAGCTTTCTGTACTGCTTGCCGAATCTATTCCTATACTACCAGCATTATCTGCTTTTCCAATGACATCATAGTTATGATAAAACATTGAAAATGGCATACAGAAAATTCGAGCCAATAGTCTTTGTAAATCTGAATTATCTCCTTCATATATTTTTAACAATTCTTGTTTTGATTTTACTGTTTTCAACTCTGTATCATCTTTGTTACATACAATAGTTATTACAGCAATTATTATTGTAATAAGCAATATTACAATAAACACTTTTACTCCTTTTTTCATACGTGCCCTCCTTTATATTTTATGATTATAGGATATACTAATTTAGTAAATAAGTCAATAAAAAACAGTAGTAAAGTTGACAAACTTTACTACTGTGAGAATTGGTGCCTCGAACTGGAATCGAACCAGTGACACAGGGATTTTCAGTTTTCCGTGCTATTTAATTTTAGATATTATTTGTTATTATTTAGTATCACTTAAAACCTTTGAATTTAGGCACTTTTTTAACATTATTTAGTAAAAATATTTAAATATAAACAAAAGATAAAATGACTTTTATAAAAGAAATTTTTTAGATGTTTTTTAGATATAAACATCTACTACTATTGATATTAATTTTGCATTTTCTATAACAGTAAAATATATTATGGAGGAAATGATTATGAAAAATGAAGAATTTAAAAAAGAATTTACAGATGAAAAAACAGGAATAGATTATACTTTAGTTGGAGATTATTATCTTCCCAATTTAAAATTAGAACAAGAAGAAAAAATCACACTAAATAAATATGGCTTATTAAGATTAGATTATTTGAAAAAACACAAAAAAGTTGAACTTTCAATAATGTTTATGAATATGACTTTAAATAAACATTTAAAAGAAGTTCAAGAAACTGCTCAATCAAGAGTAAATGAATTAGTAGAACAATTAAAGGCTAAAAGTAATTTAACAGAAGATATGAAAAATACTGATATGCTTTATTGGGTAGGTACAATGAACTCAATTAAAAGTCAAGCTGAAGAAATTGTTTTAAAAGAACTAATTTATGTATGATAAAGTTACTCTACTCTCAAATATAAATGCTTTAAAATCGATTTTAGGGCTTAATTGAATAGGAACAAATTAACTACTTGTAGTTTTATAACTATGAGTAGTTTTTTATGTTCAAAAGAGAAATGCAACACCTCTTAAAAAGTGTTTGGTGTGATGAGCCGATGCTATAAAGTTCATTCGTATTTGTATAAGCAGTCTATTTATACAAGATGCGTGAGTGAGATTTTAGAACACAGACTCACAATAATAAAAGAGTATTCGGTGGCATATCTTGGTGTGGATTTATAATTGTAAAAAGTTTGGACAAGTATGAACAAAGATACTTTAGTAGTATCAGCAATTATAGTAGCAAAGCTACTTACTAGACTACCTATGAAACGAGGCGAACGACCGACGGTTTCAGTTTGTATAGGTGTAATAATTCTATTTTTTATAAATGGGATATTACACCTAATTTACTTCAGCTCACTCTCTCTGGTTTCTAGTTGGGTAGCTTTGAACTTACAAAAAATTTATATGCAAATATAAAATTTTTGTAGGTATGCGTGGAAGTATGAAACCGAGCTAGGTTTCATAAGAGCTAAGAAAAAATTTGTAAAAATGTTTTTCTTGGCTCTTTTTCAATAAATTGCGAAAAGCAAATTTATTGAAACATAAAAAATACACTTGGTGAATTTTTTATGAAAAACCTAAAAATGCAGATAAGCAATTTTAGGTTTTAGGGGTGTGGGGTTCGTAACCCTGCCACACAGATAAACTTTGTTTGTCTAGTGTGTTAGACATTGAAACAATATCTCATACGAAGAAGGAGGTGCATGGAGATATGAGTTACGCAATAGTAAGAAATGAAAAATTAACACGAGCAGAAATAAATGGAAAAGGAACTCACAATGATAGAAAAGCAAAAAATCATACTAATAAAGATATTGATCCCACAAGAACACATTTGAATTATTACATTAAGAAAAACGAACTAACATACACAAAAGAATTTGATAAATATTTAAAAGAAAATAATTTACAATGTCATCTTCGTAGCAATAGTATAATAATGTGTCAAATGGTGTTTACATCAGACCAAGCCTTTTTTGATAAAATTGGAGAAAAAGAAACAAAAAGATATTTTGATGAATGTTATAAATTTATATGTAATTATAAAAATCTAGGCAAAAAGAATATAATATCAGCAGTTGTTCATTTAGATGAGGGAGCTCCTCATTTACATTTAATGTTTGTTCCTGTTGTTCATACAAAAGATAAAGATGGAAAAGAAATTGAAAAAATATGTGCTAGAGATTTTTGGAAAGGTCGAGATAGTTATAGAAAATTACAAGATGCCTATTTTAATCATGTGAAATCAAAAGGCTTTGATTTAGAAAGAGGAATGTTTGTTGAAGATACTGGAAGAAAACATTATTCTGTTGAAGAATATAAAAAGATTACAAATTATGAAAATACCAAGAAAATCTTAAAAGAAATGAAACTTGAATTACCAGAAGTTCCAGATATAAATGACATCAGTAAATTTTCAATAAAAAGAGATGAAAAGATATTAGAAAAAATTATAAAACCTCAAAATGATTTAATTAATGAATTATATAAAGATAATCTTGCTTTAAATAAAGAACTATCAAAACAAGCTAAAGTCGTTGATGAAGCTGTAAAATATCAAAAAGAGCGAGATAAAATCATTGCAGATAATAAGGAATTACACAATACTGTAAAAGAAATAAAATACGAATATCAAAATAAAAATGATACTCTTGATTTAAAATATGATAACAGAAAAAGAGAACTTGAAAAAGAATATCAAGAAAAATCTTATAATTTAGAATATGAATACAAATATAAAGTTCGTAAATTAGAAAAAGAAAATAGCAAATTACACAAAATAATTGATAAATTTTATGAAACCATTGATAAATTCATACATTGGATTTGTGTTAAATTTGATATTGCTGAAGAAGATAATTTAATTAGAGATTTTCAAAAAGAAACTAATACTTTCCTTGACCCAGAAAAACAAATAAAACACGAAGAAAAGGAAAAAGAATGGGATTTAGAAAGATAAAATTGTTTAAAGGCAAGTTATTCAAAACTTGCCTCTAAATACTTATCTAGTTATTTTGTGCTAATTTAGATTTTATAGCTACAATTCTATTTTTATATCTTTGTATTGATTGTTTTGTTTTTTCGATTTGACTTTCATATAATTTTGTTAGTGAATCAAAATCTTCTTCTGATAAATCTTCTTCCTCAATCAATCCTGCTTTTAAATCTTTTTGCAATTTTAAAATTCTTTCTTCTTCTTCATTAGCTACAACTATTTGATTTTTAAAATCAAAACTTTTTTGTTCTTGTTTATTACTTATAGGCTCTATTACTTCTTTTGGAGCTTCTATATATTGTTGATTATTTATTTTAAATAAATTTATAAAAAATTCTTTGATTTTTTCTAGCATTTTTACCTCCTATATTTCTTGATGAGATTTATCTGGTAACTGTTGTTCATATTGCTCACATAATTCTTTAGCTTGTTGTTCTTTCTCTTGTAATCCAGTTAATTCCTCATCTAATTCTCCTAAGCTTTTTTTGCCCATAGCAATTAGTTTCTGTCTATATGCTTGTTTTTTTGCTTCTCTTTCAGCTCTTTTCTTTGCACCTCTATTTTTCTTTGCAGGACTATTAGCAAGCATTTTTTCTCTTTGTTCTTTTTCTCTAGCAATTCTTTCTTCTCTTTGTTGTTTTAATTGTTCTACTTCTTCCTCTGTAAATCTGTATTTATTTGGAGTTTTGTGTCTGTCAAATGATGCTCCGCCTGTAACTGCTTTTTCTCCACCAGCAGAAGCTAATTCTTGATTTATAAAGTCAACCATTTTAGGATCTCTTTTACTTACAGCTTTAGCAAACTTTTCTCCGTCTTCATGATATAAATATTTATATGCTTCCCATATTTGTGAACCCCTGATATTCATGTCATCTAGTCCTAATAATAACATGCCACCTGTTTTGTCTGCTTTAAGCATACTTGTTAAACCAACTATTGCACCAGGATTTCCGTCTGTCATTTTCATTATAGTTTCTATCATTGTATCATTTAAGTCTAACTTCGGTCTTGCTGTAGGGTCATCTGGCATAAATTCTGTGTCAAATCTTCCAAAGCCTCCTCCAAAAGAAAACATTTCTTTTTCTTGTTGGCGTCTAGCTTTTACAGTTTCAACATCTGGTATATCTAAATCAATACCTTGTTCTTTTGCATATTTCTCTAAAACTTTTCTTGCTTCTTCTTCCTCAAAGCAAATGTCTCTACTTGATATTTTACTATCTAAAGCAGATATATTATTTTTTAATGCTTCTGGAGTTGCATAAATACATCTAGCTCTGAAATTACTATAATCTCCTAAATAAATGAAATCATCTTTTACATACAAAGTTTCCATGGCATGCATATGACCCATTTCTTTTAATTCATCTTTAAATAAGTCATTTACATCCATACATTGATATTCTGTAACTATTTCTGACCAATTATCTTCTAATTTTGATAGTATTCTAGCCCTCATAGATTCTTTATCGTCATATTCAGCACCATATTGTTCCATTATAGCATCTGCTATCATATTTGTCTTATCAGAATCTATTTCAACTTGAGGAATTGATATATCTATTCCCTCAATTCCATTTTCTTGAATATATCTTCTAAGTGCTTGTTTCTCTTTATTCACTTTTAAAATATCAAACTTACTATCTATAAAGGCATTATTAGAATGAAGTTCTTTAACCTTTGCCATTACACTTTCATATTGTGATTTTAGATATTCTGGAGTTGCATAAGCTATATCTGGTCTAAATTCATCTGGACGAGTAATACTATCTTCCTCTAATTTTAAATGTAATCCGTCTATATATGCATTTTCTCCAACTATTCCTTTTACTGATTCCAAATCGCCAAAACTATACCATTGTAAATTCATTATTTTAGAATAATTTTTAATTATATCATCACTAAATAATTGAGTATAATCACCTTTTTCTATATTATCTCTACTATTTACAACTCTATTTATATATTCAGCTAAAGCTTGTACTTTTGCCATATCTACATCTATTGTTTCTAAAACTTCTGAATTTCCAATTTCAATTCCGTTTTTTTCTGCATAAGTAATATAAGTGTTTTTCAATTCTCTAATATCATCTGAAAAGGAATCTCTACCATTGTTTTTTTGTTCTCTATATAATGCTTTACTATATAAATCAAATATTCTCTTATTTATTCCTTCTGGAGTTGCATAAAGCACCTTACTTTTACCTAAAGTTGAATCTTCTTCTGCAACTAAACCATCTTGTACTGTAAGTTGATACCCAAAACAATTAAACTTTTCAGGCTCTATATTATGTTTCATTGCTATTTGTGTTAAATCTCCATATTTATTATGCAAAATACCTATATCATCTGGTACTTCTGTTATTTCAGAAAGAAAATTATTATATCCGTCACTTAATAAATCAGCATAATGTTCTGTAAAATATTGTCTTAATTCTTCCTCAAAAGCTGTTGTATCTATTTCTTCTAATGTTTCATTTTCACTTAAAGTTAAAGCCCTTACTACTCCCATATTTCTATTTCTAGTATTAGGAGTTTTAGCTCTTTGAGCATATATTGAAACTAAGGTATCAATAACATTTTCATCTACAACTATTTCACTTTCTTCTCTTATTCCTAATGCTTCTTTATCTTCGTCTGATAGCTCTGCAAGACTTCTGGTATTTCTTAATATTGCTTCTGTATTAGAAGTCCTTTCAAATAATTCTCTTATTTGTGCTTGTTTCTCACTTTCTGATAATTCTGATTTTCGAATTTCATCATATTTTAATGCAAAATCTCTATAAACTTGTTGTGTTGCTTCTTCAACTTTCTTTCTCTCTGGATTATATCCTAACATTAGACAACCTCCTAAAAAATTATTATATTATTCTCTTTTTTACTATATACTAAAAAAATATTTTTTTCAACAAATATTACACCATTTCTAAAAATGTAATATTTCTGTAATATTTTGACATTTTTATTCTCTGTAAAATTTTTCTTTTAAATAATCCGCTTGTTGTCTGCTTAATCTTTTATTTACTACTGCTAAATTCAATAGTGATTTTATATTGTCCCATTTCATACATTTACACTGTCCTTTAGCAGTAAGTTCTATATATTCTGTTATTTCTTCAAATATGTAATAAGGTATATTAAATTCTTCATTAATTGTATTCATTTTTAACTCCAAAAGGTATATGTTTTTATTTATTGATAGCAATAAAAGTGTTAACACTTATAAATATAACATAAAAAAATATTAAAATCAATACATATAAAAAATTGGAGTGAGAATAAATATGTCATTGATTGCAAGATTTGATGGAAATATGAATGTAATAAGTAAATTATTAAAAGAATATAGAATGAAAGAAAATATGTCTTACGAAACTTTATCAGCTAAATTAGAACTAATGGGTATTAGTATTCATAAGCAAAGTTTATATGATATTGAAAATAATAAAAGAACTGTCAAAGATTTTGAATTGTTTGGATTAGCTTATGTTTTAGGAATTGATGTTAATGATTTATTAGCAGATATGAATAAAAACTTTAAAAAATAGAAATTTAGAAGAATTTTTTAATAAAATTTGACATATAATAAAAT
>ENA-OQRB01000213-OQRB01000213.1-human-gut-metagenome-genome-assembly--contig:-NODE-213-length-43324-cov-6.669324_pt1 | contig 43324 bp, 42 predicted proteins | sample MGYA00243235_ERZ505100 | MGnify/ENA primary metagenome ERZ505100 (study PRJEB26097, sample SAMN02712145) | human gut metagenome | biome: Gut microbiome | host: Homo sapiens | place: Denmark: Copenhagen...
TCTGGCGGTATCTAACTGATTAACAATACTGTAAAGGGCTGTGGTTGGAGCCTTTTACGAACCGTCTTGCGGTAGGAGGAAGTAACCAATCCACAGCATCCCTTACAGTGTAGCACAAGCCTTTGAAGATGGGCTATAAACTACTACTTTATAATACAAGGAGGAACAAACAATGGCATGTTTCCTGGTTCCGACTGCGGAAGCCATCGTCACCGGTGTGGTTTCCAAGGTAGAGAAGAAAAATGAAGCTGCAGTGGAGGGCAAGATCCCGTTCTCCCGCAAGCTCAAGTGGCTCAAGAATATGCTCTGGGGCGGCGCAGCGCTGCTGGCGTATGAGCATGTCTGGCATGGCGAAGTTGTACCCTGGTTCCCGTTTTTGACCGCCGCGGCAAATCCGGAGGACGCAGCGGTCATGCTGCACGAGATGGCGACCGTCGGCGTGACGATGGCACTTCTGGTCACGGCTGCGTGGGGCTGCATTGCGCTCGCTGCGGATAAGATCGTCAAGCGCGAGTCCGGCGTGACACCTGCCGTTCGATAAGGAGGAGATGCAATGACACTTCTGACCTGTGTGTTTGCGGCGATCATCTGCTCGATTTTATGGTACAAGCACGCGCCGGATAACACCATGCGGCTCGGTACACTGAGTCTCATGTACTGGGGCGCGTCGCTTATGTGGCTCGGTGATGCGATTTTTGAATATGCCGAGCTGCATGAGGCGTTCTTCACGCCGGAACCAATCGATATGCTCAACGACTTCTATCTCGGCTTGTCCGTGGTTGCGCTGGGTCTCATCATCTGGCTTGTAATCCTGCTCGTCAAAGACCCGAAAGGCGCGGTAAAGGCGTCGCTGCTGAAAAAGAAATAAGCACAAATGCCCGATGCGGTTGCATCGGGCATTCCCATTTTATAACTCATTTTTTGATTCCGCAGACCTGATACATTGTGTCGTCAGAAATGACAACGTCCACGCGGAATGCCTCGTCCATCATCTGCGCAACGGCTTCCGCCTCCGGCAGCTCGATCGACACGCGGCTGGCGCTGCCGGAATGGTGGCGCGTCAGCATGGCACGGCTCATCCCGTGCGCAATGCTGAGTCTGCCGCCAGACTGTACGAGCTCTGCCAAATGGTCGATCAGCCCTTTTGGATTCGGGAAGTGCGGGAACGCATTATAGACCATGACGCAGTCGAACTGCCTGTTAAGCTGCACCGATTCTACATCGCCGCAGATCAGCTTCACAGATTCCTGCGGAAATTTCTTCTTTGCAATGCGAATCATTTCCGGCGAAATATCAATGCCGGTCACACTGCGGACCGATCGCTTCAGATAATCCGGGATCAGCACGCCCGTTCCACAGGCAACGTCCAGCACATCGATACCGGCGCAGACGCCGGCGTTGTCCAGAATTGTCTGAATAACAGGTTCGTTACGGATCATATCGGCATCCCATTCCGGGGCACAGCGGTCAAAAAAAGCGATCACATCAGCTTTATTCATGGTGTTGGTTCTCCTGTTCTTTTTTGTCTTGGGTATCTCGCCGGGATCAGACCGGCGCGTGTCAGTGCAAATACGATTGTTGGAATGACAAGCAGCTGCAAAACGGTTCCCGGAAGTGTCTGCACGAAATAAGTCGTAAGCCACACCGTCATGGTAAAGCCATCCCTTGCCGTGGCAAGGTAAACCAGCATTTTGCAAAGACCGCCGAGCACTCTGCCGAGCAGTATGGCCGGAAGCATGGCGCAGTACAGATCCGGATAGATCTTCCCGGTACGGATGTGCCGGTAAAGCAGCCCGCACAAAAGTCCGTAGGCACACAGCTCCGGTGCCATGGACGCAAGCTGCAGCGCCGTCGGCATACCGGACAGCACGCACGAAACGACCGGACCGGCTATACCGCAGAACGCGCCGTACCCCGCGCCGCAGATCAGACCGCACAGTAAAACCGGCAGGTGCATCGGCAAAAGCGTGCTTCCCGCGCCGAGCGCGTGAAACGCCAGCGGCAGCACATAACACAGCGCCGTGCAAAGCGCGCAGATGCACGCGCGCTTGACGGAAGACAGTTCCATTTCATCACCCCGGCTATTCATTGTAATGGAAATTCTCTGCCTGAACAACCTCCCCCCGGGGTTGTTCAGGCAGAAATCTTTTGCTACTATATAAAAAATCGACCGAAAAGGATGTAGCTGCAATGAATCAGAAACTGGATGCGATCTGCCGGGAAGTGCAAAAGGCATTGACCGGCAAGCAGGCTGTTGTAGAAAAGGTGCTGATGGCGATGCTCTGCGGCGGGCATATTCTGCTGGATGATGTGCCGGGCGTAGGAAAAACGACACTTGCCGTCGCGTTCAGCAAAGCGCTTGGGCTGCGCTACCGCCGGATCCAGTTTACCCCTGACGTTCTGCCGTCGGATATCGTTGGCTTTTCCATGTACGACAAGCAGCAGAATGCGTTCCGCTATGTGCCGGGCATCGTATCGGATACCAACCTGCTGCTGGGCGACGAGATCAACCGTACCTCCAGCAAGACGCAGTCTGCGCTTTTGGAGGCCATGGAGGAAAAGCAGGTCACTGTGGACGGGATCTGCTATCCGCTGCCCGATCCGTTCTGCGTCATTGCTACGCAGAACCAGGTCGGCACAGCCGGTACACAGCCGCTCCCAAACGCGCAGATGGACCGCTTTCTGGTGCAGCTCACGATTGGTTATCCCGATTACGAGAGCCAGATGACGCTTATCCGCGACCGGCAGCTGGAAAATCCCATGGAGCAGGTACAGCAGGCTGCGGACGCAGCGGCGCTTGTTTCCATGCAGCAGGAGGTTCGCCGGGTGGCGATGGACGATAAGATCATCGACTATATCACGCGGCTGGCAATGGCCTCGCGCGCGCATCCGCTGCTCCGGCTCGGGATCAGTCCGCGCGGTGCGCTGGCGGTATCCAGAATGGCAAAAGCATGCGCGTATCTGCACGGGCGCGACTACACGCTGCCGGAGGATGTGCAGGAGATCTTTGCGGATGTCTGCGCACACAGAGTGCTGCTTTCCCAGCAGGCAAAGACGCAGCAGAGCACCGCGCAGGACATCATGCAGGCGCTTCTACGGGAAGTTGCGATGCCGGACGCGGCATTTTGAGTATGGCAGGTCGTAGAGTTCTCTGGGGCATTCTGCTGGCTGGTGCACTCGGCCTGTACCTGTTTGCGAACAGCGCGGGAACGCTCTGTGTGCTGCTTGCGGCTGCGCTGCCGCTGCTGTCTGCCGTATCGCTGCTGCTTCCGCGGCAGATTTCGATTACACTTTCTGCACCGGAAACAGTGGGGCGCGGTGAGCAGATGACATGCACGCTTACTGTTTCCTCATCCGGGATACCGGCACAGTTTGAACTTACGGTTGAAGCTGAAAACAGCTTTACCGGTGAATATTCTACACGGGTCATGCCACTTTCCGTTGGGAAAAAGCCGACATCGCTGTCGTGGCAGCTTGTCGAAACGCACAGCGGTGCCGTACGCCTTTCCTGCACGAGCGTCCGTGAGTTTGACAGCTTCGGCCTGTTTTCCCGGAAACGGATATGCACTGCGCAAGCCGAGGTCCTGCTTCCGCCGCAGAGCTTCCCGGTGTCTGTCTGTCTGGATCAGGCGGTGGAGGTTTTACTGGACAGCGAGAGCTATTCCGCACAGAAAGCAGGAAATGATCCCGGAGAAACGTTCCGTATCCGCGAGTATGTGCCGGGAGACCCGATCCGGCAGATCCACTGGAAGCTGTCCGAGAAAATGGGGACGCTGATGGTGCGCGAGTTTGGACTGCCGGCAATGAACCGGCTGCTGCTTGTATTTTTGCCGGAGGAATCACTTTCGCCGGAACAGTTGGACGCTATGCTGGATACGATGGTTTCTGTTTCATCGGAGCTTTTGCGGCAGGAGCTTCCGCACACACTGCTTTGCGCCGGCGAACTGCATGATATTGCTGATATGCCCGCGCTGGCGCAGACGGTGCATACACTGCTGCACAGTGCGCCGGAGATCGAACGTACCGCAGCGTTCCTGCAGGAGCACCCTGCGCTTTCCTACGCGCATATCGCACTGATCGCAGCAAGTGCCGTCCCTGCGGCGGAGGGTCTCGCGCAGACCGGCTGTGTGAGCGTTCTTTTCCCGGATGCCGGCGCTTTGCCGGAGATCGCTGAAGCAGGCCGCGTCCGCGTTCATGCGTTCCGCGCGGATGCGCTGCGCGCCGGGACGCTCCATTTTGAATTGTGAGGATGATCCATGCAGATCGTTGACACCAGACCGCCGCAGGCAAAACAGGAAAACTGCATATTCCGCGCGATCGGCTGTACCGCCGTCTATCTCACAAGCGCGGGCGCGCTCTGCAGCATGGCAGGGCTTGGCCGGACGCTGCTCGGCGCGTGGGGGGCTGACACGGTGCTGCTGTTGGCACTCTGTTTTCTGCCGAAGCAAGCAAAGATTCAAAGTATCGTCCGGCTTTCTCTCTTTCTGCTGCTTGGCGCTGCGGTGTGGGTTTTGTGGGAGCCCTCGCGCGACGGCGTTTGTCTTTTCGTGAACCGGCTATTTGCCGCAAGTGAATTGCAGCAGGCTTACCTCTATGAAAAGTTGCCCGTTTACGCGTCGCAGGCGGAACAGACCGGCTGCTTACAGACGGCGGCAATTTTGCTTGGATTGCTGCTTGCGCAGCTGCTGACGCTGCCCGGGCGGTTCAGCCGGACGTTTGTACTGGCCGCACTTTGCGGTGCGATGGCGTATCTCGGTGTTTTGCCGGAACGCATCTGGCTGATCGCGCTTGCAGGCTGCCTGCTGCTGACGCTTTTGCCGCAGGACGGCGGACTGCGTCCATGGCGGCTTCTTCCGATCGCCGCCGTGTTTGTCCTTCTGGCTGCGGGCTGCCTGCTTCTGCCGGAAACGGAGAACGCGCGGCTTTCGGCGTGGGAGGAACGTGCGCGGGATCAGCTTGCCGTTCAGACGGCTGCCTACGGCGAACTTCCGGCGCAGCAGGATACGTCTACGGAACAAACGCCGCAGAGCGAACCGCCGACGTTCCGGCAGGAGCTCATGCAAAGCACGCTGGATGGCGACCGGAAACCGCTTTCCCGTCCCATTCGCGCGGCGCTGGTGATTTTTCTGTTGCTGCTGATGCTTTTTGTGCCATCCGTTTATCTGGACCGACTGAAAAAGAAGCGGGAACGAAACCGGGCAGGACTTTCGGACGCGGACGCGCGCGCGTGTATCTGTGCCAGCTTCCGCTATGTGCTGCGCTGGCTGCGGCTTGCCGGTCTGGAGCCGGAAAATGTGCCGTTCGCAAGCTATTCGGAGAAAATCGAAACGATTTTGGGACCTGAGATCGCCGCGCAGTATTTGCAGATCCTCCCGCTGTGGCAGGAGGCCGCTTACAGCACGCACGAGATGACCGAGCAGCAGCGTACGCAAATGCGCATGTTTTTGCAGACTGCTGTGTCGCTTGTCTGGAAGAAGCTCTCCAAAAAGCAGCGGCTTTGGACAACATACTGGCTTGCACTGTGAAAGAGCGAGGAATTTTGATGAAACGAATATTTTTGATCTTTCTGTGCCTGACGCTCCTTGGCACGCTGTGCGCCTGCCGGGTGCGCCTGATCGCAGACCCGGCGCAGGCCGACACGATCCTGCAGGCGCAGCAGGAAGCGCAGCCGCCGCAGGAAGAAGAACCGCAGCCGCCCGCGCAGGAAGAGCCTGAACCACCGGAGCAAGAGTCGGAAGAGGAGCCTCCTGCGGAGGAGACCCCGCCCGATACGCCGCCGCAGCCGGATGAAACCGCGCAGGCGGAACAGCCGGATACCTCCGTATCTGTGGCACAGACAGGCACGGCAGTCTACACCGAGCAGCTGGCAGCCGGCGTTACCGTGACCTATGATCCGAACGGCGGCGACAGCGCAACCGTGTCCGCAAGCGTTACGCCCGGTCAGCCCTACGGCGCGCAGCCGGAGGCCGTCCGGCGCGGATATGCATTTGTCGGCTGGTGGACGCTGCCGGACGGCGGAGAGCAGATTTTGCCGGAAACAATCGTTTCCGATGTGCAGGCGCATACGCTCTATGCGCACTGGCAGCACAGAGACGCCGCGGCGCTGACCTTCGACCCGAACGGCGGCAGGATCAAGTCCAAGGAGGCGACGCTGGCGCTCAGCGACGGCGACCGCTACGGCGCGCTTCCCATTCCGCTGCGGGAGGGATATGACTTTAACGGCTGGTGGACGCAGATAGAGGGTGGCGAACAGATCCTGCCGGAAACCGTATTTTCCGGCACAGACGACCAAACTGTCTACGCGCATTGGACGTATGATCCGCTGGCGTTCTGGACCTTCACACTGCAAAACAAGACGCAGCAGATCTATCTCTGCCAGCAGATCTCCATCTATTTTGAAACGGAAACCGACGGCGTGACCCAGCAATATTGCGATCTGATCACAGCGACCGGCTCGTTCAATATTGCGGAAAACCGGGACGATCCCAACGTTACAGACGATTGGGTACAGGCGAAAAAGCCGCAGGTCATCCTCAAATGCGCGGATCTGTCACAGGCGGCTTCCATCCGGGCCTCCGTGCAGGCGCGCTTCCCGGAGCAGCAGATCATTCTGGTTTCTCCCTCGGCGCTCTGGGGCGACGAGGCGACCATGCTATACGCAAAGCTGGCGCTTGCCAAGCAGCTTTACGGTGACTGGTACACGGATGTTGATCTTGCAAAGGCCGCGCAGGAGCTGAACATCAGTTCCATTCCAATCAGCTTTTCATAATAAAATTCTTCCGGCTGCGCTTCGGCAAAGCCGGAAGTTTTTTCGCAAAAATGATTTTTCAGAACCCCCGGGGGAGCTTGCGGCAGACAAAGCGGTTTGCTATATTGGTAAAAACGCAGAAATCTGCGCAGATACACTCCAGAGTGAAAGAGAGGAATCAAACAATATGAAAAAAGCACTGAGTCTTCTTCTGGTATTGGTCATGGTTCTCAGCCTGTGCTCTGTCACCGCTTTCGCGGCGGAGAACTACACCGGCAAGACTGTGATCCTTTATACCGCCAACGTCCGCGGTGATGTGGACGTATATGCGAAGGTCGCCGCTGCAAAGACGGCCTACGAAAACGCGGGTGCGGACGTGATTCTGGCCGATGCCGGCAACTTCCTGCAGGGCACAGCTGCGGCGAACAGCGACCGCGGTCTGGGCGTTTACAACCTGATGGACGCGGCTGGCTATGACGTTGCGGCGATGGGGCTTGCGGAATTTGGATACGCCGACGCCACGACCGGCTACGGCTACCACAAGAACGTCACGAAATACTACACACAGGCCGAGCTGCAGAATGGCGCAAAGGCTCTGACCTACAACAAGGACATGAAGGGCAAAGTCACGGCGGATCGCGCAGAAAAGGCTGCGGCAACGTTCACCGCTCTTTCTGCCAATGCAGTTTCCGATACGGAATACTATTCCTTTGAGGCCAGCACGGTCCTTACTACAAAGAGCGGCCTGAAGGTCGGCTTTTATGGCCTGACCGCTACTTCCGCAGCAGCGAATGTGCAGGACGGCTGCCTGCGCGTTTCCGAGCCGAAGCCCGTAAGGCTGAACGCGGACGTGACGATCTGCCTGTCCAACGCCGGTGTCAGCGGCAGCGAATACGGCGATCTTGTCATTGATGCGGGCAATGCGGAAACGGTCGGCGCGTATGTTATTGACAATTCCAGCAAGACTGTGACTTCGCTCACGCCGGATCTGAGCGGCAGCGACGCGGAGATCGCCAAGAGTGCCGCCGCGCTGAAGGCAGCTGCCGGTAAAACGGTCGGCCGCTCCGATGTTATCCTGACCGGCGCGGATTCCGCGAACTGGAACGGCGAGACGAATCTCGGCGATCTGACGACGGACGCACTGCGCTGGTATGCGCAGAACTACATCGACGGCTACAACAAGAAGCTCCCGCTCGTCGCCATCCAGAACGGCGGCAACTGCGACAACTTCCTGTATTCCGGCGAGATCACCGAAACAGATCTTTTGAAGGCGCTGCCGTTCTCCCCGATGGGGATCGGTGTCATTGAACTGACCGGCGCACAGCTTCTGGAAACGCTGGAGGCCGCATCGCAGCGGGAAAACTGCCCGGGCTTTGCGCAGGTTTCCGGTCTGACCTACTCGCTTGACACAGGCAAAGAATATGACGCGGGCGAGGCCTACGGCAAGTTCTTCCGTGCAGACTCCGTCAGCCGCGTGACCATCACCTCCGTAAATGGTAAGGCATTTGACAGCAAGGCGACCTACGCCGTTGTCTGCGACAATTTCCTGATCAATGGCAATGACACCTACTACACGCTGAAGGAAGCCAAGGAAGCCGGCGCAGCCTACGCCAACAACGGAAACGGCGTAAAGGTCCGCGACGCTGTCGCGCAGTACATCCAGAAGCAGCTGAACGGTGTGATCGGCAGCAGCTACGCCAGTGCGCAGGGACGCATTTCACTGGAAAAAACGGACGAAGTGTTCCACGATGTTAAGGCAGCAGCCTATTACGCCGACGCCGTGAAATGGGCAAGAGAGAACAGCATCGTCAACGGCACCGGTAAGGAAACCTTCGGTCCGGACGCTAACATGACCCGCGCCGCGCTGTGGGCAGTACTTGGCCGCGCAGCAGGCGCAGATGTTGACGGCGGCAGCCCGTGGTACCAGAAAGCACTGGAGTGGGCAAAGACCGAGGGCATTTCCGACGGAACGAATCCGAACGGCAGCATCACGCGGCAGGAGCTTGTCACCATGCTTTACCGCAATGCTGGAAAACCGGCTGTGTCCGGCGATCTTGCCAAGTTCTCCGACGCATCTGCAGTTGCATCCTGGGCGTCTGATGCAATGATCTGGGCTGTTTCCGAGGGGCTTGTCAAGGGCAGCGGCAGCAATCTGAATCCGACTGCTACCGCGACCCGTGCACAGGTCGTCACCATTTTGTATCGCCTGATGGCAGAATAAAGCAGTTCTCATTCCCAATGCCCTCCGCGCAGCTGGCGCGGAGGGCATTTTGCATCCCCTGCACCGGATCCTGTTTTTGGTTTTGAATATTTCGTACAAAAATGAAGAACGAGTTTTGGCAATTTTCACAATTTGAATCACAATTTCAGCAAACACACGCAAAAAAAGATGCGTGTATCTCGCAGTTTACCCCCGGAGGGGGTTTCGATTTCTGTGCCGCGCACAAAATTTCATCCCCCGGGGAGGCTTACGAGCCAGCGCGAAATTTTGTAAAATACAAAAGATTGAAAGGCGGTGGTGTATGTGGCTGGACTGGAGCAGGAGCATTTTCATGAACATGAACACACGCATGACCATCTGCACGAGCATGATCACCATGACCATGCAGACGGCCACAAGCACCTGCACCACCATGAAAACACGAAATATGTTCAGAACCGGCTGGCAAGAGCATCCGGGCATTTGCAGCACGTCCGCGCGATGGTAGACAGCGGAGAAGACTGTTCGGACGTTCTGATGCAGCTTTCTGCCGTGATTGGCGCGCTGCAATCCATCGCCAAGGTAATTTTGAAAGACCATCTCGACCACTGCGTTGTGGACGCAGTGCAGTCCGGCGATACACAGACGCTTGACGATTTCAAAAAGGCCATTGACCGCTACATTCGCTGAGGAGGAACGCTATGATCGACAAGAATTTTGACCCATGGAAACGAGTTCGTGAGTTCAGCCCCGAAGCTCTGCTTCAGGAAAGCAGCGATCTGGTGCAATGGCCGATCAAGCTCTACAAAGCGCCGAAGCTCTCGCCCTATTACCATCACGGCCACCTGCTCATTGCGGCGGACTGCTCGGCATTTTCCTATCCGGGCTTCCATGACGCGCTGTCCAAGGGACGGGTGCCGCTGATCTGCTGCCCGGAAAACGACTTTGATATTACCGTGAAGCTGGCGGACATTTTCAGTCTTAACGACGTTGCAAGCGTCACCATCGTCACGATGGACAAGCCCTGCTGCGCCGAGCTCAAGGATATGGTGCTTCGCGCCGTCAAACAGAGCCGGATGCCGATCCCCGTGCAGGTCACGAACCTGTTCGTAGACGCGGAAGAGGTCGATTGAGACCTCGTCTAAAATTGCAAATCTCTGATTTGACATATATTCACACAAAGGAGAACCACAAATGAAAAAACTTCTTGCTTTGCTGCTCTGCCTGAGTCTCGTATTTGCTCTGGCAGCCTGCAGCACCCCTGAATCCCAGACGCAGCAGCCAGCGGAACAGCCGGCACAGGCTGGGGATCAGCCGACGGAACCGACACAGACGGAGCAGCCGTCGGAACCGGAAGCGCTCACATACCCGATCGAGCAGTTCACGGTCGGCACGACGGCTGCCATTGAGACAGCGACGTTTGGTGAGTATCACTTCGATATGCTTGCCAGCGGCGTCAGCGAGCTTCCGCTCGTCTGGCAGGACGCGGAGGGCAATTACCATCCGCTGCTTGCTTCCTACGAAACGGAAGATTCCGTCACATGGGTCTACACCATCGAGCCGGGCATGACGTGGTCGGATGGCGAACCGGTCACGGCAGAGGATATTCTGTTCACACTGAACTATGACGACGCAAACGGCAGCGCCAATTTTGTCTCTCAAACGGATGAAGACGGCAAGGTCACGGAGGCAAAATACGCATCCTATGCGATTTCCGACGATGGAATGTCCATTTCCCTGACACTCTCGTCTGCCAACGTGCGTGAGCTTTCCAACATGACGTCCTTCCGCGTCATGCCGAAGCACGTCTATGAGGGCAAGGATTCTGTCACAGAAGCTGAAGCCCGCGTCACCTGCGGACCGTATATGCTCGACAGCTTCAACAAGGAGGCTGGGACGCTCACCTTCGTTCCGAATCCCTACTATCCGCAGACGCCGAATGTCGGCAAGCTCACCTACCGGCTGTTTGGCAACGAAGATACCATGTATCTGGCGCTCCAGAACGGCGACCTGGATATGACGTGGGCATACTCCACGGGCGTATCCGGTTCGTATCAGGATGTGCTGGCTGCGACCGATGCGCTGACGCTCGAAGCCGTCACGGCGGCGAATGCCCCGGCTGTGCTGGCGTTCAACAACGCAAACGGCCCGTTCGCGGATGAAAACCTCCGGCTGGCAGTCTCCTACGCACTGGACTATGACAGCTTCCGCACCGTATTCGGCAGCGCCTATGCCTCGAACCCCAACCGCGGCTTCGTGCCGCCCGTGACCGTGGGTTATAAGGAGACTGAGGCGCTCGGTCAGGACCTGACGAAAGCCGCGCAGTGTATGGCAGATGCCGGTTACACGGAAAAGAACGCGGACAGCTTCTATGTGAACGCGGACGGCGAGGTTTGTGCCTTTACCCTCACCTGCAACGCAGGCAAGGAAGCCCATGTCGGCTATGCAGAGCTTGTCAAGACGCAGCTCGAGCAGTTCGGCATTCAGGTCGTTCTTGAAACGCTGGACGCAGACAGCTACAACGCCAAGACCAGCAACAAATTCTCTGAGAACAATATCACGATGGAAGCCGCGATCTACGGCTACACGGTTGCCGGTATGGGCATGAAGAACGGTCTTGCTTCCATTTACGTCGATGGCACACATCCCGTGCAGGGTGGCTGTCAGGTGTTTGACGAAGAATTCCAGGCGATTCTTTCCGCGATGGGTGAAGCGAAAACCGTAGAGGAATACACTGCTGCGGCGGGCAGCCTGCAGGACTGGTATGCTGCGCATATGCCGCTCATTGCCCTCTACTGGGACAGCCAGATCCTTGTCCACAGCGCGGCATATGAGAACTTCACCGTAGACGCTGTGTTCGGACTCAACAACGCGAACACCTGGTTCTCGATCACGGCAAAATAATCAAGGTTCCTTTCAAACGCGGGGGGTTTCTTCGGAAATCTCCGCGTTTTTCTAAGGCGTCACCGCATAATTTGGCAAGATGACTCGGCGTGGGATTTTTCGTCAAGTCAAGGTTTGGAAAACGAAGGAATACTTTGTGTATTTCTCGTTTTTCAAACCGCAGAATTGGCGGAAAAGACCCGGCGAGGCACGCAGACACAATTGTGCGGTGATGCCCTAAAAATTATCCCCCGGGGAGGGTTACGCACGCCGTCCGGATACGGTACAATAATGGAAATTGCGAAGGGAGGGAACGCCGATGGCCACAGCTGAAATACTTCCGGCGTTCTCTTACGCCTGCGGTATGATCTCCGCAAAGCTTTCGCACGGCGAACGCGTGCTTTTGCAGAACGTTTTTTTCTCGTTATCATCCGGGGAACAGCTGGCGATCATCGGCGAGACCGGCTCGGGCAAGACCATGCTGGCACTCTCGATTCTGGGGCTTCTCCCCTCGAACGTGCGGATGCAGGGTGGCTGTATCCAGATGGACGGCACAGCGCTTTCTACGGAAAAGCGGCTGCAAACACTGCGCGGCGACAAGCTTGTTTATATTCCGCAAAACGGCGCGGAGTTTCTGCTCCCTGTGCGTACCGTGCGCAAGCAGCTCTATGATAGCCTGAAAAAGCTCGGCTTGCCGCGCAAAGTTTTTCCGGCGTTGGCGGCAGAAAAGCTGCGTCTTGCAGGCTTTGATGCGCCGGAGACGGTTCTGGACAAGTATCCTTTTCAGCTTTCCGGCGGTATGGCGCAGCGCGTAACCATCGCATTGGCGGCGTGCTCCCGGGCTCGGCTTCTGATTGCCGACGAGCCAACGAACGGATTGGATGAAGCCGGGCGTGCGCAGTTTTTCGCGCTCCTGGATTCGATTTTCCCGGACGCGGCGAAGCTCATTATCACGCACGATATTTCCGTCGCCGCACGCTGCGACCGGGTGCTGGTTCTGTGCGGCGGGCGGATGCTGGAAACGGGCGTGTCCGCTGACGTTTTAAGCACGCCACGCCATCCGTACACGAAGGCACTTCTTGCCGCGCAGGTCGCAAACGGGATGCAGCCGTCGCCGGTCTTGCGCGAGGACGTATCCGGCTGTCCGTTTTACGCCCGCTGCCCGGAGGCGGAGGAAGCCTGTCTGAACGGCGCGATGTCAAAACACACGGATGGGAAGACAGAATGGTGGTGCTGCCATGCTTGAGATCAAAAACTGCTGCAAATCGTTCGGAAGCCAGACGGTTTTGCAGAATGTTTCCTTGAACATTCCAGCCGGAAGCATCATCGGGGTATCCGGCGCGAGCGGCATCGGAAAATCGACGCTTGCAAAAATTCTCTGCGGCGTAATGCCGCCGGACGCAGGAGAGGTTTCCCTTGATGGGAAACTGCTTGTGTCCCCAAAGGAAGCGTATGACAGAAAGCGCGGTCTTGCCATCCAGATGGTTTATCAGCAGCCGTATGCCACGCTCGACCCTTCGCAGAAGATCGGCACAGGTCTGCGAGAATTGATCTCATATCACCGGCTGGCGGAAAACAAACGGGCGGCAGAGAAGCTGATCGCGGACATTCTGGCGCAGATGCAGCTGCCTGATAAAATTCTTGCCCATTTGCCGCGGCAGATCTCCGGTGGCGAAGCGCAGCGCGTGGCGCTGGCGCGCTGCCTGCTTTTACGCCCGAAGCTTCTGATTTTGGATGAAGCAACATCGATGTTGGACGTGTCCACGCAGGCAAATCTTCTGGCGCTTGTAAAGGCGCAGATGGTACCCGGCGGCGGGGCTGTGCTGTTCATCAGCCACGACCGGGCACTGACGGAGTTTTACTGTGATACGGTCTATGAATTTGACGAAGACCACCAACTGAAAGAGGTGCAGCGTGAAGGATTATAAAAAGAATATGCGGCTTGCGCTCGTGTGCTTTCTGCTGGTCGTGGTTCTGAATTTTTTCCTGCCGCGTCTGCTGCCGGGCAACCCCGTGGCGTACTTGACAGGCTTTTCCGAGCAGGATATGACGCCCGCACAGGTGGCATTCTATGAGGAGGCGCTGCATCTGAACAAACCGCTTGCGGCGCAGTTTGGCTTCTATCTGCGGTCGCTGCTGGACGGGACGCTCGGATATTCGTATAAAAAGGACGCCGCCGTCTCGGCGCTCATCGGTGAGAAAATCGGCTATACACTGCAGATCACGGTTCCGGCGGTGCTGCTTTCGGCGGGGATCGGTCTATTCTGGGGGCTTCGGTGCGGCTACAAAAAAGGCAGTTTTGCCGACCGCTTTTCTACAACAGCACTGATTATCCTCAACGCCGTGCCGGCGTTTTTAATTGGACTGGGACTGATGATCGTGTTCTGCTTTCAAAACCGGCTGCTGCCCTATACCGGTCTCAATTCTCCGGAGACTGTACGCGGAACGGTTGGGTATGTATGGGACAGAGTGCTGCATCTGCTGCTGCCGGTCGGAACCTTAACGCTGGCGGCGCTTCCCAGCCGGTATCTGCTGGTGCGCAACATGGCGGCAAGCGCGTCAGACGGGAAAGACATTTTATACGCGAAGCAGCGGGGACTTCCGGACGGCGTCATTCGCCGGGATTATCTTCTGCGCTCGATCGCGCAGCCGTTTCTCACGATGCTCGGCATGAGCGTGTCGCTCTGCGTGGGCGGCTCGGTCGTGATCGAAAAAATTTTCTCCATCGGCGGGATGGGGTCGCTTCTGACGGAGGCGGTCTATACGCTCGATTATCCGCTCATGCAGGGCATTTTGTTCGTGACGACGTGCATCATGGTGCTGTCGATTTTGCTTGCCGATTTTTTGTGTCTGCTCCTTGACCCCAAGCGGAAATTGGAGGGCAGGACATGAGAAAGAAAGGCCTTTTGCCGCTCATTTTGGGACTCTTGCTGCTGACCGTTTTTGCGTTGGCTGCATTTGTACCCGAATTATTTACAAGTTTCAGTCAGAAAGAGCTGTTCACGAAGTGGCTGCCAGTCAGCCGGGAGCATCTGCTCGGCACGAATGCGATGGGCTATGACATTTTTACGGAGCTTATCTATGGCGCGCGGCAGACGCTGCTGGTCGGCGTCTTGAGCAGTATTCTGACGCTGATTCTGGGGGCGGGGATCGGGATTTTGGGGAGCTTCTGCGGCTGGATCGGGCAGATTTTCAATGGTCTTATTCAGATTTTTGTTCTGCTTCCAAAGCTCATTACGCTCATCGTTCTGGCGACGTTTTTTGGCAGCTCTGCCGCGCACCTGATCATTCTGATCGCGGCGTTCAGCTGGGTCGGTACGGCGCGCGCCGTGCGCGCAAAGGTTTTGCAGCTGCACACACAGCCGTTTATCGAAAGCTGCCGGATCCTCGGCTACAACCGCGCCCATATTGCCGTGCGGCACATCCTGCCGAACCTATCGGATGTGCTGCTCTCGCGCTTTCTGCTCGGGGTCAACAGCTGCATCATGATGGAGTCGACGCTCTCGTTTTTGGGGCTTGGCGATCTCTATCGCCCGACGTGGGGCACGATGGTCAATTTTGCGTATAAACGCGGCGCGTTTCTGCGGGGTGCGTACCAATATCTGCTGGCACCCGGCGTGTGCGCCATGCTGCTGTGTCTGGCATTTTACCTGATCAGTCTCTGGCTGACCGCCAGAAAAGAAACCATTTCGGAGGGGTAACATGGGAAAATACTTTGCAGACGTTCATGCGTCGCACGAAAGTCAGCTTCAGAATCTGCCGCATGGGCTTGCCGACACGGACGAAATTCTCGCCTGCCGCGCAAAACCGCAGACGTATGAAAATATTCTGGAGCTGGCAGACGCGCTGTGCTGGCAGCTGCGTTTCCGGGAGGCGATCGACGCTTTGACGCAGGCAGTCAAGCTGGAGCCGGAACGCATGGAAGCTTACCGCAAGCGCGGCCCCAAGTATCTCGATACGCTGCAATTTGAACGGGCGCTCGCGGATTATACGCACTGCGAACAGGCGGACGGCATGAGCATCGAGTCGCGCTACCGCATCGGCATGGCGCAGTATATGCTGCAAAACTATGATGCGGCGACCGCCGCTTTTGCCGGTTCTCTTGCCATCGCGCCGCAGGACGATGATATGTACATCGCGGATGTCTACTGGCTGGTACTTTCGCAGCTTCGTGCTGAAAAAGCGGACGAGGCACAAAAAACGTTGAAGCAGCATTATCGACCCGATATGTACGTCGGCCACCACACGGCGTATGAAAAAGCCATGCGCGTGGCGGCTGGCTTTGCGCCGATGGAGGATATGCTGGCAGAGTTGGACGCGGAACCGGACGATTTACAGTTTGCCATGACGGCTTACGGCCTTTGCGTACTGTTGGAAGCGCACGGCGAGACGGAAAAAGCCGATGCTCTGCGGCAAAAACTACTTGTGCGCGACGGCTTCTGGTTCTGCTTCAGCTATCTCGCGGCATATAGCGACCGTAAATACACAGTTAAACCGGCAACAGTCACTTGACTGTTGCCGGTTCTTGCTCTAAGCGATTTTTTGTTGTCCTTATGCGTACTCGCCATTTCCGGCGGGCAGTTTTTATGTTTATAAATTATCGCACCAACTCTGCTTCCTCGTTTTTTCCGAGGCGGCGGAGCATGGTCTTTTTTACGGCGCGGAAAATGTTCTGGTAGCCTGTGCAGCGGCACAGGTGGCCGGAAAGAAGCTTGCGCAGTTCGTCGTCCGTGTATTCCTTTCCGGAGTTGACGATCTCGGTCGCCGTCAGAATGAAACCGGGGATGCAGAAGCCGCACTGGATAGACGTTTCCTCCATGAAAGCCTTCTGCACGTCGGAGACGGTGCCGTCAGGGTTCATCAGCCCCTCGAGCGTGATAATGTGCTTGCCCTCGGCCCAGACAGCCAGATACAGACAGGTGTTGATTGCCTCGCCGTCGATAAGCGCGGTGCATGCGCCGCATTCGCCGACCTCACAGCCCTTTTTCACAGACGTAAGCCGGAAATCATTGCGGAGCATATCCGTCAGACTTGCACGGACATCGACGATCTTTTCCACATCTTTGCCGTTGATGTTGCATTTGACAAGAGCGTACTGTGCCATCAGATTTCACCTCCGCAGCGTTTGACAGACTCGATGAGTGCGCGCTTGGCCATTTCCACGGCGATGTGCTTGCGGAACGCCTTGCTGGCACGCCAGGAATCACGGGGATTGATGTCCTCCAGAACGGCCTTGGAGAACGCCTCAACATTTTCCATTGTGACGGGCTGGCCGTTTACAACGGCCTCGGCGCTCGGTGCGCGCATGGGCACAGGACCCGCGACGCCGTAGGCGATGCGCACACGGTCGAACGTTTTCTTGTCCGCGGACAGCCGCACATTGACGGAGCAGCCGGTCGTGGCAATTTCCATAGCGTTGCGCATGCCGTATTTGATATAGAAGCCCTTCGTATTTTCCCACGAGGCCTTCGGAATCAGAATTGCAGTCTGAATTTCACCCTCGGCGACGTTGATATCGACCGTACCGGCCTTGATATAGAAGTCCTTGATCGGCAGATACCGCTTGCCGTTCACGCCGGTCAGTTCGACAATCGCCTCCCATGCGTGGAGCGTAGAAGCGGAATCGGCAGAGGTCACGCCGTTGCAGGTGTTGCCGCCGATGGTGCCGGCGTTGCGGATCTGCGGGCCGCCGACCATATCGACGGCTTCGCCCAGCACGTTGATCTTTTCAATGATGATAGGATTATGCGTAATGTGGGAAAAGGTTGTAAGCGAGCCGATGCGGATGTTTTCGTTTTCGTCCATACACACGCCGCGCATGGAGTCGATCTTCTGGATGGAGATGAGTTCCTTGCCCGCACGGCGGCCTTCGCGCATCTGGACAAGCACGTCCGTGCCGCCCGCGATGATCTGCGCTTCGGGATGCTCCAGACGAAGCTTGACTGCTTCTTCTACGCTGTACGCTTCATAGAGCGCTTTCATATCATACATAGTCTGTTCCCTCCCTCAGTCCTGAATCAAGCCCGCTTCGGTGAATTTGGCGAAGAGGACGTGCGGTGTGATCGGCGCCTGATTGATGGCGACGCCGGTCGCATGATAAATGGCATTGCGGATGGCAGGGGCCGGGGAGCAGGCGGGCGGCTCGCCCAGCGCCTTGGTGCCGAACGCAGAGGTCGGCTCATAGTTTTCCACAAACTCGGCTTCGAGGTTCGGATGATCCATAAAGGTCGAAAGTTTGTAGTCAAGCAGGTTATTGTTGAGCGGCCGGCCGGTCTTCTCATCGAACAGCAGCTGCTCGGACAGGCCGTAGCCGATGCCCATGGACATACCGCCGTGCACCTGCGCTTCGGCAAGCGCTGGGTTAATGAGTTTGCCGCAATCGTGGACATTGACAATGTTCAGCAGTTTGACCTTGCACATCGGGATATCAACCTCGACCTCGGCGAACGTGCAGCCGAAGGAATAGGCGTTGTTGCGGATGGTGTAGGTCGATTCCGCTGTCAGATGCTCGGAATGGACCGGGTTATACTGCGCGGTCATGGACAACTCGGACAGGCTCATGAGCACACGTCCATCGGTGATACGGACGATGTTGGAGTCGATAATATCCATGTTATAGGTTGCCTGACGTGTGACCTCGCAGGCGTATTCGAGAATCTTCCGCTTCAGCAGCTCGGACGTCTGCCGGATGGAGAAGCCTGCGGTGAACGTCTGACGGGAAGCGTATGCGCCGAGGCCTGTCGGGGTCACATCGGTATCCTGGCAGGACAGAACATGTACTTTTTTATAATCGGACAGGCCAAGGATCTCCGCGCACATCTGCGCATATGCCGTATCTGCGCCCTGACCGATCTCCGTTTCGCCGACCTGCAGATTGACCGTGCCGTCGAGATTCAGCTGCAGACGGCAGGAGGAGGTTTCCAGCGAAATGGGGAAAACGGCAGTGTTGTACCAGAAGGTCGCAAGGCCGATACCGCGGCGGATGGGACCGGTCTGGTTGGCGTAGGCCTTCAGCTTTTCTTCATAGCCGATGGCCTTCATGCCCTTTTCCATACACTGCCGGTAGGAGTCCTCATAAAGTTCGTTTTTCGAGAAGCCGTCAACGTAGCCGGGCTTCATCAGGTTCTGCCAGCGGTAGGCCAGCGGCGTCATGCCGACAGCCTCTGCGCACTGCTCTGCGTGGGACTCATCCGCGAACGACGCCTGCGGCATGCCATAGCCGCGCATGGCGCCCGCCGCCGGGCGGTTGGTGAAAACAGTATAGGCATCGCCCTCAAAGTTGGGGCAGGGATAGTGCTGGTTAAAGGAGCCGAGCGCCTTGGCGACAATCGAATGGCCGTGGGAGGCGTAGGAGCCCTGGTTGGAGAAGCACTCGACCTTCTTGGCGGCGATGGTGCCGTCCTTGCGCAGCCAGGAGATGATGTGCGTGCGGATGGCATGGCGGACGCGGTTGGAGACAAACGTCTCTTCGCGTGAGCAGTCAAGCTTGACGCAGCGGCCGCCGACCTGCGTGCAGCACCATGCGCACAGCGGCTCATAGAGCGCGTCCTGCTTGTTGCCGAAGCCGCCGCCGATGTACGGCTTGACGACGCGGATGTCGCCCCACGGACGGCCCAGCGCCTGTCCGACGACACGGCGGATGATGTGCGGGATCTGCGTGGAACTCGTCACGACCAGACGACCGTTTTCCGCGTAGCAGAAGCAGCCGTGGTTTTCAATGTGGCAGTGCTGTACGGTAGGCGTTTCGTACCAGCCCTCGACTTTGATCAGGCCCGGTTCTTTGATCGCTTCGGCATAATTGCCCGCCGAGGCGGTCGTATGCTTGAGAATGTTGTTGGGGAACGCCTCATGCAGCTGCGGCGCGCCGGGCTCCATGGCCTTCTGCACGTCGAGCACGAACGGCAATTCCTCGTATTCGACCTCAATGGCGCGTACGGCCTGCATAGCCGCAACCTCATCCTCGGCGATAACAGCGCACACATCATCGCCATAATAGCGCACATGCTGGTTCAGCAGGTGCCGGTCGGCAATATCCTGATGAGACGGGTCCATTGACCACGGGTGGCCGGCCGTGGGGAACGGGATGTCCGGCACATCAAAGCAGGTCAGGATCTTGACAACGCCGGGAATTTTCTCGGCCTTGCTGATGTCAACCGACTTGACGAAGCCGTGTGCAATGGTCGAATGCTTGACTCTGACAATCAGCGCATCCTTTGGGGCCAGATCATCATAGTATTTCGTCCGGCCGGTCGCCTTGTCAAAGGCGTCAACACGAACCTCGCTTCTGCCTACGATGTTCATTCGATTACCTCCATTTGCCGGGTTATAGGCGGATTTTACGCGTCTGCGCATGAAATCCGCCATTTTTCCACTTTTATTTGTTTTTATTGTAGCATATCCGGATTTGAAGAGAAAGCAAAAGCATTATCCTACTTTTTGAATAACGAATTTTTTCGTGAATGTCGAAAAAATCGTATGATTCTTGCGAAAATATGCAAAAATAGCTATACTGTTTTGTAGAAAATCACAAAGAATCGCTGATTCCATCGTCTGCGGGTATCAGCGGTTCCTAAAGGAGTACACAATATGGCTGCATTCTCTGCGCCTCCCATCGGCTGCCTTCTCATGGCGGCCGGAAATGCTTCCCGTTTTGGAGAAAACAAGTTGACCGCGCGCTTTGACGGGCAAAGCCTGTTCTCGCGGGCACTTGAGGCGATCCCGGCGGGCGTATTTGTCCGCGTCACGGTCGTTTCGCAGTATCCCTCGCTTCTGGAAGAGGCTTCGCAAGCGGGCTTCGATGCCATTCTGAACGACCGGCCAGAGGACGGCATCAGCCGCACCATTCGCCTCGGCACACGGGCGATGGCGGACTGTGCCGGAATCTTATACATGGTCGCCGACCAGCCGCTGCTGCAGGCCGGAACGGTACGACGCATTGTGGACGCATGGCAGGAACACCCGAACTGCATTACCGCCGCAGCGCACAACGGAAAGCGCGGCAACCCGTGCCTGTTTCCGTCGCGGTTTTTCCCGGAACTGTGTGCACTGGAGGCAGACCGTGGCGGCTCATCCGTCATTCGGCGGCACGAAGATGCGCTGCTGCTCGTCGAGGCAGGAGAACGCGAACTGTTCGACTGCGACACAAAGCAGGCGCTGGAAATTCTGAAGGGTAACGCATAATTCTTAATCCAGAAGAATTAGTGGGCGTTGAGAAAACCGAAAGAAATCGTCATTGCTTTGGAATATAAAAGAAACCCCGCAAACAAGTGACCGGCTTGTCTGCGGGGGATTCTTTATCAATATGAGGGGAAAATGAAAAAGTGTATATCGCTTCTTGCATGATTATAATAGCAAGGGTTTATTAAAAAACTTAGCGGCAAGTTTTTAAATAACTATTAAATCCGAAAAAACTTTTTTCGATCAAATGTTTACAAAAATATCATAATTTTTATCCCCTTATCCTCTTGACAAAATCCGGGCACAGGTCTATGATGAAGCCAAAGTGAATTAGCACTCACATGTATAGAGTGCTAACGTTGGAAGAAGAGGTGTGAACTATGAACGCACAAAACTATACACAGAAATCTCTGGAGGCCATTCAGGCCGCCCAGAAGCTGACCATTGAAAATCAGAACCAGCAGATTGAGCAAATCCATCTGCTGGCCGCACTTTTGAGGCAGGAGAACGGCCTTGTGCCGCAGCTGCTGAAAAAGATGGGTATCACGCTCGAAAGCTTTGAGGCTGCGGTCGATGCAGAGTTAGGAAAACTCCCGCGCGTGACCGGCTCGGGCCGTGAGGCAGATAAATATTATGTTGCGCGTGCCGTTGATACGGCGCTGAACAGCGCGGAAGACATCGCAAAGCAGATGAAGGACGAATATGTCTCCGTCGAGCATCTGTTTTTGTCCCTGATTGAAAATGCGGATGCAACGCTGAAAAATCTGTTCCGTCCGTACCAGATCACGAAGGAGGCCTGTCTGCAGGCGCTGCAGTCGGTGCGCGGCAATCAGCGCGTAACGTCCGACACGCCGGAGGATACCTATGAGGCGCTTGCCAAATACGGTACGGATCTGGTCAAGCGCGCGCGGGAACAGAAAATGGATCCGGTCATCGGCCGTGACGATGAAATCCGAAACGTCATCCGCATTTTGTCCCGTAAGACGAAGAACAACCCTGTGCTGATCGGCGAACCGGGCGTCGGTAAGACGGCCATCGTCGAGGGGCTTGCACAGCGCATTGTCGCAAACGAGGTTCCGAAGTCCCTGCAGGACAAGACGATCTTTTCACTCGACATGGGCGCATTGATCGCGGGCGCAAAGTACCGCGGCGAATTTGAGGAACGTCTGAAGGCCGTGCTGGCTGAGGTCAAAAAGTCCGAAGGGCGTATCATCCTGTTTATCGATGAACTGCATACCATTGTCGGTGCGGGCAAGACCGAGGGCTCCATGGACGCGGGCAATCTGCTAAAGCCGATGCTCGCGCGCGGTGAACTGCACTGCATCGGCGCAACCACGCTGGACGAATACCGCCAGTATATCGAAAAGGATCCCGCGCTCGAGCGCCGGTTCCAGACCGTTCTGGTGCAGGAACCGACCGTCGAGGACACCATTGCCATCCTGCGTGGTCTGGAATCCCGCTATGAGGTCTTCCATGGCGTCAAGATCACAGACAATGCAATCATTGCCGCCGCAACGCTCTCGAACCGCTATATCACCGACCGTTTCCTGCCCGACAAGGCCATTGACCTCATTGACGAGGCCTGCGCCATGATCCGAACGGAAATGGACTCCATGCCGACCGAACTGGATGTCATCAACCGCAAGATCATCCAGATGCAGATTGAGGAAGCAGCGCTCAAAAACGAGGACGATGAACTTTCCAAGGCGCGGCTGACGGAACTGCAAAAGGAACTGGCCGAACAGCGCGAAACGTTCAACTCCATGAAAGCCAAATGGGAAAACGAGAAGAACGCAATCGGCCGCGTGCAGCAGCTGCGCGAACGCATCGAGCAGATCAACCGCGATATTGAATCTGCCGAACAGAGTTACGATCTCGAAAAGGCCGCGAAGCTGAAGTACGGCGATCTGCCCGAAGCGAAAAAGCAGCTGGAGCAGGAGGAAAAACTGGCGCAAAGCAGCAAGGAGACGAGTTTGCTCCGCAACAAGGTCACGGAGGAGGAAATTGCCAAGATCATCGAGCGCTGGACGGGTATCCCGACCGCAAGACTGATGGAGGGCGAACGCGACAAGCTTCTGCATCTCGAAGATACGCTGCACAAGCGTGTTGTCGGCCAGGATGAGGCCGTGCGCGTCGTCTCTGAGGCTATCCAGAGAAGCAGAGCAGGCATTCAAGACCCGAACCGGCCGCTCGGCTCGTTCCTGTTCCTTGGCCCTACCGGCGTTGGCAAGACAGAACTGGCCAAGACGCTGGCAGAGGCGCTGTTTGACGATGAAAAGAATCTGGTGCGGATCGATATGTCGGAGTATATGGAGAAATTCTCCGTGTCGCGTCTGATCGGTGCGCCTCCCGGATATGTGGGCTACGAGGAGGGCGGCCAGCTGACCGAAGCCGTGCGCCGCAGACCGTATTCCGTCATTCTGTTTGACGAGATCGAAAAAGCGCACCCGGACGTGTTCAACATTCTGCTGCAGGTGCTCGACGACGGTCGTATCACCGACTCGCAGGGCCGCACGGTGGACTTCAAGAACACCATCATCATTCTGACCTCGAATCTCGGTTCGCAGGCCATTCTGGACGGCATCACACCGGAGGGCGAGATCTCTGAGGATGCGAAAAACGAGGTGCAGACGCTTCTGCGCCGCAATTTCCGCCCGGAGTTCCTCAACCGGCTGGACGAGATTGTGTTCTATAAGCCGCTGTCGAAGGAGAATATCACCGGCATTATCGACTTGCAGATCGCGGCGCTCAACAAGCGCCTTGCCGACAAGCAGCTTAAATGCGAGTTGACTCCGGCGGCAAAGTCGTTCGTCATTGACGCAGCCTATGACCCGCAGTTCGGCGCAAGACCGCTGCGCCGGTATCTGCAGCACACGGTCGAAACACTTCTTGCCCAGCGCATCCTGCGCGGCGACGTGCTGCCCGGCCAGACGCTGGTCTGCGACGTGCAGCACGGCGAACTGGTCATCAACGCAAAATAATAATCAAGGGGCATGCTACAAGCTTCTGCTGCAGCATGCCCCCTTTTTGTGCGCACGCAGAAAACCGCCCCCGGCTTTGTGGACCGGGGGCGGTTTTAAATCTGGAATTATTCAAAGGTGAGGAAGCGGTGGAGCATGACGGCGACCTGAGCGCGGGTGGCGTTGCCCTTTGCGGAGAGGGTCGTCTTGCCGCCGGAGGTGACGCCGGTGATGATGCCGCTGCCGACGGCCCACTGCATCGCCGTGACGGCGAAGGAACTGACCTGCGCCTGATCGGAGTAGCCGCTCAGAGAACCGGTCACGGACGGGCTGCCCGCGTAGCGGTACAGGATGGCTGCGATCTGCTCACGGGTGATGTTGCCATCCGGGTCAAAGGTCGTGGCGGTCGCGCCGTTGACAATGCCCTTGTTGGAGGCCCAGAGAACCGCGTTGTAGTAATACTTGCCCTGCTTGTTGTCGGTGAACTTGTTGGTGATACCGGTAACAGAGGGTTCGCCTGCCGCGCGGTAGAGAACCGTGACGAGCATGGCGCGGGTCATCTTGGCGCCCGGCCCGAAGAGTTTCGGGTTCTTGGTGTTGTTGCCCTTGATGATGTCGTTCATGTACATGAAATCGACCGAGTTGGCTGCCCACTTGTAAGAACCGCTCACATCGGTGAACTGGTTGGAAGCCGTCTGCTGGTTGACCGAGAAGGACAGGGTGCCCTTCGTGCTGCCGTCGATGGTATAGGAGATTTCGACACTCTTGCTGTCGGCCAGCGGCAGGACATAGAGGCTGTCCAGGCTGTTGGAGCCGGTAAAGTAGAACTTCGTGCTGCCGAGATCCTTGCTGGTCAGCGCGGTGCAGTTCTTGATGCTGGTGTAGGCGGAGTAAAGCTTACCGCCGACGATGCGGTCAATGGTGATGTAGGTGCTGCCGGTGGCGTTATCCGGCGTGAGTTCGTTTGCAATGCCCATGGAGCGGAAGGACGCGCCGGTGGAGTTCAGCGTGTGGGTGTCGTTGACATAGACCACAAGCTGGCCGTTCATCTGGCCGGACGAGCCGCTTGCCGTGAAGGGGATGGTCACGGTGTACTTCGACGTGGTGCTGCCCGCGATGAAGTAGACGTTCTTCAGCAGGTTCGAGCCGGTCGAGACGCTGTAGGCCTCGCTGCCGACCTTGCCGGAACTGGTCGTGCTGCCCTTGTACAGAGCGCCGCGGGTATCGGTGTTCGAGCCGAAGGTCACGGTGCTCAGACCGGAGCCGTAGACGCGCTGGAAGTCGCTGACGGACATCTGCTGCTTTTCATTGGCGGAGATGTGGTATTCGACCGTGCTTGCGCTGGTCATGACATTGATCGTGCCGGTCGCGACCTGGGCGCTGCCATCATAGGCGGCGTACCTGATGGTGTGCGTGCCGGTGGTTCTCGTCGGACGGTAGACCATCTTGCTGACTTCGCTGGCAGAATACTTGGTCGTCGTGCTGACCGTGCCGGACATGGCGCTCGAGGTATAGAGCGTACCGTTGGCCGGGGACTCAAAGGTAAAGGTGCTGGGCGTGACCTTCGCGGCGGCCTTGACTGCCGCGGCAAGCTTGCTGCCGTCGAGCTGGACGTAGGTTTCGTTCTCGCCGAGCGTCACATTGACGGCGTCCGCATCGGGAACCGTGACGGTGAACACCTTTTCAGCGGCATACTTCTTCGCGCCGATGGTCGTCTCAGCCTTGATGGTGACCTGACCGCCGGCCTTGGCCGTCGCGGTGACGGAGGGGCTGCTGTTGGTGCTGGTTTTGCTGGAAAGCTTGACAATATTCTCGTCGCTCGAGGTCCATGTGATCGTATAGGTCTTGCCGGTCACGTTGGTCAGCTTTCCGTTGACATACTCCTGCGGCACGCCGGTGATGGTGAACGTCTCGCCGGCCTTTACCGCAGTCGGTTTGAAGGTGATCTCAATGTGGTTCTCACCAGTGATGGTGATGATGGCCTTGCGGGTTTCGGCGTACTTGCCGTTTTCCGTTGTAACACGGCAATAGAACACATAGGTTCCGGTACCGGTGATGTACTGCTTGAGGTTGGACAGAACCGAACGGTAGTTCGTAGGCTTACCGGTAACTTTGTCTGTCTGAATTGCTTTATCCACACCGCCGGTTGTCTGGTCGCTGTTCATATACCAGACCACGGATTTGATCGTGCTTGTCGAAACCGACGCCGTCATCGCCAGATCGGCAATGGTGTCCGTGATCTTATAGGCCGCTGTCACGGGCTGTTCCGGGAAGGAGATATCAGAGAATGTCACCTTGTCTGTCGTCGTAACACCACTGTCGCTAGGGTCGTTTCTGTTGTAGAAGAATTCCTTTGTGGACGTTTTGAGTCCGTCAAGTGTATAGGTAAACGTATAACCAGCTGCATCAGAACCAGTTGCCGTTGCAGTCTTGACTGGCAATTCATAAATCATTACCTCGTCAGAGTAAATACTGGTTTGAATCTCGACCTTCGCCGATTCTTTCTTAAACAGAGCTTCAAGTTCTGTCTGGGTCATTTTTCCGACCGTTTCGCCGATACTCGGTTCTTCCGTGATCTTGTAAGCGCGGCCCTGATAGACCGTGACCGCATAAGTAGCCGTTACATTGCCATCGACCTTTGCGGTGATCGTCGCCGTGCCGGGTGTGACAGCCTCAATCGTTGCAACCGCCTTCTGATCATCAGACGAAGTAGTCTTTACCTTTGCAACAGCAGGTGCAGAACTCGTCCACTCGATGCGGGAGTACGCATTTCTCCGATCCGTTTCACTGTTAAGCAGCGAGTCAGGCGCCTTGATGCGCGCGGTCACTTCGAGCGTGCTGCGGATCATCGAGGACTTCACAGCGGGCTTATAATAGCTGTCCTGCAGGCCAAAGACCATCGTGCCGTTGTTCAGCAGTGTTTGCAGACGAACCTCTTTATCTTTTCCATTTGCATCCTTAATCGTTACGCTTTCGTTGTTCATGACTTCGAGTGCTGTAACAGCCATGCCCTTATTCTTGATGCTGACGGTGCAGACGGCATAAGAACCGATAATCGAATGCTCCGGGTCATCCTTGACATCATTATATGTCTTGCCGATATTGTAGCTTTCAATGCAGATATAGATATTCGTCGCATCGCAGGCCTTGTACGGCTCGACCGTTGCAGAGGTCGTGGCGGCATTGGGACGGACATACAAATAGTTGCCCGTAGTATCGCCTGTGGTATCGTACAGATACAGCAGCTTCGGCTGGGCTGTGCCGGAATAGCCGGTCACCTTCGGCTGCAGCGTGGCAGACGTGCCGCCTGCCTCCAGCGACAATACCTGCTGGGCGGTCGGAAGCGTGACCGAGATCGTCGCCGCGCCGCTGACCCTGAAGCCGATGGTCTTGGTCGCAGTCGCGGACGTGGACGGCTTCATGCCATCTTTACCCTGATACCAGACCTGCGCCGTCAGCGTTGCGCCGCCGACCTTCTCTGCTTTGACAGTCGCTTCGACCTTATAGGTCGTGTAGTTGCCGACCGTGCTTGCGGTGACCTTCGCGCTGGCAGGCTTAACCGAGATGGCATCGTTATCGCTGGTGAAATGCACCTCGCAGTTTGCCAGATTGCCTGCGGTCACGCCGCCGCTGCTGCCGACCGTGACAGTCGCGGTGAGCGTTCTGGTGTCGCCCTGATTCAGCGCAACCGTGCCGTTGATGTTGCTGTTGCTGAGCGCCAGCGTGAGAGTATATGCGTCCCGCACATAAACCGTGAAATACTCCGAATAATCACGATCATTTACCTTGCCGGTGGCCGTGATCCGGACAGCTGTATTGCTGGCCTTTACGCCGGTCACAGTTGCCTCTGTTGTGCTGCCGCTGACAGCTGTGACTGTCGCGACGCTCTCATCACTGGATTTCCAGTTTGTCACAGTAAAGCCTGTGATCGACGTCTTGATCTTGATCGTCGAGTCCGGCTCGACGCTGTACGCCTGATTTGCAGCCAATGCCGCAGGCACCATCGCCAATACCATGGCGAGGACCAGCAGCAGGCTCATGAATCTTCCAAATGTACGCTTCATAAGTGCACCTCTTTCAATTTGCGGCCTGTTGCAGCCGCAGATTTTTATGTAATCAGTTTACCATAAAAATTAAAAAATGCAACCAATTTTTACGAAAATGGCTGTTTTTCCAAGCATTTCATCCCCTTTCGCCCCATGTTGCGAGGTAGACGTAACATCCGCCACAAGATATTGTGGGCCGCGCCGCGTCCGCCGCTGTATTTCTCTTTTCCACACGCAAAATTTCCGCGAAGGTTGCGCGCGTTTGAAGAAAAATTTTTCATCCCAGAAAAAAGCCTCCCCTTTCAGGGAGGCGGCGCGGCGGTACGCCGGGTCAGAGGGGTTCTGCCGGCTATGCGGTCATGCTTCGAGCAGATAACTCAGGCCAAGTAAGATGTACAAGGGGCCGAAGCAGTATGCCATGAAGAGTTCCTTCTGCGGGACTTTGCGCCGGAAGCCGTCCGTCAGGACAAGGATCTCAGCAAAATACGCGCCCGCGCCGAGAAAATACGCCGCTGCGCGCAGCAGTTTGTGGATATCCGCCAGCGCAAACGAGGCCAGAAACAAAACAGCCGCCGCGCCCGCCGCCAGATTGCGCACAACGAGCATAACATGCTCCCGCCGGGCTTCCTCCGGCGACTGATCTTCTGTGATGGTATAGACTGCGTTCTTTTTCTCCATGCAGCGTCTCCTATGCTTTTAATATTATACATTATATCAGAAAAGCATGGCGCTTGCCTAGTCTTTCGGAAAGAAAACTGCCTGCCTCGACAAAATTTCCATCCGCTCCCCCGTCATGGGGTGCGGGAAAACGAGCCTTGCGGCACACAGCTGCTGCGTGAACAGTCCGTGGGCAGCGGAATACGCCGTCGATTCCGGGCTTGTATACTGCGGGTCGCCTAAGATGGGGAAACCGGAGGCCATGCAGTGCAGCCGCAGCTGATGCGTGCGGCCCGTCAGAGGGTGCAGTTCCAGAAGTGCTGTTTTTTCCGCCCGTTCCAGCACGCGGTACTGCGTCAGCGCCTTCTGTCCCCGCTCGTCCACAATACGGATGAGATTCCCGCCGCCGATCTTATAGACCGGCAGGTCGATCTGCCCTTCCGCCTGCGGCGGCTGGCCGAAAACCGAAGCAAGATAGGTCTTCTCCAGCTGCCGCTCGCGCAGCATCCGGCAGAACCGGTCGTGGATATTCGCGTTTTTCGCCAAAATCACCACGCCGAACGTGTCCCGGTCGAGCCGCGTCACGGGATGGACGCCGGAGGCCTCGCCGCGCGCCAGCAGGTGATACAGCACGCCGTTTGCCAGCGTCCCGCTGTTTTTCTGCGGCGACGGATGCACCAGCATTCCAGAGGGCTTGTCCACAGCGAGAAAGCATTCATCTTCATAAAGGATGGAAAGCGGCAGTGGCTCCGGCTCAAAGCCCTCCGTCCGCTCCTCCAGCACGACGCGCACCCGGTCGCCGGGCATGACCGGCGCATCGGTATGCGCGGGCGCGTCGTTTACAAACAGCGCGTTCTGCCATTTGAGCCGCTTGACCAGTCCGGCAGACAAGCCGAATTCCCGCCGCAGGAGCGACAGCAGCTTTGCCTGCCGCGCGGCCGTCTGTTCCAAAACCATGCGCACCGCCTCCTTCGGCGCTATTATACCGTGCCGCGGCACAGCGCGCAAGTCCTGCGCCACTATCCCTCCGGCTGCAGGCCGGAATGATCCCAGATCTGCTTGAAGAGCATGGCCGCGATGGGAAACACGATCATCCCGCCCACGCCCAGCAGCCGGTAGCCCGTGTAAAGCGCCAGCAGCGTCAGCACCGGATTCAGCCCCACCTGCTTTCCGACCAGACGCGGCTCAAGCGCCTGCCGGCTGAGGGCTGCGGCTCCATACAGAATGACAAGGCCAATGCCGGTTTTCGTCTCGCCGCGCAGAAACAGCGCCAGCGCCCATGGAATCAGAATCGTGCCCGTACCGAACACCGGCAGCGCATCGACCAGCGTGATGACCAGCGCTGCCAGCACCGGATAGCGCACCCGCAGCAGCAAAAGCCCTGCGTTCAGAATCAAAAATGTAATGCCCATCAGCTTCAGCTGCGCCCGAAGCCAGCCGCCGAGCGTCGCGCGCACATGTCCGCCGAGCGTCTGCAATTTTTCCAACCACGCGGGCCGCACCGCGCGGCGCAGCCAGCTGCGGATGGCGGGCAGTTCGCCGGAGAGCATAAAGCTGGACAAAATCGCCGTCACCGCAAACAGGACCGCATCCGGCAGCCGTCCGATGACGCCGGAAGCCCAGGAAAAGAGCGTCTCGTAGAGTTTCGTACCGAAGCCCGCACCGGTCTTGAAAAACTCCTCGACGCCCGCACGTAGGCCCGTTCCGAGCCCGTCCGGCAGCCGTCCGGCAAGTGTGAGCAGGCGTGATTTCAGGCGTTCAAAAAGCGGAGTCAGATTTTCCGCCAGCTGCGGCAGCTGACGGGCAAGATCCGCCGCCTCCGAGCACAGCAGGCGGCACAGAAAAAACAGTCCGCCAAACAAAATCCCGAACAGCAGCAGTACGCACAGCCCGGACGCCAGCGGGCGCGGAACATGCCCCCGCGTCTGCAGAAACCGCACCGGTTTTTCCGCCAGCAGGCTCACGGCAAGCCCGATAAAAAACGGCAGCAGCACCGGCAGCAGCAGCGCGCCGAATGCCCACGCACCGAGCGCGCAGCCCAGCACGATCAGAACAGTCTTCCAGATCTTGCGGCTTTTCATGGTTTGAACTTCCTCCTGTGCTTTTCTGCTTGCATTTTGCGGGTATGTGGTGTATATTGGAGTCTGACTATAGACACTTGCTTTTCCAACACGGACAATTATGAGGTGAACGCTATGGAACAAAGCCCGAAGTATTATATTGTGGAGGCCGCAGCCCTGCCGGAGATCTTCCAGAAGGTCGCCGAGGCCAAGCGGATGCTCGAAACCGGCGAGACGGACAAGGTCAACGTGGCCGCGCAGGCAGTCGGCATCAGCCGCAGCGCATTTTATAAGTACCGCGACGCCATCGCGCCGTTTCAGAACCTGATGGCGGGCCGCATCATCACGTTTCAGATCATGCTCAAGGACAAGGCCGGCATCCTGTCCGAGATATTAACTATTTTTGCCAGTTGCGGCGCGAATATACTGACCATTAACCAGTCGATCCCCACCGGAGGCCGCGCCATGGTGACCATTTCGGCAGAGACAAGCAACCTCAACTGCAACATCGAAGCGCTGACCCAGCAAATCGCAGAAAGGAAGGGCGTAGTCAAGGCAGACTGCGTCGCAGGATAAGCATATGCAGGCATTTGAATATTTCGTACCGACTGAGATCGTGTTTGGCGCAGGCAGCACGGAGAAGCTGCCGGAACTGCTGAAAAAGCGCGGGCTTTCGCGCGTGCTGGTCGTCTACGGCGGCGCAAGCGCGAAGAAAAGCGGATTGCTTGACCGCGTGTTCCGGCTCCTGGACAAGGCGGACGTCCGCTATCGCTCGCTCGGCGGCGTACAGCCGAACCCGCGCGTGGCGCTGGCCCGTGAGGGCGTGCAGCTGGCGCTGGAATCGGGCGCGGAGCTCATTCTGGCAGTCGGCGGCGGCAGCGTCATCGATACCTGCAAGGCCATCGCCCACGGCGCTGCCAACCCCGGCACAGACATCTGGGAATTCTGGAAGCGCCGCGCACCGCTGACAAAATCCATGCCCGTCGGTGTCGTGCTGACCATCCCGGCAGCCGGCAGCGAGACGAGCGACTCCGCTGTTCTGACCAACGCGGAAGCAGGCGAAAAGCGCGGCCTCAACACCCCGTTCAACCGCCCGGCCTTCGCCATTCTCGACCCCCTGCTTGCCGCGACGCTCCCGGTGCATCAGGTCGCCTGCGGCGTGAGCGATATTCTCATGCACACGCTCGACCGGTATTTTAACCCCGTCACCGACAATGCCCTGACGGACGAACTGGCCGAGGCACTGCTGCGCGTCGTGCTGGAATACGGCCCTGCCGCCGTGCGTGACGCACATGACGAGAAGGCTATGAGCGAAATCATGTGGGCAGGCTCCCTGTCGCACAACGGCCTGACCGGCCTCGGCGGCAAAAAGGATTTCGCCACGCACCAGCTGGGGCATGCACTGAGCGAGAAATTTGACGTCTACCACGGCGACAGCCTGACCGCCGTCTGGAGCAGCTGGGCAAGATCCGTCATGGACGAAAGCCCGGCACGCTTTGCCCGCTTCGCACGGAACGTCTGGCATGTGGAGGAGGCAGACGAGACTGCCGCCGCCCTCGCCGGCATCGCAAAGCAGGAATCGTTCTTCCGCTCTATCGGCATGCCCGTGTGCCTGGGCGAACTCTCCTGCGGCAAGCAGGACGAGGCGGGTCTTGCAGACCTTGCCAGCCGGTGCAGCTACGGAAAAACACGCACGATCGGCACGTTCCGCGTGCTGGACTACGAGAAGATCCTTGCGATCTACCGCAGGGCCAACGAAGCATAAGGAGGTCCGTCATGAAAAAGCTTGCCATTCTCGGCCCCGGCGTCGTCGGCGGAAGCTGCGCGGAAATTCTGCTGCGGGACGTAAGCCTGCTTGAACGAAGCGCAGGGGAACAGCTGGAACTTGCGTATGTGCTGGCACGCCGCGAACTGCCGGACAGGCTGTACCGGGACAAGGTCGTCACGGATTTTTCTGTGATCGAGCGCGACGCGAACGTGTTTCTCGTTATAGAGACGATCGGCGGCTGCGGCGCGGCGCTCGAGTATGTCCGCCGCGCGCTTGCCGCAGGCAAGCACGTCGTAACGGCCAACAAGCAACTCATCGCCGAGCACGGCACGGAACTTCTGGCGCTAGCAAAGGCCAACGGTGTAAGCCTTTTGTTTGAGGCCTCCGTCGGCGGCGGCATCCCGGTGCTGCATCCGCTGAGTCAGTGCCTCGGAGCAAACGAAATTTACGAGGTGCGCGGCATTCTGAACGGCACAACGAATTTTATCCTCACGCAGATGCTCGAGCGCGGACAAAGCTATGAATCGGCGCTCCGTGACGCGCAGGCGCGCGGCTACGCCGAGCAGGACCCGACTGCCGATGTCGAGGGCATCGACGCGGGCCGCAAGGTCTGCATTCTGGCCGACATGCTGTTCGGCAGAAATGTTGCCCCGTCCCGCGTCAGCATGACCGGTATTTCCGCCATCACGGCGGTGGACGCCGCATTTGCCGAGGCCGCCGGGATGAAGCTCCGGCTGCTCGGCCGGGCCGTCCGGCAGGGTCAGGCGCTCGCAGTGTTCGTCTCACCGCATTTCATTGCGGGCACGCAGCCGCTTGCTCCCATCTCCGGCGTTCTGAACGCCGTCGAAGTGCTGGGCAGCAGCGTCGGCGCGGTCATGTTCTCCGGCCCCGGCGCAGGCGGCCCGGCGACGGCCAGCGCCGTTCTGGGCGATGTCATTGACATTGTCCGCAATCCCGGCCGCAGCCAGCCCGTCAGCTGGTCGGCGGAGCCTGCCACACTTCTTGATCCGGAAGAACTTGAAGCATCGTTCTTTTTCCGCACAAGGCTCCCCAAGGAAACCTGTGAACAGGCGCTCGGTTCCGTCCGCTGGCTGCCCGATGCAGGCGCATTCCACGGCGGCTTTACGGAGAAGACCACCCGGAAGGCCCTCCGCGCCTCCGGCCTCGCGCTGGACGCAGTCTGGCCCTTGTTGGCATAAAAACGTTCTGAATCCGCTCTCCCCTGTCATACATCTATGGCAGGGGGGATTTTTTATGAAACGCAAATGGTGGACCGTCTGTTTTCTGAGCATTCTCGCCGGTTCCGCGCTCCATTTTCTCTATGACCTGTGGCCAAACCCTCTGACAGCCGTGTTTGCACCGGTCAACGAAAGCGTCTGGGAGCATCTGAAGCTGCTATACTGGCCGTTTCTCGCCGCCGCGTTCGTGCTGACGAAGGACGAAGCGGACGGCCGAAAAAGCTGGTGCGGTCTGCTGGCGGGACTTCTGGGCGCGCCGCTGCTTCTTCTGGGCGCGTATTACACACTCTTGTCCGGCTTCGCGCTGTACGGCCTGCCGCTCGACCTTATTTTGTACGCGCTGGCAATGGCCGGCGGCTTTGGGCTGGCGCGGCATTTGCAGAAAGCGGCTTCTCCCGCGTGGCTGTGCGGCGTACTGGTGATTGCGGCAGGCGTTTACGGTGCCTCGCTGGCGCTGTTTTCGTTCGCGCCGCCGGATCTGCCGATTTTCACGCCGCCAGTCTAAAATTTTCTGTATTTTTGTGTTGACAACCGCGTTTTTCTCCTGTATAATAGCCCGGAGAAAACAAAGAAGGAGCGGCGAGCACCGCAACTCACCTCCAGCAGTCTGCGAAGAGGTTCATAATTTCCTCCGCTTTGTGCGGGAAGTTGGATTTTATGTGCGGGTGCTTTGCGGCATCCGCACTTTGCATTTGGAGGTGCTTTACAATCGGTAAATTAGAACATCAGATCAACGAGGAGATCCGCGATAAGGAACTTCGCGTGATCGGGGCTGACGGCAGCCAGCTTGGTATTATGACCTCGTCCGACGCTCTGGCGCTTGCCGAGGAAAAGGACCTTGACCTTGTCAAGATTGCGCCGAACGCTGTTCCGCCGGTCTGCAAGATCATGGACTACGGCAAATTCCGCTTTGAACAGCTGAAAAAGGAAAAAGAAGCCAAGAAGAACCAGAAGGTCGTCGAGATCAAGGAAATCCGCATGTCCCCCAGCATCGACACCAACGACTTCAATACCAAGGTCAAAAGCGCAGTCAAGTTCCTGAACGATGGCAACCGAGTCAAAGTCACTGTACGTTTCCGTGGCCGTGAAATGGCGCATACGTCGCTCGGACAGGAACTTCTTACGAAGTTCGGCGCCGATTGCAGCGAGATCGCCACGATCGCCAAGGACGCCAAACTCGAAGGACGCAATATGTCCATGTTCCTGAGTCCCAAGAATTCCAAATAAACTACAATCGCAATCACACGGAAGGAGAACCACTATGCCTAAGCTGAAGTCCCATAGCGGCGCCAAGAAAAGATTCAACCTCACCAAGAACGGCAAGGTCAAAAGAGCGCACGCATTCAAGAGCCATATCCTCACCAAGAAGACCACCAAGCGTACCCGCAACCTGCGCAAGAACGGCTACGCCGACGTGACTGTGGAAGATATCGTGAAGAAGATGATCCCTTACAAATAATCGGTAAGGGTTGACGACACATAGGAGGATAATATAATGGCAAGAGTAAAAGGCGCAATGATGACGCGCAAAAGAAGAAATAAGACCCTGAAACTCGCAAAGTCCTACTGGGGCTCCAAGTCCCGTCACTTTAAGATGGCCAAGCAGGCCGTTGCAAAGTCCGGCGTTTATTCGTATGTCAGCCGCAAGCTGAAGAAGAGAGATTTCCGCCAGCTGTGGATCTCCCGTATCTCCGCGGCCGTCGCACCCTACGGCATCAACTACAGCCGTTTCATCTACGGTCTGAAGAAGTCCGGCATCGAGATGAACCGCAAGGCTCTGAGCGAACTCGCCATCGCCGATCCCGAGGCGTTCAAGGTTCTCGTCGAGACCGCAAAGAAGGCTCTGTAAGCAATTTTTATGGCCGCCATATGCAATATGGCGGCCTTTTTCTATGGATAAGGAGAGTTTTATGGCCTGGAAAGCAGTTTTATTTGACATGGACGGCGTTCTGATCGATTCCGAGGAATATATGGCGAAGACCGGTGTCCGTGCGCTGAAGAAATACGGCATCAACGCAAAGGAATCTGACTTTGCGGAGTTTGTCGGCTGCGGCGAGAACCGCTACGTCGGCGGCGTGGCAGAAAAATACGGCGTGCCGTACCGCACAGAGATGAAGTACTATCTCTATACCTGCTATGGTGAGCATGTAAAGGAGGAGGCCAACATTCCGGACGGCGTTCTGGACGTACTGCATACACTGCGTGCACGGGGCTACCGTCTGGCCGTCTGCTCGTCGGCAGACCGCGTGAAGGTTCTCATGAACCTGTCCGCCATTGGAGCAGACGAAGCGCTGTTCGACCATCTTGTGACCGGCACCGACATCAAGAACCCCAAGCCGGATCCCGAGATCTATCTGACAGGCGCGGCCAGTCTCGGCCTTGCGCCGTCCGAATGCATCGTCGTTGAGGACGCGCCCAGCGGCATCCGCGCGGCGCACGCTGCCGGGATCGAAGCCATCGGCCTCGCCACCAGCTTCCCGGCAGATTATCTGCGCCAGCAGGCACAGCCCGACTATCTTCTGCCGGATCTCAAGTCGATCCTGACGCTGCTGTGAGCCCCATGCCGGAATTTTTACCGATTTCCCGCGCCGACATGCAGCGGCGCGGCTGGGAACAGTGTGATTTTGTCTATATCATCGGTGACGGCTATGTCGATCACCCGTCGTTCGGCCACGCGATCATCTCGCGCGTACTGGAGGACGCAGGCTATAAGATTGGCATCATTTCACAGCCCGACTGGAAAAAACCCGATTCGATCAATGTTCTTGGGGAACCGCGTCTGGGCTTTCTCGTCATGGGCGGCAATATGGACTCGATGGTCAACCACTATACCGTCTCCAAGGCCCACCGAAAGCAGGACGCCTATACCCCCGGCGGCGTGATGGGCAAGCGGCCCGATTACGCTGTGACGGTCTACTGCAACCTCATCCGCCGTACCTACCGCCGCAAGCCCATCATCATCGGCGGCATCGAGGCAAGCCTGCGCAGGCTTGCGCATTATGATTACTGGTCAGATAAACTCAAGCGGTCGATTCTGCTCGATTCGCAGGCTGATCTTCTGATCTACGGCATGGGTGAGCGCGCCGTCATCGAGATTGCGAACGCGCTCAACGACGGCATGGATGCGCAGGACATCACATATATCGACGGCACAGTCTATAAGACCCGAGAGCCGGACACGTCCGTTCCCTCCATTATGCTCCCGGCCTTCCCGGATATGCAGAAAAACCCGCGCGTCTACGCCGAGAGTTTTTCTGTCCAATACCGCAACACCGACCCCTTCTGCGCCAAGCGGCTCATTGAGCCGTATGGCGAGCACGAATTCATCGTCCAGAACCTGCCGCAGAAGCCGCTTTCGCAGAAGGAGATGGATCATGTCTACGATCTTCCATACTGCCGCACGTTCCATCCGTCGTACAAAAAACTTGGCGGCATTCCAGCCATCGCGGAGATCGAATTCAGCCTGACCTCCTGCCGGGGCTGCTTCGGCGCGTGCAGCTTTTGCGCGCTGACGTTCCATCAGGGCCGGATCATCCAGACCCGCTCGCAGGAGTCGATCATCAAGGAAGCCGAGGGCATGACGCATACACCGGGCTTTAAGGGCTATATCCACGATGTCGGCGGCCCGACAGCGAACTTCCGCCAGCCCGCCTGCAAAAAGCAGCTGCAACGCGGCGCGTGCCCGACAAGACAGTGCCTGTTCCCCTCCCCCTGCAAAAACCTGATCGCCGACCACACGGATTACCTGTCCCTGCTGCGGAAACTCCGGAAGCTGCCGGGCGTCAAAAAGGTATTCATCCGCAGCGGCATCCGGTTCGATTATCTGCTGGCCGACCCGAGCGACACGTTTTTCAAGGAACTGGTGCGCTATCATATTTCCGGCCAGCTGAAGGTCGCGCCGGAGCATGTGTCCGATCAGGTGCTGCGCGTGATGGGCAAGCCCCCGCATGCCGTCTACCAGCAGTTTGTGGAGAAATACAAAAGGATCAACGAGCAGGAGGGCATGAGGCAGTATGTCGTGCCCTATCTCATGTCGTCCCACCCCGGCTGCACGATGGAAGAGGCTGTAAAGCTGGCAGAATATCTGCGCGATAGTAACCACGAGCCGGAGCAGGTGCAGGATTTCTATCCCACGCCATCCACACTCTCCACCGTCATGTACTATACCGGCCTTGACCCCCGGACAATGGAGCCAGTCTATGTGCCGAAAAATCCGCACGAAAAGGCGATGCAGCGCGCGCTGATGCAGTACCGGCGTCCGCAGAATTATTTTCTCGTGCGCGAGGCGCTGCAAAAAGCGGGCCGGACAGATCTGATCGGCTTTACACCGAAATGCCTCATCCGCCCCTACCCGCCGAAGGAGAAAAAATCCGGCGCGCCCGAGCAGGCGGCCGACCGAAAAACCACGCCCGCAAAACCGGCCAAAAAACGCCCGCCCCGCCGGTAGTCTATTGCACGAATTCCCCTCATATAGTCTTCCATACGAAGAAAAGATGAGGTGGAACTATGGAAAACACAGCCAATCACATTACCCTGACCGGGACGCTGGCGTCCCTGCCGGAATATTCGCATCAGAACCACGAGCGCAGATTTTTCCGCTTTCTGCTTGCCGTCGAGCGGCTGAGCGGCACAGAAGACCTGCTGCCGGTTCTGGCGGCGGAGGACGTGTTGGAGCAGGCGGAATTGTTTGAAGGCGAACGCTTTACCATTGAGGGCCAGATTCGCTCGTTCAACAACCGCGAGCCGACCGGACGCCGTCTGATTCTGTGCGTCTACGCGCTTTCCATGATGACAACGGACGCGCCCATGCAGAACGAAGCCGTCCTGACCGGCACGGTCTGCAAGCCACCCGTTTACCGGCAGACACCGCTTGGCCGGCAGATTACAGATCTGTGTCTGGCCGTGCCGCGCCTGTACCGCAGGACGGACTACATCCCTTGTATTTTATGGGGCCGGACGGCGCTGGCCGCCGCCGAATACCCGACCGGCACGGAGTTGACGCTCACGGGCCGCCTCCAAAGCCGGACCTATCTCAAGAATCTGGGCGAGACGAGCGAAACACGCACCGCATACGAACTTTCCGTCAGCGCCTGCGAGCGCGTCCCGGAATTCGCAATTTTTTAAAAAATTCTTCCCAACCAATGCAACCGAGCCCCTGAAATCCCGTCTTTAAAGATAGAACACAAAAGAAAGGGGAACCCACCATGAAAAAGCAATCGATTCTTGCCATTCTCATTGCCGCTCTGCTGGTTCTAACCATTTTTACCGGCTGCGCGGCAAACTCTAAAATGGCGGCAGCGGACACCGCGTCCGCGCCCAACGGCTATTACGATTCCAAGCAGGAGGCAGCCGCCGCCGAGACGCCCATGGAGGCGCCCGCCGAGCCGGAGGAGGAATTCGCCTACGACACCGTCGCCACAACGGAAGCGGGCGGCGGAGCCGCCGAAACGCCGGAGCCGGATGATTCCGTCGCCGACTACACCGAAAAGATCATCTATACCGCGTCCGTCTCCATTGAGACGACCGAGTTTGACAAGGCGGTCACCGCGCTGGAAAATCAGGTGCAGAAGATCGGCGGCTTCGTAGAAAGCTCGAACGTGACGGGCGATACGCAGTATAATTCCGACGGCACGACCTCCATCGTCAACCGCTGGGCGTATTATACCGTCCGCATCCCGTGCGAGCAGTTTGAGGCCTTCCTGCACGAGACAGAGGGCTTCGGCAACGTGACCTCCACCAGCCGCGACGCGCAGAACGTTACCTCGGCCTACACTGATTACGAAGCGCGGCTTTCCAGCCTCAACACGCAGGAGGAGCGGCTTCTCGACATGCTCTCGAAGAGCGAGGACGTGGAAACACTCATTGCGCTTGAACAGCGGCTGTCCGACGTGCGCTATGAGATCGAATCTATCGAGCGGAGCCTGCGCAACTATGACATGCAGATCAAGTATTCGACCGTGGATCTTGATCTGCGCGAGGTTGAGGTCTACACGCCGACTGTCCCAGTTCGACGCACATTCAGCCAGAAGCTGTCTGATTCCCTGTCCGACGGCTGGACGGGCTTCACCCGCGGCGTGCAGAATATCATTCTGGGTCTGGCCTCCGCGCTGCCCGCGCTGATTCTGCTGGCCGTGATCGTCATCGTTGTAATCGTGCTGGTCAAAAACGCCCGCAAAAAGCGCAGAGCAAAATTCGCCGCCCAGCAGGAACCCCCACAGGAGCCGAAGCAGTAAATAAGATACGCAAATCCCGGCCGCAGCTGCGGCCGGGATTTTTGCTCACAGGGAGGAACGCAGCGCGTCCAGAAGCGCGCGGCATCCGGACTCGATATCACGCCATGCGGCGTCAAAATCGCCGGTGTACCATGGGTCGGCGACATCGCGCGCCGTGCCGGTATATGCCATCAGCAGCCGGAGCTTCCCATCTGGATCGCCGCCGCAGATACGCCGCACGGCCGCGAGATTACTGCCGTCCATGCCGATGAGCAGATCATATGTGTCATAGTCAGCCCGTGTCATCTGCCGCGCCCGGTGATCGTCAAACGGCACGCCGTGCGCGCGCAGCTGCCGCTGCGCAGGCGGATAGATAGGGTTTCCAATCTCCTCCCGGCTGACCGCTGCAGAATCGATCTGAATTGCAGACGTCAGTCCCGCTTCCCGTACCGTCGCCTTCATAATAAACTCCGCCATCGGGCTGCGGCAGATATTGCCGTGGCAAATAAACAAAATCTTTACCATCTTGGTTTTCCCTCGATTATCTTGGTATTTCGTTGCTTCTTCGTAGTTTTTTAAATTAACAGAATATGTTTTCTTGGCATATTGTGGCATATCATGGTACCTCGTATCCGGCGAAAGTAGTACAAAAGTAGTAAATTGCGTCCATATACTGGATTTTACTACCGAAAGTGGCCTTAAACCGCGCGTGTGGCATATAAACAATATCCCATGGCAGAGTAAGCAAGAAACAGACTGGCGTATCAAGGCGTTTTCGAGCAACAGCTTGGGAAATCAGCCGATTGCCTGCACCCTGACCCGCTGTATGTGGTTTTTTGCAGCCAGTTGCTCCGAGCACACGCGAACAACTTCATCACGTGCATCTTCAAATTCGATGTGCGTATAAGTGTTCATCGTAATACTGATATCGGAGTGTCCCATCAGGTATTGCAGCGTTTTCGGGTTCATGCCGCTCTTTGCCATATTGGAGCAAAATGTATGCCGGCACACATGGGGCGTGATTTTGGGAAGCTGAACCTTGTAAGTCCGATTATACTTTTCCAGTGCATAATGAAAATATTTTTCCCAGTGAAGCGCCACTTTCGGCTTCCCGTTTTTGTCCAAAAACAAAAAACCTGTTTTTCCGCCTACAAACGGTTCGACTTTTGGTTTTGGCCTTCCGGCAATGATTCTGGAAAAGCAATCGTAGACTTCATCGGTCATCGGAATATCACGGATACCACTCTCTGTCTTTGGATCCTCGATAATGTACTCCATCTGCGTTGTGCGCTGCAGCTGATGATCAACGTGGATCACGCGGGCGCGTAAATCGCCATCGTTGAGTGTCAGGCCGGCAAATTCGGAAATGCGCAATCCGGTTTTGAATAGAATGCACATACCGTCGTAATACTGCGAGTAATGCTTATCATTTCGGATGAAATCCAGAAAAGTGCGTTCATCTTTTCGTGATATCGCTTCTCTGGTCACGCTGTCATCAACGATCACACTTGCCAATTCAAAACCGAACGGGTTCTTACGAAGCAGGTCGTCATCAACGGCCATCTGGAATGCTGGACGCAGGACACCGCGAATGGAGTGAATGCTGCTATAACTCTTGCCGCTTTTTTGCAGGTCAATCAGCCATACTTTTGCATCGGATTGCTTCACACGATCGATGCGGATTCCGGAAAATAAATCCTTCTCCAGAAGATTCAGAACGGTTTTATAGCCAGCCCTGGTGCTTGCTCTGACGCCGGTTTTGGTGCGCAGATACTTTTGAACCAGTTCCATGACAGTCATGTCACCACCGCGCGGAGATATTTTATCCTCAAGATCCCGTATGATTTTCGGTTCCAATTCCCGAAGCGCAGGACCGTCCCGCTTGCCGGCAGGCAGTCTGTCAGTCGGCTCCAGCCGCCAGCTATATACAAATTGCGGCTGACCGTTAATATCCCGATATTTGAATACATAACGGCCATCCTTGCGTTGGCTCTCTCCATTGCGAAGAATACGATTTCTTTGATCTCGTCTTTTTTCGCTCATGTTCCATGCTCCTTTCCTCATGAAAAAGAGCCTCGGCACGATATACAAACAGTATATCATGTCAGAGGCTTCTTTCCTAGCCGCTGGAGACACTATAATTTGAAAGATGTTTCTCAAATGGAGGAAAGGCGATCAAGAAATGCTTCAAACTTTTTTCGCTTGATCAATGTTTTTACACCATTCTGTATGATGAAATCCGATGTTTGGTTTTCTTCGACGATTTTACGCATTCGTTTTTCGCCGATATTGAAGTAGGCAACAGCCTCATCAATCGTCAGACAGTATTTGTCTTTGATCAAAACCTGTGGTAATGACATTGTATTAACCATCCTTTCCTATTTTTACAACAACTAAATTAGAAAAAAGTCTTTGGCGAATGCGTATAATTTTTCCAACTCATCCACCGCCTGCTGCCGGATTCTCTGTGCTGTCCGCACTGTCATGTGCATAGCCTTTGCAACGTCTGTCCACACATACGACTCAAAGTAGTATAGCTGGAGCACCCTGCCTTGGCGCTCATCCAGCAATCCAATATAATGCAGGAGCCGGTCATGTTCCCGCCATAGATCCATATACGCAGACACAAGTTCGCCCAGCGCCTCAGCATTCATCCGTTCAGCCGTTTTCTTATAGGAAAGCGCAACGTCCGGAACAGCTTTTGAGTTAGTCGCTTTTTCGCTGCTTGTCAAGGGCGGCAGGGACATTGCCTCAATCATTTCCGAATCAGGAACCTGCGGTATATGCTGAAGCTCATACCGCATGAGTTCAATTTGCCGCAGCTGATGTGAAGAATTCTCGAGGAGTTCCAGAACGTAGCTTTTGCATGTGGGCCCCATAGTGTTCCTCCCATCCGTGCAAAATCAAAATGGAAAGCAAAAACAGATGTTTCCGCGCAGTGACGCGCAAAACATCTGTTTCCGTAATTTTCTATGATAAGATTATCACAGAGCAGCGCGACATTACAAGAGCCAAAACAGAGCGAATCTGTGAAAAATGTGCGACAAAATAGCGACATACATTCATTATAAAAAAGCAGCACTTTCAATATGCTTGTTACCGTATTCAGAACGTTTGAAAAGACAATCTCCCGGAACGCACAATCGTGTATTCCGGGAGATTTTTGAGTCTGTATTGCTTACAGGCACGTATATCCGCCATCGACGGAGAGAACCGCGCCGGTCGTGAACGTGGACGCGCCGCTTGCAAAATAGAGCACAAGGCCGACCATTTCGTCCGGTTGGGCGACTCTTCCCATCGGCGTGCCGCCGAGCCACTTCGCGACCGCGGGGTCGTTCGGCGTACTCAGCCGTCTGGCCGTGAGCGGCGTGTCGG
>ENA-OQRB01000228-OQRB01000228.1-human-gut-metagenome-genome-assembly--contig:-NODE-228-length-42139-cov-8.318815_pt1 | contig 42139 bp, 40 predicted proteins | sample MGYA00243235_ERZ505100 | MGnify/ENA primary metagenome ERZ505100 (study PRJEB26097, sample SAMN02712145) | human gut metagenome | biome: Gut microbiome | host: Homo sapiens | place: Denmark: Copenhagen...
TAATATATAATGATAAAATATTTGAAATGAAATTATATGAATAAAAATTCAAAAAGGCTTAGAATTGATTTTAGAAGGTTAAAAATAAGTGAGTAATAGGATAAGATTATAAATATAATAATTAGATTGAATATAAAGTAATAAACTATAGGCATATATACTATATAAGCCAAATAATAGCTAAAAGTAGTAGGAGAGGAGCTATATAAGGTATATAGGCAAATTTTCCTCCACTCAATTGCACAAAACTTTGATTTTGCGCAATTGGTGCAATATAATTTAAAGTAGTATTTCTTAACATTACCCTCTTTTCAATCATTATTCAATTTATTAAATCCTTATTTGTATACATCACAAATTTTACTATACAATAAAAAGAGCAGCTTTAAAACTACTCTTTAGTTGTATGTTATATTAAATTATAAAACCTTAATTGCTGTAATATCGTCACAATCTTTAAATCTATTTTGATATTTTTCCCAATTTTTATCTTCTAACAATTTCCTTTTTATTTCTTTTGCATAATATTCAATATTATTATCTGAAATATTATGCATAAATTTTTCTTTTGTCATACCAAGTACATCTATATCAAATCCATCTGTACATACAAAAACTTTTTCAAGTTCATTTAATTTGTATTTTCTTTGATATGCATATGAAACTACTGAAGAATCATTACTCGCTATATAATATCCACCAACTTTGTTTTTTAATTGTCTATTCTCTCTTAACAGTTCTATTACTTCTGGTTTATTTCTTGCTTCTTTTATTGTGATATCTTCAACAATTGATATATCTTTCATTAATTTCCATACATTGTTATCTAATTTATGTAAATTACAATCTCTTATTTCTTCAACAGTATCATTACTTTTATGTTTGATTAAGATAATTGAATCACCTAAAGAGAAAAGTTCTAAAAACTCTCCCCTTTTCCTTGAAATAACCAAGCTTGAAGATGGTACTTCATAAGGTTTCAACCTTATTCCTAGTTCTTCTTCTTTTGCTTCGATTCTTTCTTTCATATACTCTATAGCAGATTTAACCGTCTCTTCTAATTCTATATTTTCTTGATTTACCAATTTAGACTTTAAATATTGAAGTAATTCAGCTACATACCATTCAGCAGAAGTTTTATATACATCTAATTCATTATCTCCTAAACCTGTCGCTCCATCCATAAGTATGGTGATATTTTCATCCGTATAAAATACATCTTCATTTACTAAATGTCCATTTCTTTTATCTTTCTTTTCTCCTGAAAGTGAAATTACCATATTTTATTCTTCCTTTATTATTTCGTTTATTATTTTGCATTTTTCAAGAAGTATGACATTTTATCTAAAAATTCATTGTTATTCTTTGTTGAAACCATTTGTGTAATTAATTCTTCAGTAACATCTGCAACAGACATTGTTGACATTGCTTTTCTTAATGCAAATACTGTTTCTAATTCTTTTGGAGTTAATAATAGTTCTTCTCTTCTTGTTCCAGATTTGTTTATATCAATTGCTGGGAAAATTCTCTTTTCTGATAATTTTCTATCTAAGTGAACTTCCATATTACCAGTGCCTTTAAATTCCTCAAATATAACATCATCCATTCTACTGCCTGTTTCTATTAAAGCTGTAGCAAGAATTGTTAAGCTTCCCCCATTTTCTATATTTCTAGCTGCTCCGAAGAATTTTTTAGGTTTATGTAATGCACTTGGATCTAAACCACCAGATAATGTTCTTCCTGAAGATGGGATAGATAAGTTATATGCTCTTGCTAAACGAGTAATACTATCTAATAATATAACTACATCTTTCTTTTGCTCTGTTAGTCTCTTGGCTCTTTCCAGTACCATTTCTGCTACCTTAACATGATGTTCAGGTAATTCATCAAAAGTAGAATATATAACATCTCCTTTAATGCTACGTCTCATGTCTGTAACTTCTTCTGGACGTTCATCTATTAAAAGAACAATTAATTCTATTTCTGGATTATTTGTTGTAATACTGTTTGCAATTTTCTTTAATAATGTAGTTTTTCCAACTTTAGGTGGGGCAACTATCATTCCTCTTTGGCCTTTTCCAATTGGTGACATTAAGTCAATAATTCTCATTGCATATTCATTTGGAACTGTTTCCAATCTAATTCTTTCGTCTGGATAAATAGGAGTCAAATCATCAAATTTTTGTCTTCTATATGCTTTTTCTGGAGATTCTCCATTAACTTCACCAACATAAATTAGTGCTGGAAATTTTTCTCCTTCTTTTGGTAATCTTGCAATTCCTTTTACTTTATCACCTTTATCCAACCTGAATCTTCTGATTTGTATAGGTGATATATATACATCTTTTGGAGTTGATAAATAATTTTCTCCTCTTAAAAATCCATATCCATCAGGTAATACTTCTAATATTCCTTCAACAATTTGGTCATCTGCATTTGTTAATTTGTATGATCCATTTGAAGGTTCAGCAAGACTGCTTGTAGTTACATCTGTTGCAACGTAGCTCCCATCATATTCAATTTCTTTTGCTTCAATTGATTCATTTTCCAATTTCAATAATTTTTCTATAATTTCCTCTTTTTTTAGCTTTGAAGTGTTTTTTATCCCCTTTTCTTTTGCAAGTTGACGCAATTCTACTAATGTATAATTTTCTAAATCCATATAATTTCCCCCATTATTAAATTTATATAAACAGACAAAATAAAGCTTGTCCTTGTTTTTTATTTTATTTGACTAATTTCTTTGGATTTTAAAGTTAGAATTAAAATAATTGAATAAATATAGATTGTATATGATAATGAGAAAGAATAAACTTTCTCATTATATAAGTGCATTTATTAGTATATAAATTATTTGCTGATATCTATGTATACCTTTTCATTTGGCAAATACATATCTAGTTTTTCTCTAGCTACTTCTTCAATATATTCTTTTGAATTTATATTTGCCTTTGTTTCAAGTAATTGCTCCTTTTTTTCTTCTTCTGCAGCAATTTGTTCTGTATATCTTTTGCTATCTGCTTTATATGCATTTAACTCTTTTTGTTGAACAAAAAATGTATAAACAACATAAATTAATATAGCAATAATTATAATTCTTTTAAAATTTATTTTCTTGTTTTTCATCTGTACTTTCATTCCTTAATTAATTTCTTGTAATATTATAACACACTATAATTATTTTTTCTACAAATTTCATAAAATTCCTTCTTTTTCTTGCAATTTAATTTTATTTTTTTCTTTTTTCTTCATAATTTTTGTCGTATTTTGAAATATTTTTTTGAAAAATGTAGATAATCTTTGTGCTAAAAATTTTATAGGTTTAATAAGTAAAAAATTAAATATTTTAAAAATTAAGTTTACCGGATAGGATATTATCTTTTTAATAAATTTTATTATAATAACTGAATATTTTACTATATATTTACTAAGAGTAAGCATGTAAATCAATACTCCTAATGCAATTCCAATAAATATATAACTTCTAATTTCCCCATTATTAAATTTAAATATAGAAAATAGTGTAATAAAACCTGCTAATATCCAGAACAAAATATCTTGTAAAGTTGTTAGCCAATCAGCTGTTTTAAAACTTCTACGTAATATTCTAAAAACATCAAATAAAACACCTATAACTATTCCTGTAACTGTGAAAGCAATTAAACAAAGTAGTTGCTCCATTTTAAACTCATTCCCTTCTCAGCCTATTTAAAGATTTTTCCTAGAAAACCTCCACCCTTCTCCATACTATCTTTTTCACTATACGCAAGTTGATAAATTGTGCCATCTATTGTAACTTCTGATGTATCTAAGCTCAATTTATTTATTCTCAAATTTTCTCCTTTAACGGTAAGTAACCCTAATTCAGTTTCTAAAATAACTATTTGATCGTCAAAACTAAGTACATCTAGTACTCCAGAAATATTTAATTTTTCTCTATTTTCTAGAACAATATTTTGAATAACATTTGTCATACTTGACATTGATTTTCTTTCTTCTAATGGCATATCCATCACTCCTTAAAAACAAGTCTATTTATATATATTCAGGTCTTGTCTCATTTAGAACAAAATTAAAGGAAAGTATTTATTACTTTCCTACAATTGTTCCTATTTCATCATTAAATGTATTTTTAACTATTATTTTTACACCATATTTTTTAGCTAATACTACACACCTATCATGTAAGACTTTAGCTCCATTTTTAGCCATTCCTTCCATATCTTCATAAGAAATGTAATCTAACTTTTTTGCATTTTTATACTTATATGGATCTTTATCATAAACACCATTTGTATCTGTAAAAATATAGCATTCTTCCTCTTCTAAAGCAGCTGCAATTGCTATAGCTGTCGTGTCTGAGCCATTTCTTCCTAATGTTGTTATATTGTTATTTTCATTTATTCCTTGAAAGCCTGTTACAACCACAACATCATTATTCTCTAGTTCATTCCAAATCATTTTAGGGTATATGTCTTGAATTTTAGCTTCTGTGTAGTTTGAGTCTGTTACTATTCCAGCTTGCCATCCTGTTAATGAAACAGCTTTATAGCCTAAGCTATGTAACAATATTGCAAACTTGCTGCAAGCCATTTGCTCTCCAACAGACATTAGAACATCTAGCTCTCTTTTATTTGGCTTATCTGTCAATTCTTTTGCTTCTTTTATTAAATTATCTGTTGTTTTACCTTGCGCTGATAAAATAGCAACTACCTTTTCCCCACTTTCTAAAAATGAAATAGTCTTTTGTGCAGCTAGTTTTAGCTTATTAGTATCAGCAATTGAGCTTCCTCCAAATTTAATTACTTTCATAAGAACCACTAATCCTTATACAAAAAATACAAGCCAATTTAATTTTAAACTTGACTTGTATATAATATGTTTATTAAACTTTTTTGCTACTTTTCTAAATTGAATTTTAAATAACTATCAATAAATCCGTTTAAATCTCCATCCATTACAGCCTGAACATTTCCAACTTCATAATTAGTTCTATGGTCTTTTACTAAAGTATATGGACAAAATACATAAGAACGAATTTGGCTTCCCCATGCAATATCCATTTGTATGCCTTTTAATTCGTCAATTGTATCTTTTTGTTCCTTTTCTTTTAAATTTAATAGTTTAGATTTTAGCATTTTCATTGCAGTATCTCTGTTTTGAAATTGTGAACGTTCAGTTTGACATGCTACAATAATTCCTGTTGGAATATGTGTTAGTCTTACTGCAGATGATGTCTTATTTATATGTTGACCACCTGCACCAGACGCCCTATAAACATCCATTTTTATATCGTCAGGGTTGATATCTAATTCAATATCATCTGTTATTTCTGGTAAAACCTCAACAGAAGCAAAAGATGTATGTCTTCTTCCACCTGCGTCAAATGGTGAAATTCTAACTAATCTATGTACTCCCATTTCGCCTTTTAAGTATCCATAGGCATAATCACCATTAACAGAAAATGTAACACTTTTTAGACCTGCTTCATCACCTTCAAGATAATCAAGTTCTTTTACTTCATAACCATTAGCATTCGCCCATCTTGTATACATTCTATATAACATTTCAGCCCAATCTTGAGCCTCTGTTCCTCCTGCACCTGGATGAATAGTTAGTATTGCATTATTGTTATCATACTTTCCAGATAATAAAGTAGTTATTTCCAATTTTTCTATGTCTTTTTCTAATGTATATGTAGACTTCAACAACTCTTTAGCTAATTCTTCGTCTTTCTCAACTTGTAAAAGCTCACTCATTTCAAGTAAATTATTGAGTTCATTATTTAATTTTTTAAATCCTTCTACTTTTGATTTTAAGCTATTAATTTGTTTTAAAACTTTTGAGCTATTATCTGTATCATTCCAAAAATCGTTTTCAGTTGTTTTACTTTCTAACTCTTTTAACTCTTTTTCTTTGTTTTCTACATCAAAGTGAATCACCTATCTGTTCTAAACGTTTTTTTAGTTCTTGTAATTTTTTAGAGTTTTCTTCTAAATCTAACATCTTCTCACATCCTTTTCAAAAATCAAAATCCAGCCAAATATATGCTGACATATCATAATTTAACACTTTATCTATAAGCTCTTTTGCTTCCTTTTCAATCAATGTTATTCTTTTTCCATTAACTAAAGGGTTAATATATCTTTTTTTGGCTCCATGGTGAACAAAATATACATTTTCAGGTTGCTGTTGTGATATATTAACCATTTTAGCAGTTTTCCATATATCATATACTTTTGAATATTTAGAGCTTTCAATAATCCTAATTATATCACTTTCCTTTTTGCTATATAAATCATCTATTGTTATTAACTTTTCTTCATTTAGTTTTTTAACTATATCTGCTAAAAATTGCATTGAGTATCTTGTTCTTTCTTCAAAATAAATTATAGCCAGCTTAGACATTGCTCTAACAAATCTCATTGCAATATCTAAAGTTTTAAAGCCTAATTCTGACACATTATTTTCATTTGATTGAATTATTATATCATTATATATTTCTTCAATTTCTTGCAAGTTTAATTTATTATAGTGGAATAATGCATTTGATAAAGTATATTCTAATCTGTCAGCAGAAAGCATTGGCGTATCATTGTCTGCTATAGGATATTTATGATAATCATTTACTTCTTCTAATTTAATATTATCTCTTTTCAATAAGCTCATTATTTCGGAGGAATTTGATATTATTTCTGTAGTTAAGTCTTCTGTTGACTCTTGAGTCATATAATCACCATTTAAAAAATCTATGCAATGTTTAAATACTGGTGTTGCAATATCATGAAAAAGTCCAGCTAGAGTTTGTTTTTTATCATGTGTAAAATGCCAAACTATTAAAGCTACACCAATCGAATGATCTAAACTTGAATAAAAATAACTGCTTTCAAATAAATCACTATAAATTGTCCCGCAAGTAACACTTATATAGTTTTGTTTAAATAAAGCCTCTGTATTTATATATTCCCATAACCATTCTGGAAAATCTGACTCTAATACTTTAAAGTATTCTAAAGTTCTTTTATTTACTGTATCTAAATAGTTCATAATTTACTACTTCCTTCTTAATCTTAATGCATTTAGTACTACTGTTAAGCTACTAATTGTCATGCTAAACGCTGCTATCATTGGATTTAGTGTGATTCCTAATGGTTGTAAAATTCCTGCTGCAATTGGAATCATACATACATTGTAGAAAAATGCCCAAAATAGATTTTGCTTTATATTTCTTACAGTTTTACTACTAATATCTAATAAATCATTTATTCTCTCTAAGTTGTCATTCATAATAATAACTTGAGCTGAATCTCTTGCAATATCTGTACCACTTGATACAGAAACTCCAATATTAGCAGTTACTAAACTAACACTGTCATTTATTCCATCCCCACACATCATTACTAATCCTTTTTCCTTTAGTTTGTTTATAGTTTCTGCCTTTTCTTTTGGAGTAACATTTGCAACAACATTTGTTATTCCTATTTGATTAGCAATTACGTTTGCTGTTTTTTCATTGTCACCTGTTAGCATTACAACATCAATGTTTTTGCTCTTTAATTCTGTTATTACTTGTGGAACATTCTCTTTTATAACATCACTTACACCTAACAAGGCTACTAGCTTTTTATTTAAGCTTACAAATAAAATACTATTTCCATCACTTATTAGTTTTTGCTCATCTTCGCTATTTGCTAGTTCAACATTATTTTCTAACATTAGTTTTTTATTACCAATTAAATAATGCTTTTCATCAGATGTTTTTCCCTCTATTCCAAATCCAGGAATAGCTTTAAAATCTTTTACATCTATTAAACTAATATTATCTTCTTGGGCTTTATTTACAATTGCTCTTGCTATTGGGTGCTCTGATTTGTTTTCTAAACTTGCTATATCTTTTAATAATTCTTTTTCATCTTCATTACTATAGTTATACATCTTAGAAACTGTTAAAGTTCCTTTTGTCAACGTTCCTGTTTTATCAAAGCAAATAGTCTTTACTTTATGAGCATTTTCTAATGTCTCACTTGATTTTACTAATATACCTTTTCTACTTGCATTTCCAGATGCAATAACAATTGCAAGTGGAGTTGCTAAGCCAAGACTACAAGGGCACGCCACAACTAATATGCTTACAAATATATTTATTGCAACAGAAAAATCTTTAGAAATTATTAACCATATACCAAATATAATTATAGCAATTACTAAAACAGTTGGTACAAAATATCCACTTATTTTATCTGCTATTTTAGCTATTGGAGCTTTTGTACTTGTTGCTTGTGCTACTAGTTTTACTATTTCTGAAACAGTTGATTCTTTTCCTATTTTCTCTGCTCTATATTGAATTGTTCCTTCATAATTTATACTTCCTGCAATTACTTTAGAGCCTACTTCTCTTTTTACAGGTACACTCTCCCCTGTTATAAATGATTCGTTTATATGTGTAGTTCCTTGAACGACCTCTCCATCAACTGCTATTTTTTCACCTGGTTTGCAAATAACAATATCACCTTTTTTAATTTCATCTAATGTAACTTTTACTTCTTGTCCATCTTTTAAAATTATTGCATTATTAGGAGTTATTGTCATAAGCTGTTTTAAAGCCTCTTTGGTTTTATCTCTATTTTTGTTTTCGATATATCTGCCTATTTCAATAAAAAATATAACAATTGCAGCTGACTCATAATATAAATTTTCTACGTACTGAGCATTTCCTTTTAATATTTGAATTGTGCCGTATATACTATATATGAAACTTGCTAATACTCCAATCATTACTAAAGTGTCCATATTAGGTGTTTTGTGTATTAAATTTTTATATCCGTTTTTCAAAATATCTTTTCCTAAAGTTATAACAACTATAGTTAATATTAATAACGCAATTGCATAATTTACAGGATGATACATCATATTTAAAAATGGAATAGATGGTAAACCTACCATGTGTGCCATTGATATATATAATATTACTAATGATATTATTGTTATTGCAATTAGTTTATATTTCTCAGTACCTTTTTTCTTACTCTCTTTTTCAAATGTGTCAATTCCTAAACTTGTAAATCCTGCTTTTTCTATAAATTTTTCAACTTGCTCTAGTGTTAATTTTTGTTCATCATATTCAATATTTGCATTATTCATAACTAAATTTACATTTGCTTGTTTTATTCCATCTTGTTTGTTTAAATACTTTTCTAGGCCTGATGAACAAGCACTGCAAGTCATTCCATCTATTTTTAATAATACTTTTTTCATGTATTATTCTCCTTTAAAACCTGCATCTTCTATTTCTTGAAGAATTGTATTTAATTCTACCTCTTCCTCATTGTATTTTATATCAGCTGATTTTTCTTCTAAGCTTACTTTAGCGCTTTCTACTCCATCTACATTATTTAATATTTTTTCTAATCTATTAGAACATCCTGCACAATGCATTCCTTCTATTTTTAATTTAATTTCTTTCATTTTATTTTTCTCCTTTTTCTATTTAGCAACGCTCTCAATTTCTTGTAATTCAAACCTATATTTTTGTTTTACATTTGGATATTTATTATGATCAACTTCACTTAAAAACATATCAAGTGGTCTTATCCAAAGGCTTCCATCTCCATATAGTCTTCTATATACAACATATTTTTCTTTTGTTTCAGAATCATTTGCAACATCAACTACTAAATAATAATCTCCTTTAAAATGCTTATATACTCTATTTATTTGTATCTCTCTCATATCCTCTTTCCTTCCTTTAGTCGAAATATACTAAATTATATCATATATTTTTAAAATAGACTGTTGAACAGTGTACTATCAACAGTCTTTATTTTATGCTATTTTCCACAGCAGTTTTTGTACTTTTTGCCACTTCCACATGGACAAGGGTCATTTCTTCCAACTTTTGGCTCGTTGTTTACTATTGGTTCATTTGAGCCTGATGTTCTAGGAGCTTTTCCTCCTAATTCATTTGATACTGTATTGTCTAGTCCTTCTCCTGTGATTTTTATTGAAGATGTTCTTTGAACATTGCCTTCTCTTTTTCTTGCATTCATTAGAAATTTTACAACATCAGTTTGAATATCTAAGTTCATTTGTTCAAACATATCAAATCCTTCAATTCTGTATTGAACAACTGGATCTTTTTGGCCATAGGCTTGAAGTCCAATTCCGTCTTTTAGTTCATCCATTGCATCAATATGGTCCATCCATCTATCGTCAACTATTTTTAGCATTACAACTCTTTCTAATTCTCTTAGTTGTTGTTCACCAATTTCTTTTTCTTTTTCCTCATATGCAGTATGAATTTTGTCTTTTAATTCTTCAGCAACATCATGTGCTTTAATTTTATCTTTATGAAGACTATCTAAATCAGATATTCCATAGATTTCCTTTATTTCTTGTTCAAAGCCTTCTACATTTATGTTATCAGCATTAGATAAATACTCATTTACAGTATCTTCTGCTAAAGAGTTCATCATTTTAGTAATATGTTCTTTTAAGTCTTCTCCGTCTAGTACTTTTCTTCTCTCGTCATAAATAATTCCTCTTTGAACATTCATGACATCGTCATAAGAAAGGACATTTTTACGAATACTAAAGTTTCTTCCTTCAACTTTCTTTTGAGCATTTTCTACTGCATTAGAAATGATTTTTGACTCAATTGGCATATCTTCGTCAGCTCCTAAAGTATCATAAACTCTAGAAATCATATCTCCACCAAATATTTTCATTAGGTCATCATCCAAGCTGATATAAAATCTTGATTCTCCTGGATCACCTTGACGTCCACTACGTCCACGAAGCTGATTATCAATTCTTCTTGATTCATGGCGTTCTGTACCTATTATTTTTAATCCACCTGCTGATATTACTTTTTCTTTTTCGTCTTTAATTTCATTATCATATTTAGCTTTAAGTTCTTTAAATTTATTTCTAGAAGCTAAGACTTCTTGATCATCAGTCTCGTTAAATGCTGTTGCTTGTTCAATTTGATCTTCTGAATATCCAAATTTTCTCATTTCTTGTTTTGCTAAATATTCACTATTACCTCCAAGCATAATATCAGTACCACGACCAGCCATGTTTGTAGCAATTGTAACTGTTCCAAACTTACCAGCTTGTGCAATAATTTCAGCTTCTTTTTCATGGAATTTAGCATTTAATACTTGATGTTTGATTCCTTCTTTTTTTAGCATACTGCTTAATTTTTCAGATTTTTCAATAGAAACTGTACCAACTAGCACTGGTTGACCTTTTGCAAAGCTTTCTTTAATATCAGAAATAACTGCTCTGTATTTTGCATTTTCATTTTTGTAGATAATGTCATGATGGTCATCACGTACCATTGGTTTATTTGTAGGTATTTCAATAACATCTAATTTGTATATCTCTTGGAATTCTGCTTCTTCTGTCATTGCTGTACCAGTCATACCTGAAAGTTTATCATACATTCTAAAATAGTTTTGGAATGTAATTGTTGCTAAAGTTTTTGATTCGTCAGCTATTTTAACATGCTCTTTTGCTTCAATAGCTTGGTGAAGACCATTATTATATCTTCTTCCATACATAATTCTTCCTGTAAATTCATCTACAATAAGAACTTCGCCGTCTTTTACAATGTAGTCAATATCTTTTTTCATAATTCCATGTGCACGAAGTGCTTGGTTAATATTATGCACTAATTCTGAGTTTTCAATATCATTAAAATTCTCTAAATTAAATTCTCTTTCAGCTTTTTGAATACCTTTTTGTGTTAATGAAGCTGATTTTGCTTTTAAGTCAACTATGTAATCATAGTTTTCATTATCTTCAGCTTGTTCTTCATCTTTTATGTCTTCTTCAACTATAACTTTTGGAGTTAATCTAGCTACAAAGCTATCAGCCTTTTTATATAAATCTGAAGACTGTGCTCCACGTCCTGATATAATTAAAGGTGTACGAGCTTCATCAATTAAAATACTATCAATCTCGTCGACAATTGCATAGTTTAATTCTCTTTGTACTAATTGGTCTTTGTATATAACCATGTTGTCTCTTAAGTAATCAAATCCAAATTCATTGTTAGTTCCATATGTTACGTCAGCAGCATATGCAGCTTTCTTAGCACTTGGATCCATTCCACTAATAACTAATCCAACTGTTAATCCTAAAAATTTATATACTTTACCCATCCATTCACTATCTCTTTTGGCTAAGTAATCGTTAACAGTAACAACATGAACTCCTTTTCCAGTTAAAGCATTTAAGTATACTGGTAGTGTCGCAACAAGTGTCTTTCCTTCACCAGTCTTCATCTCTGCAATTCTTCCTTGGTGTAATATAATACCACCAATAAGTTGCACATCAAAATGGCGCATTCCTAAAACTCTTTTTGAAGCTTCTCTTACAACTGCAAATGCTTCTGGAAGAATATCGTCAAGTGTTTCTCCTTGTGTTAGTCTATCTTTAAATTCTGCTGTTTTATTTCTTAGTTCTTCATCTGATAATTTTTGAATTTCAGACTCTAAACTATTTATTTCCTCTACTATTGGTCTTACTCTTTTTATCTCTTTCTCACTGTATGTTTTAAATAATCCCATGTCTTTCTTCCTTTCTTTTTGTAAAATCTTACATCTATGATATAATATCACTTTTATAGAAAAATCGCAAGAAAAAAAGGAAAAGTTATTAATTCTATTAGAACTAACAACTTTCCTTTTAAGAGAATGCTTTTTTACAAAAGAATTTTTAATAATCTAATCAGCATTAACGTCAGTGATATGATACCCCAAAGACTACTAATAGATAATATTGCCGCCATAAAGAAGTAGAAATCTATTTTGGGTGGCAATATTATCCGTATTCCAATTATGAATAACTTTCCGAATAAGATTATTAAAGCTATGAATATTCCTATTAATGCTATTGTCATATGTCATTCTCCCTCTCAAATAATAAATATAGTATTACCATAGTATTTATATTTTATCATTTTTAACTTGATCTTTCAATATTTTTTAAAAGTCTGTTTAAATCATTTTTTTATTCTTGCAAAAATTGGCTCTTTGTATTCTATCATAGAAACAGAATTTTCTACTGTTTCTACTTTTCTCTCTTTATTTTTAAATATATTGTCTACGTTATATTGTTTTTGCTTATTCTTTTCAATCTGTATTCTATCATAGTTTTGTTTTGCTAGTATTTTTTCTCTTTGTTCAGGTGTAGCCCAATAGTCTCTAAACAAAATAGCAATAATAGCTTTAGCTCTTTTAGAAACATTTTGCTCATCTAACGTGAGATTGGTATCATACTGAAAGTTATAATTTTTATTAGCATTTTTTTCAAATAAATCAATTTTTTCACTTGGTACTTTTTCATAATCTTCTTTCGAAATATTCTTCAATATTTCAAGAACTTCACTATATGCATTTGCATATTCTATATTTTCCATTTTTCTCCTTTGTTACAATTCTTGTGTATTTTTATCCTTATCTTCAATTGTTTTTTGCTCTCTTTCAAGGTCTTCCTGTGTTTTATCTATATAAGATGTTTCTTCCTGAATATCTATAGTCTCTCTTCCTAAATCTTGTACACTTTTTCCATTGTTGGCTTTTTCACTAAACAATTGCTGTGCAAATTGTTCATTTGTTCCAATTCCTTTATCTTTAATTCCACTAACTACTTGTTGTTTCACAAACTCGGTATCTTGTAATGCTTGTGTAATATCGTCTTGTCCTTCTAAAGCAGGATAAAACTCTGCTCCTCTTGAAATCTGCTCACTTAGTTTATCAATGTCTGTAATACCCTTCTCCTCTAAAAAAGCTTGAACCCTTTGATTATATGCTTTTTCTAAGTCTTCTTCTGAAATATAAGCTGACAAATCCATTGCTTCTAAAATAGGTTTTAAAAATAGTAAGTCGCTTTTTGCTTCTTTCCAACCAATTAACTCTATTGGCATATGTTGATATTTTTTATCTCTTGCAAAGAACTTTTTTTGATTGTCATGAACCCATCCATCATGTATAGTAGATAGTACTGATATTACCATGTCTCTTGTGTCTTCTGCAATCTGTTTTTCATCAGTATTTTCTCTTCCTAACCCCATTTGTTTTTTTACTGTTTCAAAGAAATCATTAGTAGACCCATTTCTGTAATCGCCTGTCATGATTATTTCTTTAAATGTTTCCATATCTTGTTCACTTATTGGTTGCTCATAACCATTTTTGTTTTTTAGATATTCTTGAGAATATTTTTGAAACCCTTTTATTGCAGCGTCTATTGAGCCCTGTGCATATACTTGTGATTCTAGTTCTTCATTTGAACTTTCTTGAACTACTTTTGTTGCTTCTTCTTCTGATAAACCATTCCAACTCATTAACGCATCTTTTGCTATTTGTTTATATACAGTTAAAGCCATATTACAACCTCCAAAAAATATATTTATAGTAATTATTTCATAAAATCTATCTTTTTTCAATAAATATATCAACTGTTACAAAAACGTAATATAAACTTAATATTTCTGTAACATTTTTAATTTATTATAATATTTTCTTCAAATAATTAACATTGATTTTTAAGTGTTAAATTAAAATAATAATATAGTTATAGACATAATAAACATCGGCGTGTTCATATATCACAGAAAAGAGATAGTAATCCCATCTTACTATCTCTTTTATTTTCCATATAAATCGCAATATTTCTAACATAATTTTCCAATGAATTTAATATATTGTATCAAAGGTGTGATGTGTATGTTTATTTATAACTTAAAAATTGACGGAAATAAATTAGGTAAAATATTTTTAGGAATTCTACTAGGAATTATTATTATAATAACTGCTATTGTTGTTTACCGTATTTTAGGAAATAATTTTTTCAAAACGAATGATGATACAAATTCTGTGAAAGTTCAAGAACTCACAGTTAGCAATTATACCAATGTACTAAAAACTGTGCATGATAATATAGACGATTACGTTGGTATGAGAGTGAGCTTTTCCGGATACATACATAGAATGGTAGACTTTAAAGAAAATCAATTTGTTCTAGCTAGAGATATGGTTATCTCTTCTGATTTGCAAACAGTTATTGTAGGTTTTTTGTGTGAATGTGACGATATAAAACAATATGCTGATAAAACTTGGATTCAAATTGAAGGAGAAATTATAAAAGGCGATTATCATGGAGACATGCCAATATTAAAAATTACAAAAATACAAAAAATTGATAAACCTTCTGACGAATACGTGTATCCACCTGATGCTACATTTGTTCCAACATCTGCAATATTTTAGACATAGATTCAAAAAGCTAGACCTTTGAGGTCTAGCTTTTTAGGCATTTTCAATATTAGTTATCTTTCAAATATTGATTTGAATACTCCTTTATCAATAAATGTTGAGAATATATTTTTTAATATTATTAGTATTATTGGTCCTATAAACATACCAATAACTCCTATGAATTTAAATCCTGTATACATTGCAATTAAGGTAAATATTGGATGTATACCTATTTTTCCACTCACCATTCTAGGTTCTATAAATTGTCTTACTACAGACATTATAATCCATAAAACTATAATCCATATTGCTAATGTAAAATCTCCTGAACATGCTGATATTACAGCCCATGGTATCATAAATGTTCCAGAACCAAATATAGGTAATAAATCTACAAATCCTATAATTAAGGCCATTAACAATGGGTATTGAACATTCAAGCCTGCAAAATGAAATATATATAATCCTATTAAGCAAATAACAAATGATATAAATACTAAAGTAACTTCTGCTTTTAAATATCCTCCTAATGATTTAGTAAGTTCTTTTATATGAATTCCTATTTTTTTAACCCAAGTTTCTGGCATATGATGTTCTAATTGGTCTATCATGTATACTTTATCTACACAAATAAAATATAATGCTAATAATGTAACAACTGTATATACTCCTATTGTTGGTATAGATGTTAAAAAGTTAATTGCATTTGTCAATGCTGATTTAGCCCAGTTTGTTAAGTTTCCTAAAAAATCAAGTGAAGACTGTTGAATGGTTGACATTATGTTGTCTGGTATTTTTAAACTTTCAAAATCAACTGAATCTATTAGATTCTGTACTAGTTGATATCCTTTTTCAAAATATTCGTTTAAATTTGTAAGTAAATTAGATGCTTCTGTTACTAATGTTATTGATGCCCACACTAAAAGTCCCGCTATTATAATTATTGCAATTATGAATATTATAATAGAACTTGTTTTTCGTCTCAGTTTGGTTTTTCTCATTATAAATCTAATGCATGGTTCTAATAATAGTGAAATAATGAATGCTACTAAAAATGGCATATAAAAAATTACAAGTTTAAATCCTAGATAAAAGCCAAGAACAGATAGTGCCAATATTAGTAGGTTTTTTAGTACTTTTCCCCAATAATTCATATCTATAATCATATGTAATTGTTCCCTTTCTTTTTAATATGACCGAATTATATCATATATAATAACTTATTTAAATACTATTGTGCATTTTTCTTGTCGCATCCACAAATGCAACCTAAAGTATTTCCTAAATTTATTTCGTTAATTTTACTGTTTGCAGCTAAATCTCCCAATGTCAACATGCCAATAAGTTTGTTGTCCTCTATTATAGGTATTCTTTTCACTTGGTTTTTAGACATTAAATTTTCTGCTTCTTTTACATCTGCATTAGCATCACAGCAACATACTTCGCAAGTCATAATTTCACTAATTGGTGTAGTATTTGGATCTTTATTACAAGCAATACATCTTAAAATAATGTCACGATCAGTTACAAGTCCAACAACATTTTGTGAATTATTACATACTGGAATACAACCAACATGTTTGTTGCTCATCATTGTAGCACAGTCGTGAACTGTGTTAGATGGTGTAGCATATTCTATTTCATTACACATACAATCTTTAACTTTCATAACATACTCTCCATTCAAATTTATTTGATAATTTCAAATTATCAATATTATTTTTGACCAAAATAAAAAAGATATGCAATATTTTGCACATCTTTAAAATTTCAAAAATTGTCAAAATTTTGAAATTTATAAATATTCAGAATAATCTATATCCATTCTATTCATTCCCGGTCCATAAGGTGGTCTTCCTCCAGGAAATGGTGGCCTACCTGGTCCCACTGGTGGAAATGGTGGACGTGGAGGCATCGGTCTTGGCGGTGTAATTGCTCCTCCACCAAATAGTCTTTGCAAAATCAAGATTCTAATTAAATCTCTTAACAATGGATTATTTGGTTGTCTTGTTTCTCTAGTTTCAGTTTTTATTGGCGTTCTTTTAGGTGTAAGTTCTCTTTTCATTTCTTGCCTTGCACTTACACGACTGTTTTCTCTATTTTGAGCTTCTATTTTTATATTTACAACTGTTTCATTTCTTTCAACAAGTTTGTATACATCATCTGTCATTTTATCTACTACTGATTTTGAAATAGGTTCATTATTTGCTTCACATGCTTTGCACACCAATGGATATATTATATTATAGCTGTCTGGATATAAAGCTTTCATTTCGGCTTCTGTTAAATTATTCTGTACTTGATTTGATGAATATGTATTTTCATTTCTATAATCATATGTCTCATAAATATTAGGATCATTTATTGGGTATCCTAGTACTTGTCGCATATAATCCTCATAATTTTGGTAATACATACAATACCTCCCATTTTAAATTTAATGTATTATATGTATCCTATATTGAATTTGTTACAATAATTTTATTTTAATTCCTAAAACTCCATATTGTTTTTCTTTATCAGGTGAATAAATTTCATACATGCCATTAGCTTTTTCAGTTGCCTCACCTTCATCATTATATAGTTTTAGAAACAACTTCTTAAATGTATCTTCTCTATATAACTCAATAACATCAACTAATAATTTTTCCTGTAAATCTGGCAATTTTGAAAATTCTATTTTATCTCCAATTTTTATTTGCTGTCTTTTCTCATCATATAATCTAAATTCCACTGTTTTTGCTCCATTTTTTATTCTTTCAAAAGGATTTTCATTTAATTTCATTTTGTGTATCATAAATCTTTCTCCTCTACTTGTTATCTTTCTAATTCTTCTTGTTTTACTTTATCATCCTTTATTCTTCCTAATCTTTCGATAATTTTCTCTACATTTTCAGGAAGTAGTCCTTCTCCAATATCTGTTTCTTTTTCTTTTGACATTTTTACTAACTTTTCCGTAAGAGCACTATCATAAGAATCAAAAACCTCGTCATCTAGTATAACAAAGTTTTCTACATTGTTATTGTTTTCTAGCCATTTTCTTATTTCCAATCCTCTTTTATGTTCTACAACAGGTGTTGAATCTGTAATATGAATTCCGTAATCTGCCAACAATTTCTTTAATGCTAGTGCATTTTTTGTATATCTCCATGAAGAGGATAGTACAACTTTTGCCCCTGTTGTATCAACTGCTTTTTTTAACAATTTTACTTTATTGATATCTATTTCACTTTCTATTCCTTCTATATCTAAGTTCTGTATTCTATCAAAATATTCGTCTGAATTTAATACCCCATCAACATCTAAAAATATAACTTTCATTATCATTTTCCTTTACAAATTATTTACTAACTCTTTAAATAAATTTCCTCTTTCTTCAAAGTTTTTAAATAAATCAAAACTTGCACTTGCTGGTGAGAATAGTACAATTTCGTCTGATGTTGCTATTTCTTTTGCTTTGTTAACTACTTCATTTAATGAACTACAATGATATATTGGCATATCTTTTCCTTGTGCTTCTAGTTCATCTCTAACAACTTTTTCTATTTTCTCAGCAGTTGCTCCCATTAAAATTAATTTGCTTACATTTTCTACAATCGGTTTTGCAATTGGCGTATAGTCTAAATGTTTATCATATCCTCCTGCGATTAGAACGATTTTTTCAGCAAAAGAGTTTAGTCCTGCTATAGTTCTTGTTGGTGATGTTCCAATAGAATCATTATACCATTTAACTCCATCTATTTCTCTTACAAACTCTAATCTATGTGCAACTCCTTTAAAGTTTTGAATAGCTTTAGCCTGTACTTCTGGCTCTACTAAGCTTGCTGTTGCAGCTATTGCAGCACAAACATTTTCGTAATTGTGAACTCCTCTTAAATGAATATCTTTTACATTTAAAATATGTCTTCTAACCTTATCTTTACATTCCTTAATTTTCTCATCGTCATAGATTATTCCGTCATCTAATTTAGTTTTTCTACTAAAATATATAACTTTTCCATTTGCCTCATTTTTAAATTCTTTTGTTATTTCATTATCATAGTTAATAACTAGAATATCATTCTCGTTTTGGCTTTTAAATATGTTTTTCTTAGCATCTATGTACTCTTCATAAGATTTGTGAATATCTAAATGATTTGGTGAAATATTAGTGATAACCGCAATGTGTGGGCTAATTTGCATATCCATCAATTGAAAACTACTTAGTTCTAATACTACTACATCTTCTGGTGTCATTTCTCTAACTTTTGTAAACAATGGTAATCCTATATTTCCACCTAAGTAACATTTCTTTCCACTTTGTTTTATAATTTCATAAATTAAACTTGTAGTAGTAGTTTTTCCATCACTTCCTGTAATTCCAATTATAGTAGCTGGGCAAGTTTGCATTAACATCTCTATTTCAGATGTTAAAACAGCTCCTTTTCTTACCTCATCCACAATTTCTGGTGTATCAGGTCTACAACTTGGAGAACGGAATATTACTGAAAATCCTTTTAGATTTTCTAAATTATTCTCTCCTAGGTATAAATCAAAATTATAATTATGTATTTTTTGAACTGCTTCTTTGTCTAGTTTTTCAACTGGTCTTTTATCAAAAAATGCAACACTTGCACCTAAGTTGTGAAAATAATCTATTAAAGGAATATTACTAACTCCTAAACCAATAATAGCAACTCTTTTTCCTCTTATATAGTTTTCAAATTCATCTAATTTTTTATTCACAAAATCCATTATCTATATTCTCCTTTTTTATAAAACTTAAAACCTTTTTAGCTGAAGCTTGAACATTTTCACACTCACTAACATCAACTACAATAGTCTTGTCATATATTTTGTAATAACCTGCTTTTTCTTGTAATTCATCTCTTCTCTGGATATTTTGTTTTAGTTCCTCTAAATCAATTTTGTTGTTATATTGTATGCTTTTTCTTCTTATACGTTCATCTAGTGAAGCTGTAATCATAAAGTGATAATCTAAATTTGGATAAATTTCCATTAAAGCTCTTCCAGAAACTATAACATTATATTTTTCTTTAAATTGATCTATTATTTTCCTTCCAAACTCATATAACTTGTCATTGTTAGCAATTGTACCTATTTCTGAAACTGCTAATGATGATTGTGCTGATTGTAATTTTTCTTCATCGATTTTTTTTCCGTCAATATAAATTGCAGTTTGTCTATTTTCAATTGCAATTGTAATCTTTAACTTTTCCATAATTGATTTAATATCAACATGGGACATGTTTTGTTTCAAATTACTTAAATCCATTCCTGATTTAAGTAAGCTGTATACAATTGCTCTATATAAATTTCCACCTTCTAAAATTATACTATTAGGAATGTGATTTAATAGTTCTCTACATATTGCGCTTTTTCCTGCTCCAACATATCCTTCAATTCCAATTACTATATTACTCATTACTAAAAATGCACCTCTCTTTTTCTAAAAAAATTATACTACAAAGTAATTAAATTATCAATAAAATTTCACTCCTTATTGCTATGCCTTTTCTATTTTTTGAAATCTTTTTGAATAAATTTTAATTTTTTTCTAATAATACTATTAAGAAAAAGAAATGGAGGTGCTTAATTATGTCAGAAAAACAAAATAAAAATAATAAAAACAATAACAAGAATAGTAACAATAACCAAAACAAAAATAATAACGAGAGAAATAATAATTGTAAATAATTTTATCTTCCAAATAATAAGAGATGTAAAGTTAAGTGGGTATTCATTTTATAAATTATTATATATAATTAGTTTTAATTTTATTTTTAATTTTACTTTGTTCCCTTTCTTTTTGCTTTGTTTTTTACTTTTGTATTTTTTATGTTTTTTCTATGAATGCCCATTTAGCTTTACATCTCTTAAAACAAAGGCAAAGACAGTATCATGGAATTATGATACTGTCTTTGCTTCCTCACATTCATTATCCTAGATATTTCTTTAAAAATTTTCCTGTATAACTTTGATCATTTCTTGTAATTTGTTCTGGCGTTCCTACCGCAATTATTTGTCCACCTTTTTCTCCGCCTTCTGGTCCTAAGTCTATAATGTAGTCAGCTGTTTTTATAAGGTCTAAATTGTGTTCAATTACAATTATACTATTTCCTGTATCAACTAGTCTCTGTAAAATATCAACCAATTTATGAACATCTGCTATATGAAGGCCTGTTGTAGGTTCATCTAAAATATATAATGTTTTTCCTGTTGCCTTTTTAGATAATTCTGTTGCTAATTTAACACGTTGTGCTTCTCCACCTGATAAAGTAGTTGAAGGTTGCCCTAACTTAATATATCCAAGTCCAACATCATATAAGGTTTGAATTTTTGATTTGATTTTAGGTATGTTTTCAAAAAACTTCAACGCTTCTTCTACAGTCATATCAAGAACATCACTAATAGTTTTACCTTTATATTTAACTTCAAGTGTTTCCCTATTATACCTTTTTCCTTTACATACTTCACATGGTACATATATATCTGGTAAAAAGTGCATTTCTATTTTTAAAACACCATCTCCAGAACATGCCTCACACCTACCACCTGCAACATTAAAGCTAAATCTTCCTTTATCATAACCTCTCATTTTAGCTTCTTGTGTTGCCGCAAAAATATCTCTAATAACATCGAACACTCCTGTATATGTTGCTGGGTTTGAACGTGGAGTTCTTCCTATTGGTGATTGATCAATATTTATAATTTTATCAACATTCTCTAGCCCTTTTATTTCTTTGCATTTTCCTGGTTTCTCATTTGAACCATATATTTCTTTTGCTACGGTTTTATATAATATTTCATTAACAAGTGTACTCTTGCCTGAACCTGAAACACCTGTAACACAAATAAATTGTCCTAATGGAAATTTTACATTTATGTTTTTTAAATTATGCTCTGTTGCCCCTTTGACCTCAATTGCCTTTCCATTAGATTTTCTTCTTTTTTTAGGTACTAAAATTTGTTTTTTGCCACTTAAATATTGTCCTGTAATAGATTCTGGAACTAATTTGATTTCTTCAGCAGTACCTTGTGCAATTACCTTTCCACCATGCACACCTGCACCTGGCCCAATATCTATAATTTGATCTGCTGCGTACATAGTATCTTCATCATGTTCAACAACCAAAACAGTATTTCCTAAATCTCTTAATTTTCTAAGTGTTGCTAATAGCTTTTCATTATCTCTTTGATGTAACCCAATACTTGGTTCATCTAATATATATAGTACTCCTGTTAGTCCTGAACCAATTTGAGTTGCTAAACGAATACGTTGCGCTTCACCACCTGATAAACTTCCTGCACTTCTAGATAATGTTAAATACTCTAACCCAACATCAATTAAAAATTGTAAACGTTTATTTAATTCTTTTAGTATTTGATCTGCAATCATTTTATCTTTGTTATTTAATTGTAATGTATTTAAGAAATCTTTTATTTTATCAATAGACATGTCTGTTAATTCATTTATGTTTTTATCTCCAACCTTTACAGATAAGCTCTCTTTTTTTAGTCTTGCTCCATGACAAGTTTGACATGCACTTTCACTCATATACATTTCATAAAAGTCTCTCATACCTTGAGATTTTGTTTCATTATATCTTCTATCTAATGTTGGTAAAACACCTTCAAATGGACTTGTAAATTTTCTTGTTCCAGCATAAGATGTATATTCAAAATCAATTGCTTCGTCACCTGTACCATATAAAATTTTCTCTAAGAACCATCTTGGTAATTTCTTAATAGGCACATCTTTTATTTCTACCCCATAATGTTTAGCGATACTTTCAAAATACATTTTTGCCATTGTATCGCCTTTTTTCATTGTGCTAGCTCCAAAAGCTTTAATTCCATCATATAAAGTTTTGTTTTTGTCAGGTACAATTAAATCTTCGTCCATTTTCATTAAGTAACCAATACCTGTGCAAGTTGGACAAGCTCCAAATGGATTATTAAAAGAAAACATTCTTGGTGTTAATTCTTCTATACTTATATTACAATCTGGACAAGCATAGTTTTGACTATATAATACTTCCTTATCACCTGGAATATCTATTACAACTAAATTATTTGCATATTTTAAAGCAGTTTCAACTGATTCTGTTAGTCTTGTCCTGATTTCTTCTTTTACAACTAATCTATCAACTACTAGCTCTATATTATGTTTTTTCTTTCTATCAATTTCTATGTCGTCTGTTAATTCATAAACTTCTCCATCAACACGTACACGAACAAAACCTTCTTTTTGAAAGTCTTGTAATAGTTTTGTATATTCACCTTTTTTTCCACGAACAACAGGTGCTAAAACTTGAATTCTAGTACCTTCTTCTAAACTCATAACACTATCTATAATTTGATCAATAGTTTGTTTCTCAATTTTCTTACCACAGTTTGGACAATATGGTACACCTATACGTGCATATAATAAACGAATATAGTCATATATTTCTGTGACCGTTCCAACAGTTGAACGTGGATTTCTAGATGTAGTTTTTTGATCTATTGAAATTGCTGGTGATAAGCCTTCAATTGATTCAACATCTGGTTTTTCCATTAGTCCTAAAAATTGTCTAGCATAAGATGATAAACTTTCTACATATCTTCTTTGACCTTCTGCATACAAGGTATCAAATGCTAATGAAGATTTACCAGAACCTGAAAGCCCTGTAATTACTACTAATTTATCTCTTGGAATTTCTATATTTATATCTTTTAAATTATGTTCTTTTGCTCCCTTAATAATAATGCTATTTTGCATTTAAAAGCCCCCTATATATGTTGTACTACGTACAAATAATTATAAATCAATAACATATTTAATTATAAAACATAAGTTCGAACATGTCAAGTAGAACTTAATTTTATTACAAATATATTACACAAATATTACAAAAAGGCAATATGTATTACATAATTGTTACATTCGGTTTACAAAAAATCTTATCCACAGTGTTGTGGATAATGTGGATAACTTTGTGAACAACTATAAATAGGCACTAATTTCTGTGGATAACTTTCATATTTTATTGTTTACTGTTTTATGGTAACAATTTATTTGTTGTATATTGTCAAATAGTTTTTGAAACTTTTACATTAAATTCCATTTGTATGTTTTATTATTATTTAACATTAAAAACTGCACTTTCTCAAATACTGAAAGTGCAGTTTTTTCACTATTTTACATACATAATAGTATTATTAAGAGAATTTCACATATTAGAATTACAGGAAATCCTATTACAAATTTTGCTTTCTGTGTTTTATGCCTAAAAGTATACATTCCGGCAATACCACCTATGCCTCCTCCTAGTAAAACTAGTACTAGCAAAGTATTTTCTGGTATTCTCCACTTACCTCTTTTAGCTTTCCACTTATCAAGCCACATTGTCAAAAATGTAATCAAATTTATCGCAATCAAATAAATAACTATATACTTAACATCAATCAAATCTTTCAAGCTCATACTCCTTTTAACAATTGTACTTAGTACAGTAAATATTCTTAAATTTTAAAAAGAATTAGTATATTACAAAGAAAAAAGTATTCAAAAGGCAAGGGCACATACGTTTGTATGTTGCTGAGGCTGTTAAGGCTTTGCCTGTTACAGCCTCAGTATGCAGTAGCTGACTGCGTTTTTTATGGCTTTTGACAACGCAAGATGCTGATTATTTTAAAAATTTAACCAAAGAGGCTTAATTGGTTACTTTGACTCATCCCCTTCAAGCATCCAACTTTTTGCAACATTTCAACAACAGAAGCTCCAATTTTAGAGCGAATCTTCATATCGTCTATCGACATAAATTTTCCATCTTTTTTCGCAGTATCTATTCCTTCTGCAGCTACAGTTCCTAGTCCCGGAATACTATTTAATGGAGGTCTTATTTCCGTATCTGATTCCATTATAAATTTTGTTGCATGACTCTTATACAAATCAATTGGCAAAAATGTAATTCCTCTTTCATACATTTCTAATACTAACTCTAAAATCGCATACATATTTTTATCTTTAGTTGAAGCACTATTTCCTTGTAAGTCAATTTCCTTCATTTTATTTTTTACTTTTTCTACACCATAACACATAATATCACTATCAAATTCATCTGCACGGATTGTATAAAATGCTGTGTAATATGCTGCTGGTTTATGTACTTTAAACCATGCAATACGGAAGGCATTTGTAACATAAGCTGCAGCATGTGCTTTAGGAAACATGTATTTAATTTTTTGACAAGAGCCAATATACCATTCAGGTATGTTGTATTCTCTCATCATTGCCTCATGTTCTTTCCATTTTTCTGGGTCTTTTGAAGCTTTTCCTTTACGAACAAACTCCATTATTTTAAATGCTGGTTTTGGTGGTAATCCTTTTTTTATTAAATAAAGCATAATATCGTCTCTACAGCCTATTGCCTCACTTAATGTAACAATTCCTTGATTAACAAGTTCTTGTCCATTATTTAACCATACATCAGTACCATGTGAAAGTCCTGATATACTTATCAATTCATTAAATGTTGTTGGTTTTGTATCAACTAGCATTCCTCTTACGAACTTTGTTCCGAACTCTGGTATGCCAAATGTTCCTACTTCTGAATGTATTTGTTCTGGTGTTACACCTAATATTTTTGTTGAACTAAATATTGACATAGTGTCTTTGTCATCCAAAGGTACTTTAGTTGGGTCAATTCCAGTTAAATCAAATAACATACGAATCATTGTAGGGTCATCATGGCCTAGTATATCTAGTTTTAATAAGTTTTGGTCAATTGAGTGATAATCAAAGTGTGTTGTTATAATATCTGAATTAGGGTCATCTGCTGGATGTTGTACTGGTGTGAATTCATATATTTCTCTGCCTTTTGGTACAACTATAATTCCACCTGGATGTTGACCAGTTGTCCTTTTAATTCCTGTACATCCTTGTGAAAGTCTTACAACTTCTGCATTACTAATAGGTATTCCTTTTTCTTCATAATATTTTTTCACATATCCATAAGCAGTTTTGTCAGCTACTGTACCAACTGTACCAGCCTTAAATGTTGTTCCTTTTCCAAATATTACTTCTGTATATCTATGAGCCTTTGCTTGATATTCTCCTGAGAAATTTAAGTCAATATCAGGCTCTTTATCTCCATCAAATCCCAAGAAAGTTTCAAATGGAATATCCATTCCATCTTTTGCTAATTTTTCTCCACAATTTGGACAAGTCTTATCAGGTAAGTCAAATCCATTTTTCACTCCATAATCTGTGAAATCTGAATATTTACATTTAGGGCATCTATAATGTGGTGGAAGTGAATTTACTTCTGTAATACCTGTCATATTTGCAACAAATGATGAACCAACAGAACCTCTTGAACCTACTATGTATCCATCTTCATTAGATTTCCATACTAATTTTTGTGCAATAATATACATAACTGAGAATCCATTTGTGATAATAGAATGTAATTCTTTATCTAATCTTGCTTGTACTATTTCTGGTAATGGATCTCCATATAATTCATGAGCTTTACTATATGCTATATTTTTTATTGTTTCTTCACATCCATCAATGTGTGGTGGACACTTTTCAGGTGAAATTGGGCTTATTTTCTCACACATATCAGATATTTTATTTGTATTAGTCACAACAACTTCATATGCTTTTTCTTCTCCTAAATAGTCGAATTCTTTTAGCATTTCTTCAGTTGTTCTTAAATATAATGGTGCTTGATCATCTGCGTCATCATATCCTTGTCCAGCCATTAAAATTCTACGATAAATTTCGTCTTGTGGATCCATAAAATGAACATCACATGTTGCTACAACTGGCTTTTGTAGTTTTTCACCAAGAGCAACTATTTTACGGTTAATATCTTTTAAGTCTTCTACACTTTTTACTGTTTCATTTCTAACCATAAACATATTATTTCCAAGAGGTTGAATCTCTAAGTAATCATAGTCTGCTGCTATTTCTTCTATTTCTTCATCTGTTTTACCAGCAATTATGGCTCTATATATTTCTCCTTGCTCACAAGCACTTCCAAGTATTAAACCTTCAGAATACTTTTTATATAATGATTTTAATATACGAGGTTTTTTATAAAAATAGTGTAAATGTGAAATAGATATTAATTTATATAAATTTCTAAGTCCAACATAATCTTTTGCCAATATAATAGCATGGTATGTTGGAAGTGATTTATAATCTGCTTTTCCACTTAATTTTTCGTCTATGTCATCTAAGGTTTTAACGCCTTTCTCTCTAAGTATATCAAACATTACATTTAATACTTTTACTGTTGTATCAACATCATCCAATGCTCTATGCGCAACATCTACTTTTATTCCTAGGTTTTCTGCAATAATTCCTAATTTATATTTTTTGTACTGTGGAAATAAATCTTTTGCTAGTCTTAATGTATCTAAATATGTATTTCCTAACTTTAATCCTAATAATGTGCAATTATATTTCAAAAATCCTATATCAAAGTCTGCATTATGTGCTACAAGAACACTATCTTCAACAAACTCTATAACTTTTGGTAATATTTCTTCAATTTTAGGAGCATCTTTTACCATATCGTCAGTAATATTAGTAACTTCTACTACCCTTTGTGGAATTGGTTTTTCTGGATTTACAAATGTACTAAATTCGTCAATAACTTCTCCATTTTTAACTTTCATTATACCAATTTCCGTGATTTTTTCTGTTCTAAATGAAAATCCTGTTGTTTCCAAGTCTAAAACACAATATGTAGTATCATCTAGAGGTTGATTTTTTGAAAATGAAACACATGGTGTTTTGTCTGGTGCCAAATATGCTTCCACTCCATATATAACCTTCAAATCAGGATGGTCTTTTTCTAGGTATTTATGAGCCTCTGGAAATGCTTGTACAACTCCATGGTCTGTTATAGCTATTGATTTCATTCCCCATTTTACAGCTCGTTTTAATAGGTCTTTTGCAGCTGTCATACCATCCATCTGGCTCATTTGAGTATGCATATGAAGTTCAACTCTTTTAACTTTTGCTTCATCTTTTCTTACTTCTCTTTTAATTCCAGTTGATTCAATAATTACATTTGCAATTACACCTAATTCTTTTGCAAATGGGTCAAATTGTGCTGTTCCATTTACTTTAACTCCACTGGCTGATTTTAATCTTTTTATTACTGCATCGTGTTTGTCTGCTTCAACAAAAGCTTTACAAGTAATTGTACTTGAACCATCATATAAATCAAATGTTACCAAGAATTTACCTGATTTTAACTCTCTCGAATCTGTATTTAAAATTTCTCCATCTAGCAATACTTTGCCGCTATCAACTGATAAATCTATTACTTTAGATAATTCTTCTTTTATTTTTAGACTTCTACCATAAATCAAAGGTGAATTTTCTTCTTGTTCTGGTTCAAAAGGAATATCTTTCTCTGTAGGCATTGGTACATCTGGCATTGGCGCAGATTCAGCTTGTATTTTCTTTTCTTTTTCTTGTCTTTTTTCTTCTGCCTGTTCCATTGCTTCTTTTTGTGCTAACATAATTGCTTGTTTTTCTAATTCTCTTGCATGTGCTTGGTATTGTTCTATCATTTCTTGTGTAATTTCTTCTTGGTAAGAAACCACATAATTTTTATGATATAAATCTGCTAATTTAGAAGATAATATTTTTTCAAAGCCTCTTGCTTCTAGTACCATTTTGCCTTTCATTGATAATTTTACACTTAGTCTATTATCTTCAATGCTAATTGCACTATTTTTCAATAATGCTTTTGTTAATGGATGTTTATATGCCATGTATTCTACAATGTCAGCCCATTCAGCTTGAATTTTATTATTTACATTTTCATCTGTTCCATCAGATTCTATTTTTATATCAATATCTTTGAAATTAAATCTTTTAGCTAAGTATTTTTCAAAATCAGCTAAATCTTTCATTAAAATGGAAGAAGTTACTTTTAATTTTATTTCTAAAACATTAGTCTTTTTGTATATATTTACACATACAACTTTAGCCTCGCTTAAAGCGAAGCTATTTGAATTGTAATCTCTAAATACTTGTTTTACTGTTTTTAGTTCTTCCATTTTTTCCTCTTATAATTTACTAGACTTTTTGTAAAATATAGTTTGCCCAAACTATATCTTGTATTCTTTTAGTGCTTGGCAATGTTTCAAAATAATCAATTATTTTTACATTTAAATTATATTTCTCTATTATCTCTTCAAGTTTTTCTTTAGTTAGATAGTTATAATATTTTCCTTCTTTTATTTCATCTTTAACACCCTTTTTAAAAGATGTATAGATAATGCCTTTTTCTTTTAATGCTTTTATCATCTTCTCTAAAATACTGCCTAGTTGTTCTTTTTCCACATGTAATATTGATGAACATGCCCATATTCCATCATAAACATTTTCTTCATTCAACTCATCAAATTTCATACATTCAACTTCTTGTCCAATGTATTCACTAGCTAATTTACACATTTCAATAGAACCATCTATTGCTTTTACATTATATCCATTTTCAATAAAATATTTACTGTCTCTACCTGATCCACATCCAAAATCTAATATATATGCATTTTGCGGAATTCTACTTAAGAACTTTTTATAATTTTCAGCGAAATTTCCATTTAAGGTTTGTTCAAAATATTCACTTGCATTTTTATTATAATAATCTAGTGTATCGTATTTTTCTCCCATTTCTTCTCCTTTTTGTATTTTTGTATTTTTCCTAATAAAAAATTTATAATCAGATTTTCTTTCATTAAGTTGTCATATTTGTAAGGAATATAATTCATTTTACTAATATAACATTAACACAAAATTCAAAAATAATCAAGTATCTTCTATTTTAATTAACCTAATTATTTTTTTACTAAAACTTGAGTAGATAAATATTTTATGGTATAATTTTTATGTATTTAGTCAAAAGTTATCATAACGTTAGGAGGATTAAAATGAACAATCTCAAAAAATATATTGGAAAAAAAGTAACAGTAACCATTGATAGAAAAATGGGGTCAAAACATCCAAATTGGGGATTTATATATCCAAATAATTATGGATACATTCCTAATACAATAAGTGGTGATGGTGAAGAATTAGATGCTTATATACTTGGTGTTTTTGAACCTGTTGAATCTTTTGAAGGTGTTTGTATTGCCGTTTTACATCGCTTAACCGATAATGACGACAAGCTTATTGTTGTTCCTGAAAATGTTAATTACACAGATGAACAAATTGATGCCCTCACAGAATATCAAGAAAGATTTTTCAAGCATATTATTGTTAGATAACTTTTTATTTAAAATCCTCACTTATTTTAATAAATTAAGTGAGGTATTTTATTTCTGTAAGGTTGTCATAATCACTTCCTTTTGTTGACATTCTTTTTTCAAAATAGTATAATTACTATATAATATTTATATAAGGATAATTAAGTGTATGAAAAAATTTGATGTAATAAAGCATAGTAATGACCAAATTCTTGTAATATCAGGAGCAAGCGGAGTTGGTAAAACAACAACATGCGCATTGCTTGGCTTTTTATACCCTGCCAATTATCGTCATATTCCTTTCGATAGGAGCAGAGCCTCGAGGCCGGGGGAATTTGGATCAAGACATGTTGATTTAGATATAATGCAAGAAAAGTATAATGCTGGAGAGTACTTCAATATTGCTCCCGTAACACATGGTGGTTTTGCTGCAATTAGAACTGCTGATATACAAAAAGCTTTTTCAGAAGGAAAAATAGCTGTGCTTGAGTACCCTATAGAACAAATTGATTTATTGGAAAAAACTTTTCCAACTGCTGAAGTAATTGGTGTTGAATTAGTCGCTCCCTCTGAAAAAGAAAGATTTAGAAGGTTAAAGAAAGATCACAAGTATACTGAACATCGTATTGAAAGCAATAAGTTTGGCTCTGGTAGAATTGATATGTATAAAAATGATAGTTTACTTACTTTAAATGACCATAATTTAGTGTTAATTACAGAAAGAAATAGACTTGGAGATACTGTATATGAAATCGATAGATATATGAGAATACATAACATAACATTATCAAAGTTGCAAGAAGTAGAAAGACAAGGAGGAGTTTGTGGAGTACAAAGCTTCCTAAAATCTTTACGAGTTCCTAAACATAACTATACTGAATCTGAACATTATGAGTTTTTAGAAAATAAATTGCCAAAAACAGAAGATTTCGAGAGATAAATCCTCCAAATCTTCTTTCTTTTTTACATATCTTTTATAAAATTTTTATCATTAATTATTAATTCAATTGTTTCTTCTTGACTAATATTGGTAGTATCAATAATTTTAGTATTATGGAAAAATTCCAATACTATTTTTTTATAAATTTTTTCTGTTTTTTCAAATTTATTTACATCCATAATTAATTTATCCGAACCAGTAATCTCATTACCTGATTTGGTTCTTTGACGAAATCTTTTTATTCTTTCTTCCATACTAGCAGTAATATAGAAAGAATCCATTTCCGGATAATTCTTTAATAGTTCTTTTAATATACATATTTCTTCAGTATCTTCTTTATTTCCTTTTTCAATTTTACCAGCTAAATATTTAATTATCCATAGTGAATCTAATAAAACTAATTCATCTTCTTTATAATTTTCTATATCCTTTTGTATATTTTCTTGAAGTAATGGTTTCCATTCTTCTGGAGATAACCATGTATCTCGTTTTCTTACATTTTCTATTAAATCAATCGGAGTTAAGAATTTCTTTTTTACCTTAAAAGTGTTTGGTATTTTTTCATTAATTTCACTAATAATAGTAGTTTTCCCTGAAAAATCCATTCCACTAAACAATTTAATTTTAGACATTTTTAATCCTTTACTTTCTTACTTTTTTTATAAATTCTAATATTTCATTTATTCCTTGTTCTACCGATGAATTTGAAGATGTATCAATTATTATATTTTCCTTCGATTCATTTGCTTTGATTATGAGTTCATTATAGACAATCCTAAAAAATTTAGGATTATCTCTATAAAAATCATGTACTGGAGATTTTTTACTTTGAGCCATTCTTTCCATTATAATTTCAAATGGTGGAATACAAAATACGCTTAATGATGGCTTAACCAATATATCGTTTTCTACAAATGCTTTTGATATATCATAAATATTATAATCAGACTCAATATAATCGCCATATGCCTTTATATATGTTGTTATTGCATCAAAATATCTATCTTGTAATACGATAGTATCATTCTTTTCTAAATATGGTCTAATAATATTCTTAGTATTTATTATTAAATCAGTAAAAAAATATGAAACAGTAATTGTCATGTCTTTTTTGCCTAAATTTTCTTTAAATTTTTTACCTAAATCGGTATATGTCATCGCACCATGATTATATATAGCATCATATCCTAATTCATTTATTTTTTCTTTTAATAATTTACATGTTGTTGTTTTTCCGCTGCAACATATTCCTTCAAATACTATAAAATTATTCATTTTTTCTCCTATCTGTTATTCAAAATAGTATATCCTCTAAAATATTTACTGTCTTTTGTTAGTTCTATTGGTAGCTGTGTATTTGAAATCAAGTTATTAACTTCTATTAAATGTTTATCATAATCATAATCCACATCTGTTGTATTTGGTTTTTTCCAGTCTTCTATTTCAATCATTTCTTCATAAACTGAATTTGATTCGCTTTTTTCAAAGTATTTTACTTTATCATAAGAAACATATAAACGATCTCCATTTTTTTCTACTATACTTACTTCCCTTTTCATATTAGCAAATAATTTTACACTTAATTCACCTTTTACATCTATATGTAACTCTTTAACAAATTCATTTACATCTTTATATTGTCCTCTTAGTTTTGTACCGAGCTCAAGTTTAGACACATAAGGTTTTTCTGAGTTACATTTGTTTACCTTATACAAAAAGCCTTTAAATTTTTCGGTAATCATATCACTACCTCTCATAACGTCACCTCTACTTAAGATAGTAAAATTATTATCATCATAGTAAGCTTCATTTTTTTCTTTTTCAAAACTTTCAACTAATTTATATCCATTTTTATAAAGAAAATTTAGGAATTGTTTTGAAGTATATTTTTCATTCTTTTTTATTAAATATTTAAGTTCTCTTTCATAATTTTCAAATTCCATATCAAATACCTCTTTTCATTTTTATTTAACACTTATAAATACTCCTGTTTCTCTTGGAATATTTATAGCTCCATCTCTTATTCTTATCTCTTCAAAATAATTATATAAACTTAATAAACTTTCATCTGAATAACCTGAAATAGATTTTGTTGATTTTAACCATTCTATTAAATCTTGTGTATTAGTTATTGCAAGTATATTTTCATAATCAAATCTTTGAACATTTTTAAAGTATTTGTCTAAAATTTCACAACCATTTTGAAGATTAAAAGGTAATTGCTCTGTAAATGCTGTAGATGTTGGCTCAAATTTTACTATTGCATTATGTAAAAATGGTCTCATTCCACCGTTTCCATCAGTTGCAGAATAAAATACTCCATCGTCTTTTAATACCCTCTTTACCTCTAGTAATGCTCTGTTTAAATCTGGTACATGAAATAACATATGGTTTGCAATTATAATATCAAATGTTTCATCTCCAAATGGAATTTTCTGTATGTCAATTTGTTCTATTGAAACATTTTTATTTGTAGAGAATTTTTTCCTAACCAACTCTAACATACCTTCTGAAAAATCTGACAATACTAAACTACAACCATTTGGCAAGGTATCAATTTTTCCTTCCCAATGGCTTCCGTTTCCGCATCCTAATTCTAATATTTTCATATTTTCTTTAAAACTATATTTGTCATATAACCAATCAGCAAATTTATACTTATTAGTTGTGTATTTTTTGTAAAAATTAATTCTCATAGATAAATTCTTATCATTTGAAAATTGATTTTTAACATTTTTAGTTACATTCATAATTGACATATACTTTTACCTCCATTTCATATACAAACTTGTATTGTACTATTAAACAATGTAGGGTTAATAAATTAGCTAATTTTATCATCTTATGAATGGATTTTCTTTACCATCATAATTTAAATTATACATTTCACACAAGGTTTGTCCACTCCTATTTATAGAAGCATAAAAATCAGAATTACTCACAATATGTGCCATAACTTTTTCGTTAAGTTCACCTTCTGTGATTCCTTTTTCTACATTATCTAAAACCATTTTCATAAATTCTAAATCTTTTAATTTTAATTGATAATACAAATCATAAAATGCCTGTTCTCCAGTTGTATCAATAGCCTTTGGAGATGAAATTGGATCAATAATCATATCATATAATCTCATATGAGATTTATGCCATTTTTTTAAGGCGTTATATGTTAATCTTACCTTTGGATCTACAATTTCATATTTATTATTGTCATATACATCATTCTCAACAATCTTATCTTCTTTTTTTAACTTTTCTGCATATAAAGTTCCATCTGCAGCAAACATTTCTGAAAAAATTCCTTTTGTAATAATCCAATCATACTCTCTTAAAAAGTCATAATTCTCTTTAAGTTCTTGAAACGTAGTATTATCATCAAATAGTATATATCCTGCTTGAACATATATTCCATATTTTTTTAATATATCTAATGCCTTTTTATTTGTTTCTAAATTAGCACTTTTGTTCATTCTTTTTAATGCTGTATTAGAACCATTTTCAATTCCACAAGCAAATGAATGAAATCCCGCCTCTTTTAAATACTTTATTTTTCCATCTTCAACTTGGTCTGCCTTCAAAGAACCTCTCAGTGAAATATCAAGCCCTCTTGCTTTTACTTTTTCACTAAATTCTTTTGTCCACTGTTCATCTCTTTCATTTTCTAAAAAGCTATCATCTATAACCTTAATATATTTCACGCCCATATTCTGAAGTTGTTCTAGTTCATCTACAATACTATCAATACTTCTGCCTCTCCATTTTTTTCCATTGGATAACTTATTAAATGCATTAACCGAGCAAAACAAACAATTTCCCATACATCCTCTTGCTGTTAATATATTCACAGTAGACTTTCTATCTATTGCCATCTTCATAGTATCTCTTGCCGGAAATGGTATAATATCTAAATCTGATATCAATTCTCTCTTTTCTGTTCTTACTATTTCTCCATTTCTCTCAAAAACTATTCCGTTTATATCTTCAATCCCTCTGTCTAAATTTCCTGTAAAATAATCAGCTACTTCAACTATTGATTCTTCTCCCTCTCCAATCATTGCAATATCAAATACGCCATCTTTCACAAATCTCTGAGGATTAAATGATGGGCCAAAGCCACCACACATTAATTTTATTTGTGTCCTAGCTCTTTTTATTTTTTTTGCTAGTTCTATTGACTTGTCATTATTCGACATATAGCATGAAACTCCAACAATAGTAACTTCTTTATCATCCAAGATTTTTCTCAATACTTCTTCATCGCTCAAATTTTGAAGCCATCCGTCAATTATTTCAACATTATAGCCACTTTTTCTTAAAACTGACGCTAGATATGATAACCCCAGATTTTCTTCGGAAGTCCTATGCGTATCAGGTGATAATGTTGTTAAAATAATTTTTTTCCTTCTTTTTTCTATGATACTTTGAAGGTATTTATAATATTCTTGAATATTGTTTCCTACTCCTTCAATATGTATAATTTTCTTTGATTTATCTATAATAACACATCTTCCATCTTTCATAGTAAACCAAAAGTCATTATTTTCATAGTTTAACCTACACATATTTCTAGCTTTTTTATTAGTAAGAGTCATATTTTCCCTAACAACAATTTCTGATTTCATATTAACTCCTTCCTTTATCTTTTTGGTCTTCCTATCCAGGTACACAAATAATTCTCATGTACTAATTGTTTACTACTTTTTTTATAATTAATAATTTTATTAACTTCCATATCTTTAAAACAAAATGGGTCTCTTGCATATAAATCTTTTTCACCAGTTTCACATTTTTTATACGTATATGCCATTGCAAAGCAACCACCTCTACATATTTCAGCTTTATCACATTCTTTGCAACCTTCAATATTTTTGTAATTCTCTTTTCTTGTTTTAAAAGCTTTAAATTGCTCTGAATTTATAATATCATATATGTCCTCTTTTAATAAGTCTCCAATTCTATAATCATGCATATATACGCATGGAGATACTGGTATTCTACCATCTGGAGTTATAGAATTTATTCTCATCGAATAGATTCCACAAGCACATCCCTTAATTTTATTGTTTTGGGTTAATCCCGATAAAGTTGGCTCACTTAATTCAACAGTATCACATTTTTCAAATAAATATTTATAAATTTCTAACACTTGTTCTTTTGTTGGTACAAATTTAAAATGTTGTAATTGTATTGGTTTAAGTATATTAAATCGTATATTTGAATCATATTTTTTTGCAATGTCTATCAATTCATCAATTCTATCTTTTGTAAAATTCCAATTCATCGCACACATTATAATTCCCGATTCAATATTATATTCTCTGCAAATCTCTAAAGCTTGAATAGCATATTTAAAAACATCCCCACCTCTATTTTCATTATGTTCTTTTTCATAAGGTGAATCAAAGCTAATATCCACATCATTCAATAATTCCAAGCATTCTGGATAAGTGTTTTTCAACGCAATGAGACTTATTCCAGCAGTAGTTATGCCCACTTTTATATTTCTTTTATTTAGTTCTTTTAATATATATGGTAACATACTTTTTTTTACATCTAAACCATTTGTAAAAATCGGTTCATTACCGCCTAAATTAACTGTTTCTACGTTTAATTTTTCAATTTGTTCTATAACCCTGTCAACTATTTCTTTTGTTAAATTCTTTCCTTTTTGTCTAACTGAAAACGAATAGCAGTGTTTGCACTTACAAGGACAGTCATTTCCTAACGTCCACCCTATATTTTTTATCAAATAAAAAAACACCTCCATTTCAAACAAATTATACCATTTTATGTAAATCATGTCAAATGAAATTTTATATATGCGATTACCTCATAAAAAGCTATAAATGAATTTTATTATGAATTCATTTATAGCTTTCAATTAACTTATTTGTTCTAAATCAATTAATTCATTTTTTCTAAAAGTCAACTTTAATAGACATGGAGACTTTATATTTAATATTGTTTTTTTGTTATATACAAGTTTAACATCTTCATTTACTGTACACCAATTTAATAAAAAGAACTTTATTGAGCCTCCATGACTAATCACTGCAATTCTTTTCCCCTCATATTCTTTAAGCATTTGATTGAAAAATCTATTCATTCTTTCTCTAGTTTGCTCTGCACTTTCTCCATCTGAAGTTCTAAATGTTCTATCTAATAATTGTTCTTGTGAAGGATCTCTTGTCATTTTATCCTTCATAAATTCTCCTAATTCTTTCAAATTACCTAATTTTCTTTCACTTAGGTTGTTATCTAGGTTAAAATTTAAATTATTTATATTTGCAATGTATTTAGCAGTTGCTTTAGCTCTAGTATAACTACTCGACCATATAACATCCAAATTTGTCAATTCTTCATTTTCACTTAATTTTTTAGCTTGTTCCTCTCCATCTACGGACAATATTTCTTTTTCATTAATCATTTGAGAATCTTCATTTGTATTTCTTATTCCCCTTTCATCAACAGTTTCCGCATGTCTTATCAAATAAACAATAGTATTTTCCATAATTACAATTCCTTTCCACTATTTAATATAATTTTAAAATATCCTCAACACATCATTATAAGTAACCAAAATAGAAAGCCCAATTAGAAGTGCAAATCCTGCCATTTGAATAGAAATTTCTAACTTTTCACTCATTGGTTTTCTTCTAATTGCTTCTATAAGTAGAATAACAATTTTTCCTCCATCTAGTGGTGGAAATGGTAGTAAATTTGTAAATCCTAAAGATATAGATACTACTGCTAATATATAAACAAATTCTGCAAAGCCTGTAGTTTTGGCAACTATTTCACCTATTCCAACTGGTCCAACCATTTGGTCAATTGATACATTTCCTGTGAATAGCATTTTTAAACTATCAACAATTGAAAATGCAAACTTACCTGTTGCTGAAAAAGCATATGATACATCATTTTTTATGCAGACTATTAAAATAAAGTATACTATTAAAGCAAAAACAATATTTACAAGTCCACCTGCTGCTACTATTGCTATTCTTCTAGGAATACTTGCTTTACTAAAAGAGCCTTCATTTTCAGAACGCTCTTCCTCGCCTTCCATATTAACAAATCCTCCTAAAGGAATAAGTCTTAGAGCATATTTAGTTTGTTTACCTTGTTTTCTCCATATTGTTGGTCCAAATCCAATAGCAAATTCATTTACTTTAACTTTGCATAATTTTGCTACTAAAAAGTGTCCACCTTCATGGATAAGAACAAGGAAACCTAGTATAAATATAATTTTCAATATTGTAATAATTACTGAAATCAATAGAATTCTCTCCTATAATAAAAACATAAATAAAAAGTATGCAAATGGTGCCGTAAATATAACACTATCTATTCTATCTAACATTCCACCATGGCCGGGAATTAAGTTACTAAAGTCTTTAATTCCTGTATACCTTTTTACGCTTGAAGCTGCTAAGTCTCCAATTTGACTTAATATACTTAACACTATTGTTATAAGTGTAACATATACATAGTTAAATTCTACATGGAACGCATATTTACATAGCACACTATAAAGTATAGTAATTACTACTGCGCCTACTGTTCCTCCAATACATCCCTCTATTGTTTTTTTAGGGCTAATTTCTGTAAAATGATGTTTACCCAATGTTTTTCCAACGACATAAGCAAATATATCAGTACCCCATGCTGTAAGGAATACAAACCAAATTAATAATTTCCCATGTTCTAAGTTCTCATGAATTACAGAAATATACATCAAAAATATTACTATGTAGAATATTCCAAAAAAGGTAACTGCTATATCTATTATATTAACTTTTAAATTTTTTATAATAACATATAAAAATAAAATACATAAAGTTATTGGCAATAATAGCCCAATAGTTTTTACAGTCCAGTCTTTTGGTAACACATGAATTAGGGATATCATTCCTGCTAGAACATAGCCTATCCATGTAATTGGATTTGCCTTTTCGCCTGTTCTAAATGCTTTATAAAATTCATGTAAACACATAATTGCTAGTATTGCTACTGCTACGTCAACTACATATTTATTTCCTAAAATCAATATAGCTGCTGCAACTGGAAACAAAACTAATCCTGATACTACTCTTTTTACATTCATATAAAAAATAACCTTTCTATTGTTTACTTTCCACCAAACTTACGATTTCTTTTTTCAAAAACTGATATCGCTTCGTCTAAATCTTGTTCTGAAAAATCAGGCCAATATTTTTGCACAAAATAGAATTCTGTATAAGCAAGTTGCCATAAAAGGAAATTGCTAAGTCTTTGCTCTCCACTTGTACGAATTAGCAAGTCTGGTTCTAACTGTCCTGCAGTATATAGTGAATTTGAAATAGTTTGTTCATTGATGTCTTCAACATTTATTTTATTTTCTTTTACATCTTCTGCTATTTTTCTAACTGCTCTTACTATCTCATCTCTTCCACCATAATTAAATGCAATATTTAACACTAAGCCTGTATTATTTTTTGTTTTTTCTATTATTTTATTTATACTTTTTTGAAGTCCTGTATCTAAGTCTGCAATATTTCCTAGCATATTAACTTTAATATTTTCAAAATCATCGCTACTTAAAAATTCTTCCAAATATTTTTGAAGTAAGATCATTAAAGCTCCAACTTCTTCTTTGGTTCTTTTCCAATTTTCTGTTGAAAAAGCATATACTGTTAAATACTTCACCCCAAGTTTATTAGCATATTTAGCAATTTTTCTTAATGTTTCTGCTCCTTCTTTATGTCCTAATCTATAATCTAAGCCTTTTTCTTTAGCCCATCTACGATTTCCATCCATTATAATTGCAATATGTTTTGGTAATAACTTCTCTTCCATATTCTTTTCACCTTTATCATTTAATTTCTATTCTAAAAAGAATTAGTAGATTGCAAGGCACAGTATATTAAAAAGGCAAGGGCGCATACTTTTGTATGTAACCGCGTTTTTAATATACTGTAACGCAGCAAGCTGCTGATTATTTTTAGAATTTATATGCTCATAATTTCCTTTTCTTTACTAGCCAACATACTATCAATTTCTTCAACCTTCTTATCTGTTAGCTTTTGAATTTCATTTTCTTCATTTTTTAAATCATCTTCTGTTATTTCAGATTTTTTTTGCATTTCTTTAGCTTCATCCATTGCGTCTCTTCTAATTGAACGAATTGCAACTTTAGCTTCTTCAGCTAATTTTCTTATATCTTTTACTATTTCTTTTCTTCTCTCTTCATTTAATTCAGGAAAGTTTAATCTTATTACTTTTCCATCATTATTTGGATTGATTCCTATGTCAGATTTTAAAATTTCTTTTTCAATTTCTTTTAAAAGATTCATATCCCATGGTTGAATTAAAATCATTCTAGCTTCTGGTACAGAGATACCAGCTACTTGGTTTATTGGTGTTGGAACGCCATAATAATCTACTGTAATTTTGTTTAGTATTGCAGGGTTTGCTCTACCTGCTCTTATTTCTGATAAATTTTCCTCAAAAACACTAATTGTTTTATTCATCTTTTCTTCATATACATTGTTTAACATAATTTAATCTCCTTATAATTAATTTTTATTTCCAACAAAGGTACCTACTTTTTCACCTTTGATTGCTTTTATCATATTTTCTGGTTCGTCAATTGCAAATACTATAAGTGGTATATTATTGTCTTTGCATAAAGATATTGCTGTTGAGTCCATTACTTTTAAATCTTTATTCAAAACATCCATATATGTAATTTCATCAAATTTAACTGCATTTGGATTTATTTTTGGATCATCTGAATATACTCCATCAATAGTTTTTCCTACCAATATTGCATCTGCACCAATCTCTGCCGCTCTTAAAGCTGCTGCTGTATCAGTTGTAAAAAATGGGCTTCCAGTTCCTCCACTAAAAATAACTACTCTTTTGTTTGATAAATGTTTTTCTGCATTTCTTTTTGTATATCTTTCTGCAATAACTGTCATTTCAATAGAAGTTTGAAGTATAGCTGGAACTCCTTTAGCTTCTAAGGTATCTTGTAAAGCTAAACCATTCATACAAGTAGCTAACATTCCCATATAGTCAGAGGTAGTTCTTTCCATATCATGACCATTTTTTCCTCTCCAAAAGTTTCCTCCACCTACAACAATTGCTACTTCTGCACCCAAGTTAACAAGTTCTTTTACTCGGTCACAGATTTTTTCTATTGTGTCTGCATTTACTCCATGTTTCGTTTCTCCTGCAAGTGCCTCACCGCTAAGTTTTAGTAGTACTCTTTTATACTTTAATTCAGCCAATTATAAACACTCTCCTTAATATTAAATTTATATGCTCTATTCTATCATAGATTATTTACTTTTACACCTTTTTTTCAAAAATTTTTAATAAATTTTGAATTTTTTATTAATAATTGACAATACTAATTTAAAAGGTGATAAGATGAACCAGATTTTAGATAAAAACTATACGTCAAGAAGTAAAATAACTGTTGAATTCAGTAATGAAATAGCAGAAATACCGTATATCGAAACAAAAAAGTTTAAATTAAAAAAAGATAATTACAAAATACAATTTTTCATCTCTTCAATTATAGCTACATTAGGTTGTTTTATCTTTTTACTAAATCTTATAAAATCTCATTCTCAAGAAAAAATTTCAAAAAAATTATTAAATAATTATAATTATAATATAAACA
>ENA-OQRB01000232-OQRB01000232.1-human-gut-metagenome-genome-assembly--contig:-NODE-232-length-41822-cov-28.435152_pt1 | contig 41822 bp, 34 predicted proteins | sample MGYA00243235_ERZ505100 | MGnify/ENA primary metagenome ERZ505100 (study PRJEB26097, sample SAMN02712145) | human gut metagenome | biome: Gut microbiome | host: Homo sapiens | place: Denmark...
TCGCGGAGTTCAAGCAGTGGCGCAAAAACGGCAAGGAGATCAAGTTCTGAGCCGTCAGACCCATATGTCCCAAAGCCCGACCGGGAGACCGGCCGGGCTTTTTTGAGACTGTCAAAAAGTAATGCTTTTTGACAAAGCGGCTGCAGTCTGCTGCGCGTACAAGGCGGCGGGAAATGGCGCGTATGCACCCTTGCGCGGCACGGCCTGCATAGATTACCGGAATTTGCAGAAAATAGGGTTGCCGAAACGCAAAACAGAGCAAAGGAGTTTTCAGAATATGAAGGCAACCGGAATCGTGCGCCGGATCGACGACCTCGGTCGCGTGGTCATCCCAAAGGAGATCCGCCGCACCATGCGCATCCGCGAGGGCGACCCGCTGGAGATCTACACCGACACCGACGGGCAGGTCATTTTTAAAAAGTATTCCCCGATGGGCGAGCTGTCTGAGTTCGCCGTGCAGATCTGCGATGCGCTGCACAAGACTACCGGCGCGATCGCCGCCGTGTGCGACCGCGACACCGTCATCGCCGTGGCCGGCGGCGGCAAGCGGGAGCTGCTTGAGCGGCGCGTCAGCCGCGAGCTCGAGGAGCTCATGACCGCGCGCGGACAATATGCGGCCGATACCTGCACGCTGCCGGTCACCGAGACCGACGAGCGCTACGCCGTGGCCGTGGCCGCGCCCATCCTCTCTGAGGGTGATGTGCTCGGCTGTGTGCTGTTTGCCGCCGCGCGCGGCGGCGCCCCCGCCGGAGAAACCGAGCGTAAGCTCGCGCAGGCGGTCGCCGGCTTTCTCGGCAAGCAGATGGAGAGCTGAAAATCACCGAAAGCAGAAAAAGACCTCCGGGTGTACCCGGAGGTCTTTCGCTATGCGTGCAGCCATTGCGCGCCCTGTACGCCGCAGGTGCGCCCTGATCCTGAGACGGGATGAACGTGCCGATCGCGGAGAACAATGGTAGATAACGCGGTAAATAGAGATCAGATAAAAGAGAAAAGAATTGATAAAAAGAGATGGGTCAGATCGCAAATGGACAAAAACAGTGCGTACGCAGCCATCCCAACTGCACTATGGTAGTTGCAGTTTAGCCCAGCGTGGATGAAAAGTCAAGAAAAAATCGCCTGAAATCTGTAAAATCAGGGATTGACAGGAAATTCACGCGCATGGCAAAACTCTGGCAAAGGAAAACCGTTGAACTTCGCGGCGTTCTGATGTAAAATAAAAAGGTACGCAATCCTGCGATACCGCAAGCAAGAGGGAGGTACGGCGCATGACCGTATTGGTGACCGGCGGCATGGGCTACATCGGCAGCCACACGTGTGTGGAGCTGCTCGAGCAGGGCATGGATGTCGTCGTGGTGGACAATCTCGTCAACAGCAGCGCGGAGGCGGGCAGACGGGTCGAGCAGATCACGGGCAAGCCCCTGAAGTTCTATCAGATGGACGTGCGCGACCGCGCCGGACTCGACCGCATTTTTACCGAGCAGAAGATCGACTGCGTCATCCATTTTGCCGGCCTCAAGGCCGTAGGCGAGTCGGTACATATGCCGCTGGAATATTACGACAACAACCTTGGCTCGACCGTCACGCTCTGCGAGGCAATGCGCGACCACGGGGTCAAGCAGATCATCTTCTCGTCGTCGGCGACGGTGTACTCCGGCGACAACGAGATGCCGCTCTACGAGACGTCCCGCACCGGCAGCTGCACGAATCCCTACGGCTGGACGAAGTACGTCTGTGAGCAGATCCTGCGCGACTGTGTGGTGGCCGACCCGAGCTGGTCGGTCGTGCTGCTGCGCTACTTCAACCCCATCGGTGCGCACCCGAGCGGCCTCATCGGCGAGGATCCGCGCGGCGTGCCGAACAACCTCATGCCCTACATCTCGCAGACGGCCATCGGCCGGCTGGAGTGCCTGAACGTGTTCGGCGACGACTATGACACGCCCGACGGCACCGGCGTGCGCGACTATATCCACGTCATGGATCTTGCGCGCGGCCACGTCTCGGCCATCGCCTACATGGCGGCGCACACGGGCGAGAGCATTTTTAACCTCGGCACCGGCCGGGGCTACAGCGTGCTCGAAATGGTGCACGCCTTTGAAGCGGCCAACCATGTGCACGTGCCCTACCGCATCGCGCCGCGCCGCGCGGGCGATCTGCCGACGGTGTACGCCTGCCCGGACAAGAGCGCGCGCATCCTCGGCTGGCGCGCGGACTACTCGCTCGAGGATATGTGCCGCGACAGCTGGCGCTGGCAGACCCAGAACCCAAACGGCTACGAAACTGCCTGACGGCAACGCTTTGCGGCTCGCTCCGGCGATCTGCAAAAGCCTTGCGCCGCCTGCGGGCGGCGCATTTTTGCGGCCTGAAGCCGGGCCGGTCGTGTGTGTTTTGCACAAGCAAAATAAAAATATGTGTTGACATAAGACACAAGATATTGTACGATATACCCGCTCTCAATACAAAATAAAGCGGTTTTCCGCACAAGATATTGTGTTTTCGATTACGAGGGGGAGAAATAGAAAATGAAGATCATCAAGAGAAACGGTGCAGAGGCGACCTTTGATATCTCGAAGATCATCATGGCCGTCACGAAGGCCAATGCCGCCGTCGAGGAGGGCGCGCGCATGACGCCGCGCCAGATCCAGCGCATCGCCGAGAGCGTGGAGCTCGCCTGTCAGGAACTCGGCCGCAGCGCCGCCGTGGAAGAAATTCAGGACATGGTCGAAAAGCAGATCATGGCGCACGGCGCGTTCGAGGTCGCCAAGGCCTACATCACCTACCGCTATACCCGCAGTCTGGTGCGCCGCGCCAACACGACCGACGACCGCATCCTGAGCCTGATCGAGTGCAACAACGAGGAGGCCAAGCAGGAAAACTCCAACAAGAACCCGATCGTCAACAGCACGCAGCGCGACTACATGGCTGGCGAGGTCAGCCGCGACATCACCAACCGCATCCTGCTGCCCAAGGACATCGTCGAGGCGCACGAGGAGGGCATCATCCACTTCCACGACGCCGACTATTACGCGCAGCATATGCACAACTGCGACCTTGTGAATCTGGAGGATATGCTCGAAAACGGCACCGTCATCACCGGCACGCTCATCGAGCGGCCGCACAGCTTCTCGACCGCGTGCAACATCGCGACCCAGATCATCGCGCAGGTCGCCTCCAACCAGTACGGCGGGCAGTCGATCTCGCTGACGCATCTGGCGCCGTTCGTGCAGGTCAGCCGTGAGCGCATCCGCCGCGAGGTCGCGGCCGAGATGCAGGCCATCGACGCGCATCCGGGCGAGGAAAAGCTGGCCGAGCTGGTCGAAAACCGCGTCCGCGAGGAGATCCGCCGCGGCGTGCAGACGATCCAGTATCAGGTCGTCACGCTGCTGACCACGAACGGTCAGGCGCCGTTCGTGACGGTGTTCATGTACCTCGGCGAGGCGAAAAACGAGCAGGAGCGCCATGACCTCGCCATGATTATCGAGGAGACGCTGCGCCAGCGCTATCAGGGCGTGAAAAACGAGAAGGGCGTCTGGGTCACGCCGGCGTTCCCGAAGCTCATCTACGTGCTTGAGGAGGACAATATCCACGAGGATTCGCCCTACTGGTATCTCACGGAGCTGGCCGCCCGCTGCACCGCCAAGCGCATGGTGCCGGACTACATCTCCGAGAAGAAGATGCTCGAGCTCAAGGTGGACAAAAACGGCGAGGGCCACTGCTACACCTGCATGGGCTGCCGCAGCTTCCTGACGCCGTATGTCGACGAAAACGGCAAGCCGAAGTACTACGGCCGCTTCAATCAGGGCGTCGTGACCATCAACCTGCCGGACGTGGCGCTGTCCTCCGGCGGCAACATGGAGAAGTTCTGGAAGATCTTTGACGAGCGGCTGGAGCTGTGCCACCGCGCGCTCATGTGCCGCCACGAGCGGCTCAAGGGCACGCTCTCGGACGCAGCGCCCATCCTGTGGCAGTACGGCGCGCTGGCCCGCCTGAAAAAGGGCGAGCCGATCGACAAGCTCCTCTACGGCGGCTACTCGACCATCTCCCTCGGCTACGCGGGACTGTATGAGTGCGTCAAGTACATGACCGGCAAGTCCCACACCGACCCCTCGGCGACGCCGTTCGCGCTCGAGGTGATGCAGCACATGAACGATGCCTGCAAGCATTGGAAGCAGATGCACAATATCGACTTCAGCCTCTACGGCACGCCGCTGGAGTCCACGACGTACAAGTTCGCCAAGTGCCTGCAAAAGCGCTTCGGCATCATCCCCGGCGTCACGGACAAGGGCTACATCACCAACAGCTACCACATCCACGTGACGGAGAACATCGACGCGTTCAGCAAGCTCGCCTTCGAGTCGAAGTTCCAGGCGCTCTCCCCCGGCGGCGCGATCAGCTACGTCGAGGTGCCGAATATGCAGAACAACATCCCGGCGGTGCTCGAGGTGATGAAGTTCATCTACGACAACATCATGTACGCCGAGCTCAACACCAAGAGCGACTACTGCCAGGTCTGCGGCTTTGACGGCGAGATCGAGATCGTCGAGCACGACGGCAAGCTCATCTGGCGCTGCCCGAACTGCGGCAACACGGATCAGGACAAGATGAACGTCGCCCGCCGCACCTGCGGCTACATCGGCACGCAGTTCTGGAATCAGGGCCGCACGCAGGAGATCAAGGAGCGCGTGCTGCACCTGTAAGGCGGCGCGCGGAGAAAAAATACCCGGCGGGCGTGTCTGAAGCGGCGCGCCCGCTGTTTGTGAGGAATTGCTATGAATTACGGTCAGATCAAGACCTGCGACATTGCCAACGGCGTCGGCGTGCGCGTGACGCTGTTCGTCTCCGGCTGCACGAACCACTGCTACAACTGCTTCCAGCCGCAGACATGGGACTTTCATTACGGCCAGCCGTTTGACGCGGCGGCCGAGCAGATCATCTTCAACGAGCTGGAAAAGCCCTTCATCCGCGGCCTGACGCTGCTCGGCGGCGACCCGTTCGAGCCGGAGAATCAGCGCGCGCTTGTGCCGTTTCTGCACCGGGTGCGCGAGCGCTACCCGGATAAGGATATCTGGGCGTTTTCGGGCTTCGAGCTCGACAAGGAGCTCACCGTCGACGGCGCGCACCCGCGCTGCGAGGTCACGGACGAGATGCTCTCGCTCGTCGACATCCTCGTCGACGGGCGCTATGTGGACGCACAGCGCAACCTCAGCCTGCGCTTTCGCGGCTCGGAAAACCAGCGCATCATCGACATGAACCGCACCCGCGCGGCGGGGCACATCGTACTCTGGGAGGGCATGAACGGATGGAAGTGAAGATCCAAAAGCTGCGCCCCGGCGCCGTCACCCCGCGGCGCGGCAGCGCGGACGCGGCGGGCTATGATCTCTATGCCTGCCCGGCGGACGGGCAGAGCGTCACGATCGCGCCGCACACGACGGCCATGATCGGCACGGGGCTTGCCCTCGCCATCCCGGCTGGGTATTTCGGCGGCGTGTTCGCGCGCAGCGGCCTTGCGTCCAGGCAGGGACTGCGCCCGGCAAACTGCGTCGGCGTGATCGACGCCGACTACCGCGGCGAGTGCACCGTCGCGCTGCACAATGACACGGACGCGCCGCGCACCGTCGCCCCCGGCGACCGCATCGCCCAGCTCGTGATCCTGCCGTTTCTCGCGGCGGAGTTTTCGGACGCCGACACGCTCGACGAAACTGACCGCGGCGCGGGCGGCTTCGGCAGCACCGGCCGGTAAAGCAACAATAACGCAGCCCCCTTCGAGACGCTCGAAGGGGGCTGCGTTTTGCTTTATTCAGTGGCAGACTTGCTTTATTCAGCGGCAGACTTGCTTTATTCAGCGGCAGTCTGCGAATACGGGCGAGAATTCGTCGAGCTTCTCGCACGTGTAGCGCCGGGTGTTGTCCTCGCACACGGGCAGCATCTGCTGCGTGAATGCGGCGCAGCGCGTCCATTCATCGGTGACGGCCTGACTGTGCGCGGTGTTCAGGTCGTAGTGCTGCGCGAGATAGTCGGCGAGGTAGGGCGTGAATTTCTCCGCGCCGAAAATGTTCAGATGCTCGGCGTTGGCGAAATCATTGAGCGGGTCGAGGCCGATGGCGTCCATCTGCGTGTCGAAGTTCGCAAAATCATACCCGTACTCGTGCACGACCGCCTCCAGCTCGGCAAACACGGCGTCATAGTTTTCAATGACGGTGCGGTGCGGGAAGCGGGCAAAGAGCACGTTTTTGATTCCCCGTGCCCTGGCCGTCTCGCAGAAGGTGCGCAGGCTCTGCTCGTTGAAATCGTCGAGCGATTGCTGGCGCACGGGGATCTCATCCGTCTCCGTGAGGAACATGGAGATGGACAGAAACGGCTTGGTGTACGAATAACCCGCGTCGCGCGCCTGCTGCTGCAGCGACAGCGAATTGCGGATGAGGTCCCGCTTTCTCCAGTTGTCGTGGTATTTGAGCAGCGGTATATAGTACGACAGGCGCTTGCCCTGCACGCACTCGTTGATGGCCTGCACCTTGTTGCGTGAGAGCGGCAGCGTGTCGAGCCACTCGCGCGTTGCGGCCTTGCCGAGCTCCTTGCGCTCGTCCTCCGTGTAGAGAAAGCCGTTGACCTCGACCACGTAGACCGCGGAGCTCTGCCGCTTGGCGGCCTCACGCAGCATGGAGGGGTACATGGTCCCCTGTGCGGCCGATACGGCCAGCGGATAGCTCGTAAAGCCCGCGTGCTGCCATGCCAGCGGTGCGCAGTAGTCCGTAAACGTCTCACTCGCGCCGAGGATCATGACATCGAGCGAGTTTTTCGGCTCCAGATAGAAGCTGCGGATGTACTGCTGCTCGGTGGCGTTGTTGACGGTCAGCAGCCGCGTGAGCGCGCCGTAGACCAGCGCCACGATGAGCAGAAACGCGATCACGCGCAGGACGGTATTTCTTTTTGCGTGTTGTTTTGGATTCATTGATGTTCTCCACATGCTGTGTTAGCGCCACGCGGCAAATTGCGGCGAAAACTCGTTGAGATTCTGCTCCGTGTTCGCAGCGGCCAGCTCCTTGCACAGCGGCAGCGTCTGCGTCACGAAGGCGGCGCAGCGGTCCCACATGGCGGTGAGCTCGGCGCTGTACGTGCCCGTCAGGTCATAATGCGCGGTGAGATACTGCCCGAGCCACGCGGTGAAGATCTCCATGCCGGCGGTGTTGAGGTGGTCGGAGTCGATAAAATCCGCGCAGCGGTCAAGACCGATGGTGTCAAACGCGTCGTGCAGGTCGAGCAGGTCGTAGCCGTATTCGCCCACGACGGCGGCCACGTCGTCAAAGACGCCGGGGTCGGTCGTCTGCGTGCGGTGCGGCGTGCGCAGAAAGAGCGTCTGCACGCCGAGACTCTGCGCCTGCGCGCAGAACGCGCGCAGATACTGTTCGTTCGCCGCGCTGAGCGTCAGCGGCCGGACATCGGGCTCAAAATCCGCGGACAGGGACTTGCACACCGTCTCCACGCCCTTGGTCAGCGAGCAGCCGGTCTCATCCATGATGTGCAGACGCCGCTGCACCGGCACCCATTTCCCCACCTGATACCAGTTGGTGTGGTACTTGGCGATGTTGAAGTAAAACGAGGTCTGCAGCTCTCGCGGCACACAGGTGCGGATGGTCTCGAGCCGGTTGCGCGACCAGGGGATGTTGTCGATCCACTTGCGGAGGTTGGCCTCCAGCGTTTCCGGGTTCTCGTCGTTGATGAAGCCGTCGATGTCCACGACGATCAGCTTCGGGTGCTGGCGATCCACGGCCTCCGTGAGCAGGGAGCCGTAGAGCCGTGCCGGAATGTTCGAGACCGTCAGCGGATAGCTCGTGTAGCCGTACTGCTGCCACGCGAGCGGGGCGCTGTAGCCGGTATAGAGCTGGCTCGCGCCGATGAGCACCACGTCGAGGCTGTCCTCCGGCTCGAGGAAGAAGCCGTGCACGTGGCGCTTGTCCCAGTCGTTATTCGCGACGAGCATCGGGGAGATGAGCCCGATGCCCAGCACGGCGATGAGCACGAAAACGATCGCGCGCACCGCTGTGCGGGATTTGGAGATCGGTCGTTTTGTCATAGCTTAAAACTGCATATACACGAATTCGGACGCCTGCACGCCGGGACCGTAAACGCCCATGAGCACGACGGCGAAGATGCCGGCAAGCAGCACGGCCCAGCGCAGGGCGAGACACTTCTCGTCGAGGATCTCGCGGATGGTGCGCTGCGAGCGCTCCTGAATGACGGAGGCGGTGAAGATCACGACCGTGCCGAACAGCAGCACGGCCCAGTCATACCGCGTCAGCGGCAGCGCCTCGAGTACGGCGCCCGGCCGCAGCTGCGACAGGTGCAGGTCGGTCACGGATTTTAACATCATGCCCATCGCGGCGCGGAATCCGTCGGCGATGTCAAAGTAATAGCCGATGAGCACGACCACGAACGTGCGCAGCATGGAAAACACCTGATACCACGCGCTCTTTCGCTCGATGTGCAGCGCGGCAACGACCTTGTCCGACACCGGCTGCAGCAGCGTGGACACGAGGATGACCATGCCGTTCCAGAAGCCGAAGGCGACGTATTTCCAGCTCGCCCCGTGCCAGATGCCGATGATGAGAAACGTGATCAGCGAGGCCACGGCCGTCGGCAGGACCTTGCCGATGTGGTTGCCGAGGTGCTGCTTGGCGTGGCGGCCCCAGTTGAGAAACGCCTTCGAGATCGACAGCGGGTAGAACAGGTAGTTGCGCAGCCAGTCGCCGAGCGAGATGTGCCAGCGGTGCCAGTACTCGGTGAGTGTGCGCGAGAAGTACGGGCGGCGGAAGTTTTCGCCCATGGTGATGCCGAACATCTGCGCCACGCCGCGCGAGATGTCGATGCCGCCGGAGAAGTCGGCATAGAGCTGCAGCGCGTAGACGATCGCCGCCAGCAGCACGTAGGTGCCGGCGTAGTCGGTGTACGCGCCGGCGACGGTGTGGATCATGCCCACGGCGCGGTCGGCGATGACGAGCTTTTTGAAAAAGCCCCAGAGGATCAGCTGTGCGCCGAAGCGGATGTTGTCAAAGTGATACTTGTGCTCGTCATAGAGCTGGTGCGCCAGCTGGTCGTACACGCCGATCGGGCCCTGAATGATCTGCGGGAAGAAGGACACGAACAGCGCGAGCTTGCCGACGTTGCGCTCGGCGGGCACTTTTTCGCGGTAGACATCGAGCACGTAGCCCATGGACTGGAACGTGTAAAACGAGATGCCCAGCGGCAGCAGCAGCCCGATGTGGCCGAGCGAGACCGTCAGCCCCACGGACGCAAAGAGCGTTTCCATGGACTCGGCAAAGAAGTTATAGTATTTGAGCACGGCGAGGATGCCGAAGTTCAGCAGCAGGATGGCGATCATGAGCGCCTTGCGGCGGGACTTGCAGCGCTTTTTGTACGCCTTGCGCTCCTCGCGCTCCCAGTCCTGCTTGTGCGCGGCGACGGTCTGCTCCATGCGCGCGGTCATGGCGTCCATGCCGCGTGCGCCAAAGTAGGTCGTGAGCGTCGTCACGACGATAAAGCCCATGTAGCGCAGGCACACGAACGCGTAAAACGCGTAGCTGCCGATCAGCAGCACCACCCACTGGAACCGCTTCGGCACGAGGTAGTACAGCACCAGCAGCGCGAGCACCAGCAGGTAAAACGGCAGCGATGTCAGCGTCATGCTTCGTCCTCCGGCGTCCGGCAGGTGTTGAGCACGTCGGTCGCGAACCGGTCGCGCACGAGCGTGGAGCGCCCGCCGCGGCAGAGCGCCACGCGCGGCATGTCACGCGAGAGGAACACGGCCACGCCCTCCGTCACGGAGTAGGCGCCGCAGCGTCCGAAGGCGATCACGTCGCCCACGCGCAGGGGCGGCAGCTGCGCCTCGCGCACCAGCACGTCCGCGGTCGTGCACAGGCTGCCGCAGAGCATCCACGGCTCGGCGGCGTCCGCACTCTCGCGCAGAAGCGTCAGCGGCGGGGACTGCATGCCCATGAGCTGACCGTCATACTTCACCTGATGCATACCGCCGTCGCACACGGCATAGTTCACGCCGAGGTTGCACTTGGCGTCGGCCACGCCGGTGAGAAACGTCCCGCACGGCGCTGCGAAAAAGCGCCCCATCTCGATCGTGAGCGGGTACTTTTCGCCGAAGGCGCGGATGTGCTCCGCCGCCGCGTCGAGCAGCGCGCTGTCGCGTGCCTCGGCATCGTCGCGCAGGCACTCGGCGTTCAGCCCGGGGCCGTATTCCACGTGCTGCGCCGTGAAGCCGTACTTGTCGTGCAGCATCGTGAGGTATTCATCCAGATGCGCAAGCTCCTTGGCAATCACGGCGTCCTTGCGCTTTTGCGTGCCGGAAAAGTAGTGGATGCCCGCGATCGTCACGTTCGGGAACTCCGCGCGGCGCGCAACGAGATCCTCCAGCGCGGCGGGATCCATGCCGAACTGGCTGCCGGCGGTCAGGCGCGGCAGCACGCGCACGTGCTTTCCCTGCGCGGCCGCGGCGGCGCAGATGAGATCAAAATGCAGCGTGCTCTCGGCCGTGAGCAGGTCTGCCCCCAGCGCGACGGCGCGCGCGACATCGTCCGCGCCCTTGTTCACGCCGGAGTAGAGGATGCGCTCGGGCGCGATGCCGAGCTTTTCGCAGATCGTCAGTTCGCCCGGGGAGCAGACCTCCACCCAGCGGAACACGTCCGGCAGACCGCGCAGCACGAAGGGGTTTGCCTTCATGGAGTAGCAAAGCTGCACGTGAGAGCCGAACGCGGCGCGCACTTTTTCAGCGCGCGCCGTGAAAGCATCCAGATCAAACAGATACAGCGGCGTGCCGTATTTCGCGGCCGCCGTTTTCAGAGCAGTCCTGTCCATCAGTCCTCGTCCTGCAGGCGCTGCACCATGGCCAGCAGACTCTTGGCGGAGTTGAAGTTCTCCGGCACGAGATCCTTTGCGCCGATCTCGATGTCGAACGCGTCGTTGAGCGCCGCGACGAGCGACACGATGTCGAACGACTCGAGAATGTGGTCGTCGATGAGCGCGGTCTCGGTCTCAAAATCCACGTCCGGGCGCAGATCGGTCAGAATGTCCATCAGTTCCTGTTCCATAATAAAATACCTCCTGAAATGTGAGTAATGTAAGCGATTATCGGTGGGCGTCGGCGATGCGCCCGGCCAGCGCGCGCATATCCGTCTTGCCGTTGTCGAGCCGGGGCATGGCGTCAAGCTGCTCGATCTTGCGCGGCACCATAAAGCCCGGCAGGTCGGCGCGCAGCGCCACGGCGATGTCGCGCTTGGTCACGTCTGCGCCGGTGTAAAACAGCCAGATCTGCTCGTGCTCCTGATCGTAGAGCGCGCAGGCCTCCTCCACGCCGGACACCTTCGCCGCGGCGAGGTCGATCTCGCCGAGCTCCACGCGGTGACCGAGGTGCTTGACCTGCCGGTCCTTGCGGCCGTGGAACATGAGGTTGCCGTCGGGCGCGAAGTGCCCGAGGTCGCCGGTCTTGTAGATGCGCTCGTCGTAAGCGTGGTTGAGCGGGTTTTGCAGGAAGCTCTCGGCGGTCTTTTCGCGGCTGTTGTAGTAGCCGAGCGCGAGGATGGGCCCCTTGACGCAGATCTCGCCGATCTCGCCGTCGGGCACGGCCTCGTTTTGCTCCGAGAGCAGAAACACTTCGTAGTGCGGGTACGGCTTGCCGATCGGCAGCACGTCGGTGTCCTCCACCAGACCGGGCACGACGTAATACGTGCACGAGGCGGTCGCCTCCGTCGGGCCGTACTGGTTGACGAAGCGTGCCTGCGGCAGCGCGAGCTGCCACTGGCGCAGGCAGCTGCACGGCATCACCGAGCCGGAGAAGCACACCTTGCGCAGGTGCTGCGGCACGCTGCACTCGAACGCGCCGAGCGCGGCCGGCACCGTCAGCGCCGAGACGCTCCAGCCCACGGCCGTCACGCCCTTGTCGTTCATGTACTCGAACAGACGCTCCGGCGACATGAAAAGTTCCTTCGGGATGATGGCCGTCGTCGCGCCGAAGCGCAGCGGCAGATAAATGTCGCGCACGGCGGCGATGTAGTCCAGCGGCGACTGGTTGCCGAGCACATCCTCGCGCGCGATGCCCATCACGCCGGCGTAGTCCTCGATGTAGCACATGAGCGAGTGCTGCGCCGTGATGACGCCCTTGGGCGTACCGGTCGAGCCGGAGGTGAAGATGATGTACAGCGGGTCAAGCTCACGCGCGCGCGCGCGGCAGTCGGCCAGCAGCGCCGCGTCCTCGCAGCCCTCGAGCAGATCCTCCGCGATGAGGATCTCGCCGCTGAATTCCAGCGTCCTGGCCTTGTCGTAAAACGCGCGCTGCACGATCATCAGGTCGGTGTCGAGCGTATTTAAAATAGAGTTGAGCCGGTGCACGGGCATCGTCCCGTCCATCGGTGCGTAGCAGCAGCCGGCGTACACCGCGCCGAGAAACACGGCCGGGGTGTGCGCGTTGCGCCCGCTCATCACGGCGATGGGCGCCTTGCGTCCGGCGCGCAGCCTTGCCGCCGCCGTGCCGATGATGCGCGCCTCGCGCCGCACGTCGGCAAAGGTCACCGCGCCGTCCTCGTCAAGAAAGGCGGGCTTGTCCGGACAGGCTGCGGCGGTGACTTCCAGCCAGTCGAGCACGTTTGTATCCATGCGTGCAGCTCCTTCCTGTTATCTATCCATAATCGGCAATTATCCTATCATGTTTCCCCACTAAAAACAAGCAAAATCGGGACAGTTTTAAGAAAAAGGTAAGATTCCCGCGCGCCCGCGCTCCGCACTTGACGCGCCCGCGGCCGAAACGTACAATGGACGTGGGATAACTGTACAGAATGATGGACAGCAAAAGGCAAAACTGTTTGTTTCTTACAAAATTGCAACTGGGAATTTGTGTACATTACCCCCTTTCAGTGCTTAGAAAATCGTGGTATCCTTTTGGCTAGTAAGCGTGACGGCTGAAGTGGGGCGGGAAACTCCGAAGCGTTCCCGCCCCGCCCCGCCGTGCGCGTTTCCGGTTCGGACAGGCTGCGCTTCGGAGGTCTGCCCTCCGGCCGGGATCAACAGGAGGGATGCCCGCGAAGGGAAAGGAAGAACGAAGATGTCAAAACAGGTTCAGAAAGTGTGCAATGTCATTTCCACCGTGCTGGTGGTGCTGGTGGTCATTCTGGCGCTGCTTCTGGTGGGCGTGCGGCTGGTCGGTCTGCGGCCGATGTGCGTCCTGTCCGGCAGCATGGAGCCGACGTATCACACCGGCTCGCTGATCTATGTCAAGCCCTGTGCGCCCGAGGACGTGCAGGTCGGTGACGCGATCACCTTTGTGCTCAATGAGGATTTGGATGTCGTCACACACCGCGTGATCTCCATCGATGCGGAAAACGAGCATTTCTACACGCAGGGAGACGCGAACGACGCGCCCGACGGCGCACCTGTCTATTTCAAGAACCTCATCGGCCGCCCGGTGTTCACCATCCCGTATCTTGGCTATGTTTCGCACTGGGTCTCGAACCCGCCGGGGATGTATCTGGCCATTGCGATCGCGATCGTGCTCATCGTTCTGGCGTTCCTGCCGGACATGCTGCGCAAGGCGGCTGAGGCGGACGCGCGCGATGCGGCGCGCCGAGCGGAGGCAGCGAATGCAGCAAAGTGCACGGAAAAGGATGACAAAAATCGTAAGTTTTAAATAATTTTCCGAGGATGTGAAATATTTTCCCATCCCGATGCATTAACCCTATGAACGCTGACAGCGCACGTTGGACGCTGTTGAGACATGGTGAGTTCGGAAACCAAAATTTGTGTAAGGGAGGAAACACAAAAATGAAGAAGAAAACTTTGACGATCGCCATCGCGCTCGTGCTCGTTGTGGCGCTGGCGGTCGGCGCAACGTGGGCGTATCTGACGGCGACGAGCGGCCCGGTTACGAACACCTTCACTGTCGGTAAGATTCTGGATAATGATAACAATCTCACGCTGAACGAGCATCCGCTGAAAAATGCGAACACGACAGACGGCGTGTATCAGCTGGACATGAATGCTACCCCGGTTCAAGCGGTTACATATAGTGCTGTTATGCCGGGTGTGGATCTGCCGAAAGACCCGACCGTCACCATTAAGGCGAACGCTCTGAAGGGCGATGCGTATCTGTTTGTTGTTGTTGACAATCAGCTGGCGAGCGAGCTTACTTTTGACGTTAATAGCGCTTGGACAAAGATCGGTGAGGATTCCACCAAGGCTCTGTATACCATTGCAGCAGGTAAGCTGACTGCGGGCAACACGACTGATCTTGCTTGGCACATTCTGGGCAATGACACAGTCAAAGTTGCTGACAAGATTACTTCTGCCGACCTTGGTACGCTTACCTTCAATGCTTACCTGGTGCAGGCGGGTGGCTTTGAAAACGCTGGTGCTGCTTGGAACACTGCAAACCTCGTTCCCGGCCTTACCGCCGCCTGACTCCCTCGCGGCTTTCCCTGAGCCGATCCCTTGTATACCTTGTGCAGAGAGCTGCACACAAAAATAGAAAAGGAGAACGCTACTTATGAAAAAGAAATCCATTCTGATGGCTGCGATCGCAGTCATGCTCGTCGCGGTGCTGGTCGTCGGCGGCACGCTGGCGTACTTCACCGATGCGAAGTCCGCGGACAACGTCTTTACCGTCGGCAATGTCAAGATCGATCTGATTGAGTCCACCTATCACCGCGAAGGCAACGATAACTCCGGCGATAAGGACATCCCCGATCCCACCCACACTGCGAGTGGCATGAAGTATGTCACGGACGGTCACAAGGCTTTCACCAATGAAGAGATCACGGCAGACGCTGCAAAATATGCTGACTATATCGGCACAAAGGGCGTGGGCATGGTCCCCGGCCGCAACGTTGCCAAGTGCCCCTACGTGATCAATACCGGCGATAATGCTGCTTACATCCGCATCCGTGTTATGGTTCCGTCCGCTGCCAACAACGATTTCGTTGCTGTGAAGGACGGCGGCGTCATCACCAACCAGTGGTGCACCACTTCCATGCTGAGCGGCGAGTTTATCGATGGCAAGGGCGGCGGTTGGAATGGCGCTCCTTACATTGACAGAGCTGCTTACACCGATGCGAATGGCGTGAAGTATGATGTTTACACCTTCGTTCGCAACGAGCCTCTGGCCTCTGGCGCTATGACCGAGTGGAACGTGTGGAACTTCATCGGCATCGATAAGACTGCAAACACTGCTGACATCCAGAAGGCTATCGACCTTGGTGCAATTGCCAAGGACGGCACTCTGCACGTCTTCGTTCAGGCTGACGCCATTCAGGCGGAAGGCTTTGCGAATGCAACTGCGGCTTTCACCGCTTTTGACGCCAAGTAATTCCCCAACATTTTGACCCCAAAGGGGCGGCGATTTCGCCGCCCCCATCGGGGACTCTGGCTCGGCTTCAATCCGGGCGCGGGCGGCGGTACTGCCGCTGTCCGCGCGCAGACTGAAAGAGAGAATCCCGCAAAAACAGTCCCGGCGCGCCCATCCGGGCGCGGAAGAGAATTCCTGCGCACAGCGCAGAATAACCCCCGGCAAGGAGAAAGGTGGTTTGTGCATGAAGAAGAAGTGGACCATCGCGACGGTGCTCCTCCTGGCAGTGGTACTGCTGGCGGTCGGTACGTGGGCGTACTTTTCGGCCGTCGGCACGGCGGACAACGTCATCACGATGGGCTCGGTCAAGCTCGCGCTGCACGACGAGGACGGTAACGGCAATCCGTTCATGACCGTGCGCGTCATGCCCGGCAGCGTCGTGAACAAAGTGGTGTATGTGGAGAATGTCGGCACGGGTGCGTTTTACACCCGCGTGAAGATCACGCCCGAGATCCTCAACGCCGACAGCGAGCGCATGCCGCTCGACCCGAGCGAGCACCTGCTGGTGCTGGATCTGAACGATACCGACTGGATCGCCGGAGCGGACGGGTACTATTATTATAATGGTGCGGTCGATCCGAAGACGGCCACGACGCAGTTGTTCAGCCGCGTCACGTTCAGCACCAAAATGGGCAACGAATACCAGAATTCCACGGTGCACATCTATGTAACGGCGGAGGCCGTGCAGACGGCGAACCTTGAGCAGTACGCCGCCAATGATGTCAGAGATGTATGGAAGCACGTCGGAGCGGTCGAGGCGAGCACCTCGAGCACGCAGATCGACCCGATCCCGACGCCCTGAGAAAGGAGGACGAAACCATGAAAAAACGCATTCTCTCGCTCGTCCTCTGTGCAGCCCTGCTCCTGAGCCTGTGCCTGTTCATGGGCGCCGGCGTGGCCGGGGATGCGCCCGCCACGGAGGACTTTGTGCCCGCCGTGAACTTTACGAACGTCGCGCCGCTCGTTCAGGCCAATGCTCAGGCGGCGAACAGCCCCGCCCGTGCTCCGATGCTCACCGCGAATGTGAACGCAGTGACCACGCGGGCAACGGATAAAGGCGTTGTTACCAGCAAGACCGCGGCCAAGAACGCTGACGGCACGTATACCATCACGCTTGAGGCCTATGCCACCGGCAGCAAGGTCATCTCCGAGATTCAGAAGGACGTCCCGACCGACATCGTGCTTGTCCTTGACCAGTCCGGCTCGATGACGGATGATATGGGCACGGTCACGTATGGTAAGTATAAGAACTCGACTAATGCACAGAACTACGAAAGACGCCACAACGGCGGCGACGCGAACCTCTGGTACAAGCTGGGCGATGGCAGCTATGTTTCGGTGTCTGTTTCCAGACAGGAGAAATGGACCTATACGCAGCTTGGTAATCTGAAAAACGGGAAACCGGCTTTTGGTGGCGATAAGGGATACTCCCAATACGCGGATGATGGTAATCTCTACGAAAAGGTTGATACAGAATACAAAAAGGTGACAGTGACCAGAGAGCTGAATGGGTTTGAATACACCTACACCTATACCTTTGATGATGGTTCAAAGGTTGTGAGTTCAGGGTACAACAATGCACCGAATCTTGGTGCGCACTATCCGCTCTATGCTGGCAGTATGGACTATGAGTATACCTACACCTACACGGATGCTGACGGCGTGACCCAGACCATCGGTACATCCACCGGAGCGAGCACAAAATATGCACAGTTTTATCAGCGTTCGGTGAGCTCCAGCGGCGGCGGCAGCAGACTGGCGGCGCTGAAAAGTGCAGCAACGGAGTTTGCAAACTCCGTCGCAACCAAGGCTGCCGGTAAAGACGGCCAGCTCGGCACGGCGGACGACGTCGACCATCGGATCGCGGTCGTCGGCTTTGCGTGCGGGCAGCGGTATAGTGGATGGGATTACAATTATGAAAACACGGAAGTGTTCGTGGGCAAAAACCAGTACACGTACGGCACTGCGGCGCAAGGGCAATACAAGAACGCGTTTCAGGATATGAACAGCGCCACGGGTGTCCAGAATGTCAGCGATTCTATTGGAGTGCTTGCTGCTGACGGCGGTACGCTCACAAACCTTGGTCTTGAGATGGCTAATGGCATCTTCCAGAGCAATCCTATCACGCAAGGTGAAATGCGCAACCGTGTTGTTGTGGTGTTCACAGATGGCGTTCCCGGTTGGAGCGGTTATGATTCCGATGTAGCTCAAAGTGCTATTGCGCAGGCAAACGTTGCAAAGACGACCCACAGCGCTACTGTGTACAGTATCGGAATTTTTGCCGGTGCAGATGCCACCAGCCCGGGCAACAATTCCGGCAGCGAGACGCAAAAGGCCAACTGGTTCATGCAGAACCTGTCGAGCAACAACGGCGTTGTGCAAAACCCGAGCTATTACCTCTCCGCTGCGGATGCGGAGTCCCTGAAAAACATCTTTAAGCAGATCAGCGACCAGATCGAAACCGGCGGCTCAAGCACCACGCTTAGCAGCGAGGCGGTCGTCAAGGACATCATTTCGCAGCAGTTCTGTCTCCCGGCCGGTACAACGGCGGAGCAGATCCGGCTACAGACCTATGCCTGCACCGGAAAGACCGGAGACACGTATCAGTGGAGCACAACCAGCAATGGGAATATGGGCGCAACTGCCAGCATCCTGTCGGATGGACAGGTCAGCGTGACCGGCTTTGACTTCGCCGACAATTGGTGCGGCGTGGAAACACAGACGGATGGCACGGAAGTCCCGCGCGGCCATAAGCTGGTCATCTCCTTCGAGGTCGTGCCAAAGGACGGTTTCCTCGGCGGCAACGATGTGTTCACGAATGCCAACGCTGCTATCTACGCAAACAGCACGGCGCAGCTTCCGGTTGCGACCTTTGAACGCCCGCAGGTCAATGTGCCGATCCAGCCTGTGACGGTGACGGCGGCGGAGCAGAATGTGTATCTGCTCGGCGGCGTGACTGCCGACCAGTTGAAAGCCGGTGCAACGGCCTCGGTCGGAGGCGTTTCTCTCAACTTGAACGCAGACAATTACGGCCTTGAAGCTTGGCAGACGGAATACGTGGACATCACCGTCAAGGTCACGGATGAAAACGACAACGTGATTACTAACCTGTCTGACCTGAAAGATGACGTTACCTATTCGGTCGCGGTCACGGTCGCGCCGAAGACGACAAGCACTGCGGCCGACGCCGCAACGGAGCAGACGGGCATCAACACTGCCAAAGTCAACGTTTTCAAGCCGGAGCTGACCTTCAAGGACAGCGAGGGCTATTACGGCGACGCCGCGCCCGGCTTTGACGGCAACCTGACCGCCACCGTGTGGAAGCACGGTGAAACCGAGGCCAACACCGATGCGATGGGCGCAGCCCCTGAGTTGACGCTTACCTACACGCCGGATGCCGATGCTATCGTGGACGGCAAGATCAACACCCGGACGGACTTCGGTGTGGCTGCAGCTGTGAAGATCGGTGAGACCGATGTGACGGCGAATACCACATTCCAGCACACGCCCTGCGAGGGCAAGACCTGCACCCTGCCGGACGGCACAGCGTTCCTGTGCCATGTCAACACCTGCAGCCTGACGATCTCCAAGGCCGTCACAGGCGACGGCGCGAACCCGAATCAGACGTTCGTGTTCGATGTTAAGGACAGCACCGGTAAGGTCGTGACCACCATCGTGCTCAAGAACAACGAAAGAAAGACCGTCACCGGTCTGGCCGTCGGCACGTACACGGTCACTGAGGATACAAACTGGTCGTGGAGCTACAGCATCGTTGGCGACAACAACAACAAGACGGCTGCGCTCAGCGGCACGACGACCAACGCCACGGTCGATGTCACCAACCATTACAATTCGCACAACTGGCTCACGAGCCTTGCCGACGTGATCAACACTTGGATCAGCGGCAGTGCCGCGCAGAAAAACTGAACAGGAGGGATGACATATGAAACGTATCTTTAACGGTTCAGGCGGGAGAAAGACCGCGCTCATCCTCTCCCTGTGCCTGATCTTCGCACTGGCCGTCGGCACGACGTTCGCCCTGCTCAAGGCGAACACCGCCCCCGTGGAGAACACCTTCACGGCGGCCAAGTCCGGAACGGACATCGTCGAGGAATTGGATGGAAACCAGAAAAAGAGCATCATCGTCCAAAACACCGGCACGGCCGTGTCCTATGTCCGCGTCAAGCTGGTCATGAACTGGGTGGATGAGAGCGGCAATGTCTCCGCCGAGCCGGTGAACATCACGCCGAGCATCACGGACAACTGGTTCGAGCAGGACGGCATCTACTACTACAAGATGCCGGTCGCACCGGACGGCGAAACGACCAACCTGCTGGCGGCATCCATCGTGCAGCCGGAGGACGCGCCTGCGGGCTGTCACCTCGAGGTGACGGTGCTGGCCGAGAGCATTCAGGCCGCACCGAGCAAGGCTGTGCAGCAAAGCTGGGGCGTGGGCGTTGACAGCAACGGCTATCTGACGCAGCCGACCACGACACCATAAGGAGGGCAGCGGTATGAAACACAAAAAGTTTACCATGATCGTCGCCCTCGTGCTGGTGGTTGCGCTGGCCGCGGGACTGGGCATCTGGGCGACGGGCGAGGAAAAGCTCCCCACCGTCACCTACTATGACGGCAACGACGGCAACAACGCGCGCTTTGTCTTTACCAACACCGGCAAGGGCTCGGCGACGGACCTGTTTGCCAACTTCTCCAACTGCATGCCCGGCGACAGCCTTACGCAGACCATCTGCGTCAAGGCCGACAGCGCCAACGGCGCGCAGGGCGCGAAGGTCTACCTCCGCGCCGAGATCGACGGCGACACCTCCGCCAAGGAGGGCACCGCCATCAAGTACGACGATGTGCTCAGCCACATCAACATGACCGTGTCGCAGGACGGCAAGGTGCTCGCGACCAACAAGAACGCGAGCCTCTTCGACCAGCTCGACGCGGCCGACGGACTCAAGAGCGACGTCCCCGTTGCCGAGGTCTTCCCGAAGGCAGACCCGATCAAGCTGGACGTGACCGTTGAGATCGACCCCGCGATGGGCAACGCCTTCCAGGAAGCGGCCGCGCACATCAAGTTCGTCTTCTCCGCAGAGGACAACGAGCTGCCGCCTCCGCCGCTGGAGCGCGATAACCACGACTCGTACATCGCCGGTTATCCGGACGGTACGGTCGCACCGGGCAGACCGATCACGCGCGCCGAGGTCGCCGCGATCTTCTACCGCATCCTGAGAGATGACGGCCGTGAGGAGATCTGGACCACCAAGTGCTCGTACTCGGATGTCCCGGCCCAGAGCTGGTACACCAGTCAGGTCGCCACGCTCACCAACGGCGGCATCCTCGCCGGCTACAAGGACGGCACATTCCGCCCGCAGCAGTACATCACCCGCGCAGAGTTCGCGACGATCGCGGCGCTGTTCTTCCATGCGCCGGAGGTCGAGGACGATGCCTTCACCGATATCTCCGACAGCTGGGCGCGCGACTACATCAACCGCGCGGCGAAGCTCGGCCTGATCAGCGGCTATAAGGACGGCACGTTCCGCCCGCAGAACCAGATCACCCGTGCCGAGGTCATGGAGATCATCAACAACGTCCTCTTCCGTACCCCGGATAAGGATCATCTGCTGCCGGACATGATCGTCTGGCCGGACAACAGCAACAAGACGGCGTGGTACTACGCAGCCGTGCAGGAGGCCACCAACGGCCACGAGTACGAGCGCGTGGACAACACCTCGCCCGAGACGTGGACGGAGCTCAGACCGCCGCGCGACTGGGATGCGCTGGAGGCAGAGCTGTCGCAGAAGTATCCCGACCGGTAAGCGCGCTGCGCTGACGGTTGGAAAAACACCATAGCGGACACCCCCTGTGCTGCGCACAGGGGGTGTTGCGTCTGTCAAAAAGGAATACTTTTTGACAAAAGGGTCTGCGGCCTGACTGCAGCGCACGCGCCGTCCGCCGGAGGCGGACGGCGCGTGCGTTTGCAGGCCGAGAAGTATTTTCTTCGCCGCACATGCCGCCGAAGAAAATGATTGGACTTTCTTTGCGCCTGCGGGCGCAAACTCTATGAGATTCTTTGACAAGCCGCCCCCCTGTGCTGCGCACAGGGGGTGTTTTGTGCCGATAAAAATATTGCCCTTTTGACATGAGGGCGGCCGGCTGCGCGCAATATTTGCGCGCGGAGGTAGAATTGTTCACAATTTCTGCGGTATAACTTGCATGCACGAAAAGAGTATTATCAGAATTTGCCGCATCTCGCCTTGCGGCAGCGCAAAAGCTGCAGAGCAGAAGGCGAATGAGGTTTTTTGGCGGCAGTGGCAGTACAGAAGGAGCAACCATGTTAAAGCTGGGGAAAAAATCTTCGGTCGACCTGCTTTCCGGCGACGAAGGATGGGTGATTTTCAAGTTTTCCGTACCGATCATTCTCTCGTATTTGCTGCAGCAGATCTATACGATCAGCGATGCTGCGATCTGCGGGCAGACGCTCGGTGTCGATGACATTGCGGGCGTAAACGATGTGTTTCCGATCCTGTTCATCTTCCTGCAGTTCGCGGTCGGATGCACCGCCGGATTTTCGGTCATCACGTCCATCGCGGCGGGGCGCGGCGATCAGGCCAGAGTCCGCAGATCCTTTGCGGCGCAGCTCGTTCTCGGCGGTGTTCTGTCGCTCGCGCTGACCGGTGTCGCCGTGCTGACGCTCAAGCCCCTGCTCCGGTTCATCGGCTTGTCCGAGGCAAACCCCGGCGTCTGGAGGGCGGCATATCAGTACTCGCTGGTCATTTTCCTCGGGATCTTCGCGCAGCTCTATTACAATTTGATCTGCTCCATTTTGCGCAGTCTGGGCGATTCGACCACGCCGCTCATCTTCCTGCTGTTTTCCACCGTGCTGAACATCGGGCTCGACCTGCTGTTCATCCTTGCGTTCCGGCTCGGGGTCATCGGCGCGGCGGCTGCCACCGTGCTGGCGCAGGCGGTGAGCGCGCTTTTGTGCCTGCTCTACGCCTTCGGCAAATATCCGGAGCTCCACCTCTCCGGACAGGATTTTCGCGCGGAGCTCTCCGTGTATGCGCAGCACCTGAGTCAGGGGCTGCCGATGGGACTTCAGTTTTCGGTGCTGGCGATCGGCATCATCGTGATGCAGCGCGCGCTCGTCGGCTTCGACATCGGGCCGGACGGCATCATGGCGGCCGGAAACCCCGCGCAGAACGGCTTCGGCGCCGCCAACAAGCTCAACAACTTCCTGATGTGCCCGATGAATGCGCTCAGCACCGCGATCGTCAGCTTCAACGCGCAGAATCTGGGCGCGGGCAGACACGACAGGATCCGGCGCGGAACGGTCAAGACTCTCCTGATCGGGCTCGCCATGTATCTGATCCTCGGCGGCGCCGGCATGCTCCTGACGATCCGGGGTGCATACCAGTACCTGTTTATGAGCGCGGACAAGATCACGGCGGCCACGATCCGCTACGGGAATCTGTATCTGTACGTGGATCTGTCCATGTACTTTGCGCTGATGGTCCTGTTTGTCTTCCGCTCCGGCGTGCAGGGCGTGGGGCACGCGGAGTTTACGCTGGTCGCCGGCTGCGCCGAGCTGATCGCGCGCGTTCTGATCTGCGCCTTCCTGCCGAAGCTCGTCAACGGCGGGGCGATCGATTCCTCGGCCTCCGTGGGTGCATATATTGCGCTGTGCTTTGGCGATCCGGGCGCGTGGGTCCTGGCGGTCGTTTCGCTGATCTATCCGGTCACGCGGTATCTGTTCGGCGGCGCGCGCAAAAAGCCGAGCGAGCATGCCGCCTGAAAACCGGCGCAGCTGCGCAGACCGGATGCGCAGATGCCTGCGCGCCGATCCCGTTGACAGGCGCTCCGCGGCTGCGTATAATACAAACGGTGCGTACCTGCCGGCAGTCAGGCAAAAGCCTGACTGCCGTTTTTATACCGACAGGAACAGGATCGGAGGGACTCTGTGTGAATATTACGGTCTATCTCGGCGCAAACGAAGGCAATGATCCGGCTTTGCGGGAAGCGGTTCAGGAGCTTGGCACATGGATCGGCACAAGCGGAAATGCGCTGGTCTACGGCGGCTCCAGATCCGGATTGATGGGCGCGATCGCGGACAGCGTTTTGCGCTCCGGCGGAGAAGTGACCGGCGTCGAGCCACGGTGTTTTATCGAGAGCGAATTCCAGCACGACGGCCTGACTGAGCTCATCGTGACCGAGGACATGGCGGAGCGCAAGCGCAAAATGATCGAGCTCGGCGATGCCTTTATCGCCTTCCCCGGCGGCACGGGAACGCTCGAGGAGATCGCAGAGGTCATGTCCAAGGTGTCTCTGAAGCATCTGGACGCGCCGTGCATCCTCTACAACCTGAACGGTTACTACCGTGCGCTGCAGGCGCTTTTGGAGCAGATGATCGAAAAGGGACTCTCGTCCGAGGAGCGGCAGGAGGGCATTTACTTTGCCGACAGCCTCGAGGAGATCCGGCGCATCCTGAGCCACGCGTGATTTCCGGCCGGCCGTCTCCCGGATATGCAAAGATCCCCTCCGTATGCGGAAAAGCATACGGAGGGGATTTGTTGTTTGGCTCGATGCCGGCTGCCGTGCGCCGCCTCAGCCGAGATACTGCTTGTCGTAGTTATTCTGGATGCAGGAGATGACCTGCGTGATGACGGTGTTGAACGGGGTGGGCACGCCCAACCGCGCGCCATAGCGCGCGATCGCGCCGTTGAGCACCGAGATCTCCGTCTGGCGCCGGTGCAGCACGGCATCCTGCGCCATGGACGGGTAGTAGTTGCCGAGGTTTGCGACGATGTTCGGCTCCTCCTTTTCCATCAGCGGCCAGAGGTCGCCGATGCCGAGCGCCTGCGCGACGGCGCAGCCCTCTTTCCAGACGTGCATGACGATGTCGTGTCCGTAGGGGTCGGCAAACGTCTCCTTCACCTTCAGGCGCATGACGGCGCTCACGCCGTTGTAGCCGCTGTTGGCGATGACTTTTTTCCAGATGTACGGGCGCACGTCCGCGTCAAAGCTCGCGTTGCAGCCGCCCGCGCGGAAGCACGCCTCGAGCGCCTTGCCGGCGGCGTCGGCCTTCGGGTTATTGCGCACGGCGCCGAAGTGCATCTGGATGCCCTTTTCCGGCTTGCTCACGCACACGCCGGGGCCGGCCAGCTCCGTGCCGATCAGACCGCTGCCGTAGAGGATGCGGTCGGCGTCCACAAACTGCGCGAGCACTTCGTCGTTGCCGAGGCCGTTTTGCAGCGACACGACCGCCGTCTCCGGTCCGATGCAGGGCATGGTGTCGGCCATGACGTCCTCCGTCTGTGTGGCCTTGACCATGAGGATGACCATATCCATCGTGCCGATGTCGCGTGCGGTCGCGCTCGTGTGAAAGCCCGTGAGCACCTCTTCGCCCTCCGGCGTGCGGAAGACCAGCCCGTCGGCTGCGATCTTATCCATGTGCGCCTTGTACTTGTCGACGAGCCAGAGCTCGGCGCCGCCCTTGCGCAGGTAGGCGGCAAAGACGCTGCCGGCAGCGCCGGAGCCGATCATTGCGATTTTCATGCGGTTGCCTCCTTAGCAAACTGCCGGCCGGTTGGTGCCCGGCCGGCAGCGAAAAAACGGGGTGAACTTACTTCAGGTACTGCTTGTCGTAGTTGCCCTGGATGCAGCGCACGACCTGAGACAGGACCTTGCACACCGGGGTGTCGATGCCCAGCTGCTCGCCGTACTCGGCGATCTTGCCGTTGAGCACGTCGATCTCGGTCTGGCGGTGATTGAAGAGCATGTCCTGGCACATGGACGGATAGTAGTCGGCGATGTTGGTGACGATGTCCTGATGATCGTGGGCGATGAACTCGTCCGCGTCCATCGGCACGCCCTTGGCGGTCGCGACCGCGCAGGTCTCGCGGATGACGCTGTGGAACAGCCACTGGCCGAACGGATCCGCCTCGACCTCGCCGATCTTCAGGCGCAGGACGGCGCACACGGTGTTGACGGTGGCGTTCACGCAGACCTTTTTCCAGATGAACTTGTAGATGTTGTTGTCGGTGCCCGGCTCGCCGTCGCGCCAGTAGGCGTCGCAGCCGCCGTCACGGTAGCACTTGAGCATCTCGGCGCAGGCCGCGTCGTTGAGCTCCGAGCGGACCGCACCGCCGAAGTTCATCTGCACGCCGCCGGCCGGGGTGGACACGCAGTGCGCGGGCTCGGGCAGCGCCGTGCCCAGCACGCCGGAGCCGATGATGCAGCGCTCTTTCGGGAAGACCTTGAAGAGGTTGTCATCGTTGCCGAGGCCGTTGATGAGGGAGACCGCGACGGTCGTGTCGCCGACGACGGGCAAGGAGTCCTGAATGGCCTGCTCGAGCTGGGTCGCCTTGGTCATGTAGATGATGACATCGACCTTGCCCTCCGCTGCGGCCGCATCGGCAGCGGTGATGTAGGTGCGGAAGCCCTTGAGCTGGTAATCGTAATCCTTGTAGCTGCCGTCTTCCTCCTGATGGATGGTGAAGTGCATGCCTTCCTCGGCGACCTTCTTCATGTGTGCCTCATAGCGGTCGATGAGGATGATGTCCGCACCGCCCTTGCGCAGGTAAGAAGCGAAGACGCTGCCGGCAGCGCCGGAACCATACATAGCAAATTTCATAGTGATGTCTCCTTTTTCTGATTCTGTCTGTTTGCGATATCTTCGGCCGTCGCAGGCATTGCCTGACGGCGGATTACCGAACGGTGTTGGTGAGGGTGCCGATGCCCTCGATGCTGCAGGCGACTTCGTCGCCCGGGTGCAGCCATTTCGGCGGGTCAAAGCCCATGCCCACGCCGGCGGGCGTGCCCATGGAGATGATCGTGCCGGGGAGCAGGGTCATGCCGCGGCTGAGCTCGGCGATGACATACGCGACGTGGAAGATCATCAGATCCGTGGTGCTGTCCTGCCGCAGCTCGCCGTTGACGCGGCTCCGGATGCAGTGCGGCTCGCGCACGTCAAATTCCTCCGGTGTCACGATCCACGGGCCCATCGGCGTGAAGCCGTCGAGACTCTTGCCGCGGTACCACTGCTTGTGCTGGTTCTGAATCGTGCGTGCGCTCACATCATTTAAAATGGTGTAGCCGAATACGTACTCGAGTGCCTCCGCCTCGCTGACGTTGTATGCGCGTCTGCCGATCACGACGGCCAGCTCCGCCTCATAGTCGAGGTCGGCGACGATGTCGCTGTGGCTGTCGATGTCGCCGCCGGGGGCGACGGCCTCGTGCACGCGCTTGGAAAAATAGATCGGGAACGTGTCCGGCGCTTTCGCACCCTTGCCGGTGACGCGCTCGCTCTCCTTGGCGTGGTCAAAATAATTGATGCCCAGGCAGATCACGTCCTGCTCCGGGCGGGGAATCGGGGCGAGCAGACGCACCTGCTCAAGCGGCAGCGCGGCGCTGCGCAGCACGGCGGCCGTGTCCAGCGCCGGCCAGAGGCCGATGAGCGCCTGCATGTCCGCGCAGCCGGGCACGGGGTGCACGGCGGTCGCGTCCGCGTTGAGCAGACCGACGGCGCTGCGGCCGTTGATTTCAAATGTCACGAGCTTCATAGGGCTGCGCTCCCTCCGTGTTTCGCACCCGGCAGTGAATGCATACGCAGAAAATGATGGTTAAAAATTCATCAAGCGCATCTTCCGGGGACAAAATCCTATGTCAAGAAAATGCCAAAGCCGTTTGTCAGCAAATAGACAAAAGACTTGACCTATCAGCATTGTTATGATAGCACGAAAGTGCAGATGCCGCAACTGTTTTCTTTCTGTCAAAGCGCTAAAATCACGCGAATTTTTACAAAAATGCCAGAATCAGAGTGCATAAAAATTCGTGCAAGAAATTGTGCACATCGACGATTTTCGGGAAATGTTGGGGATTGGAAGAGGCTGTTATTGACTTTTGCGCGTGAGAGAATTATAAATTTACTATCCCGAGTTGTTAATGACTTGTTCATAAATTAACACAAGGACGAGGATTTCAAAGCCCGCCGCGGTTGTAGGAGAGCACGCGGCGGGTTTGAAATAGAGAGCAAAAGAGAAAAGCAAACAGAGAAAAGAAAGAGGTAAAAAATGGATAACAAAAAGCTCAAGAGCAGCTGGGCAGCCGCCTTTACCGTGGCGTCCGTCTGGTTCGGCACGCACGTGGGCGCCGGCTTTGCGACCGGCAACCAGGTCGTGAACTACTTTGTCCAGTACGGCTGGACCGCGGCGATCTTCCCGCTGCTGGCCATGGGCATTCTTGCGGTCGTCATGTACATCATGATGAAGTTTGCCAAGCTTAACGGTTTTGACAACTATAAGGACACCTACCGCGCCCTGTATCCGAAGCCGTGGATGGAAGTCTTCTTCGAGATCTTCTACATCATCATCATCCTCGCGGCGGTCGCTTCCTGCGTTGACGGCGCCGGCGGCATCGTCAAGAGCCTGATCGACCTGCCCGACATCATCTGCAACCTCGTCATCATCGCCCTGCTGATCCTTCTGTCGATTTTCGGCGTTGACCTGATCATCAAGGCTTCCACCGTTCTTTCCACCGCGATCCTGATCGTCACCGCGATCCTGGTCATCATGGGCTTCGTCGTTCCGATCGACGCGGTCACTCAGGAGCTCGCCACTGAGAACGCGGCTTACGCGGCCATCCCGGCCATCGCTGACGTCACCTCCCAGAAGGGCATCGAGGGCGTCTGGCGCGGCGTGTTTGTGTACGCTGCTTTCCAGTGCGTGTCCGTCCCGGCCATGATCGCCGCTTCCACCGAGCTGACCCACAAGGGCGTCAAGCGCGCCAGTATCCTCGGCTGGCTCATGAACGGCGGCGCGCTCGCCGCTTCCGGCGCCATGCTGCTGCGCTGGTACCCGATCCTCTGCACCATCAAGAGCGTTGGTGTTGACTCCGTCGCCAGCATTGCAGCCCGCCACATCGGCGATGTCATGAAGCTCCCCAACCAGAGCGTCGTCACCCTCATGGGCAGCGGCTACACCTGGCTGTTCGTCGTGTACACCATCCTGCTGTTCTGCGCGTTCGTGTCCACGTCCGTCACGCTGGTCTACTCCATGATCCAGCGCTTCGAGGGCCACTGCTTCCCGAGCGCCATCAAGAGCAAGGCTGTGCGCAGCGTGATCGTCGGCCTGGTCGTCATCGGCCTGTGCTATGCGGTTTCCCTGCTCGGCCTGTCGACCATCATCTCCAAGATCTATGGCTATGACGGCTACTATGCACTGATCGTTGTTGTGCTCCCGGCGTTCATCTGGGGCATCCCGAAGATCAAGAAGCTGTCTGCCGAGAAAAAGGCAGAGCTGTCGGAGTGATCTGACCAAGGCGCAGCTCTCCGGCGTCCCAATTAAGAAATACTGACCGCTGCGCTTGCAGCGTCATAGAGAGGCAACCCCGCAGGCAATCGCCTGCGGGGTTTTCTTTGTCAAAAAAGTAGTACTTTTTTGACGAAAGGGTTTGCGGCCTGCTGCAGCGCACGCGCCGTCCGCCTTGGGCGGACGGTGCGCACGTTTGCAGGCCGAGCGGTATTTTCTTCGCCGCACATGTCGCCGAAGAAAATGATCGGACTTTCTTTCGCCGCTGCGGCGGCGAAACTCTGCGAGGCTTTTGGACAAGCTGCGGCAGCCCTGCAGACCCGGCCGGCAGGGGTTGTCGCAGTTTCGGCGTCAGCGGCAGCAAAGACATGTGCCGAAGCCGCAGGTCTTGCCCTCTCGCCTCCCGCTGCAAAAATGCCTTGGAAGCTGCATCCTTTGTTCGGCGCAGCGCGGCTTTGAAAAACCGCCCCGCAAGTCATAGGACTTGCGGGGCGGTGTGGATGTTTGCCTGCAGTCAATGTGCGTTCCGGCTGCGGCCGGCGCTCACTTCCAGCGCCACGTGAACGGCACGAACAGCAGCAGCAGCGGGAAGATCTCCAGGCGGCCGAGCAGCATGCAGATCATGAGCACGATCTTGCTCAGCGGCGAGAAGATGGAAAAGCTTCCGGTCGGTCCGACAAGGGAGAGCCCCGGCCCGACGTTGGACAGGCACGAGAGCGCGGCGGTGAAATTCGTCGTGAAGTCCAGCCCGTCGAGCGACACGATCAGCCCGGCGATGAGCAGGATGATGATATAAAACGTGAAATATGTCAGGGCGTTGCTGACCGTCTGCCCGTCGACCGGCTTGCCGTCGAGGCGGACGTTTTCAATGCAGCGGGGGCGCAGCATTTTCTTGACCTCGATCGTGCAGGACTTGAACAGCAGCATCACGCGCGAGACTTTCAGACCGCCGGCGGTGCTGCCGGCGCAGCCGCCGACAAACATCAGCAGCACGAGCAGGAACTTGGAGTATTCCGGCCAGAGATTGAAGTCCGCGGTGGCAAAGCCGGTCGTAGAGATGATCGATGTGACCTGGAAGAACGAATAGCGCAGCGCATGGCCGACGCCGCCGTAGAGATTGCGGATGTCAAATGCGATCGTGATGACGGCAAAGGCGATCACGCCCAGATACCAGCGCAGCTCCTCGTTGCGCAGCGCGGTGCGGATGTTGCCGAGCAGAATGAGGTAATACAGGCTGAAGTTGACGCCGAAGAGTATCATGAACACGCCCACGACGATGTCGATATAGGCGCTGTTGTAGTAGCCGATGCTCAGCGCGCGCGTGGACAGGCCGCCGGTGCCGGCGGTGGCGAACGCATGCAGCAGCGCATCGTAAAAGCTCATGCCGCCGGCGATGAGCAGAACCATCTCCACGAGCGTGAGCGCGATGTACAGCAGGTAGAGGATGGAGGCAGTCTTGCGGATGCGCGGCACGAGCTTGCCGACCGTCGGGCCGGGCACCTCGGCGCGCATGATGTGCATCGAGCGGTTGCCGCTCATGGGCAGCACGGCCAGCACGAACACGAGGATGCCCATGCCGCCGATCCAGTGCGTGAACAGCCGCCAGAACATGCCGCCGCGGGTCATTTCCTCCGGCGCTGTGACGACGCTGGCGCCGGTCGTGGTCAGACCCGAGATCGTCTCAAACAGGGCGTCGATGTAGTTCGGAATGTCACCGGTGAGCACGAACAGCAGCGCGCCGAACAGCGACATGGCGATCCACGACAGGCCGACGATCAGAAAACCGTCGCGCGCGGTCATGCCGCCGGATTTTGCGCGCACGCGCCACATGACCAGTCCGATGCCGCCGGTGACGGCGATCGTGATCAGAAACGGCGCTGGCGACTCGCCGTATGCCAGAGCCGCGACCATCGGCAGAAGCATCAGCGCTGCCTCGATGCACAGCACGCGGCCGATGACTTGTCCGATCATTCGAAAATTCATGGTGTTGTCCTCTTTATATCATGATGAACTGTTGCGTAATAAAATATTATACGCCGTTTCACCCGATTTGTGAAGTCCCGAACGCTTAGAACATCCCGAGGGATTTGAACAGAAAGACCCACAGAAACATCGTCAGCATGCTCACGGCCGAGGTCACGACGACGGTGTCGCCTGCAAGCTCGGCGTCGCCGCCCATCTGCTGCGCCATGGTGAAGGAGTTGACGGCGGTCGGTGAGGCGAACACACCCAGCAGCGACACGAACGCCGCATCCCGGAAGCCGAGCAGCGCGCCGAGTCCCAGAAACAGCCCCGGGAACACGATGAGCTTTGCCGCCACGACGGCCGTGAGCTCGCGCGCATAGCGCCGCAGACCGGAGAACTGGAAAAACGCGCCGAGCAGAAACAGCTGCAGGGGCGATGCGATGCCGCTCACGCTCTGCACCGTCTTTTCCAGGACGTACGGCAGGCGGATCTTTGCCACCAGCGCCAGCACGCCGAGCACGGAGGCGATGACGAGCGGGTTTTTTGCGATCTGGCCGAGGATGTGCAGCGGCTTCGGCTTCTGGCCGCGAAATACCTCCAGCACAATGATGGACACCATGTTGAAGATCGGCACGATGATCGCGATCAGGATCGAGACCGTGCCGAGCTGATCCGCGCCGAGCAGCGCCGTCGCCACGGGGATGCCCATGATGACGTAGTTGCTGCGGAACATGCCCTGGATCATCACGCCGCGGCGCTCCGGCAGCTTCTCCGTGAGCAGCGTGTAGCCGAGCGCCAGCGCGAACGACACCAGCACGCCGCCGACGGCGTAGGCGATCAGCAGCGGGTCGAACGAGCCGGACAGATCGGAGCAGTATACATTATAAAACAGCAGGCACGGCAGAAAGATGCGGAAGGCGATCCTGTTGATGTTCAAGATCTCCTCCCGGCGGATCCAGCCGAGACAGCGCGCGCCGTAGCCGAGCGCCATCACGAGGAACATCGGCAGGATCGCATGGACAGAAATGATGAGATTCTCCATTCGCATACCACCTTCGGGGAAAATTTAGAAAACCGGAGAAAACCGGCGAAAAAACGAGCATTTCATAGTTTACTCCCACCGTAGGCAAATTGCAAGGGTGCAGGTTGCTGCGCGGCATGAAATGTGATATAATTCTTCCGTTTGATTTTTTTCACGCGGGAGGTACTGCGTAATGACCATAGAAGAGGCGCGGGCGCTGATCCGGGGCGTCGAGTGGCGAGGCTCTCGTCCGGGGCTGTCGCGGGTGCGCGAGCTGCTGCACCGCATCGGCGACCCGCAGGACACGCTGCAATTCGTGCACATCGCGGGCACGAACGGCAAGGGCAGCACGGCGGCGATGCTCGCGGCCGTCTTGCAGGCGGCGGGCTATACGACGGGGCTGTTCACGTCCCCGTTTCTTGAGCAATTCGCCGAGCGCATGCAGGTCAACGGCCAGCCGATCCCGGACGCGGAGCTTGCTGCCGCGTGCGAGACGCTGCAGCCGTGCATTGCGGCCATGGACGACCAGCCGACGGAGTTTGAGCTCGTGACGGCGGCGGCCATGCTCTGGTTTCAGCGCCGCGGCTGCGACATCGTGGTGCTCGAGGTCGGGCTCGGCGGCCGGCTGGACGCGACGAATGTCATCGGCGCGCCGGCGTGCGCCGTCATCACGAACATCGGGCTGGACCACACGGAGATCCTCGGCGACACGCTCGCGCAGATCGCGCGCGAGAAGGCGGGCATCCTCAAGCCCGGCACGCGCGCCGTCAGCTATCCGCAGGTGCCGGAGGTGCGTGCGGTGCTGCGCGGGACGTGCGCCCGGCTGGACATCCCGCTCACGGAGGTGGACGCGGACGCCATCGAGCCGCTGCGCGACAGCGTCGACGGGCAGACCTTTTCCTACCGCGGCGCGGTGTACGACCTGCCGCTGCTCGGCAGACACCAGCTGCGCAATGCGGCCGTCGCGCTCGAGACAGTGGCGGCGCTGCGCGCACGCGGCTGGCGCATCCCGGATGCGGCTGTGCACGCGGGGCTTGCGCAGGTGCGCTGGCCGGCGCGGTTCGAGGTGCTGCGGCGCGCGCCGTGGTTCGTGCTTGACGGCGGGCACAACCCGCAGTGCGCGCAGACCGTGGCGGACAATCTCGCGCGCTATTTCCCCGGCCGGCGCATCACGCTGCTCGTGGGCGTGCTCGCGGACAAGGACTATCCCGATCTGATCGCGCAGCTCGACCCGTATGCCGCGGCCTACATCGCGGCCACGCCGCTCTCGCCGCGCGCGCTGCCGGCGGAGGAGCTGGGGGCATATTTGCAGCGCTTCGGGAAACCGGTGACGGTCTGCCCCGACCCCGCGCAGGCTGCGGCGCTTGCGCTCGCGCAGGCGGGGGAGGACGATGTCATCTGCGCGGTCGGCTCGCTGTACATGGCGGGCGCGATCCGAACCTATCTGCGGAGGGAACACGATGAGAATTCTGGGCATTGATTACGGCGACGCGCGCATCGGGCTCGCGCTCTCGGACGCCTCGGCCACGCTCTGCGGCCGGGCGTGGACGCTCACGGAGTGGAATCTGGAGCGTGCGGTCGCGGCGATCGCGGACGTGGTGCACGCCGAGGGCGTGGAGCGCATCGTGCTCGGTCTGCCGAAGAATATGGACGGCACGGAAGGCCCGCGCGCGGAAAAGAGCCGCGCCGTCGCGCGCCTGCTCACGGAGGCGACGGGGCTGGAGGTCGTGCTCTGGGACGAGCGGCGCAGCTCCATCGAGGCGCACGGCATCCTGCACGCCAACGGCCGCAAGGAGAAAAAGCACCGACAGACGGTCGACGCCGTCGCGGCGAGCTTGATCCTCGAGGGCTATCTCGGCACGCTGCGCTGAGAAAACGCCGCAAAACATCTTGAAGAACAACAAGGGGCGCCCGCCATACGGCGCCCGCCCCTGTGGACTGTCAAAAAGTATTACTTTTTGACAAAGAGACTGCAGTCTGCTGCGCGCATAATTTGTGCGTCTACGGCGCACAAATTCCACACTTGCAGCCTGAGAAGTATTTTCTTCGCCGCGCATGTCGCCGAAGAAAATGATTTTACTTTCTTTCGCCGCTCCGGCGGCGAAACTCTGCGAGGCTTTTGACAAGCAATTAGGGGCGGACGCCATGCGGCGTCCGCCCCTTGTTCGTTTTCGTTACATTTCCTCGACGGCCAGCATGTCTGGCAGCGCGGTCAGGTCGCCGCGCAGGTCGCCCGGCCGCAGCGGAGTGCGGCTGTGGATGGGGATGAGCGCGCAGTAGTGGTGCGGCGCGTCGGGGGCGTCGCTGTCCGAGATGCGGCTGATCTCGAGATTGTCGATGCGGATGCTGCGCTCACGCAGCAGGGCGAGCACGGACTCCATGCACACGGCGTGCGCGTACTCGATGTAGAGCGTGAGATCGGTGCTCTTGCTCGTGAGCCGGGTCTCCAGCCGCACGAGCACCACCTCGACCAGCAGCACGACGGCCGTGGCGAAGATGGCACACTCGACATAGCCCGCGCCGCAGACGAGACCGATGATGGCCGCGGCCCAGAGTCCGGCGGCGGTGGTCAGACCCTTGACGCGCTTGTCGCGCGTGACGATGATCGTGCCCGCGCCGACAAAGCCGATGCCGGAGATGACCTGCGCGCCGAGACGCGCGATGTCGTTATACAGGTGCTGGAAGAGCAGGTACTGGCTCGTGAGCGTCGTGATGGCGGAGCCGAGGCAGATGAGAATGTGCGTGCGGAAGCCCGCAGGCCGGCGCTTGATCTCGCGCTCTGCGCCGATCAGACCGCCGCAGACGACGGCCAGCGTCAGACGGGCGAGGATCGCCCAGAAGGTCATATCACGGATGGGATCAAAACAATGCAGCATGGTACAGCCTCCTTTCTCAGATCTCTTCGATGAGGATGACGCCCTCGAGCGCCGACAGCTCTGCCAGCAGCTCGGGGTGGTCGCGCCGCTCGGGCAGGATGGCGCTGAACTGGCACAGGAAACTCGCCAGCGGGCCTGTACCGTTGCGGTTGACGGCAAAGTCGAAAATGCGGATGTTCTCGTCGTGCAGATGCGCGACGATCGCGCCGAGGTGCTCCATGCGCTCGATCTCGAGGCTGATGTTGATGTGGTGCGCCCGGCGGGTGAGCCGCTGCTCCAGCGGCGGCAGCAGGTACATGCAGGCCGTCATGTAGGCGATGCAGATGAACGCGCAGGAATAAAACCCCGCGCCGATGGCAAGGCCGAGACACGCGCTCGCCCAGAGTCCGGCGGCGGTGGTCAGGCCCTTGACCTGCTGGCGGGCGGTGATGATGATCGTGCCCGCGCCGAGAAAGCCGATGCCCTTTGCGGCCTCGGCGCCGAAGCGCGACACGTCCTGCGTCGCGCCGATGCTCTCGGCGAGCGCGCGCCACGGTCCGTGGAGCATCTGGTCGAGCTGCAGGCTCAGCAGCACGGTGAGCGTTGCGCCGAGCGCCGTGAGCATATAGGTGCGAAAGCCGGCGGGGCGGTTTTTGCGCTCGCGCTCAAGCCCGATCAGCCCGCCGCAGAGCACGGCGAGGAGGATGCGCAGCATCATCGTGACGATATTCAGTTCACGCAGGTAGGAGAGTACGGACGCCATGGATGCGATTCCTTTCTGAGTTGTTCACAGGCCGCCGCTGCGCGGCTTGCCGGTGCTGCCGCGCACGATGAGCCGGCTGCGGTATTCCACGCGGTTGATCGGCTGATCCTCGCGGCTGTTGAGTCCGCCCTCGATGCGCTCGAGCAGCAGGTTGAAGGCGCTCTTGCCGTGACTGAAGGTGTTGTTGTCCACGGTCGTGAGCTGGATGCGCTGATAGCCCGAGGTCGTGACGTTGTCAAACCCGCAGAGGCTGAAATCCTCCGGCACGCGGTAGCCCTCGCGCTGCAGCGCGTCGAGCACGCCGAAGGCCACCATGTCATTGATGGCGACGATGCCGGTGATCTTGTCGTTGCGCAGGCATTTGTAGGCCAGCTCCATTCCCGAACGGTACTCGAGGTCGGGCGTGGAGATCTCCGCCTCGAGGGAGTTGACGTGCGAGCAGATGGTCACGCTGCCCTCCGGACACCAGCGGCGGTAGGCCTCCTGCAGCCCTTCACCGCGGCGCATACGGGAGACGTGATGCTCGTTGAGCGCCGTGGACAGGTAGGCGATGCGCTTGTGGCCGAGGTCGATGAGGTGCTTGGCCACGAGCTGCGCCGCGCCGAAGTTGTCCACGTCCACGGTGTCGATGCCGCAGTCCGTGACGCGGTCGCCGACGGCGACGATGGGCACGCGGCGGCTCAGCTCGCGCACCTTGACCGTCTGGATCGGCGTCATGGCGAAGATGATGCCGGCCACGCGCGAATAGTCGAGCGAGTCGAGCAGATGGCTCTCCGTGCGGGGGTTCCAGTAGGTGTTGTAGATCGCGGTGTGATACCCGGCGGCGTGCGCTGCCGCGTCGATGCCGGTGATCATCTTGGTGTGGTAGGGGTTGGAGACCGACGGCGAGAGGACGGCAATCTGCTTGCCGGAGCAGCGGGCGGACGGCGTGCGGTAGCCGATGCGCTCGGCCTCAGCCAGAACGCTCGCCACGCGCTGAGAGGAAAAGCGCTCCAGCGATTTTCCGTTGAGGATCATGGAGACGCTCGCGGTCGAAACACCGGTCGCCTCGGCGATGTCGCGCAGGGTGGGCTTGCTGCTCATAGGCACCTCCAGTAGAGTACAGATGACGGCGCGTGTGTTGAAAATTTAAGCATTTTTCAGCGAAAAAAGGGCGCTTCGCCTTTGCAGTTTCACCAATTTCTACGAGGAGTATATAGCGAAAACAGAAAAATGGCAAGCAAAATTTCTACCCATATTGACGGCATCGCACAAAAATGTTAACATTTTTCACAGAGAGCCGTTAAAATGACGGAGAAAAATTCAACGCTTTTTTAAGCAGAAAGGAACTACCTTGAAGAAAATTGTTGCGATGCTTCTCGCCCTGACCATGGTGCTTGCACTGTGCGCCTGCGGCGGCGGCGGCGATAAGGCCGGCGCGAACGATGATTACCACCTCACGCTCAAGCTCAGCCACGTCTTTGCGACGACCGAGCAGCTCACGATCGAGATGCAGCAGGTCGCCCAGCGCATCAAGGAGCGCACCAACGGCGCGATCGAGATCCAGTGCTACGACTCCAGCCAGCTCGCCGTCTATAAGGACAACATCGAGCAGGTCGTCAACGGCGCCGACTGGATCGCCTGCGAAGACCCCTCCTACCTCGCCGACTACGACATCGACTTTGAAGCACTCATCGGTCCCATGATGTACAACAGCATCGATGAGTACTCCTACGTCTGCCAGTCCGATCTGGTAAAGAATATGTGCCAGAAGCTCGAAGATAACTACGGCATCCACGTGCTCGCGCTCGACTTCAACGTCGGCATGCGCTGCATGCAGACCAACAAGGTCATCAAGACCCCCGCTGACCTCAAGGGCATGAAGATCCGCGTGCCCAACAGCTCCATGTACATCAACTGCCTCACCGCCATGGGCGCCACGCCCACCGGCATGCCGTTCGCTGAGACGATCTCCGCCGTGCAGCAGGGCGTCATCGACGGTCTGGAGGGCAACATGAACGCTTACTCCACCAACGGCAGCGCCGAGGTGTGCAAGAATATGTCCCTGACCAACCACCTTGTCGGCACCTGCGGCGCCTACATCAGCACCAAGGTCTGGAACAGCATCCCGGAAGAGTACCGCACCATCATCCAGGAAGAGTTCACCAAGGGCGCCAAGGAGCTCACCGACTTCACCAACGCCTCCTTCGACGAGACAAAGGCCAAGCTCGAGAAGGAGCAGGGCTGCTCGTTCAACGAGGTCGATGTCGATGCGTTCCGCGCCGCTGTGCAGCCGGAGTATGACCGCATGGTCAAAGAGGACGGCGTGACCGCCGGCTTCTACGATCAGGTGCAGGCCATCCTCGCCGAGTACCGCCAGGCCAACAAGTGAGCGCTGCGCGCTGACGGACGGCCGGAAGCCCCATACCGGCTTTTTATGCCGGGTGTCCCGCACACGCTGCCGGACACCCGGCATTGCTGAGCAAAGCCACAGAAAGCAGAGGGAAGCAAATTTGAAAAAAGTACTGAAAAATCTCGACGCGTATATCGCGGGCGCGATGATGATCGTGACGATCGTGCTCGTCATCGTCAACGTGATCACGCGAAAACTGTTTAACTATATCATCATCTGGAGCGAGGAGATTGCCACCTCCTGCTTCGTGTACTCGGTGTTCATCGGCGCGGCCTATGCCTACCGCAAGCACCAGCACGTCGGTGTCGATCTGCTCGTGGAGCGGCTGCCGGCCGGTGTGCGCAGGGTCGTGCATCTGATCACCAACGCCCTGCTCGTGATCATCAACGGCTACATCACGGTGCTCAGCGTGCAGTTTATCCAGTCGTCCTGGATCAAGCGCATGCCGATCACAAAGCTGCCGTCCTCCGCGGTCAGCACGGCGCTGGTCATCGGCTTCGGCCTGATGACGATCTACTCGCTCGTCATTTTCATCAAAGACCTCAAGAGCGGCAACAAACTTGACGGGGAGGTGGACGCATGAGCACGTTCCTTTCGATCCTGCCGATCATCATCGCGCTCGTGCTGTATTTCACGGGCATCCCGATCGCCTACGCGCTCTTTGCCGCGGCACTGACCTATTTCGGCTTCATTGACACGACGACCGTGCCGTACCTGCTGATGCAGAAATTCATCACGTCCACGCAGTCGTTCCCGTTCCTCGCGATCCCGTTTTTCATCATGTGCGGCTCGATCATGAACTACGGCGGCATCAGCGCGCGGCTGATGGACTTTGCCGATGCGCTCACCGGTCACCTGCCCGGCGGCCTTGCGCAGATCAACGTCCTGCTGAGCATGCTCATGGGCGGCTGCTCCGGCTCGGCCAACGCCGACGCCGCCATGGAGTGCAAGCTGCTCGTGCCCGAGATGGAAAAGCGCGGCTACGGCAAGGGCTTTTCCGCCGCGATCACGGCGGCGTCCTCGTGCGTCACGCCCATCATCCCGCCCGGAATCAACCTCATCGTCTACGGCCTGATCGCCGGCGCATCCGTCGGTCAGCTCTTTGCTGCCGGCTACATCCCCGGCCTGCTCATGGCTGTGACGCTGATGATCGCCGTGGCGATCATCTCCAAAAAGCGCGGCTACGCGCCGTCCCGCCCGCGCCGTGCGACGCTCGGCGAGATCGGCCGGCAGGCGCTCAAGTCCTTCTGGGCGCTGTTTTTCCCGCTGGGCATCATCATGGGCATGCGCTTCGGCATCTTCACGCCGACGGAAGCCGGCGGTGTGGGCGTGCTCTACTGCCTGATCGTGGGCAAGTTCGTCTACAAGGGCCTGCGCAAGGAGCACTTCATCCCCATCCTGCGCGAGACCATCTCCGGCACCGCCACCGTCATGCTCATCATCGTGTCGGCGACCGTGTTCGGCTACTACCTCAACTGGGAGAACATCCCCACCATGCTGCTCAACGCCGTGACGAGCTTTGCCAGCAACAAGTTCCTCGTGCTGCTGGTCATGAACGTTGTGCTGCTCATCGTCGGCATGTTCCTCGAGGGCGGCGCGGCGCTCATCATCCTCGCCCCGCTCATGGTGCCGATCGTGAAGGCTGCCGGGATCGATCTGGTGCACTTCGGCATCGTCTGCAACGTCAACATCATGATCGGCGGCCTGACCCCGCCGTTCGGCTCGATGATGTTCACCTGCGTGTCCATCACGGACTGCAAGATGCAGGAGTTTATCAAAGAATGCGTGCCGTTTATCATCGCGCTGCTCATTGCGCTGCTGCTGCTGACGTACATTCCGGGTATCACGATGCTGATACCGAATCTCATTTATTAAGGGAGACAATTGCATGAAAGTTATGGCACACCGCGGCTACAGCGGTGCTTATCCGGAAAACACGATGCTCTCGTTCCGCGAGGCGGTCAAGGTTGGCTGCGACGCGATCGAGATGGACGTGCATGAGACGCGCGACGGCCGCCTCGTCGTCATCCACGACGAGCGGCTCGACCGCACGACCGACGGCACCGGCCGCATCTGCGAGCATACGTTTGACGAGCTGCGGCAGGTCAACGCCGCCGCGCGCTTCGCGGGCAAATACGCCCCCGAGCGCATCCCGTCGTTCGACGAATACTGCGAGTGGGCGTCCGGCGAGAGCGTCGGGCACAACATCGAGATCAAGACCGACAAGATCTACTATCATGACATCGAGCGCAAGATCTGGGCCACCATCGAGCGCTACGGTCTGGAGCACAAGGTCATGTTCTCGTCGTTCAACCACTTCTCGCTGCGCCGCATCCTCGAGATCAGCGGCAACGCGGTCGAAGTCGGCGCGCTCGTGCTCGAGGACAGCATCGGCGGCTTCCCCGGCTACTACTGTGAGCAGGCGGGCTTCGCCTGCTACCACCCGCCGATCGAGCTGCTCACGGATGAGAACGTGCGCGACTGCAAGGAGCACGGCGTGAAGATGAACGTCTGGACCGTCAATGATATGGCGGGTCTGGAGCAGCTCCACCGCTGGGGCTGCGAGGGCATCATCACGAACTACCCCGGCGTGGCGAGCGGCTGGCTGCGCGCGCAGGGCGAGTGAGCCGGACGCAGCAAATAGTCAGATAAAGAGACGACGCCCCCGAGAGCCTTTGGCTTTCGGGGGCGATTTCTGTGTCAAAAGGAATGCTTTCTGACAGCAAAAAACTCCCTCCGGATTTCCGGAGGGAGTTTCGCGTTTGTAGGGATGGGATCAGATCTTCATGCAGACGTCCCAGGCACGCCAGATGACGGTGCGGAGGTTGCCGATGGCAACGCAGTCGCCCACGCGGAAGACCTGCTTGTTGTCCTTGCCGCCGACCGGAGTCGGGACAAAGCCGATGCCGTTGACGACGTTGTCGCACTCGACGAAGAAGGTCTCGCCGGTCTTGACGTTCTTGACGGTGACGCCGTTGTCCTTGATCTCGGTCACGGTGGACTCGAGGTAGGTCGGGACCTTGTGGTACTCCATCGCGTCACGCAGGAAGGAGGTGTTGGCAAGGCAGGTGGCCTGTGCCGCGATCAGGTCGTTCGCGTACTCGACGATGATGGGGTGCTTGCCCTGCAGCACGAGGTCGTAGGCCGCCTCGCAGGAGGACTGGCCGCCGCCGATGAACAGGACCTTGTCGCCGACTTCCTTCTTGTCCTTGAGCAGCTCGGTGAAGGTGAGAGTCTTCTCAAAGCCCGGGATGGAGGGCATGGTGCGCGGGATGGAGCCGCTGGCGACGATGATGTCGTCGAAGCCGCCGAGCGTGTTGACGTCGGTCACCTCGGTGTTGAAGCGGACGTCGATGCCTTCCTTGGCGACCTCGTTGAGGTACCAGCGGATGAGCTCCTTATCGTTCTCCTTGAAGCTCATCGCGGAAGCGGTGAGGAACAGACCGCCGAGCTCGTTGGTCTTCTCGAAGATGACGGGGGTGTGGCCGCGCTGCTTGAGCACGAGCGCGCACTCCATGCCGCCGATGCCGCCGCCGATGATGGCGACCTTCTTCGGGTTGCGGGTCGGGACGATCTTGTACTTGTTGTGCTGCATGGTGGTCGGGTTCAGCGCGCAGCGAGCCAGGTGCAGGGAGTCATCCATGCTCTGGAGGTTCGCGGTGCCCTTGAACTTGGCCATGTTGAAGCAGCCGTTGTGGCAGCGGATGCAGGGCTTGATCTCGTCCTCGTGGCCGCTGAGGATCTTGTGGATCCACTCGTGGTCAACGAGGTTCTGGCGCGCGATGGCGACAGCGTCGAGACGGCCGGCAGCGATCTCTTCGGCAGCCTTCACGGGGTCCATACGGCCGGCGCAGACGACCGGGCAGTTGGTGAACTTCTTGATGTGCTCGACGTACTCGAGGTTGCAGTTGTCGGGCATGTACTGCGGCGGATGTGCCCAGTACCACGCATCGTAGGTGCCGTTGTCGCAGTTGAACATGTCGTAGCCGGCTTCCTCGAGGTACTTGACAGCCTTCTCGGACTCGGCCATGTCGCGGCCGAACTCCTCAAAGTCGGTCTCGTACGGCATCGCGCCCTTGCCCCAGGCCTTGGTCTTGGAGACGACGGAGTAACGCAGGGACACCG
>ENA-OQRB01000259-OQRB01000259.1-human-gut-metagenome-genome-assembly--contig:-NODE-259-length-39595-cov-11.099342_pt1 | contig 39595 bp, 27 predicted proteins | sample MGYA00243235_ERZ505100 | MGnify/ENA primary metagenome ERZ505100 (study PRJEB26097, sample SAMN02712145) | human gut metagenome | biome: Gut microbiome | host: Homo sapiens | place: Denmark...
AAGGCGCAGGCAGCGAAGCGTCCCTGCCAGTAACTTTGCGCGTCCGCAGACGCGCTCCCCCAAGCTGCTCTTCCCCCAAGATTCCGTGATGAACCTCTTTTTTTGTGCATTTTCCCGCTTTTTCCATTGTAATTTCCTCAAAAACATGGTAAGATAACAGAAAAGCCATGAATCGAGGTAGAGTAAGGATGCGTTCCATTGTCAGCCGCTGTGCTGCCCTGCTGTCAGGCGCTTTCCTGCTGATGAACAGCGTTCCTGCTGCTTTTGCAGAAGAGCCAAACACAATTGTTCAGGAGGAGGCTCACACCATGCAGACGTACCGTCAGATGCTCACAGAGCTTGCACCGGATGCTGTTTTTGCGCGGCAGGAGGGTGTTTCCTACCCGACGTTTCAGAAGTACACCTACTATTCACGCACAGCGCATCGGGATACCCCGGTCAACGTGCTGCTGCCGACGGATTACGATGAGCAGCGTACTTATCCCGTCCTGTACATTCTCCACGGCTACTGGGACACGCAGGACTGGATGGCGCGCGATGCAGTCGGACTGAATGTCATGCTGGGCAATCTCTGGGCATCCGGCGAGGCAGAAGAAATGATCGTCGTTCTCCCCTACATCTTCTGCGACCAGGAGCTTCGTTCCTGCACAGGCATGAACCTGCGCAATTCGCTTTGCTATGACAATTTCGTCAACGACTTGACAGCAGATTTGATGCCCTTTATCCAGCAGAATTTTGCCGCTGCGACGGGGCGCGAGCAGACCGCTATTACCGGCTTTTCCATGGGCGGGCGTGAGTCTCTGTTCATCGCCCTGACGCATCCAGAGTTGTTCGCGTGGGTAGGTGCAGTCGCACCAGCCCCCGGTTTGACACCGATTCCCGGCTCTGCTGATCATCCGGGGCAGCTTCAGGAATCGGAGCTGACCTTCGGAGACACAAAGCCGGAGCTGCTGCTCATCAGCGCTTCCCGCACTGACGGTGTTGTTACGTCCGCACCTTCGGGCTATCGACAAGTTCTTCAGCTCAATGGTGAAGAGCTCGTTTGGCATCAGCTGACAAATACACAGCATGACCATACCAGCGTCAAGCCGCACTTGTACAACTTCTGTCGAATGATTTTCCGCCGCGAATGACACGTTCCGTCGTAAAAACACCAGCAGTACAGTCATTCGCTTGCAATCAGCCGCATTTCGTCCTATAATAAAGGCGAAATCCACCAAAAGGAGTGTATGAGCAATGAGCAAGCAGAACATCGACTGGAGCAATCTCGGCTTCGGCTATATCAAGACGGATTATCGCTACGTTTGCCGCTACAAGGACGGTCAGTGGGACGAAGGCGGGCTGGAAACCGACGCAAACATCACCCTGAATGAATGCGCCTGCGTCTTCCAGTATTGCCAGGCGTGCTTTGAGGGCATGAAGGCATACTACACCAAGGACGGGCATATCGTTTGCTTCCGCCCGGACATGAACGCCAAGCGCATGGCGGACAGCGCCGCGCGGCTGGAAATGCCGCCCTTCCCGGTGGACAAGTTCGTGGACGCGGTGAAGCAGGTCGTCGCGGCGAATGCGGATTTTGTGCCGCCGTATGGCACGGGCGCGAGCCTGTACATCCGCCCGTTCATGATTGGCACGAACAGCGTCATCGGCGTGAAGCCCGCGACGGAGTTTGAATTCCGCATTTTCTGCACGCCTGTCGGCCCGTACTTCAAGGGCGGCGCGAAGCCGATTGCCATCAAGGTGAGCGATTACGACCGCGCAGCCCCGCACGGCACGGGCAACATCAAGGCAGGTCTGAACTACGCCATGAGCCTCCACGCAATTATGGAAGCGCACCGCGAAGGCTTCGCGGAGAATATGTATCTTGACGCGGCAACCCGCACGAAGGTCGAGGAAACCGGCGGCGCGAACTTCATTTTCGTCACCAAGGACGGCAAGCTGGTCACGCCCAAGAGCGACTCCATCCTGCCCTCCGTCACCCGCCGCAGCCTGCTCGTCGTGGCGGAAAAGTACCTGCATATGCCGGTGGAAGAGCGCGAGGTGTACTTCTCGGAAGTGCCTGATTTCGCGGAATGCGGCCTGTGCGGCACGGCGGCGGTCATCAGCCCGGTCGGTCTGATTAACGACCACGGCAAGGAGATTCGCCTTCCCTCCGGCATGGACGAAATGGGTCCCGTGCTGACGAAGCTGTACACGACCCTGCGCGGCATCCAGCAGTGCGAAATCGAAGCGCCCGAAGGATGGATTCTCAAGATTCAGTAACAGAAAACTGCGTAAAGGCACAATAGTTCGCGCAGCGAAATCCGAAAAAAAGCATCAAAACAGCCTGTGGACGAATTCCGCAGGCTGTTTTTGATTGCAATCAGAACAAGTCCAGCATGTTGTCCAGATAGATTTCCTCCCGCACTTTCAGCTGGCATTCCGGCTTCGTCAAGTAGTACAGCAGAAATTCCAGCACCAGCGCGCTGCCTAACTCGCGCCCCTCAATCTTGAAGTTCTCAAAGCCCATCGGCAGATACGTCCGCTGAATATCCTCCACCCCGATAAAGCCCGGATTCTCCATCGCCTTGGAGAATCGGTAGCCGCCCTGCGCGTCCGGTGCGTGGCAGCGGTGCTCGTCGCCGCCTTCGCCGAGGTTCTTCCGGCTGACGGCTTCGTAGCACGCGCGGCGGTCGCGGCAGCCGAAATAGCAGCACTCGTTGCAGAGGAACTCCACCTTGTCCTTTTGACCCTGCGGCAGGGCATTCAGCTTCTCCAGCGCGTGATTCAGGCGGAAATCCGGCACGACATAGCGGAATTCCGCTCGTTCCAGTTCCGCCTGCAAGTCGGGAAACGATGTCAGCACCTTCGTCGTTGAGGACACGAAATACAGGTTCGGATACGTTTTCTGCAAATAGCGCAGAAGCAAATCCGAATGGAGAATCACGCCGCCATTCCCGCCGTCGTTCAGCATCTGGCAGAGCGCATTGCAGCGCGCATCACGCAGATGCTCCGCGCGCAGGAGGGAGTTGCTGAACGTCAGGCGCGGCGAAATACCGTAATCACGCATCAGCGCCAGCACGTCCTGCGCGCTCGCCTCCCCCGACCCGACGCGCCCGCCGCCCCACAGGCAATCCGCCGGTGCGCCGTAAATCGAGCCGATGTCGCACCAATTATAGAAATATTCCGGATGGTTTCGGTAGAGCGGCAAAAATCGGCAATACAGTTCGTAAAACTCGAACAGACCGGGCAGGTGATAGTGGGCGATTGTCATGCCTGCTGCCCTTCTTCCGCCGTCAGCAGCCAGTCTTTGCCCTGCCAATGTACTTGCAGCTGCACCTTCTTCCATCCCTCCGGCAGGCGCGGATGCAGCGTCGGCTTGCCGTCCTCGAAGCGCAGACCCAAGAAGCCATAGAGCAGCACCATATACGCGCCGCCCGCCGCCGCCGGGTGCGTGCCGCCAATGTACACCAGCCCCGCCCACTGCTTGCCGCCGCCGACAATATCCGCCTCGGCGGATTTCAGGAACAGCGGATACGCTGCCGCCGGACGCCCGATTGCGCACGCGCACAGGGCGTACATACACGCGGACAGACTGCTGCCATGCTCGGTTCGCGGCTCATAGTAATCATAATTCGCGGCGATGATGCCCGCCGGGTACTGCCCCAGCATGTACAGCAGGGCAATCACGTCCGCCTGCTTGATGACCTGCGTCTGTGCCGCCACGCCATACGCGCCGCCCCAGTATTCGCGCGGGTCAATCAGGCGGCTGCGCACCTCCGGCACGAGTACGTTTTCCAGCTTGAAGTAGCCGTCGAACTGCTCAATCAGCCCGGTTTTCGGGTCAGGTGTTTGATGCTTCAATTGCTTCGCGGCATCCGCAAAGTGCATCAGTTCCGCTTCGTCCGTCTCCGGCAGGTACTTCCGGCAGACCTCCACCGCGTAATTCAGCGTCATCCGCGCCATTTCGTTGGTGTAGGCGTTATTTTTCACATGCTCGTGGTACTCGTCCGGGCCCATCACATCCAGCAAATCATAGGTGTCGCTGAGGATGCGCTTGGAAATCAGGCTCATATAGAACCTTGCGCATTCCAGCACGACGCGCGCGCCGCCGCTTTGCAGCAGCGAATCATCCCCCGTGTACTGCGTATATTTCCGCAGCCCATACACGACAGCGGCGCTGATGTGCACCTGCGTATCGCGGAAGAACGTGCGCATCGGTCGGCCCGTGAACACGTCGGTAACGTTGTAGTCCGTGCAGGCATCCTTGCCGCCCTCGACGCTCTCCCACGCATAGAACGCGCCCACATAGCCGTAGGATTTCGCCTTGTCCAGCGCGCCCGGCAGCGTCTGCACGCGGTATTCCAGGCAGTGCCGCGCCACCTCCGGCATACACGCCAGATAGAAATCCAGCATGAACATCTCCGTATCCCAGAAAATCGCGCCCTTATACGTCTGCCCGGACAGCCCGCGCGCCGCCACCGACAGCGCCGCCCGATGCCGCGGCGCGATGCTCATCAGGTGGTACATCGAATAATTGACCGCGAACTCCGCGCGCGCGTCGCCTTCAATCGTCACCCGCGCTTTCTGCCAGAGCGCCGCCCACGCCGCCCGCTGTTCTTCGCGCAAAGCATCATACGCCGGGGCATTTTCTGCCGCTTCAATGGCGGATGCTTCCGGTGCGTCGCCATCGCTGGTGGTGTACACCGCGGCAACCTCATCCAGCTGCCACGGCTGACCCGCCCGAAGCGCAATTTGCGCCGTCCGAACGCCGCCGTGCGTGATTTCGCCGTCCGTGCAGCTGCACCGAAGCGCCGTGCAGACGCGCTGGTGATCATCCGTTTCGCCGGTCAGGGCGACGACGCCGTCCGATTCTGTCAGCGTCAGCGTCTCATAATGCGGGCCGTGGATATCCCAGACGTTTTCGTCCACGCCGAACGCAATGGTGACGACGCTGTCATGTGTCGCCGTGATGGTCACGCGCTGTGCGAGCAAATGCACCCGCTCCATCGCGCAGAACCGTTCCTGCCGGATGGTGATTTCGCCCGCATCCGCCTTGAACGTGCTTTCGCGGGTGAACACGCCGTCGGCAATATCGAGCGCGAGGCGGTGCGATGTAAGCCGATCGGCATTTTCCGGCAGCGACACGCCTTTCACGGCGACATACAGCGGATTCGGGGCATTCAGCGGCTCTTCCCAGCCCTGCCCCTTTTGGTGGTGGATGCCCGCGAGGTTGACGGCGGTCATCTGCTGCACGCCCGCCTCGCCAATCGTCCCGCGAACGCCCATATACCCATTGCCCGTCAGGAAACGGTTGCCGTTATCCGCGTCCTGTGCCGGGTCAAACCCCGTTCGCTCAATCACCGTATTCATCCGTGTATTCCTCCTCATGTTCAAAACTTCCCTCCATGCGGTATTCATGGAGGGAAATTCGCGGCTGCACTGCGCTTTTCCTGCTACGGATTGCAGGTTTTCGGGTGCGGAAATTTCGGTTCTGCGCAATTTGCTTCGTGGGAACGACCTCATCCGCCGACTGCGGCCGGCACCTTCCCCCTTGGGGAAAGCGAAGTCGGCTGAAGTCGTCTCCTGCCTAATTGCTTTTTTATCCTACATACTCCAGCAAGTCCGACAATTTCCCCAGATGATACGTTGCGCGCGCATCCTCCTTGGCGTCCCCCATGGCGGCGCAGGCAAACCCGCCCGCTTTCGCGGCTTCCACCCCTGCATGGGCGTCCTCCACCACCACGCACTGCTCCGGCTTCAAGCCCAGCATCTCCGCCGCCTTCAAAAACACCTCCGGGTTCGGCTTCGAGTGCGTGATGCAGTTTCCATCCGCCACCGCGTCGAAAAAACCATCCAGCCCCATCCGCTCCAGAATGAACGGCGTGTTCTTGCTCGACGAGCCAATCGCCAGCTTCAAGCCGCGTGCGCGCAGGGTATCCAGCGTACGCTTCACGTCGCCGGACAAATCAGCGGGCGACATTTGGTTCAGCAACTGCCGATAGCGCGTGTTTTTCTCCTCCGCCATCGCGTTTTTCTCATCCTGCGAGTACGCCTTGTCGCTTTTTTCGAGGATGATGTTCAAGCTGTCCATGCGGCTGACCCCGCGCAAAAGGCCGTTGCGTTCGCGGTCAAAGGGGATGCCGAGCCGATCCGCGAGCGCCTTCCACGCGCGGTAGTGGTACTCGTCGGTCGAGCAGAGAACGCCATCCAAATCGAAGATAATGCCTTGATATTGCATCGTGATTTTCTCCTATCAATAAACGCAAATTTCCGCTGCCTGCGCGCCGTCGGTGCGGGAGGCGGAATTCATTGTGAACACAACCTTGACAAAACTGGCTTCCACACTATCGAAATCAATGCGGATACGATTGCCCGTCGCAGGGTCGAATTGGTACTGCGTGGCGGGTGCAACTTCGGTAAAGTTTTCGCCGTCTTGGCTGACCAGAACGGTGATTTCCTGAATGCGCGCCTCCCAGATGGCGGATGGATTCAGGCAGACCGCGACGGTCGAGATGGTATGCGTCTCGCCCAGCACGATGAGCATTTCCGCCGGGAATCCTTTGCTTTCCCAGTAGGTATCGGTTTTGCCGTCGTTGACGTTTCGGCTGACGTACACGTCGGTATGCGCGCCGGAAATGACTTCCTTATTGAGCGCGAAATTCTCCGTTTCGGGGAGGGCGATGTACTGGTCAGCAGGGTCAGGGAAGCACGCCGGACGCTCCGCCTTGGTCTGGTCGGGCGCGGGGACAACGGTCACGATGGTGGGAATTTCTTCTTCCGCCTGCGTCAGAAGGGGCAGGCACGCCAGCGACAGGGCGAGCATGGCGGATACGACAGAACGCATTTTCATGAGCGAAATTTCCTTTCTATATATAATGGTGGATATGTGGATGATTGGCAGGTCGGTCGCGCCCATTTGGCGCGACAATGTGCAAGTGGGCGAAAGAGCAAGTTGGGGGGCGCGTCTGAGGACGCGCGAAATTACAACCGCTGCGCTGAAAGCGCTTCGCTGTTCAGCGCTCGTGTGGCAGAATTGCGTGCTTTTCCATTACTGGTTGCACGACAAACGGTTGGGGCGTTGCCCCAAACCCCACCAGAGGCGCTGCCTCTGGACTCCGCAAGGGGGATCCCCCCTTGACCCCTCCGCGCGATTGAGTTGGTCTCACTCCCTTACTTCTTCCGCGTGTTTATCCTCTTTTGGCTTACTCTACAACAATCCCCTCACAATAATCATCATACCGCAGCTTCATCTGCTTCAAATTCGTCATCTTCTCCCCCAGAATCGTCACATTCCGCAAGGTCACATTCGTAATCCGATTATCCTCCCCATACCCCGACAATCTCGACGCCGGCACTTTCCCATCCAGCGTCCGAAGCACCGTCAGGCCATCAATCAGCACATCATCAATCGACCCAAACTCATCCTTGACCGTCGACCACGCCGAATTTTGCAGCGTCATCTCAATCAATTCCTTATTATTGCCGTTATCACCCTGCATGAAGGCGTTTTCGACGACGATATTGCGGTAGACGATGGCGTGCACATACGCATCGTCACTGTTATGGATGCTGATAACGGGCTTGTGGAAGTTGTACAGCACAGTGATGTTCTCAAACAGCACATCGCTGATTTCGGGGTCAAGCGTCCAGCCCTTGTCGGTTTCGTAGCCGATTTCCATGGACTGGGCGAGGTCCGTCCACACCTGCATGTTGCGGAAGGTGATGCCCTTGGTGGAGCCGGAGTAGTTCTTGATGACGAGGCTGTCGTCCCATGTGCGGGCGAAGCTGTTCGTCACAGTGTGGTCGGTGCAGGACTGGAAGGTGAAGCCGTCGCCATTTTGACGGCCGGAAATGACCTTGACGTTGTTGATTTCCACATGCTTGGAGGAGTAAGAATTAACGTTCCAGCAGTTGGAATTGGCGACGATAATGCCGTCGATGGTGACGTTCTTCGCGTGATTTAAGTCAATCGGGACGCGCGCATACGAGCCGGGCTGATTCCACGCATCGTAGTCGCTGCCGTCGATGATGCCGCGCCCGCAGATGCGGACGTTCTTGGCGTTATTGACGGAGATGATGGAATGCAGCACCGCGCCGCCGGAGATATAGAGCGTCTGCCCGTCTTCCAGCGCGATGGCGTCCATGACCCACTCGCCGGAGGGAATATAGTAGACGTTCGGGTCGTCGGGATCAGGGACGTCCGTTTCCAGCGGATTGGCGAAGATGTGCAGCGCCTTGTTGACGTTATCGTTGAAGACAACGGTGTACTGCCCCGGCTCCGTAATCATGAAGGAAACTTTGCCGTCCTTGACTTCGGGCGTAATCCCCCACGACTGCGGAATGACGGCGGCGCTCTCCACTTTGTCCGGCAGACCGGGCATTTCAACCTCGATGCGCACTTTGCCCTCGAAGTCGAAATAGGTCATAGGCGTGGTCGTCGGCTGGGTGTTGGCGTTCCAGATGTGTTCGTGGTTGACCATCACGTCATAGACGAACAGGTCGTTGCCGTTCGCGGTAACTTTCGCCGTCGCGGAGGTCGTCATCGTCTTCGGGCCTTCGTAGAGGGTCAGCAGCGTCGGATTCTCTTCGGCAGTCGCGGGCATCATCCACGCGGTCAGCAGAAGCATCAGCACAAGCATCAGGATGGGGGTGGTTCTCTTCATCGTTCATGTCCTCCTTGTTCGCCGCGGCGTTTCCAGTGTGTGGAAATTGTCCGCATTTAGTTAAGCGCTAAACCCATGCCATGATTATAGCAGGAAATTTGGAAATGTGCAATGTGCCTGAAGATAAAAATTTTCAGAAAAAGCCTCTTTTCCCCTCTTGACATGTGGCAAATGGTATGTTATAATCATGTCAACGATAGGTTGAGCGTTAAACCTATCCACCCGTCAACATCATAAAGGAGGTATCCCCATGAAGAAGTTCCTTGCTTTCCTGCTTTCCCTGACGATGGTGTTCGCGATGGCAGCCGTTGCGTTCGCTGAAGGCGAAACCTACCTGTGGGACAACTTTGACGACCGTGACCCGAATGCCAAGCCTGAGCTTGCGCCCAACGGCGTGCACCTCTGGTGGGACAACTGGGCGAACCTGCGCGCAAAGAATGAGGACGGCGCGTTGAAGCTCGACATGCGCCCCAAGGCGTATGACCCGGAAGACTACGACAGCGAAGACGACTACTACGCCCATGCCGCCGACTGGATGGCGAACTGGGGTGAAGCCGTTGACATGTGGGGTCTGGACGGCGTCTCCTACTGCAAGTACCTGACCATCCGCATCAAGGGCGCGGAAGGCGGCGAAGAGAACAAGCTGATCATGGACTGGCATCCGGAAGACGCCAAGTTCTACGCGGCGCGCTTCTCTGACCTTGTGCTGGCGGACGGCACGCACCCGGTCATCACCACCGAATGGCAGGATCTCGTCATCGACCTCGAAGCGTCCGGCTTCCCGGGCATGACCAACGCCCTGCACATCCGCGCGTTCGCCAAGTGCGTCATCTACCTGGACGAAATCACCTTCTCTGAAGCCGTTGCGCCCATCGACGCTACCAGCTCCGAAACCATTCAGGCTGGTCTGACCGCGCCGGAAACCGGCAAGCCCGGCGACCTGCCGATTAAGGACTATCTGGCTGAACTGGAATAATTCCAAAACGTTCAAAAAGGGGGGACAGTTTCGGCTGTCTCCCCCTTCTTTTACGGATTTTTTTCCAGAAACCGCTTGCGAACAACTTCAAAGACTGGTATACTTTTTATGATGCGCACGGACTTTGCGGACTTCGTCCGTTCTCTTTGATCCGCGCAGATTACCACACCTAAAACACTGCATAAAATGGAGCATCGCATGGTCACACTCAAAGACATTGCCGCCGAAGCAGGCGTAAGCATTACAACCGTTTCCAACGTGGTGCATAACCGCAAAAGCCGCGTTTCCGAAAAGAAGGTTGCAAAAATCTGGGAGATTATCGAGCGCGAACACTACGTTCCCAGCATGTCCGCGCGCTCGCTGGCGAACGACCAGTCCGCCATCATCGCCATGGTCACTTACATCACGCCGCGCACCACCGGCAGCACCGTCAGCGACCCCTTCATGAGCAGCGTCGCCGCCAGCGTCGAGCAGCGCACCCGTGAAGCCGGCTACTACCTGATGCTGCGCTCCGCCGAAAGCGTCGCCGCGCTGGAAGGGCTGATTCACAGCTGGCGGCTCTCCGGGCTGATTATGACGGGGCTGTTTCAGGATTCGTTCTTCGATGCCGTAGCAAAGCTGGGCATTCCCGTCGTCCTCATCGACAGCTATGTGGACGACCCGAACATCTGCTGCGTCGGCTTGGAGGATGAAAAAGGCGGCTACCTCGCCACGAAGCACCTGCTGGAGAACGGCCACCGCGTGATTGCGTTCGCGTCGCCGCCGATTTCCCCCGCGGGCGTTATCGAACTGCGCCTGCAGGGCTATCGTCGCGCCTTGGCGGAATACGGCGTGCCGTACGACCCGGCGCTTGTCTTTACGCAGGAAATTTCCGTGCAGGAGGGCAAGAAGCTGGGGCATCAGCTCAGCACGCGTCCCGAAATCACGGGGATTTTCGCCTCGGCGGATATTCTGGCGGCGGGCATCATGTCCGGGCTGCATGAGTGCGGGGTAAGTGTGCCGCGCGATAAGTCGATTGTGGGCTTTGATGATCATTATATTTCGCAGCTGGCGATTCCGGGGCTGACGACGATTCATCAGGATTCGGAGAAGAAAGGCACTTTGGCGACGGAGATGATTTTGGCGCAGCTGCGGAAGGAAGAAATTGCGCAAAAGAAGGTTATTTTGCCGGTGCACCTTGTGGAAAGAGGCAGCGTGAGGAATATAAACGGATAAAGAAGGAAAAGAGGATAAACACGCATCTTTCCTTCTTTGTCGATTCCGTGATGAACCAATTCGGAAATAGTATCATACAAAATCATCGGCACAGCGCCAAATGAAAACTTGGCGCTGTGCCGATGCTGTTTAAAAGGGCGCATGCAGGTTCAGAAATGGCAAGTCATCAAGCAAAGTTCTCCTTCGCTCCACCGTTCAGAGGCGCTGCCCTTTATCCCAGTGTGATGCTGACCGCGCCATCCTGGCTGACATTCAGTTTCATGCACAGCAAGTATCGCTTGTAAAACGCTTCCTTCTCCTTGTCCGTCATCATAATCCACGAGTTTTGCAGCGCCGTCTCCATCATCTCGCGAACGTTGAATGGTTTCGTGCTTTCTCCCGCCAGCTGCTGATTGATTTGCTTCTGAATTGCATTGATCAGCGTACTGGTTTTGATGTTGTACGACGCCGCCGTACAGAAGTCGTCAATGAAGCAGAACGGGATTTCATGCCGCGCCAAGGTGTCCATGATGGCCATGCCCGTTTTGCCCTTCTCCAGCATAACAAGGAAGCGGACGCTGTCCAGCTGGCGAATCATCGCCCAGTAGTCGCTGTCCGATGAAACAAGGATGACCGCATCCACGCCGGAGGTATACACTTCGCGGCTTGTCCGCACCGCCAGTGCCATATCGCACTGCGATTTGTTCTGGTTCAGCCGCTCGACCTTAATATGTTCCAGCTCAAGGTTCGCTTTTTCATCCACCGCCGTAGAGAGCGTGCGGTCAACCAGCGTTTTCCATTGTGCCGTTGTATACTCGCTGTCAAACAGAATCACCTTGGATATTTTGCCCAGCTGCTCGGTCGGGAGGCTGCTCAGCGCCGCCGCGAGCTTCACGGCATCCGAATTTTCGCAGTCCACCGCAATCAGGCATTTTTTGCACTGCCCCAGCAGCCTGCCCAGATTGCGCATCGTGCTGTTGCCCGCATCGCGCACCAGCGACAGGTTTTCAAAGCGGTCTTCGTGGCGTTCATAGAGAATCGTTACGAATTTTTCATCATTATAGAGGATATTGCCCTTGCTCTCCGGACTTGTGGCAACGGCATCCCAGTTAATCCAGCAATGGAACGGGTAGCGGCGGGTATCGCTTTTATAGTATTCCCCTGCTTTTTTGATACCATCTTTTTTCGTCCCGTTCGGCATCAGGAAAATGGGTTTCACATAGTCCCACTTCACCCATTCCGGGAAAAAGCGCGCCACTTGATTGATTCGGTTGCTGATTTCACAATTGATGCTGATAATGTATTCGTCAATATCCGGCTTTGCTTTGTAAATTCTGACGCCGTCCTGTTCCAGCTGCGCCACCGCTTCTGATGGAATGAGATTCGGCACGCTGCCGATATTGCGGAAACTCATGCGAAATTCACTCACAATGGCTGGATAATTGCGTTCCATCGCCGTGCGAATGCGGCACAGATTGCGGATAATGCGCGCCTCTTTGTGCGCATCCAGCTCTTCGTAGCTTTTCAGCAGAAATGGCCTTGCATTTTCTTCGCCAAAGTTTTCTTTGTCGATGCCAATGAGGTACGCCATCGGCGACACCAGCGTGTACGTTGAATTCTGGAATTCATTGTAGATGATTTTTTTGTCAAGCGCCGATGGCTTTTGCTGATTTTCCGGATTCTCATCGTCTATTTCAAGTGCTTGAACGAGTTTTGATAAATCAGCGAGATTATTGGAGGTGATTGTTTTACGCGCTTTCGGCTGGGTTTTCGTTTTCTTTGCCATGTGGAAGACTCCTTTTCTGTATTTTTTTGTTCATTTCCATCATACCATTTTGGCGGCGGCATTGCAAGGGCAGCAGCGCACAAACCGTTCTGCTTTTACGCATTGTTTTCCCCCGGAAGTGTTTGACAAAAACTGCTCGATAGTTTTATTTTTCCTGACAACAAATTATTATGGTGCTATACTATTATTAACATTAGATACACACAAATTGATTATATCGGGAGGGTTTTCTGTATGGAATACGTCACCCACCTCCGCGAGGACGGCAGCTATCAGCCGCTCAAGGAGCATTTGGAAGGCACAGCGACGCGTTCTGCGAAATTTGCTGCTTCTTTTGGAGCGAGTTCTCACGCCGAAAGAACAGCCTTGCTGCACGATATCGGCAAGTACAGCCCCAACGGGCAGCGCCGCCAGCGTGACCCGGAACACACTGCCAAGGTGGACCACAGCACGGCAGGTGCGAAGGCGGCGGCAGATTTGGGCGATATGCACGCGGCGTTTGCCATTGCGGGGCATCACGGCGGTCTGCCCGACTTGGGAACCCGTCTCAGCCTCGATGATGGCACATTGTGCGCACGGCTGAACAAAAAACTGACCGGCGGCGATGATCCATCCGCGTGGCGCAGTGAGATTTCACTGCCAACAGGCGTTCAGCTCACACCGTCGTGGCTTCCGCGGAATGATGTGCGCCTGACTGCCATGTACATCCGGATGCTGTTCTCCTGTCTGGTGGATGCTGATTTTCTGGACACGGAGCGCGCGCTCAGCAAGGAAGAAAAGCCACGCGGCATCGGCGATTCCATGCCAGCGCTGCTGGAAAAGCTGCAAGCGCACGTTGCCAAATGGCTGGAAGAGCCCAAGTCCGACCTCTGCGCGCTGCGCAACGAGGTGCTGCGGCGCTGCCTGCGCGGCAGCGAAGATCCGCAGGGCTTGTACAGCCTGACCGTCCCCACGGGCGGCGGCAAAACGGTTTCGTCGCTTGCCTTTGCGCTCAGCCACGCAGTGAAGCATGGGATGAAGCGCATCATCTACGTCATCCCCTACACCAGCATCATCGACCAAAACGCGAAGGTCTTTCGGGATATTCTGGGCGATGAGAACGTGGTGGAGCATCACAGTCAGGCGGACTTGCCCGATACGGATGCCGAAACGCCCGATGCCCTCCGCAAGCGCCTTGCCTGCGAAAACTGGGATGCCCCCGTCATCGTCACGACCGCCGTGCAGTTCTTTGAATCCTTCTACGCCGCCAAGCCCGGCCGCTGCCGCAAACTCCACAACGTCGCCAACAGCGTGGTGATTTTTGACGAGGCGCAAACCCTGCCGATTTCGCTGATGCGCCCCTGCGTCTCGGTAATCGACCAGCTGGTGCAGCATTACGGCGTCACCGCCGTTCTCTGTACCGCGACGCAGCCCGAATTGCTGTCCATTTTCAGCGGCTTCACCGCGGGCACCCGCATTCAAGAGCTTGTCCCCGACCCGGATGCGCTGTTCAGCAGCCTTCGCCGCGTCACCTTCCAGCAGGACGGGACGCTTTCGGACGAGGAATTAGCCGCGCGGATTCGTCAGGAAAATGCCGTGCTGTGCATCGTCAATTCCCGCAAACAGGCGCGCAGCCTGTACGAAGCCCTGCCGGAAGAGGGGCGTTTCCACCTTTCCACGCTGATGAACGCCATCGACCGTGAACGCACCATTGCCACAATTCGCGAACGCTTAGACAAGAAGCAGTGCTGCCGCGTCATCTCCACCAGCCTGATTGAAGCGGGCGTTGACGTGGATTTTCCGACCGTATACCGCGAATTAGCCGGACTGGACAGCATTCTGCAAGCCGCCGGACGTTGCAATCGCGAGGGAAAGGAAGCGGCGCAGGACAGCATCGTCCACATCTACCAGACCGAACACGCGGTTCCACCCATCATGCGCCCAAACATTGAAAGCTGCCGCACAGTGCTGCGCCTGTATGCTGAGGACATCGGCAGCCGCAAAGCCATCCACGCGTATTTTTGCGATTTGCTCTTCAAGCGCGGCGAAAATCAGCAGCGTTCACGACCCGTTTCGTCCGAAAATGATTTACTGGATACCAGCAAAACGCTGTCATCCGAAGCAAGATTTGCTTTCCGCGAAACCGCCGAGCATTTCCGCTTTATCGACACAGATACGGTAACGGTGTACATTCCGACACCTGAAAACAGCGAGGACATCAAAGCCCTGCGTGATGGGCACTATTCGCGTGAGCTTTTCCGCCGTCTGGGGCGCTGCGGCGTGAGTATCTACCGCCGCGAGTATCAGGCGTTGTGCAGCATCGGCGGCGTCACGGAAATTGCCGATGCGCACTGCGGCATTCTGAGCGACATCAAATTGTACACGCCGGAATGCGGCTTGCAGGTCAGCTGCACGAGCGGACTGGGGCTATTCGCCTGACATATATAATGAAGGAAAACTGAAACGGGCGGCAAGCATTGCGCCCACCGCCCGCCCCGTTAGACGATTGTCTAGCTTAGTATTTCAACCCACAGATAGAAGCAGCGAATTGCCCGCCGTTTCCATCCGACTTTGGCATTTTATCATCTTTTCGCTGGCGTGTCAAACCATGATTGATAGTTCTGTTCAATCTAAAAATTATTTTCTAGTTTAGTGAATTTTCTTCTTGACATATACGCTGTGCCGTGCTATACTGTTCTTGTCAAACGAAAGGAAGTGAGTTGCTGACGATACACCCATTCGTCCCCTTGCGAACTGTCACTTGCTCACATCGGCAAGTGTTGATTGAGAAGTAAGAATGAGGAGGTGAACCAATGTCCATCAAAATGGAGGTGTGGGGCGAGTACGCTTGCTTCACCCGGCCTGAAATGAAGGTTGAGCGTGTCAGCTATGACGTTCCCACGCCCAGCGCCGCCCGCGGAATGGTAGAAAGTGTATACTACCATCCAGGCCTAAAATGGCATGTGGATAAAATCTACGTCTGCAAGCCCATCCGCTTCACGAACATTCTCCGCAACGAAGTGGCATCTAAGATTTCCGCCAGCAACGTGCTGACCGAAGCCAACGGCAAGAAGCGCTCCTACATCGACCGAAACGCCGATATTCAGCAGCGCGCTACCACCATGCTGCGAAACGTGCACTACGTCATTGAAGCGCACTTCGAGATGACCGACAAAGCCAATCCGTCGGACAATCCCGGCAAGTTTCAGGACATCGTGAAGCGGCGTCTTCGCAGCGGTCAAGCGTACATGCAGCCGTATCTTGGCTGTCGAGAATGTACGGCGCATTTCCGGCTCTGGGAGGGCGGCGACATCCCCACCATCGACGAAACGCGGGATTTGGGCTATATGATTTTTGATATGGACTATTCTGATTTGGAAAACATCCAGCCGATGTTCTTCCGGGCGCAGATGGTGCATGGCGTGATTGACTTGACAGACTGTGAGGTGGTGAAATGATTCTGCAATCGCTCGTGCGGTGCTACGATTCGCTCGCCGCACAGGGCACGTTGAAGCGTCCCGGCTGGTCCGCCGTCAAGGTGCAGTGGGGCTTGCGTCTGACTGCCGACGGGCAGGTGTCGTCGGTGGAAATGCTCGGCGCAGCAAACGATAAGGGCAAGCTGCTTCCCCGCATGATGTTCCTGCCCACGCCTGTCAAGCGCACCAGCGACAAGGCCGCCAGCTTCCTCTGCGACAACGCCAAGTATCTGCTGGGCATCACCAGTGAAATGCGCAGCAGCGAACACACGCCGTCGGACAGCAAAGCCATCAAGGATGCAGGCACCTGCTTCCGCATCAGCGCCCAGCGGCATCGCGAGCTGCTGGACGGCGTATCCTGCCCGATGGCGCAGGCGATTCTCCGCTTTTTTGACACTTGGCAGCCTGAAAAGGCAGCACAGTCCCCTGCCCTGCTGGAGCATTTCGACGACCTGTGCAAGGGCGGCAATCTCGTTTTCTGCATGATGGACGCATCTGGCGAAGCCACAATGGCGCAGGATGTGCCGGAGATTCACGCGGCTTGGGATGAAGCTGCCTCCAGCAGTGTGGAGGATGATATCACGCGAGGACGCTGTCTGGTCACGGGCGAATTGGATACAATTGCTCGCTTGCACCCTGCCATCAAAGGGGTAGATGGCGCGCAGTCTTCTGGTGCATTACTTGTTTCCTTCAACAAAGGTAAAAATGCTTTCGAATCCTACGGACGAGAGGATGCGCAGGGCTTGAACGCCCCTGTCGGAAATCACGCCGCCTTTGCCTACGGTGAAGCACTCAATTACATGCTGCGCGAGAAGAATTACCACAGTCTGCTGGGATCTGCCACCCTCGTTTACTGGGCAGAAACGGCGCAATCCGCTTACAGCGACTGCTTTGCCGCTCTGCTGGGGACAAACGAAGACATGACGCAGAATACGCTGGACGGCATCATGAAAGCCATCCGCCTTGGGCATGGTCTTCAGTGGGAGAATGTTCCGCTGGATTCCCGTACACCCTTCTACATTCTGGGGCTGTCGCCGAATGCGTCCCGCCTGTCGGTTCGTTTCTTCCTGCAAGGGACGTTTGGCGATTTTGCCGCGAATTTGGCGCGTCATCAGGAGCGTTTGAACATCATTCGCCCATCCTATGACACGCGTGAAACACTTTCCGCCTATTCGCTGCTCAAGGAAACAGCGAATCCCAACAGCAGGGACAAGCTGCCGCCGTCGCATCTGGTGGGCGATTTGCTCCGCGCCATTCTTGGCGATACGCCTTACCCTGTTTCGCTGCTGACGCAAACAGAGCTGCGCATCCATGCGGAGCACAGTGTCAGCCGCGGCAAGGCGGCAATTCTCAAAGCATGGCTGCTGAAAAACGGCAGCAATCCACAGTACAAGGAGGTCATCGACGTGCAACTCAACGAACAGACGAATTACGCACCGTATGTGCTGGGTCGTCTCTTTGCGGTGCTGGAAAGCCTCCAGCAGAAGGCAAATCCCGGCATCAACGCTACCATCATGGATCGTTACTTCAACGCTGCCTGCGCAACGCCCAGCATCGTTTTCCCGACGCTGCTGAAGCTGGCGCAGAGTCACCTGAAGAAACTTGACACCGGCTATTTCATCTATTACGACAAGCAGATGACGGAGCTGTGCGGGCGCTTGACTGACAGCTACCCCGCGCGCCTGAACCTACAGGATCAGGGTATTTTCCAGCTGGGCTACTATCATCAGAAGCAGAAGTTCTTCACGAAAAAGGAGGAAAACAGCAATGTCTGACGTGATTCGCAACCGCTATGATTTCGTGGTACTGTTCGACGTGCAGAACGGCAATCCCAACGGCGACCCCGATGCCGGCAACATGCCCCGCACCGACCCGGAAACGGGTCTTGGGCTGGTGACGGACGTGTGCCTGAAGCGCAAGATTCGCGACTATGTGGCGACCGTCAAGGAGGGCGACCCGCATTACGGCATCTATATTCAGGATGGCGTTCCGCTGAATCGCTGCGACCGTGAAGGGCTGGAGGCCTGCGGCTACGGCGACATCAAGGAGGACGACCTCAAAAAGAAACTGAAGTCGAATGACCCGGAGATTGACCGCAAGCTGCGCGATTATATGTGCAGCCACTACTACGACATCCGGACGTTCGGCGCGGTGATGACGACGTTTGTCAAGGCATCGCTGAACTGCGGTCAGGTGCGCGGGCCGGTGCAGCTGGGCTTTGCCCGCAGCGTTGACCCCATTGTGCCGCAGGAAATCACCATCACCCGCGTCGCCATCACGACGGAAAAGGACGCGGAGAAGAAGGGCACCGAAATGGGGCGCAAGTACATCGTCCCCTACGGGCTGTACCGCGTGGAAGGGTTCGTATCCGCAAATCTGGCGCGCAAGACCACGGGCTTCAGCGAAGAAGACCTCGCCCTGTTGTGGGATGCCATCCTCAACATGTTTGAAAACGACCACTCCGCCGCGCGCGGCATGATGGCAGTGCGCAAGCTCATCATCTTCCGCCATGAGAAGGAACTGGGCAACGCCCCCGCGTGGAAGCTGTTTGAACGCGTGCGTGTAGCGCGTAAGGCGGACGTGACGGTTCCGCGCAGCTTTACGGACTACGAATGGACGGTGGATGACGCGAATCTGCCGGACGGCGTCACCTGCGAAGTGAAGGGGTGACGCAGCAGGACGCGACCCTCTCCGCCTTGCAGCATTACGCCTACTGCCGCCGCCAATGGGGATTGATTTTTCTGGAGCAGCAGTGGGCAGAAAATGCGCACACGGCGGAGGGGCAAGTGTTCCACCAAACGGCGCATCACGGCCCGGAAGCGGAATTGCGCGGCGATACGCTGATTCTGCGCGGAGTGCGGCTGGAATCCGCCCGCCTGCACCTACACGGCGTCAGCGACGTGGTGGAGTTCCACCGCAGTCCCGACGGTGTTGCGCTGCACGGACGCGAAGGGCTGTGGCTGCCGTACCCGGTAGAATACAAAAAAGGGTCAGACAAAACGCAGGATGCCGACGAGGTGCAGCTGTGCGCACAGGCGCTCTGCTTGGAGGAGATGCTCTGCTGTGCCATCCCGGAGGGCAGCTTGTTTTATGGCGAACCCCGCCGACGGACGCGGGTCGCGCTGGATGAATCCCTCCGTGCGCGGACGTTGTCGCTTCTGGCGGAACTGCTGGAGAATCAGGCGCGCGGACATACGCCATCCGTTCGGGCGCACAAGGGCTGCAATGCCTGCTCGCTCAAGGATGTATGCGTTCCGCGGCTCAGCCGAACTGGCAGCGTCCGCGCCTACATGCACGCCCGTATTGCGGAGGATTCGCCATGAGAAAGATGCTGAATACGCTGTTCGTGACGACGGAAGACGCCTACTTGTCGCTGGAAAACGAGAATATCGTCGTCCATGTGGGCGAGGAAAAGCGCGCGCAGTATCCCCTGCTGATGCTGGAGGGCATTCTGACTTTCTCCTACAAAGGCGCAAGTCCAGCACTCATGGGTGCTTGCGCAGAGCGCGGTATTGGGCTGACGTTTCTGACGCCGCGCGGGCGATTTTTAGCACGCGTCTGCGGCAGCGAGCGCGGCAATGTTCTGCTGCGCCGCGAGCAGTATCGGCGCGCCGACAGCCTATCCGCCAGCTGCCTGATTGCACGGAATTTCATCTTCGGCAAGGTATACAATCAGCGCTGGGTGCTGGAGCGTACCATCCGCGACCACGCCTTGCGCGTGAATGTGCAGGCACTCAAGGATGTTTCCGCCGCGTTAGATGCCAAGCTGCCGCAAATTGAATCAGCGGTTGATTTAGATGTGCTGCGCGGGCTGGAAGGCGACGCATCCGCCGATTATTTTTCGGTATTCGACGAAATGATACTGACTCAAAAGGCGGATTTCTTGCTGAACGGCCGCAATCGCCGCCCGCCGCAGGACAACATGAACGCCCTACTCTCCTTCGCCTATGTGCTGCTCGCCAACGACTGCGCTGCCGCGCTGGAAAGCGTAGGGCTGGATGCCTACGTCGGCTTCATGCACCGCGACCGTCCGGGGCGCACGTCGCTCGCCCTTGACCTGATGGAAGAACTGCGCGCCCCGATGGCAGATCGCCTCTGCATCACGCTGGCGAACAACCGTGTGCTGCAGGACAAGCACTTCGACCGGCAGGAAAGCGGCGCCGTCTTCTTGAACGATGCCGGGCGCAAGCAGTTCTTGACCGCGTGGCAAAACCGCAAACGCGAAGAAATCACCCACCCGTTCCTGAAAGAGAAAATCATGTGGGGGCTTGTTCCCTATGTACAGGCGCTGCTGCTTGCGCGCACCCTCCGCGGCGACACAGACGGTTATCCCCCATTCCTCTGGAAATAACCCGAAAGCGAGGCGTTCCCGATGCTGGTTCTAATCACCTACGATGTTTCCACCGTCGATGCAGACGGCAAACGCCGCTTGCGGCAAGTCGCCAAGCGCTGCGTCGTCCACGGTCAGCGCGTGCAGAATTCCGTATTTGAGTGCTCTTTGGATGCCGCGCAGTACAAGCTGCTTCAGGCGGAACTTCGGCAGCTGATTGACCCGGAAAAGGACAGTTTGCGCTTTTACAACCTCGGCAATCACTACGAAAGCCGGATTGAGCACATTGGCGTGAAGACGAGCTACGCCCCGGAAGGGCTGCTGATGCTGTAAGGGCGCGCCGCGCGAATCGCCCGTGCGAAGCGCAAGCCTCCAGCCTTTTGCAGGGAGGTTCGCACCGGATTTCGCGGTTTTTCCGGCAAAATTACCGCATTTTCGGCTAAGCTGATTCTCAAAAGGACTGTTTTGTGGTATACTTTTTGTGCAAAGCCTATGATTCTGATCGACAGAATTGTTACTTTGCGCAGTCGCTCCCCGTGCGGGGAGCGTGGATTGAAATTGCTCTGCTGTTGCGGTCTTCGGCGCGGCGAAGGTCGCTCCCCGTGCGGGGAGCGTGGATTGAAATAATTTGGGTCATTGACATTGCACCGCTGGATTGCGTCGCTCCCCGTGCGGGGAGCGTGGATTGAAATTTTTCTTCCCTGTCTCTTCCTCCGTCACTTCATGTCGCTCCCCGTGCGGGGAGCGTGGATTGAAATATTGTTACACACCAACCGCAATCCAGTCTACAGCGTCGCTCCCCGTGCGGGGAGCGTGGATTGAAATGCTATCGCTGAACGAGAAACTGCAGTAGCAACGGTCGCTCCCCGTGCGGGGAGCGTGGATTGAAATGGGAACGCAACCGCGTTCGTTGCTTTCCTATCAGGTCGCTCCCCGTGCGGGGAGCGTGGATTGAAATGCTCACAGTCGCAATGAGGTCGATGGAAATTGCTGTCGCTCCCCGTGCGGGGAGCGTGGATTGAAATAATTTGGGCAAACAATCGGTATACACCACAAAGTCGCTCCCCGTGCGGGGAGCGTGGATTGAAATTTTGCCAATTTTGGCAAAAGGGGAAAAACAAACATGTCGCTCCCCGTGCGGGGAGCGTGGATTGAAATAGGTTGGGAATTGGCGGGTACATCCGCGCGCCTGTCGCTCCCCGTGCGGGGAGCGTGGATTGAAATAGGATTGCATTCACAAGGTGCAGAACGCCTTCGGAGTGTCGCTCCCCGTGCGGGGAGCGTGGATTGAAATGAGGAAGCGACGCAGGGCGTGGCGGCGAAGTTCGTCGCTCCCCGTGCGGGGAGCGTGGATTGAAATGATGTGCTGAGCAGCTACGAGCTGAAGATTCGCGTCGCTCCCCGTGCGGGGAGCGTGGATTGAAATTGCGTCATCAGCCTTTGCAGCTGCTCAATGGCGTCGCTCCCCGTGCGGGGAGCGTGGATTGAAATTCTATGGCTTTCAGGTCTGCGTAGCTCACATCGTGTCGCTCCCCGTGCGGGGAGCGTGGATTGAAATGTTACTTTTCTGTGTGTGTACGACAAAAGTCAAAGTCGCTCCCCGTGCGGGGAGCGTGGATTGAAATCGTGGCGGCGCGAACCAGCGCCTCTTTCGCCGCGTCGCTCCCCGTGCGGGGAGCGTGGATTGAAATCCCAGCTTGTCCACAACCATTTTCAATGCTTCGTCCGTCGCTCCCCGTGCGGGGAGCGTGGATTGAAATGGTGTTGGCGGGCATTTTAGTGTTACCTCCTGAAGTCGCTCCCCGTGCGGGGAGCGTGGATTGAAATCTCCGGCGGCTGGTGCGCCGCTGGTGGCTTCTCCGTCGCTCCCCGTGCGGGGAGCGTGGATTGAAATCGCCATTCCGCCGCCTCGTTCGTCCCCCGCGGGGTGTCGCTCCCCGTGCGGGGAGCGTGGATTGAAATGGCGCGCGCATATAGTAGAAGCGCGTTTTTGCGTCGCTCCCCGTGCGGGGAGCGTGGATTGAAATCGCGGCCGTGAGGTGCTTTTCCGCCGCGACCGTGCAGTCGCTCCCCGTGCGGGGAGCGTGGATTGAAATCCTCCTATCAGTTTTGGGCGGGCATTTTTCAGCCGTCGCTCCCCGTGCGGGGAGCGTGGATTGAAATGTGCCGATTTTTTCCAGTGCAGAAGATGCTGTAGCGTCGCTCCCCGTGCGGGGAGCGTGGATTGAAATGCGCAAAACAAGCCCTGTAAGAGCGCAAGTTAAGTCGCTCCCCGTGCGGGGAGCGTGGATTGAAATAGGTTCAGACGGAGGGCAAAGAAAATCATCGTTCGTCGCTCCCCGTGCGGGGAGCGTGGATTGAAATAGTACCGTGTCCGGGTCGTCGTAGCTGTCGCAGTAGTCGCTCCCCGTGCGGGGAGCGTGGATTGAAATGTCCAGTAGGCGATTTCGTCCTGCAATGCTTGCCGTCGCTCCCCGTGCGGGGAGCGTGGATTGAAATGCGACACATTCCGCTACGCAGGGCGGTGGTACGTGTCGCTCCCCGTGCGGGGAGCGTGGATTGAAATAAATCAAGACGGGCGCACGCCCGGAAGGAGGACACGTCGCTCCCCGTGCGGGGAGCGTGGATTGAAATCGCCTCTCGTCCGTCCTTGTGGCATCACGATACCAGTCGCTCCCCGTGCGGGGAGCGTGGATTGAAATCTTGTGCCGGAGGACATCGACCGCAGCATCCGCGAGTCGCTCCCCGTGCGGGGAGCGTGGATTGAAATAATGGCAGCCTCGATGCGTGTGCGGAATACTGGGCTGTCGCTCCCCGTGCGGGGAGCGTGGATTGAAATTTGGAGGTTGTGTTAAACGCATCCGGGAAAAATGTCGCTCCCCGTGCGGGGAGCGTGGATTGAAATGGGGCATTCGGCGTAATAGAGGCAGTAGCAATTCCCGTCGCTCCCCGTGCGGGGAGCGTGGATTGAAATGCGATTGTATCGCGGACAGCGCAAAGCAGCGCTCCGTCGCTCCCCGTGCGGGGAGCGTGGATTGAAATCCTTTGCGGAGCAGCAGGAGCGCAAGACGGAGCGTCGCTCCCCGTGCGGGGAGCGTGGATTGAAATGCCTTTACCCAGCAGCTGGTGTCCTCGATGTCGTCCGTCGCTCCCCGTGCGGGGAGCGTGGATTGAAATTACCTTTCGGCGCGGCACCCAGCTGTGCAGCAGCGTCGCTCCCCGTGCGGGGAGCGTGGATTGAAATGATGGCAGCCTTGCCCCCGGTAAAAATGCCGCTGAGTCGCTCCCCGTGCGGGGAGCGTGGATTGAAATCTCCGCCATCGCGTGGATGTCGGCAATCAGTTCTTGTCGCTCCCCGTGCGGGGAGCGTGGATTGAAATACATTGCCGATTTTCAGCGCCCGGCGAAGATCGTCGCTCCCCGTGCGGGGAGCGTGGATTGAAATAGGTCACGATCCTTTATCGGAACTGTTTTCCAGGTCGCTCCCCGTGCGGGGAGCGTGGATTGAAATAGAAGGTGGTAGCGAGTGCGGTCGTAGTGCTGCCGTCGCTCCCCGTGCGGGGAGCGTGGATTGAAATGATGGCAGCCTTGCCCCCGGTAAAAATGCCGCTGAGTCGCTCCCCGTGCGGGGAGCGTGGATTGAAATCTCCGCCATCGCGTGGATGTCGGCAATCAGTTCTTGTCGCTCCCCGTGCGGGGAGCGTGGATTGAAATACATTGCCGATTTTCAGCGCCCGGCGAAGATCGTCGCTCCCCGTGCGGGGAGCGTGGATTGAAATAGGTCACGATCCTTTATCGGAACTGTTTTCCAGGTCGCTCCCCGTGCGGGGAGCGTGGATTGAAATAGAAGGTGGTAGCGAGTGCGGTCGTAGTGCTGCCGTCGCTCCCCGTGCGGGGAGCGTGGATTGAAATCCCTTGTGCCGTGGTATAATAGAATCAGGAACGGGTCGCTCCCCGTGCGGGGAGCGTGGATTGAAATATGTACACGAACGTGCGGCGGCAGCTGGCGGCGTGTCGCTCCCCGTGCGGGGAGCGTGGATTGAAATATCCCCAGCCGGAGGAGCCAGCAGCGGAAGGTGTGTCGCTCCCCGTGCGGGGAGCGTGGATTGAAATGCGTAGCTGCCGACGGTGCACCCGGCGACCAGCACGTCGCTCCCCGTGCGGGGAGCGTGGATTGAAATGGCGAAGCGCGCGTTGAAGGGAACGCGGAAATCTGTCGCTCCCCGTGCGGGGAGCGTGGATTGAAATCTCAAGAAGACATTGCAGCTTACCGCCAACACCACGTCGCTCCCCGTGCGGGGAGCGTGGATTGAAATACCTGTTCTATCAGCGGGTCGAAGTCGGGCGGCGAGTCGCTCCCCGTGCGGGGAGCGTGGATTGAAATATCGCGTCGTTTTCCAGCTCCACGCCGTTGCCAAGGTCGCTCCCCGTGCGGGGAGCGTGGATTGAAATTCTTTTAACTCCGTCTGTCATCAGCCCGCCAAACGCGTCGCTCCCCGTGCGGGGAGCGTGGATTGAAATCATTGCAAGGCACATTCCGGCGAAAATCATCTTGTCGCTCCCCGTGCGGGGAGCGTGGATTGAAATTTCGTTGCCCGCAATGCCGCCTATTTCGCGTTCTAGTCGCTCCCCGTGCGGGGAGCGTGGATTGAAATTTCTTGCGCGTCTTGGGCTTCCAGATGCTCACGGTCAGGTCGCTCCCCGTGCGGGGAGCGTGGATTGAAATGCAATCATTAGCGCCGCAACATAGACAACCGACGTCGCTCCCCGTGCGGGGAGCGTGGATTGAAATTCTGTAATCAGCCCTTTCAGCGCTGTCCATTTGAGTCGCTCCCCGTGCGGGGAGCGTGGATTGAAATCTTGCATACGGCTTCACGCGGTCAATCGGCAGCATGTCGCTCCCCGTGCGGGGAGCGTGGATTGAAATTATATGTTTTGTTTGTGTTTCTTTTTCGTTGCCGTCGCTCCCCGTGCGGGGAGCGTGGATTGAAATATCCTCCTTTGGCGCGTCCGGGCATGGCATCCAGTGCGTCGCTCCCCGTGCGGGGAGCGTGGATTGAAATTGCTGGAGGAAAAGGCGGAGCGCGACGCGGAAGAAGTCGCTCCCCGTGCGGGGAGCGTGGATTGAAATGACGTTCGCGCTGGGAGCAAAGAGGCGCTGGAAGAGTCGCTCCCCGTGCGGGGAGCGTGGATTGAAATTTTACCATGTACCCGTGGTTCTTCCACTCTGCGAAGTCGCTCCCCGTGCGGGGAGCGTGGATTGAAATAATGCTTTTCTGCATGGCAGGCATGAGAATCGTGTCGCTCCCCGTGCGGGGAGCGTGGATTGAAATTGGTCATCTCGATTTCGATGCCGAATGTCTGCGTCGCTCCCCGTGCGGGGAGCGTGGATTGAAATATCTTCGCCGCTGCGTTGCGGATTTGCAAGGGCGGTCGCTCCCCGTGCGGGGAGCGTGGATTGAAATCCCTCACCCACGCCGCGCCCGTCACCCACGCCGAATGTCGCTCCCCGTGCGGGGAGCGTGGATTGAAATACAAGCCAGCAGACACAAAAGACCGATAACCGTCGTCGCTCCCCGTGCGGGGAGCGTGGATTGAAATGGGCTTGCTGCTACCGAGAACGAGAGCATACAGGTCGCTCCCCGTGCGGGGAGCGTGGATTGAAATTGGCATTGGCGGTGGGGGTAAACAAAACGAGAAAGTCGCTCCCCGTGCGGGGAGCGTGGATTGAAATAGTCAGCAGGTGGAGGTCTGCGCCGCGGTGTATCGTCGCTCCCCGTGCGGGGAGCGTGGATTGAAATTGCTGGCGGCTGCTGGCTCTGGCTGGCGGCTCTGGGTCGCTCCCCGTGCGGGGAGCGTGGATTGAAATCTTTCGCGGCGGCGCTTGTGCGTCGCCGTCCGTCGTGTCGCTCCCCGTGCGGGGAGCGTGGATTGAAATCTGCTGGCGGCTGCTGGCTCTGGCTGGCGGCTCTGGTCGCTCCCCGTGCGGGGAGCGTGGATTGAAATGGTTTGGGGGTCAGTTCTTTCAGCAGTGGCAATTCGGTCGCTCCCCGTGCGGGGAGCGTGGATTGAAATATATTTTTGACGGTGCCTCCGCCGCCCGTGTCTTCGTCGCTCCCCGTGCGGGGAGCGTGGATTGAAATCCCTCTGTGGTCATGAGCTTGCCCTCGGCCTTCCAGTCGCTCCCCGTGCGGGGAGCGTGGATTGAAATAAGCAGAGCGAAATCACCACCATTAGCAAGTTGCGTCGCTCCCCGTGCGGGGAGCGTGGATTGAAATACGGATACCCAGTCGTTCACGGCGAACAGCATCAGTCGCTCCCCGTGCGGGGAGCGTGGATTGAAATGGTGGAGGAGCTGCGCCGGGAGAAAATCCCCTGGTCGCTCCCCGTGCGGGGAGCGTGGATTGAAATAGCTCACGCTCGATGTCCGTGTAGCAGGCAACGAGCGTCGCTCCCCGTGCGGGGAGCGTGGATTGAAATATCTGGTCGTGCCAAAGACCATTGACGAGAAGGTCGCTCCCCGTGCGGGGAGCGTGGATTGAAATATCGAGATTGCAAAACAATGCGCGGAATACGAGAGTCGCTCCCCGTGCGGGGAGCGTGGATTGAAATATCTCCAAGGACACCATCAGCACCCCGCCGCCGTGTCGCTCCCCGTGCGGGGAGCGTGGATTGAAATCTCGACGGGAAGATTCGCCGGATGCTGGTGGTCGTCGCTCCCCGTGCGGGGAGCGTGGATTGAAATCCTACAGCGCGGTGCTCGACGTCTCGCCCGACAGCGGTCGCTCCCCGTGCGGGGAGCGTGGATTGAAATCAATTATCCTCACTTGTATAAACCTTTTAAGCTGGTCGCTCCCCGTGCGGGGAGCGTGGATTGAAATCGCCAACGCGGGCAAGGTCGCCGTGCTGGAAGAGGTCGCTCCCCGTGCGGGGAGCGTGGATTGAAATCGACGCCCGAAGTTCTTCCCGTCACCCCCGCCGGTCGCTCCCCGTGCGGGGAGCGTGGATTGAAATGATCCCGATACTTGCCAGCCGTCTGTACATTTCGTCGCTCCCCGTGCGGGGAGCGTGGATTGAAATCCGTCACACACGCCGCGCCCGTCACCCACGCCGAAGTCGCTCCCCGTGCGGGGAGCGTGGATTGAAATCTATCGGGCGACCGGGTGCGAAAAACAGGCTGCCGCGTCGCTCCCCGTGCGGGGAGCGTGGATTGAAATCGGTGGAGTTTACCGCGCATCAGGACGGGCTGGTCGCTCCCCGTGCGGGGAGCGTGGATTGAAATATCAGCTTTCCTCCCTTACGTCTCAATCTGCGCCGTCGCTCCCCGTGCGGGGAGCGTGGATTGAAATCTTCCGGCGTCGGCTTCCGCAACCAGCAGCGCGTCGCTCCCCGTGCGGGGAGCGTGGATTGAAATCAGGGTTGAGCTGCGCCTGTGCCGATTCGGGCTGCGTCGCTCCCCGTGCGGGGAGCGTGGATTGAAATATTCGGACGAGTCGTGGAAAAAGATTCCCAAAGGTCGCTCCCCGTGCGGGGAGCGTGGATTGAAATAGGTCTGGGCGGGTCTCACGCGAAAGAATGTGATGTCGCTCCCCGTGCGGGGAGCGTGGATTGAAATTGATGGTGAAAAACGCACACGTGGACGCTTTTGGGTCGCTCCCCGTGCGGGGAGCGTGGATTGAAATTGATGGTGAAAAACGCACACGTGGACGCTTTTGGTCGCTCCCCGTGCGGGGAGCGTGGATTGAAATGGGCACGAAACCGAGTTTGCTATATTCCTATCAGGTCGCTCCCCGTGCGGGGAGCGTGGATTGAAATCAGCCCTGCGCGGGCAATGAAGGCGTTGACGTGCGTCGCTCCCCGTGCGGGGAGCGTGGATTGAAATCGCCATTCGCCAGAGTGCGCGGAAGCTGAAAGCCGTCGCTCCCCGTGCGGGGAGCGTGGATTGAAATAAATCGAGACGGGCTTAGTCCCGGAATGGAGGCGTCGCTCCCCGTGCGGGGAGCGTGGATTGAAATACAACTGCCCGACGCAAAGAGCTATGGATATGGTCGCTCCCCGTGCGGGGAGCGTGGATTGAAATTTACAGAGTATAACACCGTAACAGGGCTTGAACGTCGCTCCCCGTGCGGGGAGCGTGGATTGAAATTTGCGCCACAAGTTGCGCTAATTTTTCCGGAACGTCGCTCCCCGTGCGGGGAGCGTGGATTGAAATTTAATCGGGTATCGGCGCTCACAAGCGATTTCCGTCGCTCCCCGTGCGGGGAGCGTGGATTGAAATGCCATTCCGCCGCCTCGTTCGTCCCCTCCGCGAGGGTGTCGCTCCCCGTGCGGGGAGCGTGGATTGAAATCTCCGGCGGCTGGTGCGCCGCTGGTGGCTTCTCGTCGCTCCCCGTGCGGGGAGCGTGGATTGAAATCTTTCCGGGCATGTGCCCTTGCTTGATTTGAGAACGTCGCTCCCCGTGCGGGGAGCGTGGATTGAAATCCCGATAAAGGTGCGAATCCCCACCGATTTTCTGGTCGCTCCCCGTGCGGGGAGCGTGGATTGAAATGCAGGCGGTCAGGGGAGCCGCCGGGGTTCACCCGGTCGCTCCCCGTGCGGGGAGCGTGGATTGAAATATTGTTTTCTATCCTTTCGTTTCGCGCTGGTTGCGTCGCTCCCCGTGCGGGGAGCGTGGATTGAAATGCAAAGCTCAGGCGTTCGCCCTCCGCGCCGCCGTCGTCGCTCCCCGTGCGGGGAGCGTGGATTGAAATCTTTGCGAGGTTGGTCATTTCCTGCGGGACGCGCCGTCGCTCCCCGTGCGGGGAGCGTGGATTGAAATTTTTCGACCACAACCGCGTGATTTATACGCTTTCCGTCGCTCCCCGTGCGGGGAGCGTGGATTGAAATGGGCTCAAACACTCACACAAATAACAAGTTTAGCGTCGCTCCCCGTGCGGGGAGCGTGGATTGAAATCAGAAGTTGACAAGCCAATTTAAATGGAGCTTGCCGTCGCTCCCCGTGCGGGGAGCGTGGATTGAAATTGCAAACAATACTTCCAGTGGATTAACAAAAGAAGTCGCTCCCCGTGCGGGGAGCGTGGATTGAAATGCCAAGTTGGGCGCCGTTCGCACAGAACGTAGGACGTCGCTCCCCGTGCGGGGAGCGTGGATTGAAATATTGCTTGCCGTTAAGTTCTGTATGGCGCGGTCAGTCGCTCCCCGTGCGGGGAGCGTGGATTGAAATGATTTTGTTAAACCCAGAGGGGTAAAAAAGGGATGTCGCTCCCCGTGCGGGGAGCGTGGATTGAAATGCTCACATCCGCAATGAGGTCGATGGAACTCGCCGTCGCTCCCCGTGCGGGGAGCGTGGATTGAAATTTATGAAATCGAAGCTAATTGCAAGGGCGAAAACGTCGCTCCCCGTGCGGGGAGCGTGGATTGAAATCGTGAAGTCCATTTCTGCGACTTCCTCCGCCGTCTGTCGCTCCCCGTGCGGGGAGCGTGGATTGAAATCACTTGTTTTTCCTCCTTGTAATCGACTTTCTTTGTCGCTCCCCGTGCGGGGAGCGTGGATTGAAATCCGTTGTTTGCCAGCTAAGCGACGACGTAACCTTGGTCGCTCCCCGTGCGGGGAGCGTGGATTGAAATGTTGCCATCCAGTCGCACGAAGCGGATGCGCAGGTCGCTCCCCGTGCGGGGAGCGTGGATTGAAATCACGCTGCGTATAGCTTGTTATAATTTTGCGCGGGTCGCTCCCCGTGCGGGGAGCGTGGATTGAAATGAGCCGGGCGAAGAGGAAGCTGTGCCCGCGCAGACGTCGCTCCCCGTGCGGGGAGCGTGGATTGAAATTCCGCAGCACGGCAGATGGGCACTTTTACCACTACGTCGCTCCCCGTGCGGGGAGCGTGGATTGAAATGGTAAATCCTGCCGACTGATAATCGATAATGGAATGTCGCTCCCCGTGCGGGGAGCGTGGATTGAAATTCCGCAACCCGCGCAGCGGCGGGGGTTGCGGCTGTCGCTCCCCGTGCGGGGAGCGTGGATTGAAATCGCTACGCAGGGCGGTGGTACGTCCCGGCGGACCGGTCGCTCCCCGTGCGGGGAGCGTGGATTGAAATCGGCTCCCGTGGGCGTCCGCTGGTTGCGGGCGCGTCGCTCCCCGTGCGGGGAGCGTGGATTGAAATATATTTGCTGACGCGCATGGTTCCGTCGCGGGTTGGTCGCTCCCCGTGCGGGGAGCGTGGATTGAAATCTGCAAATGGCGAAAAAATGCTTCCCCCGCCGCGTCGCTCCCCGTGCGGGGAGCGTGGATTGAAATAAATCAAGACGGGCGCACGCCCGGAAAGGACAGGTCGCGTCGCTCCCCGTGCGGGGAGCGTGGATTGAAATGGAAGCGCTGAACAGCTCCGCCCAGCGCGGGGGCGTCGCTCCCCGTGCGGGGAGCGTGGATTGAAATTTGCCCTTGCAGGTGATGGCGTCGGGGGCGAAGGTGTGTCGCTCCCCGTGCGGGGAGCGTGGATTGAAATCTTCGCGATGTTGAACGGGTTCAGCAAGTGCCACATGTCGCTCCCCGTGCGGGGAGCGTGGATTGAAATTGAGGAGGTACAACACCATGACCACCACCACCAAGTCGCTCCCCGTGCGGGGAGCGTGGATTGAAATAGCTCGTTTGCGACCGTGCCACCTACACCCCGGAGTCGCTCCCCGTGCGGGGAGCGTGGATTGAAATTTCTAAGTCTTCTTCATTTCGCACTGCGTCCTCCTGTCGCTCCCCGTGCGGGGAGCGTGGATTGAAATTTCCTTGCAGAACCGGGTTTTGTATGCTTACATGTCGCTCCCCGTGCGGGGAGCGTGGATTGAAATCGGTGCGAGGCGAGAATGTGGTTGTACAAGGAGTCGTCGCTCCCCGTGCGGGGAGCGTGGATTGAAATGCCGAGCCGGTCATCACCGTGTACGGCTCCGGCGACAGTCGCTCCCCGTGCGGGGAGCGTGGATTGAAATTCCGCGTGTGGTATCGCCTGTCAGACCGCTCCAAGTCGCTCCCCGTGCGGGGAGCGTGGATTGAAATTTCCCAGCCGTTCGTCTTTTGCGCTTGTTTTCGTCGCTCCCCGTGCGGGGAGCGTGGATTGAAATTATAAGTCAGATTTATCTGACTTTACGGGGGTTAGTCGCTCCCCGTGCGGGGAGCGTGGATTGAAATAATGCGTATGAAACAATAAATCGTAACCGAGAGGTCGCTCCCCGTGCGGGGAGCGTGGATTGAAATATTGCTTGCCAATGTTAATAATACGCTAATAACGTCGCTCCCCGTGCGGGGAGCGTGGATTGAAATACTATTCTGCTTGGGGCTACGACCAAACCAACGTGTCGCTCCCCGTGCGGGGAGCGTGGATTGAAATTCCTGCGCCATTCCGTGCTCCTTTCTTGATTTTGTCGCTCCCCGTGCGGGGAGCGTGGATTGAAATGCGCGCGGCCTGCACTGGCCGGACGTCGAGGACGGTCGCTCCCCGTGCGGGGAGCGTGGATTGAAATTTTCGCGTCCCAGCGGACGCGGCTGACCAGCCGCCGTCGCTCCCCGTGCGGGGAGCGTGGATTGAAATTTTCGCGTCCCAGCGGACGCGGCTGACCAGCCGCCGTCGCTCCCCGTGCGGGGAGCGTGGATTGAAATCGGGTGGAGAAATCCGACAGATAGGAAGGACACGGTCGCTCCCCGTGCGGGGAGCGTGGATTGAAATATGGCAAGGCAGTCGTCTATGAGTACGACGACGGTCGCTCCCCGTGCGGGGAGCGTGGATTGAAATGTCACTGATATTACTTTTGTGCAAAACCGTGTATGTCGCTCCCCGTGCGGGGAGCGTGGATTGAAATGGTAAATCCTGCCGACTGATAATCGAGAATGGCATGTCGCTCCCCGTGCGGGGAGCGTGGATTGAAATCCCAGCCGTTCGCCTTTTCCGATTGTTTTCGGGCGTCGCTCCCCGTGCGGGGAGCGTGGATTGAAATAGTCGAAGTACGAAAAAGCAAACGATGCAACGCGAGTCGCTCCCCGTGCGGGGAGCGTGGATTGAAATGGGTTGATTGCGATCCGTGCGAAGAAGCGCACCAGTCGCTCCCCGTGCGGGGAGCGTGGATTGAAATCCTGAGCGCGGCGTCCGCCACCTGCACCGACGCGGTCGCTCCCCGTGCGGGGAGCGTGGATTGAAATGCGCTGTACTTGCTCCACCATTCGGCGGGGATGCGTCGCTCCCCGTGCGGGGAGCGTGGATTGAAATCGACCTGCAAACAACGGCCTGCGAGGTTTCCGACACGTCGCTCCCCGTGCGGGGAGCGTGGATTGAAATTGCGTGCTGTGTATACGTACCCTTACCGCGAGAAACGTCGCTCCCCGTGCGGGGAGCGTGGATTGAAATATCGTGGCCGGGTTGATTTGGTAGCCCTGCGCCAGGTCGCTCCCCGTGCGGGGAGCGTGGATTGAAATTGGAACACGCTGTGCAGATTCAGAAGGTGGTAGCGTCGCTCCCCGTGCGGGGAGCGTGGATTGAAATGTCGCTAACAATCGACGATATTTCCACCGCAAGGTCGCTCCCCGTGCGGGGAGCGTGGATTGAAATCTTCTTTCCGCCGGGTTGCCCGGCTTGATTTAGTCGCTCCCCGTGCGGGGAGCGTGGATTGAAATGCCGATGCCGATGTGGTTCTCCAGCTCTTCCATGAAGTCGCTCCCCGTGCGGGGAGCGTGGATTGAAATAACAAGCGCCTCTTCACGCGTCTTGAACACCTTCCGTCGCTCCCCGTGCGGGGAGCGTGGATTGAAATCCCTTCCATCCGCGCCTATCCGCACGGCACGACCTGTCGCTCCCCGTGCGGGGAGCGTGGATTGAAATCTGCGGATTAGATTCCACGCCATTTTGTGCCGCCGTCGCTCCCCGTGCGGGGAGCGTGGATTGAAATTTTTAGATACTCCTTTTTAGCAGCAAGGCGGCAGTCGCTCCCCGTGCGGGGAGCGTGGATTGAAATCAGAGGTATTCAAGCTGCATTGCCAGGCTGCCAAGTCGCTCCCCGTGCGGGGAGCGTGGATTGAAATGCTTCATCCTCGCGGCGGTTGTCTTGGCGCGATAAGTCGCTCCCCGTGCGGGGAGCGTGGATTGAAATACCACGTCGTGAGACGCACAACGGCAGCAGTATGTCGCTCCCCGTGCGGGGAGCGTGGATTGAAATTCCGCGCCGCCGAGGAAGCCACCATTCGCGGACGTCGCTCCCCGTGCGGGGAGCGTGGATTGAAATGCTTCATCCTCGCGGCGGTTGTCTTGGCGCGATAACGTCGCTCCCCGTGCGGGGAGCGTGGATTGAAATGTGACCGCGCGGATAGCGTCGCCAGCAGCTTTCGCGTCGCTCCCCGTGCGGGGAGCGTGGATTGAAATACGCACATTGCCGCAACCTGAACAGCTTCACAAGCCGTCGCTCCCCGTGCGGGGAGCGTGGATTGAAATTGCGTTGGAGATAGCATCCCCAACTCGTACAATTGGTCGCTCCCCGTGCGGGGAGCGTGGATTGAAATTCTCGGTTGCTTATACGCATGGGGGAGCGTGGCGAGTCGCTCCCCGTGCGGGGAGCGTGGATTGAAATCGCTATCAATGGCACTTCAGACTATCCAACCGGTCGCTCCCCGTGCGGGGAGCGTGGATTGAAATGGTACGATGCCGAAGGAAGAGAAATTGAAAGGCATGTCGCTCCCCGTGCGGGGAGCGTGGATTGAAATACGGCGGCGATTGATCTGCCGCATTTGCTGCCGCTGTCGCTCCCCGTGCGGGGAGCGTGGATTGAAATTGCGCACCGCCTTAGTCGTGAATATCTTGACACGTCGCTCCCCGTGCGGGGAGCGTGGATTGAAATAATCGTATTCAGACGTGCCTGAATTGTGCCTTTGTCGCTCCCCGTGCGGGGAGCGTGGATTGAAATGACCATACACGAATTAGCGATTTAAGCAAGGGAGGTCGCTCCCCGTGCGGGGAGCGTGGATTGAAATCTTGGCCTGCGGCATTTGCGAAAGCACCAGTTAAGTCGCTCCCCGTGCGGGGAGCGTGGATTGAAATGCTCTCGATTACATGATTTTGGTATACAAAATAGTCGCTCCCCGTGCGGGGAGCGTGGATTGAAATTGTAAATCCTGCCGACTGATAATCAATAATGGAAGTCGCTCCCCGTGCGGGGAGCGTGGATTGAAATAATCTGTTTGGGAAAATTGATAGCCGCTATGCTCGTCGCTCCCCGTGCGGGGAGCGTGGATTGAAATGGTCAACAACCATTGCTTGTATCATCGGGCATCTTGTCGCTCCCCGTGCGGGGAGCGTGGATTGAAATAATATCTGTGCTATCCGAAAAGTAAAAATCTTGGAGTCGCTCCCCGTGCGGGGAGCGTGGATTGAAATTTCCAACATATCGGACAGTGCGGCCAGTCGCGCGTCGCTCCCCGTGCGGGGAGCGTGGATTGAAATAAAAATTGTTTTCTCGTACTCATACGCTTGCTGCCCGTCGCTCCCCGTGCGGGGAGCGTGGATTGAAATATCGCAAGCGATTCGACCGACGTTGCAAGTAAATCGTCGCTCCCCGTGCGGGGAGCGTGGATTGAAATGCATTCGGTGGCGTTACTCGCTGACGGGTGAGGAGTCGCTCCCCGTGCGGGGAGCGTGGATTGAAATACCGCTACAAGTTTACTTGCACCACCCACCACAAGTGTCGCTCCCCGTGCGGGGAGCGTGGATTGAAATCTCCAGCACAGCCCGAAGTCCGCACAGCGCGTTTATCTGTCGCTCCCCGTGCGGGGAGCGTGGATTGAAATCTGACAGCGCCATCATATAGCCTTGCGGCGTGTCGTCGCTCCCCGTGCGGGGAGCGTGGGTTGAAATGACGGGATGTCCCAGCGGACGAGGAGCAGCCCTCGTCGCTCCCCGTGCGGGGAGCGTGGGTTGAAATAGCGCGTTTTTGATGGCAATCAGCACATAGCCCTGTCGCTCCCCGTGCGGGGAGCGTGGGTTGAAATGCGTCGTGCTAATCTCGACGATACAATTAGTCGTGTCGCTCCCCGTGCGGGGAGCGTGGGTTGAAATTGTGCTGCCTGAGACGCGGCAAGCTGCAAGCCGAGTCGCTCCCCGTGCGGGGAGCGTGGGTTGAAATCGACCATTCACGGCGTGAGCGAAAAACAAGTCGAAGTCGCTCCCCGTGCGGGGAGCGTGGGTTGAAATTTGCTCCGGGTCGCCCTGAAACGTCGCGCGAAACTGTCGCTCCCCGTGCGGGGAGCGTGGGTTGAAATTCAAAGGTGCTTGCCCGAAGACCAGTCGTCATTTTGGTCGCTCCCCGTGCGGGGAGCGTGGGTTGAAATACAAAGTCTATGATAGATAAGCTGCCGCCGTCGCGTCGCTCCCCGTGCGGGGAGCGTGGGTTGAAATGCCAGAGCCTTGACAAATCCCCGTATAGGTGGCGTCGCTCCCCGTGCGGGGAGCGTGGGTTGAAATGCCCTTTGCCCGAACCGCTTGCCATGCTTTATTCCGTCGCTCCCCGTGCGGGGAGCGTGGGTTGAAATTGTTTTTGGTGAAGCTGTTTGCGTCCGCGTATGCCGTCGCTCCCCGTGCGGGGAGCGTGGGTTGAAATCTTTCGCGGCGGCGCTTGTGCGTCGCCGTCCGTCGTCGCTCCCCGTGCGGGGAGCGTGGGTTGAAATAAAAGTCCTCGCGATTTGGTTGTCGAGCATCCTCGTCGCTCCCCGTGCGGGGAGCGTGGGTTGAAATGTATTCATCTCCCTCTGACGTCCGGCCTTAAGCCGTCGCTCCCCGTGCGGGGAGCGTGGGTTGAAATCGTACCCCTGTCCGTTCTGCGGCTCGACCGTCAGTCGCTCCCCGTGCGGGGAGCGTGGGTTGAAATTCGCCCAGATACTCCGTGTAGCGCTGGATAGTCGGTCGCTCCCCGTGCGGGGAGCGTGGGTTGAAATGTCCGGGTCCTCGATCGCGAGAGTCTCCCTCAAGTGTCGCTCCCCGTGCGGGGAGCGTGGGTTGAAATGGGAACGTCACGTCAGGGCTTGTCCGCGCAGACCGTCGCTCCCCGTGCGGGGAGCGTGGGTTGAAATTGCTGGCGGCTGGCGGCTCTGGCTGGCCGCTGGGTCGCTCCCCGTGCGGGGAGCGTGGATTGAAATACCGGGCGAACGCGATTCTGGGAAAGTACAGCGCGTCGCTCCCCGTGCGGGGAGCGTGGATTGAAATCAGCAGCATCCGCGCCGTATGCGCCCGCTCTCCCGTCGCTCCCCGTGCGGGGAGCGTGGATTGAAATATCTGGTCGTGCCAAAGACCATTGACGAGAAGGGTCGCTCCCCGTGCGGGGAGCGTGGATTGAAATTGCGATAGCTGGGACGAAATGCTGGATTCCCCCGGTCGCTCCCCGTGCGGGGAGCGTGGATTGAAATTCGAACGCGATGGGGCTGTAGCCCAGCACGCCGTGTCGCTCCCCGTGCGGGGAGCGTGGATTGAAATGAGCGGTGATACGACCATGCGCGTCAGCAAATACGTCGCTCCCCGTGCGGGGAGCGTGGATTGAAATAGTTTCTGTTTTCCGGGGTTCCCTTCCAACAGCGTCGCTCCCCGTGCGGGGAGCGTGGATTGAAATAAATCGCCGGGCGCACGCCCGGCGGTTCCCATGGTCGCTCCCCGTGCGGGGAGCGTGGATTGAAATAAGCTCTACCCGCGCAAGGAAGCCTGACCCGCCGCAGTCGCTCCCCGTGCGGGGAGCGTGGATTGAAATTTCCACGCTTTTCAAAATGCCGTCTGCTCCCGTCGTCGCTCCCCGTGCGGGGAGCGTGGATTGAAATTGGAAGGGATTCGGAAGCTCTGCGAAGAGCTGGATGGTCGCTCCCCGTGCGGGGAGCGTGGATTGAAATTATCACAGCGAAGCGTGGAAGAAAGCGCGAAAAGCGTCGCTCCCCGTGCGGGGAGCGTGGATTGAAATATGCCTGTTATCTTCAACCTGCAGAGCATCTGGGTCGCTCCCCGTGCGGGGAGCGTTGATTGAAATCCCTGCTTGCCGCCGTCATTTCGTCGGCGTTGCCGTGTCGCTCCCCGTGCGGGGAGCGTGGATTGAAATATCAAGCCCGGCATCTGACCGGGCGAACAGCCGGTCGCTCCCCGTGCGGGGAGCGTGGATTGAAATCCCGAACGCATGGCGGGACTGGCGCTTGGCGCAGTCGCTCCCCGTGCGGGGAGCGTGGATTGAAATCAAACGCCGGAGCGGCGTATCCTGAAAGAAGCAGACATCGCTCCCCGTGCGGGGAGCGTGGATTGAAATAACGACGATCGTGCCGTCGTCGTGGGTATAAATCGTCGCTCCCCGTGCGGGGAGCGTGGATTGAAATTTGTGTGTACAGCAAGACCGGAAGGCTCAACATAGTCGCTCCCCGTGCAGGGAGCGTGGATTGAAATGTCAAGCTGCTGCTTGAGCGTGTCGCGCTCCGTGTCGCTCCCCGTGCAGGGAGCGTGGATTGAAATATCTTCTCCGGGTATGCGCGTACTGCCATGTTTCGGTCGCTCCCCGTGCGGGGAGCGTGGATTGAAATATGGTGTTATCCTCCTCAAAATGTTTTTTGGTGTTGTCGCTCCCCGTGCGGGGAGCGTGGATTGAAATAATAAGGTCGTTGTCCCAGTTCGCAAGCACTTTTCGTCGCTCCCCGTGCGGGGAGCGTGGATTGAAATGCGGTCGTCCCGGAAATATGCTGCTGCTTGTCCTGTTGCTCCCCGTGCGGGGAGCGTGGATTGAAATCTTTTGTGTGCCGCCATAGCCCAGCTTGAGGTTGGTCGCTCCCCGTGCGGGGAGCGTGGATTGAAATGTCAGCACGTCCAGCTCATTGGCTTCCCGGAAGGGTGTCGCTCCCCGTGCGGGGAGCGTGGATTGAAATACCATCCGCTACCGCCGGAGCATCCGGCAGGAGCAGTCGCTCCCCGTGCGGGGAGCGTGGATTGAAATACCTTTAACGGGCGGCATTGCCGCCGGGACATGGTCGCTCCCCGTGCGGGGAGCGTGGATTGAAATCGTTTCCACCTGCTGCTTGTAGGCGTCGAACGCCTCGTCGCTCCCCGTGCGGGGAGCGTGGATTGAAATCATTTCTCGCACAACGCTCTCAAATTACGAAGCAGGTCGCTCCCCGTGCGAGGAGCGTGGATTGAAATTGGCATCGTTGGCACCAATAATGGTCGCGCTGCGTCGCTCCCCGTGCGGGGAGCGTGGATTGAAATGTGCATCAGGTCACGCACAAATCGCTCATAGGCAAGGTCGCTCCCCGTGCGGGGAGCGTGGATTGAAATGTGGCAGATCACGCAGACGCTTTGCAGGTTGTCGTCGCTCCCTGTGCGGGGAGCGTGGATTGAAATATCATGCGCGAATTGCTTGCTTACGCAAAGCAAGCTGTCGCTCCCCGTGCGGGGAACGTGGATTGAAATGCGCTGTCCAAAAACTCAACATCCTGCGCGAAAACGTCGCTCCCCATGCGGGGAGCGTGGATTGAAATACGTTTGTCTGACAGCCTCTTGCACTCGGAGACATGTCGCTCCCCGTGCGGGGAGCGTGGATTGAAATGCCGCAGAAGTCAAGCAAGTCCATGCCGGGACAAGTCGCTCCCCGTGCGGGGAGCGTGGATTGAAATTAAAGGGGAAGGAAAACCCTTAGGGCAAATCATCCAGCTTGTAAACGCCATCGGACAGCTCCTCCATCTGATCCACGAGCTTTCCGTCACGGTACACCTCAAAGACCGCGCCGCTCAGATGGTGGTCGGGATAGTCCTTATCCACCTTGGTCAGCTGAACGCTGCCGCGAATGAGCTTGTTGGTGATCTCGATCTCTACCCCAGCACCGTTCTGATCTACCTTCACGGTATAAGGCGTATCATCCATTACATAGCCCTCCGGTTCGGTGATTTCACGCACCACATACTCGCCATAAGGGATGTCCGCGAAGGAGAAGCTGCCGTCCTCTGCGGAAACGGTGGTCAGGATAGGCTCGGTGCCGTCTGTGAGGAACAGCCCGATGGTAGCTCCGGCCAGCGCCTTGCCGTCCTCATCCTTCTTCATGCCGTAGATCTCTCCGTAGATCATCTCGTTGGTAATGCTCTTTCCATCATTGACGGCAAGCTCCACAACGGGGATTTCCTGACCGGCATAGGCGAAGGTCACAGGGTACTTCTCATCGGAGAGCATATAGT
>ENA-OQRB01000263-OQRB01000263.1-human-gut-metagenome-genome-assembly--contig:-NODE-263-length-38919-cov-11.134881_pt1 | contig 38919 bp, 29 predicted proteins | sample MGYA00243235_ERZ505100 | MGnify/ENA primary metagenome ERZ505100 (study PRJEB26097, sample SAMN02712145) | human gut metagenome | biome: Gut microbiome | host: Homo sapiens | place: Denmark...
TTCCATTTAGCGTAGCGCTGCTACGCTGCATTCCACTCCCGTTAGCCAGAGCGAAAAATTCGCAGCGCATCTTGGCGCATTCTCATTTGGAAATAGTATAAATCACACACCAGCCCTCCGCAGCAGCCGCTGTGCAAGGGCTGGAATCCATTTTGGAGGAATGACATGAGCAACATTTCGGGCGGAACGCAGCGCCCGCGCCGCAGCCAGCAGACGCGCCTGACGGAAAAATTGGCGCCGGAGACGAAGCCGCGCCAGCCCGCCATGCGCCAGCCGAAGGGACGCTCACAGCGGCTGATAGAAGAGGAAGCGCGCCGGAGCGCCCCGCCCAAAACACGCGGCACACCCACGGGCAAGCGTCCATCCGCGCCGAAGCGGAAAACGACACGCAAACCGCGCAAGGGGCGCAAAAAGCGCAGCAGCACCTTCCTATGGCTGCTTGTTATGCTGATTTCGCTGACGTGCACGGCAGGGCTGCTGCTGCTTGCCGCGCCGCAGATGCTAGGCATGGAGCTGGCCGGGCTGCCGACGCTGGCGTTCGTCAACGGCAGCATCATCCGGTATGACGCAGAGCGAATCGCGAATTTCAATGAGGCGGTCGCGCTGGTCAACACCGACCGTATTTTCCCCGGCGTGACGATTGACGGCATCAACGTTGGCGGAATGACCCGCGCGGACGCCGAAAGCGCCTTGGGGCAGGGCGGCGTGGACAATTCCAGCGTGAACCTGCATGTGGTGGCGGATGCGTACACCTACGACATCACGGGTTACGACGTGCCGCTCTACCGCAACGTGAGCGAGATGGCGGCAGTTGCCTATGCCGCTGGGCGCGGGAACACAACCGCCCTGCGCGGTTCGGGGCGGACGCCGCTGAGCGAGCGCGTCGCGACGATTCGCGCGATGCAGCAAAGCCCCGTGACGCTTCAGACGCAAATCACCTACGACCGCGATGCCGTGCGAAAAATCGCGGAGAATATCGCGGCGGATGTGACCTGCACGCCCGTCAACGCGACGGTGGAGTCCTTTGACCCGGCGACGAAGCAGTTCACCTTCAACAGCGACATCAGCGGCGCGTATCTGGATGCCAACAGCGTCTATCAGACGCTCACGGGCGTGCTGGACATGGGCAATTACACTGCGTCCCTGCGTTTGCAGTCGGACACGGTGCTGGCGGACGTGACAAAATCACAGATTGTGGGCAAGTTCGGGCGCATTTCCACCTACACGACGAAAACCACCAGCAATTCCAACCGCAACACGAACATCGACCTGTCCTGCCAAGCCATCAACGGCTATAAGGTTGCGCCGGGGGATACGTTCTCCTTCAATCAGGCGACGGGGCAGCGCACGGCGGCGAAGGGCTACAAGGAAGCAACAGCGATTTCCGGCGGGCAGAGCGTGCCGGAGGTGGGCGGCGGCGTATGCCAGACCAGCTCGACGCTCTTCAACGCCATCGCGCGCGCAAATCTGGAAATCGTCTACCGCAGCCCGCACGCGTGGCCGAGTTCCTACGTCCAGAAGGGGATGGACGCGACGGTCAACTGGCCGAACCTGGACTTCAAGTTCAAGAACGATACCGAGTGGCCGATTTACATCGTCGCGAATTATTCCAAGCAGAAGTGCACCGTCGAAATTTACGGGATGCTCCTGCCCGATGGCGTGTCGATTGACCTGGAAAGCAACGTCACGCGCACGATTGACCCGCCGAGCGACACCAAGTACGTCCAGAACACGAAACTCGCCGCCGGTACGCAGGAGACGACCATCAAAAAGCGCACTGGCTACGTCGTCGAAACCTACCAAATCTGGTATCAGAACGGCAAGGAAGTCGACCGCAAGCTGCTCTGCACGTCAACGTATAAGGCGTATCAGGAAACAGTCGAGTACAATTAAGGTAACACCGCACAAATGAGGTGGTGCCTTAAAAAACCGCCCGGTTATCTGCCAAACACAGATGTACCGGGCGGTTCTTTTTGCTTTTCGCGGAATCGCGAACAAACCATCGAATTCCGAATTCCCTTCAGTCTGCCGATGTGCTGACGGACTTGTTCCGCACGAACAGAATCAGCGACTGCTCGTCACTGTCGTAGATGGTCGTCGCGCGGAGCGCCGTGCGCAGGAACATGTCGGAGATGTACATTTCGCCGTTGTCCAGCCGGACGGCGCCGGATTCCATCGCAACTGCGCTGCCGTCCACCATCACGGACAAACCGCTGTCCGTCTCGCGGATGACGACCGTGTAGCCTGCCGCGGACAGCACCCACACGCCGCTTTCGCTGACATCCAGCTGCCAGTCGTCGATGCAGGCCGCCAGCTCACGCAGGGACATGACCGGACTGCCCACCGTGTTCACCCACAGGCTCGGACGGCGCGTGTAACCCACGCCATCCTGCGTGACGGTCATCGTCAGCGCCTGTCCATTGCCGCCGCTGCCGAGGAAGATGCTGCCATTCGGGAGCAGCGTCAAGCCATCCGGCGTATATACCGGCGCTTCGGTCGTCACCGTATCCACCGGGAAATCGCTGGACACGCCCGGCAGAGGCAGATCATCCGCCGGAGATGCCGTTGGCGCGGCGCTCGGCGCGGGCGTTTCCGGCGCGGGGGTCGGGGTCGCCGTCGGCGGCACGGTCGGCGGGGAGTAAGGCACAACGTTCGGGTCTTCAAACAGGCGCGTCTGCGTCGCCTGACCCGCAATGCCGTCCACGGACAGCCCGTTCGCCTTCTGGAAGCGGCGGACGGCGGCGGTCGTCTTGCTGCCGTACGCGCCGTCATCCTCGCCCTCTGCCAGATAGCCCAGCTCAATCAGCTTTTTCTGCACCTTCAGCACGCCTGAGCCGCGGTCTTGCCACTGCACGGTCCTGTAGCCCATGTTGGGCGTTATCGTGGGTTCGGGAATGGGCGAGGCAGTCGGCGTGGCGGTGGGCACGTCGGTCGCGGCGGGCGCGTTGGGAATCGGGGATGCCGTCACGTTCGGCGGCAGGGGCGTCGGGGTCGGGACATCCTGCGGCAGCGGCCCCTCCTGAACGGAGAAGGCGACGGTCAGCGCGACATACGCCAGAAGCGTTTTCAAAAAGTCCATGAGGAATGTTCCTCCTTGCATTCTAAATCAGTTTCTATTATACGACAAAATTCTGGTTTGCGCAACCTGATAGCGCGTTTTTTCCGTTTGCAGATTGTAAAAATTGCGGATTCGCGCTATAATGGCGGCAGGAAAAACTCATCAGCAGGAGGAATCAGCCATGAAAGAACCGATTTTGGTGATGATGGCGGCGGGCATGGGCAGCCGCTACGGGGGACTGAAGCAGCTGGATCCGGTCGGCCCGGACGGCGAGGTCATCCTCGATTACAGCCTGTACGATGCGTACCAGGCGGGCTTCCGCCGCGTCGTGTTCCTGATTAAGCACGAGATCGAGGACGCCTTCAAGGCGATGGTCGGTTCGCGCGTGCCGGCGGGGATGGAAGCAAACTACGCTTTCCAGCAATTGGAGAAGCTGCCGGAGGGCTTTTCCGTCCCGGAAGGGCGCGTGAAGCCGTGGGGCACGGGGCACGCGGTGCTGTGCTGCCGCGAATTCCTCGATGCGCCGTTCCTCGTCATCAACGCGGACGATTACTACGGCGCGGGCGCGTTCAAGCTGGCGTATGAGTACCTGCGGACGCTGCGGGGCAAGCGCGGCGAGTACTTCATGGTCGGCTACGCGCTGAAGAATACGCTGACGGAGAACGGCTATGTGTCGCGCGGCGTGTGCACGGTCAACGAGTTTGGCTTCCTGAAGGAGGTGCGCGAGCGCACGCACATTATCGCCAGCTGCGACGGCCCGCTGTTCACGGAGGATGGCGAAATGTACCGCCGCCTGCCGGACGATACGACCGTCAGCATGAACTGCTGGGGCTTTACGCCGGATTTTCTGGATGCGCTGGCGGAGGGCTTCGTGCCCTTCCTGAACGAGGCGATGGAGAACAACCCGATGAAGGCGGAGTATTACCTGCCGACCGCCGTCAGCCGCCAGCTTGACCGCCACCGGGCGACGGCGCGCGTGCTGACCTGCCCCGACCGCTGGTACGGCGTGACGTACCACGAGGACAGGGCAGTCGTCGCCAAGGCGATGCTGCGCAAGGCGGAGGAAGGCGAGTATCCGCGGCCGCTGTGGGGGAAATAATAATTTAGGCGAAGCACCAAAAAGCCGCACGCGAGAGGAACAGGGAAAAGCAACCAACTCAATCGCGCGAAGGGGTCAAGGGGGGACTTCGTCCCTTTTCGTCTGCCCCTTGCGGAGTCCAGAGGCAGAGCCTCTGGTGGGGTTTGGGGCAACGCCCCAACTGTTCCTCGTCCGACCAATTCAAAAGGAACAGTCAACAAAGGCGCAGGCAGCGAAGCGTCCCTGCCAGTAACTTCGCGCGTCCGCAGACGCGCCCCCAAGCCGCTCTTCCTACCACTTGCGCATTGCCGCGCCATATGGGCGCGACCGACCCTATATTTCATGCAGCACCAAATAATTTGCGCGGAGTGCTTGCATTTGCGGCGGGCGTGGTGTATAATCACAGCAGAGCAATGAACGGTTCTGACGCGGAAATTGCCCCCGGAAAGCGAGTGCGCGGCGGTGGAAGGCGCATGGGGAGCGGGCGCGTCATCCCGACCGGGAGCTGCGGCCAATCCCCGCCGGTTCGTCTCCGAGAGCGGACGCAAGAGAGAGGACAAGGGGCGAACATCTGCCTTTGCCCTAAGCCGGGTGGTACCGCGAAGCAATGCAAGTCAGCAATGCCTTCGTCCCTGCAAAATCAGCAGAGGCGAGGGCTTTTTCTCATACTATTTCCAGATTCGCCTGTGCTATCTGCTTGCGCCTTTTCCCCGCTGTCGTCCGCTCATTCCACTTAGCGTAGCGCTGCTACGCTGCGTTTCATTCGCGTTAGCCAGCGAGAAAAATTCGCGGCGCATCTTAGCGCATTCTCATCAGGAAATAGTATCGCCTCGAATCATCAATCATCAATATGGAGGGAAAAAATCATGGCCAAGGAAAAGAAACAGGAATTTGTCACCCACATCACCCCCCGCGACGAGGATTTCTCCCAGTGGTACACCGACGTTATCCTCAAGACGGAATTGTGCGACTACGCGCCCGTGCGCGGCTGCATGATCGTGCGCCCCTACGGCTACGCGATTTGGGAGCGCATTCAGGCGGAAATGGACAAGCGCTTCAAGGAAACGGGTCATCAAAATGTGTATTTCCCGATGCTGATTCCGGAATCGCTGCTGCTGAAGGAGGCGGAGCATGTGGAAGGCTTCGCGCCGGAAGTGGCGTGGGTGACGCAGGGTGGCACGGAAAAACTGCAGGAGCGTCTGGCAGTGCGCCCGACCTCCGAAACCATCTTCTGCACGATGTACGCCAAGTGGGTGCAGACGTGGCGTGACCTGCCGATGAAGTACAACCAGTGGTGCTCCGTCATGCGCTGGGAGAAGGCGACCCGCCCGTTCCTGCGCACGAGCGAATTCCTCTGGCAGGAGGGTCACACCATCCACGCGACCGCCGAGGAAGCGCAGGAAGAAACGATGCAGATGCTGCACGTCTATCAGGAAGTGGCGGAAAACGTGATGGCGCTGCCGGTGTATGTCGGGCAGAAGTCGGAGAAGGAAAAGTTCGCTGGTGCGCGCGCGACGTACTCCATGGAAGCCATGATGCAGGACGGCAAGGCGCTGCAGGCAGGCACGAGCCACAACTTCGGCACGAATTTCGCCGAGGCGTACGGCATTCAGTTCCAGAACAAGGAAGGCAAGCTGACTTACGCCGAGGAAACGAGCTGGGGCGTATCGACCCGCCTGATTGGCGCGATTATCATGACCCACGGCGACGAGCGCGGCCTGCGCCTGCCCCCGCGCGTTGCCCCGATTCAGGCGGTCATCCTGCCGATTGCGGCGCACAAGCCGGGCGTGATGGAGGCGTGCGAGAAGCTGCTTGAGGAATTGAAGGCGGCGGACATCCGCGTCAAGCTCGACGACCGCGACACGGTGTCCGCAGGCTACAAGTTCAACGACTGGGAGATGAAGGGCGTGCCGGTGCGCCTGGAAGTCGGTCCGCGCGACCTCGAAAACGGCGTTGTGACCGTGTTCCGCCGCGACCTGTGCGAAAAGGTGACGCTGCCGCTGGAAAATTTGGCGGACGAATTGAAGGCGCTGCTGGACGACATTCAGCAGACGCTCTTTGACCAGGCGAAGAAGTTCCGCGACGAAAAGACCCACGTCGTCCACAACATGGAGGAACTGGGCGCTGCCGTCGAAAATGGCTTCGCGAAGGCTATGTGGTGCGGCGAACGCGCGTGCGAGGACGAAATCAAGGAGAAATTCAACGCCTCCTCCCGCAATATGCCCTTTGACCAGGAAAAGGAATGGTTCGGCGATACCTGCGTCTGCTGCGGCAAAAAGGCGAAGAAGGTTATGTATTTCGCGAAAGCGTACTAATTTTCCCAGCAAATTGCCTGAAATTTTCCCGAAAGGCGCGAATTAACCATTTACAAACGGGAAAAAATCTGATACAATAATGGATGGGTCTGCGAACCGTTTGCGCGGACGACCGAAGACTCCGACGGCGCACTGCGTGAACAGGCGATTGCCCACGGGCATTGCCCGAAATAAAAATTTGGAGGATGAAATTCCATGACCAAGAGCGAAATCATTGCCACCTACGCCCAGCATGAAGGCGACACCGGTTCTCCCGAAGTGCAGATTGCCCTGCTGACCGACCGCATCAACCACCTGAACGAGCACCTGAAGACCAACCGCAACGACCACCACTCCAACCGTGGTCTGCTGCTGATGGTCGGCCGTCGCCGTGGTCTGCTGGAGTACCTGAAGAAGACCGACATCGAGCGTTATCGTGCGCTGATCGCTAAGCTGAACCTGCGTAAGTAATTATCGCAGAACTCGGCGGCTTTGCGCGCAAGAGCCGCCGTCTGGAGACACGCGGCAGGGGAGAATCCCCCTGTGCATTCCTCCTCACGGCGGCTTTTTGCGGCAAGGCGGCGCAGAACATGGCAGGGTCTGGAGATGTTATCCCTTGAAAATCCCGAATCGCCTGATTCAGGGGGTTTTCATATGATAGCATCTCCGGGCGGTTCAGGAAGGCAGCCATCCGCCTTCCTACGACTGAGTATAAGGAGATTCTCAATGGAAAGCAAAAAGTACAGCATGGATCTGGCGGGCCGCGAGCTGACGCTGGAATTCGGCAAATACTGCGAACAGGCGGCTGGCTCCGTCTGGGTGCATCTGGGCGATACCGTCGTGATGGTGAACGCGACGATGGCGCCGACCCCCCGTCCCGGCGTGGACTTCTTCCCGCTGGCTGTGGACGTGGAGGAAAAGCAGTACTCTGTGGGCAAGATTCCCGGCGGCTTCATCAAGCGTGAAGGCCGTCCGACCGAAAAGGCGACCCTGACCTGCCGCCTGATCGACCGCCCGCTGCGCCCCCTGTTCAACAAGGGAATGCGCAACGATGTGCAGGTTGTTGTGACCGTGCTGAGCGTTGAGCAGGATGTGCCGCCGGAAATCCCCGCGATGATCGGTTCGTCCATCGCGCTGGCGGTCAGCGAAATTCCGTGGAACGGCCCGACGGGCGCGGTGGTTGTCGGCCGCGTGGACGGGCAGTACGTCATCAACCCTGATGAAGAGCAGCGCGCAAAGAGCGATATGCACGTTTACCTCGCCGGCACGAAGGACGCCATCATGATGGTGGAAGCGGGCGCGAACGAGGTCAGCGAAACGGCGATGCTCGACGCCATCATGTTCGGTCACGAGTACATCAAGAAGCTGGTCGAGTTCCAGGACAAGATTGTGGCGGAAATCGGCAAGGAAAAGGTCGAAGTGCCGCTGAATGTGACCGGCGACGACGTGAAGAACGCCGTGCGCGAATTCGCCTACGACAAGTGCGTGTGGGTGTTCGACACCTTCAACCGTCAGGAGCGTCAGGCGCGTGAAGCGCAGGTGAAGCAGGAAACCATCGAAGCGCTGGCGGAGCAGTTCCCGGAGCGCGAAGCCGAAATCGCCGATGCGCTGTACTACCTGAACAAGGAAGTCATGCGCAAGAAGATTATCGAGCAGGGCATTCGTCCTGACGGCCGCGGCGTGACGGAAATCCGCCCGATTTGGTGCGAAGTGGGCGTGCTGCCGCGCGTGCATGGCTCTGCCGTGTTCACCCGTGGTCAGACGCAGGCGCTGACCGTGACCACGCTCGGCTCTACCAGCGAGGGTCAGGTGCTGGACGGCCTGTCCAGCGAGGATTTCAAGCGCTACATCCACCACTACAACATGCCGCCGTATGCCACGGGCGAAGCGGGTCGCCTGAAGAGCCCCGGCCGCCGCGAAATCGGCCACGGCGCACTGGCGGAGCGCGCACTGCTGCCCGTCATCCCCTCTGAGGAAGAGTTCCCCTACGCGATGCGTCTGGTGAGCGAAATCCTGTCCTCCAACGGCTCGTCCTCCATGGCGTCCGTGTGCGGTTCCACCCTGTCCCTGATGGACGCGGGCGTGCCGATTCACGCGCCGGTCGCGGGTGTCGCGATGGGCTTGATTAAGGACGTGGAGTCCGGCAAGGTGGCCGTCCTGACCGACATTCAGGGTCTGGAAGACTTCCTTGGCGATATGGACTTCAAGGTCGCGGGTTCCATGAACGGCATCACCGCCATCCAGATGGACATCAAGATTGCGGGCATTGACCGCGCGATTCTCGAAACCGCGCTGGCGCAGGCGCTCAAGGGCCGCCTGTTCATCCTCGAAAAGATGCTCAGCTGCATCGGCGAGCCGCGCAAGGAACTGAGCAAGTACGCGCCCAAGATTGTCCGCTTCACCATCAATCCGGAGAAGATTCGCGAGGTTATCGGACCCGGCGGCAAGATGATCAACAAGATTATCGCGGAAACCGGCGTGAAGATTGACATCGAGGACGACGGCCGCGTGTTCATTTCCACCCCCGACGCGGAAGCTGCCGACAAGGCGCGCCGCATCATCGAGGGCATCGCGAAGGACATCGAGGTTGGCGAGGTGTACACGGGCAAGGTTGTGCGCATCATGAACTTCGGCGCGTTTGTGGAGCTGCTGCCCGGCAAGGACGGCATGATTCACATCTCCAAGCTGGCGAACCACCGCGTGGAGAAGGTCGAGGACGTCGTGAAGATTGGCGACACGCTGGAAGTGAAGGTCGCGGAAATCGACGCGCAGGGTCGTGTGAACCTCGTGCGCAACGACATCACCTACGACAACACCGCCGCGGCTGCCCCGCGTCGTGCGGAAGGGTTCCGCGCGCGTCCTCCGCGCCGGGATGGTCGGAACTAATCGCGTTTCCGACAACCTTTCGATGGTTGGTTGCTGATTTGGTTGAATTTTCCGCATAAAAGGTCGCTTTTGTTGCAGGGAGACGCGCCTGCGGGCGCGCAAGGGGGCTTTCCGATCGCCCCCTTGACCCCTTCGGCGATCGCCACTTGCATAGCAGGTCGTAACCGGAACATTAGAAAACTGGATTATCATAGAAATTCGCAAAAGTCCCTGCGATTGCACCGGGCTTTTGCGAATTTTCTGCTTTTTCGGGGGAATCGTACGAAACGATGCAATTGTGCATCAGAAAGGAATCAAATGGATAGCATACTGAAAAACGTAGCGGGAGCTGATGAATGTATGCGTGATGAATGGGTGCTGCCGAATGGCCTGCGTGTGCTGGGGGAACGCCTGCCGCATCTGCGGTCGGTGTCCATCGGCGCGTGGATGCATGTGGGTTCGATGATGGAAACGCCGGAAGAAAACGGCTTGTCCCACTTCATTGAGCACATGATTTTCAAGGGAACGACGAAGCGCACCGTCCGGCAGATTGCCGAGGAAATGGACGCGGTCGGCGGGCAGCTGAACGCCTTCACGGGCAAGGACTGCACCTGCTGCTACGCCAAGGTCATCGACGAGGACATTGAGCTCGCCATCGACATTGTCGCCGACATGGTGATGAACGCGACGATGGACGAGAAGGAGCTGAACAAGGAACGCGGCGTCGTGCTGGAAGAAATCTCGATGGATGAGGATTCGCCGGAGGATTTGGTGCATGACTTGCTGGCGAAGGCGCAGTTCGGCGCGCAGTCGCTGGGGCAGCCGATTCTGGGGCCGGCGGGACAGGTTGCGGCGTACACTCGCGAGAACCTCATGGACTACAAGAACAAGCACTACCTGCCGAGAGAAACGGTGGTGGCGCTGGCGGGCAACTATGATCCCGCGCAGGTGCAGGCGCTGATGGAAAAATACTTCGGCATTTGGCAGGGCGGCGAAAGCGCACTCGTTGTGCCGAAACAGCAGGTTTTGACCGGACGGCGCGTTGTGAAGGAAAAGGACACCGAGCAGCTGCACATCTGCCTTGGCTATCCGGGATTCGCTTACGGCACGGACGACGTGTATGCCGTCGCGGTGATGAACAACGTGCTGGGCGGCGCGATGTCCTCCCGGCTGTTCCAGCGCATCCGCGAAGAGCTGGGCATGGCGTACTCCATCTACACCTACCCGAACTCGTATCAGGGGATCGGCACATACGGCATTTACGCCGGCATCAGCCCGAAGAACGGCGATAAGGTGCTGGAGGAAATCGACAGCGAACTCAATCGTTTCCTGAAGGACGGCATGACGGACAAGGAGTTCCGCGACAGCAAAACGCAGCTTCGGTCGGGCTATTTGATGGGGCTGGAAAGCTCCGGCAGCCGGATGCAGGCAATGGGGCGCTCGACGCTGCTCAACGGCCATCCGACCGACCACCAAAAGACGATTGCCGCCATCGAAGCCGTGACGCCGGAAATGGTGATGGATGTGGCGCACAAGGTGCTGACCGCCGAGCCGTGCCTGGCGGTGGCGGGCAAGGGCGCAGAAAAGTACGCGGAGTAAAGAGACATGAACGAACGGATTATCGCGCTGGACATCGGCGACGCGCGCATCGGCGTGGCGGTTTCGGACGCGTCACGCCTGATTGCCACGCCCATCGACACCATCTACCGCGTCGGCTACGGGCCGGACGTGCGCAAGGTGGTGGAAATCTGCCAGCGCTACGACACGACGCAGGTGCTTTCCGGCTGGCCGCTGAATATGGACGGCACGGCGGGATTCCAGTCCGAAAAGGTGAAAGCATTTTGCGAGCAGCTGGAAAAAGCGGGGCTTTCGGTCGTCTATCAGGATGAACGCCTGACGACCGTGACCGCGACGAACGCGCTCATTGAGGGCAACATGCACCGGGCGGAGCGCAAGCACAATGTGGACAAGGTAGCGGCGGCGGTGATTTTGCAGCAGTATCTGGACCCCTGCCGCAACTACCAGCAACAGGAGGCAGCGAAAATGGAAGAACAGGACAACATCATTGAACTGATTGACGACGAGACGGGCGAACCGGTTCGCTTCCAGCATCTGGCGACGATTGAACATGAGGGCGAATTGTACATTGCGCTCTCTGAGGCGGATGCGCCGGAGGATGGGCAGTGCGCCGTGTTCATCATGCAGGTGGCGCAGGAAGAGGACGGCACGGAAAGCTACATTCAGGTGGAGGACGAAGCCGTGCAGCAGGCGGTGTTCGACAAATTTCTCCAGCTGGTGAATGAGGGCAGCGGCGATGGCGAATAACGACGAACGCAGCGAACTGGAAGAAATGGGCGAACCGCTGATTGAGCTGACCGCCCCCGACGGCACGGTGATGCGCTTCCGCTTCGGCGCGGTGATTCCGCAGGACGACATCGAATATGCCGTGCTGCTGGAGATGGAAGACAACCCCGACGGCGAGGAGCAGGTGCTGGTGACACGCATCGAGCCGACGGACGACGGCGGCATGACGTTCGTGGTCGAGGAGAATCCGCAGAAGGTGGAGCAGGTGTTTAACAGCTACGTCAACCTGCGCACGCAGGAGGGCTTGACGGGGCTGACGGACGCGGAGGGGTAACACTGCGCGAAAGGAGGGCATCCGCCCATGAAAAAAGGAAAAAAACGACTGCTTCTGGGATGGATTTGCCTGCTTCTTTCGTTGTGTATGGTGACGGTCGCATCCGCTGAGACGGACGGCACGCCGATTCAGCCCTGCCATCAGGTGACGATGACCGAGCAGAAATCCACCGCGCAAAACGGCGCGTCCATCAGCGTGTGGCACATCACAACCGTGCTGGACGAGGTCAACAGCGAACTGAACGCGCTGGCGGATGGCTGCGCGGCGGAACTGTCGCCCCTGCTGCAAAAGCCGGGCAGGGAGCGCACGCAGAACAGCGCGCTCACCGTGCGCATCCTCCACAGCCGGACGGGAATGAGCTGGATGAGCTTCATGGTGCAGGCGCGGCAGGAGTACCATCGGCAGGTGCAGCAGGTGCGGTTCACCACGCGCACCTACGATATGCTGACTGGGCAGCGAATCACCCTTGCCGACATTTTCCCGGCGGATTCGCCCGCGTGGACGCTGATTTCGCAGACCGTGCGGGACACAATAAGCGCCTATTATCCGGACGAAACGCCCGATGCGGCGGCGGTCGAGGCGCTCTGCGAAAATCTCGGTCAGGCGGATTTCATGCTCTATGGCATGTCGCTGGTCATTCCGCTGCCGCCGGTGTACGAAAATCATCCGCAGCTGATGCAGGCGACGCTGTACTATCCGCAGATTCGCGCGTACATGACCGAAGAAGCGCAGCGGCAGACGGACAACGCGAGCCTGTACCGCTTCTGTGCGCTGACGTACGACGACGGCCCGAACCAGTGGATTACGCCGCATGTGCTGGATGCGCTGATGCAAACCGGCGCGCGCGCGACGTTCTTCCTTGTCGGCAGCCGCGTCAGCGACTTCGCCTATCTGGCGCGGCAGGAGCACGACGAGGGGCACGCGATTGCGACGCACTTCTACGAGCACCTGTACGCGAATCAGGAGCAGGGCGGCAAGTTCCGCGCCATGTACGACAAGGTCAACCGCGCGCATATCGCCGCCATCGGCATTGCCCCGGCGTATGCCCGCGCGCCCGGTGGACAGTGGCAGCGCATGGGCAGCTACGGCGTCGGATGGCCGCTGATTCAGTGGACGGCGGAAGCGCAGGACTGGAGCGGCGGCGATCAGGGCCCCGATGCCTACCGCACCGCCAACACCATAGCCGCCAGCACCAAGGATGGCGGCATCATCCTCATGCACGACATGAAAATCAACTCCGCCAAGGCGACGGAGATGTTCATCCCGAAGCTGGAGGAGCGCGGCTTCATGCTGCTGACGGTGGACGAGCTGTTCGCCAAGGACGGCGTGACGCTGGAAGCGAATCAGGCGTACTGGCGCTGCCTTGACGGGGTCACGACGCAGTATTGATGCGCGTTTGCCCCTTTTTTCGCACGAAAATGCGCGAAATTTGCAGTTTCTACGGGAAAAATCCCCCGCATCCCATTGGAAAGGAGCATTTCGATGATGAAGAAGTACATTGCCTGCCTGCTTGCAGCTATCCTTCTGCTGACGATGCTGCCCGCATCCGCATCGGCGGAGGGCGGAATGCAGGCGTGCCACCGCGTGACGGCGAAGTATACCGATTCCAAGCAGAGCAACAAGAGCGGCATCCGGCTGTGGTCGGTCAAAACCGCATTGACGAGCGTCGATGACGAAATCAATGGGCTGGCGCAGGCGTACGCGGACAAAATCGCCCCGACGCTCCAAGCAGGGAAAGCGAACGGCGATAAGAATAGCCGGCTGGATGTTGAAATCCGCCATAGCAAAACGGGGCTGACGTGGATGAGCTTCCTCGTGCAGGCGCGCACGACCTACCACCGCGACCTGATTGCGCAGGAGTTCACCAGCCGCACGTTCGACATGACGACCGGCGAAAGAATCCTGCTGACGGACATTTTCCCCGAAGGCAGCGAGGGCTGGACGATGCTGCGCGAGAAGCTCAAAGCCCAAATCAACTACTATTTCCCGGATGAAACGCCTGACCCAGATGCCGTTGCGCAGGTGCTGTCGGACGAGGGGCTGCGGAATCTCGACTTCACGCTGCACGGCATGTCGCTGGTCATTCACCTCTCGGCGGACGCGTTCTATCCGGAGCATCACACGCTGATTGAAACGACGCTGTTCTACCCCGACATCCGAGAGTACATGACCGAAAAGGCACAAATCGAGACGGACAATCTTTCCTATTATAAGACCGTCGCGCTGACGTTTGACGACGGCCCGACGCGCACCAACTCCACCAAAGTCCTCAACAGCCTGATGGAGGTCGGCGCGCCCGCCACTTTCTTCATGATTGGCAAGAACATGAAGCCCTACGCCGATTTGGTGCAGCGCGCGCACGACGAGGGTCACGCCGTCGCCAGCCACAACTGGACGCACGGCGACGCGCGGAAAATCAGCGCCGCCACCCTCCGCGCCATGCCGGAGAAGGTCAACAATGCGCTGATTTCCATCATCGGCATCCCGACGCGCTATGACCGCGTGCCCTACGGCGTGTATCCGGCGATGATCAAGGCGAAAGTCGGCTGGGCGTACATCCAGTGGTCGGTGGATACCTACGACTGGCGCGGGCGCAGTACGTCGCTGATTATGAGCAAGACGAAGAAGCAGTTCACCGACGGCGATATTGTGCTGATGCACGACATCAAGGACAACACGCCAAACACCGCGAAAGTGATGGCGGAATGGCTCTACGAGCAGGGGTACATTCTGCTGACGGTGGATGAGCTGTTCGCCAAGGACGGCGTGACGCTGGAGCCGGACACAGTGTATTTCCGCTGTGACGACGGCGTGACGACGATTAAGAAGTAACGGGGGTGCAAGGGATGAAGCGAATCGCCGCGTTGTTGACGGCGCTGTGCCTTCTGCTGGCGCAGGCGCTGGCAGAAACGACCATTGACCCGAAGGAAGCGCGAAACATCCCCCTGACGGAAGCGGGGGAGAATGAAACGCCCGACGGCATCAGCCCGACGACCGGGCGGACGCTGAGCAAGCTCTATGTGCCGGAGGGGTACGCGGGGCTGGCGGCGACAGGGCGCTATCTGCCCATGCTGGTGCAAATCGGCAATGACGGCGGCGGCGTGGGCAACCGCGCGCCGTGGGGCGTGGCGTGTGCGGATATCCTCTACGAAACGCCGCTGACAAGGAGCCATGAAACGCGCATTACTGCCGTTTTTTCCGATATGATCCCGGATTCGGTCGGCTTCGTGCGCTCGGCGCGCATTGGGCATGTGTGGCTGAGCGAGGAGTGGGGCGGCGGCTTCCTGTTCTACGGTCAGCAGGAGGTGGAAGGGAGCGACGTGAAGGCGGAAATCAAGCGGCTCGGCGCGGACTTGAGGAGCGTTATCTTCAGCGGCATTACGGGCGGCACGAACTTCAAGCGCTACTTTACCAGCCGCGCGGGCGCAAAATCCCCTTATGATGTGGATGCGAACGTCGCCGCGATGAGCCGCCTCGTGCCGGAAGACCACGCTGCGCCGAACCACGCCTTCCGCTTCACCGACGATGCGCCCGACGGCGACAGCGCCACCCGCGTCTACATCAAATGGGGGGACAGCGCGAAGCTCTACAACTCGCGCCTTGTCTACCGCAAGGAGTGGAACGGCTACCTGCGCTACATGGGCACGAGCAAGACGAACTGGTACGCCGACCGTGATTCGGACGACAGCGCCATTGCCTTCCAGAACGTGATTGTGCAGTTCACGCGCGTGGACTACAACCACAACAACAAGAATGAGCCGATTATGTACGTCATCGGCGAAAACGGCGAAACGGCGGAGGGCAATGCGGATTTCTTCCTGGGCGGCAAGCATATTTCCGGCTATTGGAAGCGCGACGGCATGACCTCCCGCACGGTCTACTACGATGCAAGCGGCGAGGAAATCGCCCTCCTGCGCGGACGCACGCTGATTGTCATTTTCCCCGATGACGCGGCGTCGAAACGCTCGGTGTCTTACGAGTGAGCAAGTGCATATCCCGCAGGGCGGGAGAATTTGTGCCGCTGTGACTACCTAAACAATTGGAAACATTGTGAATGACTGTCATTTTTCCTCCGGGCATTGCGTCCCGGAGTTTTTTGTTGCCGAAAAAAATAGGAAAATGATAGCCAAATATGGAAAAAACACTTGACAATCCTTGCCGAAAATCGCTATAATTAAACAGGTAAATTCATACGATTTCTGAATCAACATGAGCCATCAGCCTGCATGTTTTTCCCTTTGACGTCCGCGCATTCCACTTCGCGGCAGCCAGATGAAAAAATCCGCAGCGTATTTTGGCTTGTTTACATTCGGAAATCGTATCAGGTTGAGGGAGTGGAATTGGAAAATGGAAAGCGGTGCAAACACAAAGGAAGTACTGACCCCGAAAAACGTCTATCGCTTTTTGACGGATAATCTGCCGGGGCTGTATCCGCATGGGGTGATTCCGGTGGCGGAGCGCAAGGGCTTGACGCTGGTGAAATTCTGGGCGCAGGTGCTCGACGGAATCATTCCGCCGGAATGGCACGCGTCGCTCTTTGGAGGCACGCAGCGCTCGCGGCGGCTGAGCGACATGATGAACCGCACGGGCGTGCAGCCGCTTCCGCCCAAATTGCAGCAGGAGATGAATGCGCTGCTGTCCGGGGAGACGCTGATTCGCCTGAGCCAGCAGGTGCAGGATTTCCTGCGCAGCGCGCACTACGATGCCGATGCCCTCACGCGCGCCCTGCCCGACTTCGTGCGCATGATGATGGAAAACGAGGAGTGCATGAAGCCGGAGCACGAGCAGGTGTTTGAGAACCTGCAGCAATCGAGGGAGACGCTGCCGCGCACGTTTGTGGACATGCTGACGCTCTCGTGGCTGGTGCTGCTGGCGTTCTACGGGCCGGAAATGGGCAGCCGCGAGCTGCTGGACTTCTGCCATGCGCAGGAGCACTCGGCGCAGGCGCTGTATCTGCTTTCGTCGCACGTCACGTTCGGGCGGCGCGTGCCGCTGTCGATGACGGGGCGCAACTGCGAATTGTGCCGTCAGGGGCTATCAAAGGATGAATACGTCATGGATGCGGCTTCGTGCCTGCCGCAATTGACGGACGCGATTCGGCAGGGCGGGAAAATCGCCGTGACGGGCATGGGCGGCATCGGCAAAACGGAAATGACCCGTCAGGCGCTGGCGGTGCTGGCGAAGGAAGAGCTGTTCAGCCGCATGGCGTGGGTGCAGTACGAAAAAAGTCTGACGGCGAGCCTGCGCATGGCGTTTGACGGCTTGGACGGCGTGGCGGAGGAGAACGTGCTCTCAACGGTGCGCGAGAAGCTGGAAGCGCCCTATCAGGGGCGGACGCTGCTGCTGATTGACAGCGTCGATATGCCGCCGGAAGCGGACGAGGGGCTGCGCGAAATTGAGCATTGGGGCTGCGATGTGCTGGTGACGACGCGCTTCCCACTGGGCGAGGGTTTCCGGAATATCGCCGTGCCGCTGCTGTCGGAGGAAGCCAGCAGGGCGCTGTTTGTCCAGCACGACCCGTACTTGAGAAGCATGGGCAGCGCGGAAACGGAGGCGCTGCATCAGGTGCTTTCGCGCGTGGCAGGGCATCCGCTGGCGATCATCCTGCTGGCGCATCTGGCGAAGATGAAGCGCTGGACGATGGCGCAGCTGCTGGAAGAGCTTGACCGCATCAGCCCGGAGGGACTGCGGCTGGCGGGCGGCAAATTCAGCGCGATTGCGCAGAGAATCGCCCAGATGGTGTCCACCGACGCGCTGACCGACCGCGAAAGGCAGGTGCTGGCGGTTTTCGCCACGTTTCCGGCGTGGACAATCCCGGTGCGGGACGCGCTGACCCTCCTGCGCGACTTCGGCACGGAGGATGAGGTGCTTTCCGCCCTCGAAACCGCGGCGGATTACGGCCTGCTGACATCGAACTGGCGCGGATACGCGATGCACCCCGTGCTGGCGGAGAGCTTCCGGCCGCTGCTGCCGCCGATGGAGAAGGTGCCGCGGCTGGCGGAGGTGTTCGAGGAGTGCAAAGAGCATTACCGCGAGACAGATTATCGGACGGCGCCGCTGATGTCGCTGGCGCTGTACGCAATTTCAGACTTCGATGATGCGCCTGTGGAAACCATGGGCGGCATGACAGTGGCGATTTTTTACCTTTTGAATCTTCATGGGGGAGAAATTCCTGCCGCACGACTGGAATTGTGGCGACAAAAGAAGCAAGGTGAACTTCAAAAGACAGAACATGGACGCTTCTTGGACGGATGTTTCAGTTTGGCACTTGATTCCATTCTGGGCGGCGATTTGGTGAAAGATGGCGAAAAAGTGATTGCGAATCTTTCCAGCGCTTGTGAAGATGATATAGAGTTTATGCTGCTGACCTGTGGCAATCAGGCGCAGCAGATGGAGCGTGAAAATACCAGCAAATTCCTTGCCCGAATTGGCGAACTGATTCCGCTGAACCATCCGAATGCAGCGGCAATGAGAGCGGAGAAAACAGCTATTGCACTGCTGAACAAGGAAAATGTGCCGCAAGAAGATTTGGATGCAGCCATTTCCTGCTTTATGGAAGCGTTGGATGAACCAAAGCGCGTGGTTGATGCGGCTGGGCAGCTTGCGCAGGTGCTTTGTGCAATGGGACTGGCAGGTATGGCCAGAGAGCGAATCAAAGCACTGGCGGAGCTAATGGAAGAAAAAACGAAGGATGTTGACAATTTGCCGTTTGCCTTCTATGAAGGGTGCGAATTGGTTTTTCATATTCTGGAGGAATATGAAAAGGCACTTTCTTACGCGAAGGCTGCTGTTGAGCATACGCCGAAAAACACAAAAACGTATTTTACGGCACTGTACAATTATGTGACGATTATGCAGGAAATGGGGAGAAGGTTGGAAACACAGGAGACTGTAGTTGATGCGCTTAAAAAAGTGCAGAAACTATTTGGCGAAAACAACTCACTGTACTGCTGTTTCAAAATGGCGTATATCTCTAATTTGCTCGAATTAAAACAAGGAAAGGAAGCAAATGAAGCCCTAAATCAGGTGCTGCCGATTGTGCGCCAGCAGATGGGGGAAATTGATGCAAAGGTGGTCGAGTCGGCGCGTGTTCGTGCACTTGCACTGCTGGGACGTGAGGAAGAAGCAATCGAATTGGGCAAACAGGTGCGTGCATTCTTTGTTCAAATCGGCGGTGAAGAATGGACACAGGTGAAAGCACTCGACAGAATCATCAGCAAAGTAAAAAAAGGGGGCTATCGGCAGGAAACGTAATATTGCAGCACAATTTCTGCAAGTTCGGCTGCAATGAATGTAACCCGCTTGACAATCCCCATTGTCGCCGTATAATGGAAAGTGGAATCCTGCATTCGGATGAACATTTTCCATTATACGGCATTTTTTTGCTGCCGGACGCAAAAGAAAGGAAAAATCCATGACGCTCAAGGAATTTTATGCCGCAGTTGGCGGCGATTATGACGCAACCCTGAACAGAATCCCCAAGGAGTCGATGGTGCTGCGTTTTGTGAAGAAGTATGCCGACGACAAAACCTACGCCCAGCTGACCGAAGCGGTGAAAGCGCAGGACTGGGAAACGGCGTTCCGCGCGTCACACACGCTCAAGGGCGTGGCGCAGAACCTCGGTTTTGACGGGCTGTACCGCGCCGCGTTCGCGCTGACGGAGGAAATGCGCGGGGGCAAGCCGCTGACGGACACTGCCCTCTACGACGCCGTGGCGCAGCAGCAGCAGATTGTGATAGACGCCGTGCGGCAGCTGGCATAAGGACAAAAAACATGCGTGAACAGAAATGGAATCTTGGTCGGTTTATTGGGAGGAGCAGTGCGCTGCTTCTCCTGTTTGCGCTGCTCTTCCTGCCGTCGGCGTGGGCGGAGGAAGGGGAGAATCTGCCGAAAATAATCATCGGCAGCGACGAATATCAGCCGTACAGCTACTATAACGTGGATGGCTCGCCGCAGGGCGTGGATGTTGAAATGGCGCGCGAAGCCTTCCGGCGCATGGGGTATGCGCCTGTCTTCCGCCATGTGGCGTGGGAGGATAAGGACGAAGCGCTGGCAGACGGCACGGTGGACTGCCTGTGGAGCGGGTTCATGATGAACAATTGCGAGGACAAGTACACATGGGCGCGACTCAACCTGTTCAGCCGTCTGGTGGCGGTGGTGCGTGCGGACAGCGCCTATGCGGATTTGGCTGATTTGGCGGGCTGCCGCGCGGCGGTTCAGGCGACGAGCTGGGCGGAATATCTGCTGATTCGGCAGGATCAGCCGGGCATCCCGAAGGTCAAAACGGTGTACAGCTTCTCGTCGATGGATGAGGTGTTCGCCGTCATGCGCAAGGGCTACGCGGACACGATTGTCGGGCATGAGTGCGTGCTGAACATCTTCCTTGCGGAGAATGAAGGGCGCTACCGGAAGCTGGAAACCCTGCTGGGCACGGCGGAACTCGGCGTCGCGTTCCAGAAGGGGACGCACGAGGAACTGGCGCGGCAGCTGGAGCAGACGCTGGCTGAAATGGCGGCGGACGGCACGATGGCGGAGATTTTGACGGCATACGGCATCAACGGCACCGTCCGCATGGGAGGAATCGAAAGCAAATGAAACAGGAAACCTCTCATAAGCGGCGAGGCTTCATCAGCATGCTCTGGATGCCGCTGACACTGTATCTGGTAATGCTTGTCACATCCTTTGTTGTGCTGACGTGGCATGATACACGCAATGTCTGGCAGGCAATGGATGCAACGCTTGACTTTGCGGTGGCGCGGCTCGAACAGTATTTCAACGCCATGTCGAACGAACGCGCCAAGAGCGAAATCCGCCTGCTGGACAAAACGGCGGAGCTCAACTCCCGCATCGCGGAAGCAGGGGTGATAACGAACGAACAGCTTGACCGGTACGCCTATGCGCAGCGGCTGACGGGCATCGTCATCCTTGATGCGGACATGAATGCCGTCATCCAAACGACGATTGACGGCGACGCAGCGGCGGCGCTGCATTCAATGCTGCAAAAGCCGACGGTGCGGGAGATTGTGGATTACCCCGTGAAGGCATACATGACGCGGATGCAGGTGGGCGACCGCACGGTGGATTTCGCCGCCGTCGCGCGCGAGGACGCGCCGGGCCTTGTGGTGGCATACGCCGAGCGCGAGGAAGAGGACGCGAGCGACATGAAGCTGGAGACACTCTTCAGCGGCTTCACGTTTGCAATGAACGGCACGGTCACCGTGTCGGACGGCAAAACCATCATTGCTTCCAGCAGCGCTGAAATCGTCGGGCGCAACGTAAAAAAAATCGAGGAAGACAGCATCCCCCATGCGCAGTGGGACGAATCGGGGCGGCTGCACATTGTTGACGGTATGACGGCGTGGTCGGGCAAGCGCACGGCGTTTGAGAACTACTCGGTGTACGCCATGTTCCCGGATCTTGCCGTCTACAATTCCCGCAACACCATTCTCCTTTACGGCACGCTGATTTACATGGGAATCTGGCTTTGCTTCGCGTGGCTGCGCGCCCAGCAGTCCCGCCGCGCACTGGAGAGGAACAGCGAGCAGGCGCGGATTATCAGCGCCATCAGTGAAATCTACTGCTTCACGTTCCTTGTTAACGTCCAGCGCGGCACGGTGCGCATCATCAAGCACCCGGTGGAGAAGCTGATGAAAATGGACAGCACATGGAGCATGAACGAAGTGGTGCAGATGCAAGCGGCTCAAAACGTTGCGCCGGATTTCCGCGAGGCGTTCATCAGCTACTGCGACCTGACGACCTTGCCGCAGCGCTTGAAGGAAAACCCGAACCTGACGCTGGAGTTCCGCGACCCGAAGGAAAAGGTGTACCTGATGACGACGCTGCCGCAGAACTACGACCGCCGCGGCAGGCTCGAATCGGTGCTGATGGTGACGCAGGACGTGACGGCGGAGAAGGAACGCGAACGCGACTATCAGCTGCAATTGAAAAAGACGGCGGAGGACGCCGAACGCGCCAACATCGTCAAAACGGACTTCCTGCGCCGCATGAGCCACGATATCCGCACGCCGATTAACGGCATCCGCGGCATGGTGGAAATCAGCCGCCGATATGTGGGCGACGAAGCAAAGCAGGAAGAGTGCCGCGAGAAAATTATGACCGCATCGGGCTTCCTGCTGGATTTGGTCAACGATGTGCTGAACATGAACAAGCTCGAATCCGGCGCGGTGACGCTGGAAGAGAAGCCGTTCAACCTGCGCCAGATGGTCAGCGAAATTGTGACGATGGTGGAGGGGCAGGCGTGGCACGAAAACGTGCAGGTGTCCTGCAAGACGCTGGCGTGGAATCACGAAAACCTGATTGGCTCGCCGATGCACCTGCATCAGGTGCTGCAAAACGTTGTCGGCAATGCGGTCAAGTACAACTGCCCCGGCGGCAGCGTGACCATCTCCTGCGAGGAGAAAAGCTTTGACGGCACGACAGCGACGTTCCTTTTCACCTGTGCCGACACGGGACGCGGCATGAGTGCGGCGTTCCAGCAGCACGCGTTTGAGGCGTTCGCGCAGGAGGAATCCGGCGCGCGCACGGCCTACAAGGGCACGGGGCTGGGGCTACCGATTGCCAAGGAACTTGTCGAGCAGATGGGCGGCAAAATCCACTTTGAAAGCGAACTGGGCGTCGGCACAACGTTCTACATCACCCTGCCGTTCCGCGTAGATCCGAATCCGCCGGAAGCGGAATCCGCCAAGCCGGAGCAGGCGGCGTCCATCAAGGGCGCGCACATACTGCTGGTGGAGGATAACGAGCTGAACATGGAAATCAGCCAGTACATACTGGAGGGCGCGGGCGCGATTGTCGCTCAGGCGTGGAACGGGAAGGAGGCGGTTCGCCGCTTTTCCGAAAGCGAACCGGGTACGTTTGACTGCATCCTGATGGACGTGATGATGCCGCTGATGGACGGACTGGAAGCAACGCGGACGATTCGCGCGATGCAGCGCCCGGATGCGGCGACCATCCCGATTGTAGCAATGACCGCGAATACCTTCTCCGAGGACGAACAGCGCAGCCGCGAGGCGGGCATGAACCTGTTCCTGAACAAGCCGGTGGATTCGGGAAAGATGCTGCAAACGGTGCTGGAGTGCCTGAAAATGGGCGGGGAAAATGCTTTGTGAAAACCTTGACAAGAACGCAGGTAGGGTGTAAAATAGAACTATCACAGGCGCGATTCCGGGGAAAAATCTGGACGCGCGAAAGGAAGGTTCTATTTATGAAGAAGCTGCTTGCGCTGGTGTGCGCGCTTGTCCTGTCGCTGTCGATGACGGCGGTGCTGGCGGAAGAAACCGATGCGTTCACCTCCGCGTCCGTCGCGAGCTACTACGCGGATTCCGCCCTGACCGGGGATGACCTGATGAACGCCATCAACTCCTTCTCCGGCACGTACCTCGTGTGCACCACCAACCCCGACGGCACGGCGAACGCGGGCGTGTTCATCTTCGCGTGCGTGAAGAACGAGGACAAGTACTACATCCAGATGGGTCTGGCGGAGAACCAGACGAAGCAGAACCTGCTCCGCACGGGCGAAGCGCTGGCGGTCTACGCCGCGAACCCCTCCACCGAGGAAGGCGCAAAGCCCTACATCACCGCCGGTGCGCGCATGGTGCTCCAGCAGGTGACGGACGAAGAACTGCTGAAGGTGCTCAACGTCAAGGGCAGCGAAACCGCGCTGTTCTTTGAAATCACCGAAATCAAGCCGCTGGGCTGATTGACAAACGGGGCGCACTCTCTTCCAAATGCGAAGGGGGTGCGCTTTTTTTCGGGGAATCTGCGCCGTTCGCACGCATTCCAAAACACTCAAAATCCATAGGAATTTGCATATTCCTCTTGACAAGCATGGGAATCGGGAGTAAAATCCTATTGCGGAAGTAGGTTATAAGCTGCCGCACAAGAATGATTTATCAATCAGCCAGAGAAAGGGCTTTTGCAATATGAAACACGCTGAATTGCTCTCCGTCCGCGACCTGCACGTTCAGGTGGGCGAAAAGGAAATCCTCCACGGGGTCAACCTTTCCGTCGGCACGGACGAAACCCATGTCCTCCTTGGCCCGAACGGCACGGGCAAATCCACCCTCGGCTATGCCATCACCGGCAACCCTGCCTATCAGGTGACGCGGGGGAGCATCACGTTTGACGGCGAGGATATTACTTCTATGCCCGTCAATGAGCGCGCGAAGAAAGGCGTTTTCCTGTCCTTCCAGAACCCGCTGGAAGTGCCGGGCGTGACGCTGAGCGCCTTTATCCGCACGGCGCTGGAGCAGAAGAGCGGCAGCCGCATCCGCCTGTGGGACTTCAAGAAGAAGCTGAAGGAAACGATGGCGCTTTTGTCGATGGATGAAAGCTACGCCGAGCGCGATTTGAATGTCGGCTTCTCCGGCGGCGAAAAGAAAAAGGCGGAAATCCTGCAAATGCTGATGCTCGAACCCAAGCTCGCCATTCTGGATGAAACCGACTCCGGTCTGGACGTGGACGCGGTGCGCACGGTGTCCGAGGGCGTCCGCCTGTTCCGCGAAAAGACGCACGGTTCGCTGCTGATTATCACCCACAGCACGCGCATTCTGGAGGCGCTGCGTGTTGACCGCACGCATGTGATGGAAAACGGCGTCATTGTGCGCGAAGGCGACGCGGCGCTGGTGGAAGAAATCAACGAAAAGGGCTTCAAGGGCTGATGGGGGAGCGGCATGACAGAGAAGAGCCAAGTTGCGGACATTGACCGCAGCATTTATGATATTCGCGACGCGGAGCATGACGCGTACCGCATGGAAGCCGGCTTGACCCCCGCCATCGTCGAGAAGCTGTCCAAGGAGAAGAACGACCCGGCGTGGATGGAGCAGTTCCGGCTGGAATCGCTGCAAATCTACAATAATATGCGCGTGCCGGACTGGGGGCCGTCGCTGGACGGGCTGGACATTGACCACATCGCGACGTATGTCCGCCCGAACACGAAGATGCAGAACAACTGGGAGAACGTGCCGCAGGACATTAAGGACACGTTTGAGCGGCTGGGCATTCCGCAGGCGGAGCGCAAGTCGCTGGCGGGCGTGGGCGCGCAGTACGACTCGGAGCTGGTGTACCACAACGTGCGCGCGGAAGTGGCGGCGCAGGGCGTGGTGTACACCGACATGGAGAGCGCGCTGCACGGCGAATATGCCGAGATGGTGCGCAAGTACTTCATGAAGCTCGTCACCCCGCGTGACCACAAGTTTGCGGCGCTGCACGGCGCGGTTTGGTCGGGCGGCTCGTTTGTGTACGTCCCCAAGGGCGTGCAGGTGTCCATTCCGCTGCAATCGTATTTCCGCCTGAACGCCAAGGGCGCGGGGCAGTTTGAGCATACGCTGATTATTGTGGATGAGGGCGCAAGCCTGCACTTTATTGAGGGCTGCTCTGCCCCGAAGTACAACGTGGCGAACCTCCATGCCGGCTGCGTGGAGCTGTACGTCAAAAAGGGCGCGAAGCTGCGCTATTCGACGATTGAAAACTGGTCGAAGAACATGTACAACCTCAACACCAAGCGCGCGCTGGTGGAGGAGGATGGCACGATTGAGTGGATTTCCGGCTCGTTCGGGTCGCATGTGGGCTGCCTGTATCCGATGAGCATCTTGAAGGGCGACCGCGCCCGCATGGAGTTCACGGGCGTGACGTTCGCAGGCGCGGGGCAGAATCTCGACACGGGCGCGAAGGTCGTGCATGTTGGCAAAAATACCAGTTCGTACATGAACACGCGCTCCATCAGCAAGAGCGGCGGCATCAGCACGTTCCGCTCCAGCGTGGTGGTGGAGAAGAGCGCCAAGCAGGCCAAGAGCGCGGTATCCTGCCAGTCGCTGATGCTCGACAGCGAGAGCCGCTCGGACACGATTCCCGCGATGGACATCCGCACGCGCGACGCCGCCATCGGGCATGAGGCGAAAATCGGCAGCATCAGCAACGACGCGGTGTTCTACCTGATGAGCCGCGGCATGAGCGAAGAGGACGCGCGCGCGCTGATTGTCAGCGGCTTTGCGGACAACGTGTCCAAGGAATTGCCGGTGGAATACGCGGTGGAGATGAACAACCTCATCCGCCTTGAAATGAAGGGCAGCATCGGCTGAGCGGAAAGGAGCATCCATCAATGGAGAAAATGACCATCAATCAGCTGCCCAGCCGGACATGGAATCGTCTGGGCGTGAATGAAGCGAGTATTGACTGGGACGAAAGCGCGACGGTCGTGCTGCCGGAAGAATCCGCAGAAAAGGCGGATATGCTGATTGCATCAGACGCGGCGTATGCCCGCAAGCGCGTGACCATTCAGGCGGAAAAGGGCGCGAAAAAGTCGCTTTTCCAGACCCTTCGCACGGCGGGCAAGCTGCATGTGCAGACGGAGCTGACCGCCGAGGACGGCGCGGAAATCGAGCTGACGCAGCTGGTCGCGCCGGGCGAAAACGCGCTGGTGTATGATGAAGTTATCGGGCACTGCCACGGCAGCGGGCGGATTGTGCTGCGGCAGGTGACGCTGGGTCACGGCGACGTGTACGCGCAGACGGGCATCGGGCTGGACGGCGAGAACGCCTCGTTTGCGGCGGATATCGGCTATCTGATGCGGAAAAATCAGACGCTGGACATGAACCTTGTCGTCAACCACTGGGGGAAAAAGACGAAGTGCGAAATCAACGCGTCCGGCGCGCTGAATGACGCGGCGAAGAAGATTTTCCGCGGCACGATTGACTTCAAGCGCGGGTCGTCCGGGTCGGTCGGCAGCGAACAGGAAACGGTGCTGATGCTGGGCGAGGACGCGGTGAACAAGACCGTGCCGGTCATCCTCTGCGCGGAGGAGGACGTCGAGGGTACGCACGGCGCAACCATCGGCGAAATGGACGACGACATGCGCTTCTACTTCGGCAGCCGCGGCATTGACCGTGAAACGGCGGAAAAGCTGCTTTCGCGCGCGGCGATTGCCCGCGTGGCGCAGCAGGTGAAAAGCGAGACGGCGTGCGCGGCGATACTGAACGAACTGGATGGGGAAATGGATGAAAACGACGGATTACAGGCGTGATTTTCCGCTGCTGATGCAGGAAACGGCAGCGTATCTGGACAACGCGGCGACGGCGCAGCGCCCGCAGTGCGTGCTGGACGCGGAAAAAACGTTCTATGAGACGCAGAACGCGAATCCCCTGCGCGGGCTGTATCCGCTGAGCATCGCGGCGACGGAGGCGGTGGAAGAGGCGCGCTTGGCGGTTCGTGATTTCCTGCACGCCAAGAGCAGTCAGGAGATTATCTTCACGCGCAACACGACCGAGGCGCTCAACCTTGTGGCGTACAGCTATGGGCTGTCTCACGTTCACGCGGGCGACGAGGTGGTGGTGTCCATTCTGGAGCATCACAGCAACCTGCTGCCGTGGCAGATGGTGTGCCGTCAGACGGGCGCGACGCTCAAATTCATCGACTGCGAAATGGATGGGCGGCTTGACCTGAACAAGGTATCGGAAATCATCACCGATAAGACGAAAATCGTTGCCGTGACGCACGTTTCCAACGTCATCGGGCGCGTCAACCCGATTCGCGAAATCGCGGATATGGCGCACCGCGTCGGCGCGGTCATCGTGGTGGACGGCGCGCAGTCCACGCCGCATATCCCCGTGGATGTGCAGGCGCTGGACGCGGATTTCCTCGCGTTTTCGGGGCATAAGGTGTTCGGCCCGATGGGCATCGGCGCGCTGTACGGCAAACGCAGGCTGCTGGAAAAGATGCCGCCCTTCCTCTCCGGCGGGGAGATGATCGAGTCCGTCACGCGCACCGGGGCGACGTATGCCGAGCTGCCCTACAAGTTTGAGGCGGGCACGGGCAACGCCGCCGGCGCGGTCGGGCTGCACGCGGCGATTCGCTACATGCAGTCCGTCGGCTTCGACACCATGCACGAGCGCGAAACGGCGCTGGTCGCCCGCATGATGGCGGGGATGGCGGACATGCCGTTCATCCATGTGCTGGGGTCGGAAAATCCGGCGGAACACAGCGGCATCGTCACGTTCACGGTCGATGGCGTGCACCCGCATGACGTGAGCGAAATCCTCGCGGCGGATGGCGTGTGCATCCGCGCGGGGCATCACTGCGCACAGCCGCTGCTCAAGCACCTCGGCTATTCCTCGACGGTTCGGGCAAGCTGCGCGTTCTACAACACGCCGGACGAGGTGGATCGGCTGCTGGACAGCCTGAAAACAATCAGGGAGCGAATGGGCTATGGAAAACAGGAGCTTTTATAACGAAATTCTGACGGAACACAACATCCATCCGGAGTTCAAGCACGACCTGCCGGACGCGAACATTGAGCTGGAAGGCGTCAACCCCAGCTGCGGCGACGACATCACGCTGAAGCTGAAGGTGGATGGCGATGTGATTACCGACGGCGCGTTCGTCGGCGACGGCTGCGCGATTTCGCAAGCCTCGGCGGACATTATGCTGGGCATGATTGTCGGGCGGAAGAAGGAAGAAGCGCTGCGCTTGGGCGAAATCTTCCGCAAGATGATTCAGGGCGAAGCGACGGCGGAGGAAATCGACGAGCTGGAGGAAGCCGGGGCGCTGAAGGATATTTCGCACATGCCCGCGCGCGTGAAGTGCGCCGTGCTGGGCTGGCGGACGCTGAAAGAAGCCATCGGGGGAGAAGAGGAATAAATAGGAAAGCACCGGACGGGGCGCAATGGCTCTGTCCGGTTTCCTTTATTTCCAGTGGGAAATCCATGTGTGTTTTGAATATGAAACTTGATTTTGTTTTGTGCAGCCGCATTCGTTCGCTTTCAATAGGTTTGTGATGCGTGAATGCTGGTTCGGGGTAAAAAATCGCTGTCCGCGTCCCGGCAGCGTTTCAGTCGCCAACAATATTCGCAAACAGAACCCGACCGGGCAGGGGAAAAATCCTCCGTCCGGTCGGCTTTTTGTTGCGGTATGTTTGTAAGCAAAAGAAAAGGTCAAGGCTTTTCAACCTTGACCATCCGTGGAGCATAGGAGATTCGAACTCCTGACCTCGACAATGCGAATGTCGCGCGCTACCAACTGTGCTAATGCCCCAAGCGCTTATTCTCTTTGTGTCAGGCGGTGAAACGCTGAGCACAGAAAGTATTATAGCATAGTTCTCGGAAAAATGCAAGGGGTTTTTTGAAATTTTTTCGGGAAAATTGCAAACTTTTTTTCAGGGGGCATTTGGGACAGATTTCAGAATACACGTTCGCTTATTTTGCGCGAAAAACTGCTTTTCTACCCGGCGACTCTTGTGCATATGCGCCGATTATGGTATAATGCCCATGATGAAGCAAACGGAGGAGAGAACGGATGGATGCAGAAATGCTGCGGAATGTGCTGACGATGCTGGGCACGGTGCTGGGCGCGATTTTGGTGCTGATGCTGGTGGCGAAAATCACGAGCATGGTGCATGTGGAGGCGGACGATGCGCGCGCGCCGATTGACAGCATGGAAGCGAGCGTCGTCGGCAAGCGCACGCTGGTGACGCAGGAGGACGGCGCGCCGAAAACCATCTACTATATGACCTTCCAGAAGGTGAACGGAATGCGGATGGAGCTGGAAGTGCCGGGCGAGGACTACGGCTTGGCGGCGGAAGGCGATCAGGGCGTGCTGGTCGCGCGCGGGGAAGAATTTATCGTCTTTAAGCGAATGATTTGAAATGATTGGAGCCTCCCAAACAAGTGGCGGCGCCGAAGGGGTGGAGGGGGCGAGCGGAAAGCCCCCTCCTCGCGTCCGCAGACGCGAAATCCTCTGCAATAATCGCATACTGTAAGGAGTAAAACAGAAATTATGGCATATCAGGCACTCTACCGCCAGTGGCGCCCCAAAGACTTTTCCAGCATGGTGGCACAGGAGGCGGTCATCTCCACGCTGCGCAATCAGGTGATGAGCGGGCGCGTCGCCCATGCGTACCTCTTCTGCGGCAGCCGCGGCACGGGCAAGACGTCCACCGCGAAAATCCTCGCGCGCGCCATCAACTGCGAGCATCCCGTGAACGGCGACCCGTGCGGGCAGTGTGAATCCTGCCGCCGCCTGCTGGCGGACGAGTCGATGGACGTGATGGAAATCGACGCGGCGAGCAACAATGGCGTCGAGGAAATCCGCAATCTGCGCGAGACGGTCAAATATCCGCCGCAGCAGGGGAAATACAAGGTCTACATCATCGACGAAGTACACATGCTGTCCACTTCCGCGTTTAATGCTTTGCTGAAAACGCTGGAGGAGCCGCCGGCGTACGTCGTTTTCATCCTCGCGACGACCGAGCCGCAGAAGCTGCCCGCGACGATTCTCAGCCGCTGCCAGCGCTTCGACTTCGGGCGGATTCCGGCGCACCAAATCGCGGGGCGGCTGCGTCAGGCGGCGGAGGGCGCGAAGGCGGAAGCGTCGGAGAACGCGCTGATGCTCATCGCCCGCGCCGCGGAGGGCGGAATGCGCGACGCGCTGTCGATACTGGACATGTGCCTGGGCTATTCCAATCAGGTGACGGAAGACCTCGTGCGCAATGTGCTGGGCACGAGCGACCGCAGCTTCCTGTTCCGCTTCGCCGATGCGCTGGAAAAAGAGGACGCGTCCGCCGTCATGCGGATGATTGATGAATTGATGCGCGCCGGGCGCGAACCGATGGTGTTCGCCAAGGACGTCAGCCAGCACCTGCGCGCGCTGCTGATTGCCAAGTGCAGCCCGGACGACCTGAGCGCCCTGCTTGACCTGACGCAGGAGGACGCGCAGGAGTACGCGCAGCAGGCGGAAAAATTCACCACGACGCGGCTGATGAACATGCTGGAATTGTTTATGCGCCTGGAAACGGATTTGCGCTGGGCGTCGTCGCCGCGAATCGTGCTGGAAAACGCCGCGCTGAAAAGCTGCCTGCGGACGAGCGAGGCGGACACCGCGGCGCTGAACGACCGCATCAGCGAACTGGAAAAGCAGCTGACCGCCTTGCAGGAGAAGCTGCAAAGCGGCGCGTTTGCCCCTGCGCAGCCCGCGAAAAAGGCGGCAAAGCCTGCATCCGAGCCGAAGCAGGAAGCGCCCAAACCCGCCGCGCCTGCCGTGATGACCCCGACCGGCAAGACCGACGCGGACGCGTGGAAGGAAGCCATGAACATCCTGAAGCGCTCCGACCCCGGCACGTTCGCGATGCTGACGATGGGCAAATACGCCGGGTGCGACGGCGACACCTACCGCTGGCAGGCGCCGATGGGGCAGGAGCTGTACGTCGGGCTGATGAATCAGGAGAAGAAACGCACGGCGATTGCCTCGGCGCTGACGCAGGCATCGGGGATGCAATGCCGCTTTGAGGCCATCGGCGCGGTGAAGGAAAAGAAAGCTGACCAGAGCGACGAGTCCTTCCTCGCGGCGCTGGAAACGACCTTCGGCAAGGCGAACACGATGGTGCAGGAGGACGTGAAGGGGTGAGCAGCGCGGACATTCGCGGGATGTTTGCCGGACTGCCGGGTGCGCACGGCATCATCGAAGCGGCGCTGAACGGGCAGGGGCTTGTGATGACGGATGATTCGGCGCATCCGAGCAGCGCGGCAGTGCTGGCGGGCGATTTCCTCTTTTTCGGCGGCGAACCGTCGGAAGAATTGGTGCGGCGCGCACTGAACGCGGAGAATCGCGCGTGGATTGTGCAGGGGAGCAGTGCGTTTCTCGCGCAGGTGCAGGCGCAGCGGTCGGGAACGTGGTCGGAGCGCATCGCCTTTGACCCGTGCCGTCAGCCGGAGGATGCGCACCTGACCGCGCTGCTGGCGAATCTGCCACAGGGCGTGACGCTTGTGCCGATTGGCGCGGCGGAAATGGCGTTCTGCCGCAAGACCCCGTGGGCGGCGGACTTCGTGAATCAATTCACGGAGGATGAATATGCGCGGAACGGGCTGGGGGTGCTGGTCTGCGCGGACGGTGCGTTTGTGTCCGGCGCATCCAGCTACGCGGCGTATCCCGGTGGCATCGAGGTGGAGGTGGACACAGCACCGGCGCACCGCGGACACGGCTACGCGACGCTGGCAGCGGCGAAGCTCATCTTGACGGCGCATCAGCAGGGGAAAATCGCGACGTGGGACGCGGCGAATGAAACATCAGCACACATTGCGCAGAAACTCGGCTACCGCGTAACCTGCGCCTATCAAGTCTTCACAACGGCGTAACCATTGGCGCACCCGTCAGGATGATTCGCATTCCGCGTTTCCTGCCGGGTGCATTTTTTGACGAAATTTCAACGGTTCGGACGATTTTCACAAAAATTCCGCCGGATTCCTCAGAAAAACCACAAAATTTTTCCGGGCAGCAGGAAATAGGGGGGACATGTAGAATTAGAAAAGTCGGGCTAAATTGTAACCTCAACTTTTCCCGCCCCGAAAGGGGCATGACATGGAGGGAGTTTTGAACATGAGTGAGCAGAACCTGAAGCAGGTGCTGGCGAAAAAGCAGAGCATCCTGCAGGGAGACGCGGAACGAATCGCAAAGCAGCGCGCGGCTGGCAAGCTGACCGCCCGTGAACGGGTGGCGAAGCTGCTGGACGCCGGCTCTTTCGTGGAGACGGACGCGCTGGTATCCCGCAATGGGGATTACGCCGGGGTCGTGACCGGCAGCGGCACGGTGCAGGATCGCCCTGTGTACGTGTTCGCGCAGGATTTCACGGTGCATGGCGGCGCGATGGGGCAGATGCAGGCGCAGAAGATTGTCAAGGTGCTGGATCTGGCACAGAAGACGGGCGCGCCCGTGATTGCCCTGTGCGACAGCGCCGGTGTGCGCATTGACGAGGGCGCGGCGGCGATGAACGCCTACGCTTCCGTTTTCACCCGTCTGGCAAAGCTCAGCGGCGTGGTGCCGGTCATCGCGCTGGTGCTGGGCCCGGTGGTCGGCGGCGCGGCAATGATCGCCCAGCTGGCTGACATCACCATTGAAGCCGAAAACGTTGGTCAGCTGATGGTCTATGGCCCGCAGGTCATGAGCGCCATTTCCGGCAAGACGGTGGATGCCAAGGCGGTCGGCGGCGCGAAGACGATGGCTGCGCAGGGCGGCGTCGCGCTGACGGCGAAGGACGAGGACGAAGCCATCTCTCTGGCGGTGCAGGTGCTGGACTATCTGCCCGCCTGCAACGCGGAGGATGCCGCGATTGTGGATACCGACGACATGAACCGCATTCTGCCCGTGCTGGACGCGGCGGACGCGGAAAGCCAGCTGGCTGCCATGGCGGACGGCGCGGCGTATGTGGAGCTTTTCAAGGACTACGGCAAGGAAATCCGCGTTGCGCTGACCCGCATCGGCGGCCGTCCGGTCGGTCTGGTGGTTGGCAACGGCAAGGAGAACGACGGCGTGCTGACGGCGCAGTCCGCAAGCAAGGCCGCGCGCTTCATCCGCCTGTGCGACTGCTACAGCCTGCCGGTCGTGTCCCTGATCAACAGCAAGGGCGTTGCCGTCCCGGCGGTTGACGAGCAGGCGGCGACCATCAAGGCGACCACCCAGCTGCTTTATGCCTACGCGGAAGCGACGACGGCGAAGGTGTCCATCGTCACCGGCAATGCCATCGGTCAGGCGTATGTCGCCATGGGCGGCAAGAGCAATGCCGATGTGACCTACGCGTGGCCGGGCGCGGTGATTTCCGCCCTGACCCCCGAAGCGGCGGTGCAGGTGCTCTACACCGACGACCTGAAGGCGGACAAGAAGCCGGCGCTCCAGTCCCGTGCGGAATTGGAAGCGAAGTTCGCTGCGGATGTGGCGGACGGCGTGGCGGCTGCCGCGGCTGGCATGGTCGATGACGTGATTGATCCCGCCGAAACGCGCAAGTATGTCATTGCGGCGCTGGAGATGCTCTCCTCCAAGCGCGAATCCAATCCCCCGAAGAAGCACGGCAACCTGCCGCTGTGATTGAGGAAAGGATCGTGTAAAAAATGGGCTTTTTGAATAATCTGGGCTTCGGCTTGATCGTCACACTCATCGGCATGCTGACCGTTTTCTTCGGTCTGGTGCTGCTGATTGGTCTGATCAAGCTGATGGAAAATGCCACCGCGAACCTCGGCAAGGGCGGCAAGAAGGCAAAGAAGCAGGCGGAAGCGCCCGCTCCCGCGCCGGTTGCCGCGCCCGTGGTGGAGGAAGTGCCCGTGGCGGATGACAGCGAGCTGATTGCGGTCATTTCCGCCGCTGTGGCGATGATGATGGAGGATGGCAGCGCCTTCACGGTGCGCCGCGTCCGCCGCGTGCAGAATGCGCCCGCCTGGCAGAAGGCTGGCCGCGAAGAACAGGTGTACAGCCGCTTCTAATATACTATTTCCTGCATTCACCTGTGCCATCTGCTTGCGCCTTTTCCTTTCTGGCGTCCGTTCATTCCACTTAGCGTAGCGCTGCTACGCTGCGTTTCATTCACGTTAGCCAGAAAGAAAAATTCGCGGCGCATCTTGGCACATGCTCATTTGGAAATAGTATCGGCTTGAACATGACAACAAATTGAACGATTTTGACAGGAGGAAATCCCATCATGCGTACCTTCAATATTACGGTCAACGGTCAGACTTATGTGGTGGATGTGGAAGAAGTCGGCGGCGTGCAGACGGCTGCGCCCGTGCGCGCTGCTGCCCCTGTGGCGGCTGCTCCCGTGGCGGCGGCTCCGGCTGCTGCGCCCAAGGCTGCTGCGGCGGCTCCCGTGGCGGGCGGCGAACCCGTTAAGGCGCCCATGCCCGGTAACATCCTGGACGTGAAGGTCAAGGTTGGCGATACGGTCAAGGCGGGCACGGTGCTGTGCGTGCTGGAAGCCATGAAGATGGAAAACGAAATTCCCGCCCCCAAGGACGGCAAAGTGGCGCAGGTCGTTGTGACCAAGGGCGCGACGGTCGGCGCGGGCGACACGCTGGTCGTGCTGGCGTAATCCGACGCATCAACCGATCCCGAAGGAAAGTGAGCTGATATAATGGGAATCAATGTGGGCGAAACCCTCATGGGGCTCGTCACGACCTCGGGTATCTACCAGTATCTGACGAACCCGCTGGCGCTGATCATGGTCGCCATCGCTTGCGTACTGCTGTATCTCGCCATTGTCAAGCAATTTGAGCCGCTGCTGCTGCTGCCGATTGCCTTCGGTATGCTGCTGACCAACCTGCTGGGCAGCGACATCTTCCACGAAGAACTCTTCGCCGGCGGCCATGCCAACTGGGCGCTGTTCGGCGGCGCGGTTCTGATAGACGGCAAGGATTTTGTTGATTCCGTGGGCTACATGGTCAATGCCGCCGGTCAGATTCTGACCAGCAACAATGTCGTGCTGGGTCACTTCGTCAACGCTGTTACCATCGACGACCCGACGAAGCTGGTGCCTTTCGCTGACATCCTGGCGCAGTTCGCTGCCAACGGCAACGCGGCTTCCATCATTCTGGAAGATGCTTTCCTGAAGAACGGCGCGGTCTACACCGCCACCGGCGCGATGCTGGCGACGGCGGGCAAGACGATTTCCGCGGGTCTTCTGGACTACCTGTACCTCGGCGTGAAGCTGGGCATCTATCCGTGCCTTATCTTCATGGGCGTTGGCGCGGGCACGGACTTCGGGCCGCTGATCTCCAACCCCAAGACGCTGCTGCTGGGCGCGGCGGCGCAGCTGGGCATCTTCATGACGTTCATCTTCGCGTATGCCGTGTTCGGCTTCTCCGCTGCGGAAGCGGGCGCCATCGGCATCATCGGCGGCGCGGACGGCCCGACGGCGATTTGGCTGACGGGCAAGCTCGCCCCGCACCTCCTTGGCCCGATCGCGGTCGCGGCATACTCCTACATGGCGCTGGTGCCTGTCATTCAGCCGCCGATTATGCGCGCCCTGACCACCGAGAAGGAACGCAAAATCGTCATGGAGCAGCTCAAGCCTGCCACCAAGACGCAGAAGATTATCTTCCCCATCGTCGTCACCATTCTGGTTGCGCTGCTGCTGCCGTCCGCTGCTCCGCTGGTCGGCTGCCTGATGCTGGGCAACCTCGCGAAGGAATGCGGCGTGACCGAACGTCTGAACAAGACGATGCAGAACGAGCTGATGAATATCGTCACGATTTTCCTCGGCATCACGGTCGGCGCAACGGCGACTGCCTCTACCTTCCTGACGGTGCGCACGCTTGAAATCATCGCGATGGGCATCGTCGCGTTCGGCATGGGCACGGCGGGCGGCGTGCTGCTGGCGAAGCTGATGAACAAGCTCTCCGGCGGCAAGATCAACCCGCTGATCGGCTCTGCCGGCGTGTCCGCTGTGCCGATGGCGGCGCGTGTGTCCCAGAAGGAAGGTCAGAAGGCCAATCCCGCGAACTTCCTGCTGATGCACGCCATGGGCCCGAACGTTGCTGGCGTTATCGGCTCTGCCATCGCGGCTGGTGTGCTGCTGAGCATGTTCGGTTAATAGATACTATTCCCTGCATTCGCCTACGCCATCTGCTTGCGTCTTTTTGATTCTGGCGTCCACTCATTCCACTTAGCGTAGCGCTGCTACGCTGCGTTTCATTCGTGTTAGCCAGAATGCAAAAATCCGCGGCGCATCTTGGCGTATGCTCATTTGGAAATAGTATCAGCAGTCAGATGGAAACGTATCCAACGTATCCGGTCAGGGGCAGGGGAGTGCTTCTCCGCCTCTGACCGAACTGAAGGAGGAAATTCGTCCTATGGCAAAGGTTCAAATTACGGATACCATCCTGCGCGACGGCCACCAGTCTCAGGCCGCGACCCGGATGCGTACCGATGAGATGCTGCCTGCCTGCGAAATGCTGGACAAGGTTGGCTACTACTCTCTGGAGTGCTGGGGCGGCGCGACCTACGACGCGTGCCTGCGCTTCCTGAACGAAGACCCGTGGGAGCGGCTGCGCAAGCTGCGCAAGGCGCTGCCCAACACCAAGCTGCAGATGCTGCTGCGCGGCCAGAACCTGCTGGGCTACCGTCCCTACGCGGACGACGTGGTGGATTTCTTTGTCAAGAAGGCCGTCGAGAACGGCATTGACATCATCCGCTGCTTCGACGCGCTGAACGACCTGCGCAACATGCAGACCGCCGTCAAGGCGACGAAGAAGTACGGCGGCACGGCGGAAATCGCCATGTCGTACACCGAATCCCCCGTGCACAACGAGGATTACTTCGTCAAGCTCGCCGTGGACATCCAGAAGATGGGCGCGGACGTCATCTGCATCAAGGACATGGCGAACCTGCTGCTGCCCTACAAGGCGTACAGCCTCGTCAAGCGCCTGAAGAAGGAAACCGACCTGCCGATCGTCCTGCACACGCACAACACCACCGGCACGGGCGACATGGTGCTGCTCAAGGCCATCGAAGCGGGTGTGGACGTGGTGGATACCTGCCTGTCCCCGCTGGGTTCCGGCACGTCTCAGCCGGCGACCGAATCCCTCGTTGCGACCCTGAAGGGCACGGAATACGACACGGGCTTCGACCTCGACCTGCTGGCGCAGCTGGCGGCGCACTTCCGCACGGTGGCGGATCGCCTGACCAAGGACGGCTGGCGTGACCCGGCGCGCGTGCTGGGCGTGGACGTCAAGACCCTGCAGTATCAGGTGCCGGGCGGCATGCTGTCCAACCTGATTGGTCAGCTCAAGCAGGCGAACCAGATGGACAAGTACTACGACGTGCTGGCGGAAGTGCCGCGCGTCCGCAAGGACTTCGGCTATCCGCCGCTGGTCACGCCGACCTCCCAGATCGTGGGCACGCAGGCCGTGATGAACGTGCTGGGCGGCGAGCGCTACAAGATGGTGCCGAAGGAATCCAAGGACTTGCTGGCGGGTCACTACGGCCGTCTGCCGGGCAAGGTAAACGAGGACGTGCGCAAGAAGTGCATCGGCGACACGAAGGTCATCACCCATCGCTACGCCGACGACATTCCGCCGGAACTCGACAAGCTGCGTGAGGAAATGCGCGAATGGTATCAGTGCGAGGAAGACGTGCTGTCCTACGCCATGTTCCCGAAGGTTGCGCCGAAGTTCTTCGAGTATCGCGCTGCCCAGCAGCTGAAGGTGGATTCCACCATGCTGAACAAGGCTGACAAGACGATGCCTGTCTAATAAGCAGAGGGTCAGGGGCGAATCCGCACGGGTTTACCCCTGACCTTGTTGTGATTTTAGAGGTTTTGCCTCTGCGGAGGCAACAAGGGGGCAGCGAAAACGGACGAAGTCCGCGGTCGCTCCCTTGACCCCTTCGGGTGACTTTGTATCGTGTTTTTAGACAAAAAGCATCAAGTGTCAAGCTGTTCGCAGAAAATTTGCCAAAGTACATCTTGATTTTACCGCGCAAGTGGTGTATGATATAGATGCGGAGAATCGGGAATTTTCCTGAATCCGCAGTGTATTGTCCCACCAATTTAAAGAAAGAGGTAGGTTCTACATGGCAGAGCTGAATCTGAGCAAGTATGGCATTACCGGCACGACCGAGGTTGTGCACAATCCTTCTTACGATCTGCTGTTCGAAGAAGAAACCAAGTCCACCAACGAGGGCTATGAAAAGGGTCAGGTGTCCGAACTGGGCGCTGTGAACGTCATGACCGGCATTTATACCGGCCGCAGCCCCAAGGACAAGTATATCGTCATGGACGAGAACTCCAAGAACACCGTGTGGTGGACGAGCGAGGGCTACAAGAACGACAACCATCCGATGACCGAGTCCACTTGGGCGTCCGTGAAGGATCTGGCGATTAAGGAGCTTTCTAATAAGAAGCTGTACGTCGTTGATGCCTTCTGCGGCGCGAACAAGGACACCCGCATGGCCGTCCGCTTCATCGTGGAAGTGGCGTGGCAGGCGCATTTCGTCAAGAACATGTTCATCCAGCCCTCTGAAGAAGAGCTGAAGAACTTCACCCCGGACTTCGTGGTTTACAACGCGTCCAAGGCGAAGGTCGAGAACTACAAGGAGCTGGGCCTCAACTCCGAAACCTGCGTGGCGTTCAACATCACCAGCCGTGAGCAGGTCATCCTGAACACGTGGTACGGCGGCGAGATGAAGAAGGGTATGTTCTCCATGATGAACTACTACCTGC
>ENA-OQRB01000277-OQRB01000277.1-human-gut-metagenome-genome-assembly--contig:-NODE-277-length-37395-cov-11.267113_pt1 | contig 37395 bp, 36 predicted proteins | sample MGYA00243235_ERZ505100 | MGnify/ENA primary metagenome ERZ505100 (study PRJEB26097, sample SAMN02712145) | human gut metagenome | biome: Gut microbiome | host: Homo sapiens | place: Denmark...
GCGTCCCTGCCAGTAACTTTGCGCGTCCGCAGACGCGCCCCCAAGCTGCTCTTCCCCCAAGATTCCAATTAGCAATGAGCAATGACTGGCGCACAAACTCAATCATTGCTCATTAAAAAAATCGGAAGTCAAGCCGCTCATTTGCGTGCTTGACTCCCGATTTTTTTCTTACTTCGTGTTCTTGATTTCCATCCACAGGTTTTCATAGATCTTGCGGAAGGTGTCGTCGATGTCGTGGAAGAATTCGCAGCGATCCTGAACCTCCTGAGAAGGATTCAGAACGTGGTTGTTCTCGTATTCCTCGCCCATCAGCTCAATCGCGCCCTTGTTGGGGCTGGAGTACCAGATGTATTCGCAGTTCATCTGCGCGATGTCGGGGCGGCAGAGGAAGTTGATGAACTTCTCGGCGTTCTCCTTGTTGCGGGCGGACTTGAGGATGACCGCGCCGTCCACCCAGATGTTTGAGCCTTCAGAGGGCACGAAATAGTCCAGATGGTCGTTCAGGTCAATGGCGTACTGTGCGTCGCCGGACCACATCAGCGCGAGCGCCGCTTCGCCGGCCACCATCTTATCCTTCGTTTCGTCCACCTGATACGCCTTGACAACGCCGGACTGCTTCTGCTCAATCAGCTTATCCTTCGCTGCCATCAGCTCCGGAACTTCGCGGCTGTTCATGGAATAGCCGAGGTACTTCAGCGTGATGCCCATGCTGTCGCGGTAGGAGTCCAGCATGAACACGTTCTTCTGGTACTGCGTGTCCCAGAGGATGCTCCAAGACTGGTTGGGTTCGGGAATCATGTCCTTGTTGTACAGGATGCCGACTGTTCCCCACATATACGGCACGGAGTACTTGTTCTCCGGGTCGTAGTCGGGATTGCGGAGCTTGTCGATAATCTGCTCGAAATTCGGCACGTTGTCGTAGTTAATTTCCGCCAGCAGATCCTTGGCAATCATGCGCTCGATGATGTAGTCGGACGGGAAGCACACGTCGAACGCACCGGGGTTCGCCTCGACCTGCACAATCATGTCCTCATTCGTGGTGAAGCACATGTAGTTGACCTTGATGCCCGTCTCTTCGGTGAAGAGGGTCAGGACTTCGGGTGCGATGTAGTCCTCCCAGTTGTAGACGTTGACGACCTCTTCCGCGAGGGCGGCGGGGGCGACGGTCAGCGTCAGGCACAGGAGCATCAGCAGGGAAAGCAGCTTTTTCATCAGAGATGTTCCTCCTTCAAGGTAATTGGGGGATTAGTCATTATTCGATGCGGTGCGGCGGTTGACAATCAGCAGCAGCACCAGCAGAGCGACGAACATGAGCGCCGACAGTGCGTTGAGCGTCGGCTCGATGCCGCGGCGGGCGGCGGAGTAAATCAGCGTGGACAGATTCTGCACCAGCGGGGAGGTCGTGAAATAGCTGATGGTGAAGTCGTCCAGCGAGAGGGTGAACGCCAGCATCGCCCCGGTGATGATGCCCGGCATACATTCGGGGATGATGACGTGGAACAGCGCGTACATCGGCGTTGCGCCAAGGTCAAGCGCAGCTTCGTAGGTGTGTCGGTTCATTTGCTTGAGCTTCGGCAGCACCGATAGGATGACGTAGGGCGTATCGAACGTGATGTGCGCCAGCAGCATCGTCACATAGCCGCGGTCGACCTTCGTGAAGAGGAACAGCAGCATCAGGCTGATGCCGGTCACGATGTCGGGCATGGTGTTGGGCAGGTTCGTCAGCGTCATCATGAACGACTGCGGCCGCTTCTTCATGGCGTGGATGCCGATGGCGGCGAGCGTTCCCAGAATCGTCGCGACGACCATGGCCAGCAAGGCAATTGTCACCGTGACAGTCAGCGCGTTCATGATGCGCGTGTCCTGAAACAGCTCCGTGTACCAGCGGAAGGAAAAGCCCTCCCACTTCGCGCGGCTCTTGCCCGCGTTGAAGCTCTGCACAATCAGCACGATAATCGGAAGATACAGGAAGATAAGGATGAGCGCCAGATACGCGCGCTTGCAGAACTTTTTCATGCGATGCCGCCTCCTTCGCCGTTGGGGTCGGCCTTGCGCAGGATGGAGAGCGAAATCAGAATCAGCACCATCATGATGAGGGAGAGCGCCGAGCCGACGTTCCAGTTGCCTTCGGTCAGGAACTTCGCCTCAATCAGGTCGCCGAACATCATCGTGTTGCCGCCGCCCAAGACGCGCGGGATGAAGAACGTCGTCACCGAGGGCATGAAGACCATTGTAATGCCGCTGACGATGCCCGGAATGGACAGCGGCATGGTTACCTTCCACAGCGTCTGCCAGTTGTTGCAGCCGAGGTCAGCCGCCGCTTCGGTCAGGCGATAGTCCATCTTGCTCAGCAGCGTGTAAATCGGGAAAACCATGAAGGGCAGGAAGTTGTACACCATGCCCAGCAGCACCGCGCCGGAGTTGTACATCAGCTGTACACCGTTAAAGCCCAGCGCGCGCAGCACCGTGTTAATCAGCCCGTTGTCCTCCAGCAGGCTCATCCACGCAATGGTGCGCAGGAGGAAGTTCATCCACATGGGGATGATGAACAGCACGACGAGGGTCGGGCCGAGCTTGATTTCGCGGTCGGCCATAATCAGCGCCGCCGGATAGCCCAGCAGCAGGCAGATAACCGTGCACTGGAACGCCATCCACAGCGAGTAAACCAGCGTATCCACGTTGACCGTGCCGCGGGAAATGTATGCCTGTCCGGCTTCGCCCATGGCGTCCAGGATGATTTTGTTCGATTCGTAGTTCGAATCCCAGAAACTGCGGAAGTTGTCCAGCGTGAACGCGCCGGAGGAATCCGTGAAGGCGTAGTAGGCAATCAGGATGACCGGGACGATGGTAAAAATCATCATCCACAGCGCATAGGGCGACGCGAACAGGGAACGGTGCATACCGCGGTTGCGGTGGATGGTGATGGCAATCAGCGCGATAAAGACGCATAGCCCCGTGCCCATGAGCGCATACGCCCACCACGGGAGAGACAGGTTGCTCAGCATTCCGCATCCACCTCCGCCGCGGGCGTGGTGTCCTCCAGCCGCTTCATGATGTGGATGTTGAAGGGGACAATGTTCAGCCCGACGCGGCTGCCCTGCGGCTGCATCGTCGTCGAATGCACCTTGAAGGTGTACGCGCCGGTGTCAATCATCATTTCGTAATGCACACCCTTGAACAGCACGCTCTTGATGGTGCCGACCATCTGCCCGACGTCCTCGCCGACGAGCATGATATCCTCCGGGCGGACGACGACGTCCACCGGCGTGTTCTCGCCGAAGCCGAAGTCCACGCACGGGAATTCTGTGCCCGCAAACTCGACCAGCTCATCGTGAATCATCGTGCCGCGCAGCAGGTTGCTTTCGCCGATGAAGTCCGCGACAAAGGCGTTCGCCGGTTCGTCGTAGATGGTTTTGGGGTCGCCGATCTGCTGGATGGTGCCGTCCTTCATGACGACAATCGTGTCGGACATGGTCAGCGCTTCCTCTTGGTCATGGGTGACGAAGATGAACGTGATGCCCAGCCGCTGCTGCATGGATTTCAGTTCCAGCTGCATTTCCTTGCGGAGCTTCAGGTCAAGCGCGCCCAGCGGTTCGTCCAGCAGGAGAACCTCCGGCTCGTTGACCAGACTGCGCGCAATCGCCACGCGCTGCTGCTGGCCGCCCGAAAGCGCGTCCACATGGCGCTTCTCGTATCCCTTCAGGTTCACCAGCTCCAGCATTTGCCCGACTTTTTCGGCAATCTGCTTCTTCGGCAGCTTCTTCAGCTTCAGAGCGAAGGCGATGTTGTCGTACACGTTCAGGTGCGGGAAGAGCGCGTATTTCTGGAAGACCGTGTTGACGCGGCGCTTGTAGGGCGGCAGCGCGGAAATATCCTGTCCGCCGAAGAGTACCTGCCCCTCCGAAGGCGTCTCGAATCCGCCAATGATGCGCAGCGTCGTCGTCTTGCCGCAGCCCGAAGGCCCAAGCAGGGTAATGAATTCCTTCTTGCGGATGTAAAGGTTGATATTCTTCAAAACCTGCACGCCGTCAAACTCCTTCGAGATGCCGACGAGGTCAATCAAATGCTCTTTCTCCACCATGGGGGAAAACACTTCCTTCCAATTACTTAAAATCAGAACGACGGCGGTGTGGAAATCCACAGCACCTTCGCGTGGGATTTGCCCGCATTCATCAGGTAGTGCGTCTCATGCGGATGCAGGCAGAAGCTGCTGCCTGCCCGGATGCGCGTTTTCGTTTCGCCGTCCACCAGGAAGATGCTGCCCGACAGCACATAGCCGAATTCCTCGCCCTGATGCGGTAGAAGCTCGTACGTCCGCCCATCCTCGCCTAAATCGACCAGAATCGGCTCCATCGTGTTCTTCTGCGCGTCCGGCACCAGCCATGTGATGCTGCCGCAAAGCTGCTCGTCCTCCTTGACGAACATATCCTGTGGTGTAAAGACGGTCTTTTCGTCCTTGTCCTCGCTGAAAAACTGACTCAGGCTGGAGCCGAGGCATTCCAGCATGTCTGTCAGCGTCGCGATAGACGGGGAGGCAAGGTTGCGCTCGACCTGCGAAATGAAGCCCTTGCTCAGTTCGCAGCGGTCGGCCATGTCCTCCTGCGTCAGCCCGCGCCGAATCCGCAGCAGACGCAGCTTTTCACCGATATCCATGAGGATGCTCCTTTCCGGTTGCTTTCAGTCCATATTGACGCAAAGTTCAGAAATACTAAACTGAAAGCCGTGAAAAAATGGTTTAGTGAAACTTAACCTCAAAGCGGGATTCATTAAACCATATTTCTTTGCGTATGTCAAGGGCTTTTGTCGATTTTTTCGGCAGAAAACGCAAAAAAAGATGAAAAGGCGAACGAAAAAGTCCGTAAAACGCCTATATTAGCCGAAACTAATGGATAAATCACCGAATTTGGCGGATTTTTGCGCCCTCCGAAGCGATCAAAACAAACATCAGAAAAAGCCGCTCCTCCGACAAAAATCAGAGAAGCGGCGCGATTTTCGGTTTAGCGATTCTGTTCTTTCACTCGCAGGGGATTAGTCAGGCAGCGGCGCATCCAGCGTCACGTTCGCGTCCTTCACGAAGCCGTGCCAGCCGTTCACATCCACCTCGTACCATTCGCCGACCTTGTCCATCACGGCCAGATAAGCACCGACGCGAATCTTGTCCAGACGGCGGCGGCTCTTCGTCAGCTGATATACCGAGACGGTCGCGGTCGTGTTCGTCTTGCCCTTTGCGGACAGCAGACCGGTCGTGAAGGCGTCCTCGTCCGGCGTTTCGTAGAACTTCAGGCAGCTGTTCAGCACCAGCCCTTCCACGCCATCATACACAATGCGCGTGTACACATCGCCTACGCGCAGGACGGTCACCACGCGCCCGGCTTTGCAGGTCATGATGATTTTGCCCTTCTTGCTTGCTTCCTCGCGCATGGTGCACTTGCCGGTCGAAGGCGCATAGATAACGGCGATTCGCTGGTCGTCATCCGCCTCCGTTTCCCACGAGAGGGAAGCGGTCGGCACGCGCAGGAACTCGCCATCCATGTAGATTTCGCTCATGGCGACACCCAGCGTTTGGAGTGATACCGTCTGCGCCTCGTCGCCATCAGAATAGGTGACGGTCAAGCTGTTCCAAGTGTCATCAGGCTTGCGGGACAAATCGCTGGCAGTCGCGCGGCTGCCGGAGGGCTTCGGCTTGCTGCTGTTCGAGCCGACCCACACCAGCGCGGCGGAATCCACCCATCCGCTGGATGTGCCGCTGCCGTTCCAGTAGCGGACGTTGCGCATGTTGCCGCTGCGCTCCAGAATGCCGACGTAGGTATTCGCAGGCAGCGTGCCGACCGGGACGAAATCCGACAAGTCCGAAGAAGTCGCTGTGCCTTGGGTCACGGCGTAGAGCGTCGTTCCAGTGCCGGTTTTCCACTCGCACTTGGCGTTCCACTCGGCTTCCGTTTCCGCCAGCGCAGTTGTCATCAGCAAAAGGCAAAAGGTGGTCAGGAGCATCAACAGACGCTTCATGTTATAAAACCTCCTTCAAATCTTCATAAGTTTGTAATCAATATAGCATATCTTTGTGAAAAAGTCAATCGCGTAAAACGATAAATTTTGCCGAATGCGCTTGCAATGCGGACAGAAATGTGGTATCATAAAGCCGTGAAACCGATGAGAAGCAGGGGATGCGCAGAGTCGCCCACAGCGAGCCGGAGAAGGTGCAAGTCCGGCGGTGGATGGCGCAGACCGTGGGGCTTCGAGGGCGCAGGGGAACGGCGAATGCCCAGTATCCCGCGACGGCTTTCCCCCGTGAACAGGATTTGAGAGGCGCAAGCATTTTGCGCAATTGGGGTGGCACCGCAGTCATCTGTCCCCAGAAGAGGGGATAGGATGGCTTTTTTTGTATGGCGAATCGCTCCCCGGCCGTTCGCCGCCTATTCTGAAAGGAGAGATTTCCCATGTCCGAAACGAATACCGCGCCCAAGCCCGAAAAGAAGCCGATTATCTTCTCCGGCATCCAGCCGTCTGGTACGCTGACGCTGGGCAATTACATCGGCGCACTCCGTAACTTCTCCAAATTGCAGGACGACTACGACTGCATCTACTCCATTGTCGACATGCACGCCATCACCGTCCGGCAGAATCCGGCGGATTTGCGCCGCCGCTGCATGGAGCTTGCCGCTATCTACATCGCCAGCGGCATCGACCCCAAGAAAAGCCTGATTTACTGCCAGAGCCACGTTTCCGCGCACGCCGAGCTTGCGTGGGTGCTCAACTGCTTCACCTACATGGGCGAAATGAGCCGCATGACGCAGTACAAGGATAAGTGCGCCAAGCACGCCGACAACATCAACGTGGGTCTTTTTGATTATCCTGTGCTGATGGCGGCGGATATCCTGCTCTATCAGACGAACCTTGTGCCGGTGGGCGTTGACCAGCGCCAGCATCTGGAAATCTGCCGCGATATCGCCATGCGCTTCAACGGCATCTACGGCGATGTGTTCACGATTCCGGAGGGGTATATCCCGAAAGTCGGCGCGAAGATTATGAGCCTGCAGGATCCGACGAAGAAGATGTCCAAGTCCGACCCGGAGGAGACGTTCATCTCCCTGCTGGACGACGCGGACACGATTCGCCGCAAGATTAAGCGCGCCGTGACCGACTCGGACGGCGAAATTCGCTTTGACCCGGAGAACAAGCCCGGCGTGAGCAATCTGCTGAGCATCATGAGCGCACTCGGCGCGGGCGACGTGGAAGCGCTTGCCGCAGAGATGGCAGGCAAGGGCTACGGCGACCTGAAGGCGCGCACGACGGACTGCGTGATTGCGGCGCTTGAGCCGCTGCAGGCGGAGTACAAGCGCCTGATTGCGGACAAGACGTACCTGCAGGGGATTCTGGACGAGAACGCCAAGACCGCCGCGTATCTGGCGAACAAGACCCTGCGCAAGGTGCAGAAGAAGGTCGGCTTCGCGGCGAGAGGGTAACAGGGGAATATATGAGCAAGCCGCAGGGCGTGTGTTACGTTCTGCGGCTTGCTTTTATCAATTTTTTCGTGACAGTCTTGCTATTATATACAGTTCATCCGGGCAAATATCCTGCCCATCTGCCCATTCGACGGTGTAGCCGTTTGCGCGGACGCGGCGGAAGTAAGCCGGGTCAGCCAGCGCGCTGCACCATTGCCCACGAGGATTTTTGTTTCACCATTGTCGAAAACGACGCGCAGACAGAAATCGTCCAGCGGCGTTACGGCGGTTGCGGTGGGACGAAGCATCGCGATTCGCTCCTTCACCTCTCAAACCCCAAGAACCTTGTCCCCTGAAACGCCAGCGTCCCTTCGTCGCCCTCGGCCAGCATCCCGTACTCCGCCCCGGACACGCACAGTTCCATCCGGTCGCCGCTGTCTACCTGAAACGTCGCGTAGTAGAAGGTGGACGTGCTCGTGCTGAACCCGTGCGCGCCGGTCGCATCCCCAGCGTTCGGGTGCTGATGGAAGCTCGTCTCCTGCCGCTTTGCAACGACTTTCGCGTGAACAGACAGGCGAGGCGAGTGGTTGTTGCGATTCCATGTGCGGACATTCTGCACAAGGATAAAGACGAAAACGCCGAGGATGACCAGAAAGACGATGGGAAACAGTGTATCCATGACAGAAAACATCGTTGTGTCAAACATTGGAAGCAACTCCTGTTAGATGCGCTTTGCGTATTCGCCCTGCCAAGGCATGGAAAATCCCCGGAGGAATTGCCCACTCAGTTGATTAGTACAGCTTCGCCCCAGCCGGAATGTGGTCATCCACCATCAGCAGATGCAGCCGCTCTTCGTCGTTTTCGTGGTGCACGGCGGAGATCAGCATACCGCAGGAGTCGATGCCCATCATCTTTCTGGGAGGCAGGTTCGTGATGGCGATGCAGGTTTTGCCCACCAGCGCTTCCGGCTCATAATACTCGTGAATACCGCTTAAAATCACGCGATCTTCGCCGCTTCCGTCGTCCAGAACGAACTTCAAGAGCTTCTTGGACTTCTTCACCGCTTCGCATTCCTTGACCTTCACGGCGCGGAAATCGGACTTGGAGAACGTGTCGAAATCCACATAGTCGGTGAACAGCGGCTCAATCTGCACGTTCGAGAAGTCGATCGGTTCAGGCGTGACTTCCGCTTTGGCTTCTTCCGCGGGCGCGGCAGCTTCGGGCGCGTTCTGCGCAGCATCCGCCGCCTTCTTGTCAGAGTCGAGCGGCTTCATGGTGGGGAAGAGCAGCACGTCGCGAATCGTCGCGCTGTCGGTCATCAGCATCACCATGCGGTCAAGCCCGAAGCCCAGACCGCCCGTCGGCGGCATACCGTACTCCAGCGCGTTCACGAAGTCCTCGTCCACCTCGGCGTTGATGCCCTGCGCCTTGCGCGCTTCCACCTGCGCCTCGAAACGGCGGCGCTGGTCAATCGGGTCATTCAGCTCGGTGAAGGCGTTGCCCATTTCGTGGCCGGTGATGAAGAACTCGAAGCGCTCGGTCAGCGCCGGGTTGGACGGCTTGCGCTTGGCCAGCGGGGAAATTTCCACCGGATAATCGGTGATGAACGTCGGCTGAACCAGGTTCGCTTCCACATACTCGTCGAACAGCGCAGCCAGGCAGTCGCCCTTCGTCGCGTCCTTCTCGACATGCACGCTGCGCTTGTCGCAGATGGCGCGGGCTTCCTCGTCGCTTTGCCACGTCGTCCAGTCTTCGCCGCACGCTTCCTTGACGGAATCCGCCATCGTGATGCGCTTCCACGGCGCTTTCAGGTGGATGACCTGCCCCTGATAGGTCACGTCGGTCGTGCCGAGGGTCTTGAGCGCCACGAACTCGTAGAGCTGCTCGACCATCTCCATGATTTCGTTGTAATCCGCGTACGCCTGATACGTTTCCACGGACGTGAACTCCGGGTTGTGGGTTGCGTCCATGCCCTCGTTGCGGAAGATTCTGCCGACTTCGTACACGCGCTCGAAACCGCCGACAATCAGGCGCTTCAGGTACAGCTCGGTCTCAATGCGCAGGAACATGGGCAGCCCCAGCGCGTTGTGGAACGTGCGGAATGGACGCGCGGACGCGCCGATTTCCACCGTGTGCAGCACGGGCGTGTCCACTTCCAGATAGCCGCGGCCGTCGAGAAACTCGCGCACGGCGGCGATGATGCGGCTGCGCTTGCGGAACGTGTCGCGCACTTCGGGGTTGACGATGCAGTCCACATAGCGCTGACGGTAGCGCAGATCGGTATCCACCAGCCCGTGGAACTTCTCCGGCAGCACCTTCAAGGACTTGCACAGCAGCGTCAGGGACTTGACGTGGATGGACGCTTCGCCGGTCTTGGTGCGGAACACCGTGCCGGACACGCCGATGATGTCGCCCAGATCGTCCTTCTTGAACGCGGCATAGGCATCCTCGCCCAAATCGTCGCGGGTGACGTAAATCTGCATTTCGCCCTGCGCGTCCAGCAGGTGCGCAAAGGACGCCTTGCCCATCACGCGGCGGGAGACCATGCGGCCCGCCAGAGAGACCGTCTTGCCATCGAGGCTGTCAAAGTTGTCGGCAATCTCCTTGGAATGGTGGGTCACGTCAAAGTGGGTGATCGCATAGGGGTTCTGCCCCGCGTCGATGAGGCTTTGCAGCTTCTGGCGGCGGATAATTTCCTGCTCCGACAGCGCCGGAGTATGGGGCGTTACGGGATAATCAGCCATGAGTAGATTCCACTCCTGTTTCTTAATAGCTTAGCGATGGATGTCCACAATGCGCAGGTGCAGCGTGCCGCGCGGAATTTCCACGTCCACAATATCGCCGACGGTCTTGCCCAGCAGAGCAGCGCCAATCGGGGATTCGGTGGAGATGCGGCCTTCGTCGGGGTCGGCTTCGTCCGCGCCCGCGCCCACGATGCCGTACTCGGACTGCGCGCCCGTGTCGGTGTTCTCGTAGCGGACGGTGATGCCCACGGACACACGGTCGGTGGACAGCTCGCTCTCGTCGACGATTTCCGCGTTTTCAATCAACGCCTTCAAGCGGGTGATTTCCGCTTCGTTCTTCGCCTGATCGTTGCGCGCTTCCGTGTATTCAGCGTTTTCAGACAAGTCGCCGAAGCCGCGGGCGATTTCGATGGCGTTGATGATTTCCTTGCGCTTGACATTCAGCAGGTAATCGTAGCGCTCCTGCAGTTTTTTCAGCGATTCCGCTGTCATGATATTATGTTTCTGTTCTTCTGCCATGTGGGCTTGCTCCTTTCATATCGCGGCATAAACCGCAAAGAAGCACCCGAAGGAGACGCAAGCGCGATTCCGGGTGCGAGGGGACTATGGGACAGCCTCCATTATACTTGTTTTTTCCGCGTCTGTCAATCGAAAAAGCGGCTGATTGGCGGATTTAACTGCATTTACCCGCGTTTCGCCGGCGGCACGAAGCCCTCGAAAATCGCAATATCGTATTTGCCGCGCGTGTGGTCGAGCGCGTCCTGCGAGCGGATCGTCCACGCGACCATCCACGGGCGCATCAGGCGCACAAGGCGCATTGGCAGATTCAGCCCGTGTTCGCTGATGGCTTCGTACGCCAGAAAATCCGGGCGGCTCAAAACGTGCTGCATCAGCGTGGAAATAAAGAACGCCGTCAGCGGCTTCACGCCCTTGTGCGCAGCCTCGCCGCCCAGCCCGAAGGCTAACTGCCCGCGGATGATTTCCGGCGCGTTTTTCCGGAACCACTGCACCGCGCGCGGGTCGAAGCTCTCCATGCACCAAAGCCCATTGTAACGCTGCATCCGTTCCCGGACGGCGCTGCACAGGCTGTCCACGTTCTGCTCCACCTTCAGTTCCACAATCAGCGGCACACGTCCGCCGACAGCCTCCAGCACCTCGTCAAACGTCGGGACGACCTCGTCCGTGCCGCTTAAGTGACACGCGCGCACATCCGCCAGCGTGCTTTGCGCAATCCGCCGGTCAACGCCGCATATGCGCTTCAAATTGTCGTCATGATGCACCACCAGCACGCCGTCTTTCGTGCGGTGAACGTCCAGCTCAATGCCGTACCCCGCATCGACCGCCGATCGAAATGCGGACAGGCTGTTCTCCGGCCGCTGCGCATTCCATAGCCCGCGATGGGCATAATCCACCTTCGTCAGCGCGGACATATCGCGGCGGGGGAGACGCGGAATCAGCAGAAAGACGTACAGCAGAATCAGCACAATCAGAATGATAAGAAATACCATGCAAAAGCCCTTCCTTCGCAATTTTTCGCCTCAATTATAGCATAGGTTTTGCTTTTTCGCTATCCCTGTGCTATAATCAAGCTGAAATATCTCACGAGGTGACGATGAATGCGCATTGCACTGCTGGCTACGGGCGGAACAATCGCCTGCCGCCAAACGCCTGACGGTCTGTCTCCTGTGCTCCATGCCGATGAACTGGCGAAGAGCATCGCCTGCCGAGACGGCGTGACGCTCCTGCCTGTGGACGTGTTCTCGATGGATTCCAGCAACATTCAGCCGGAAGAGTGGACGCAGCTTGCCCACGCCGTTGACCGCGCCATGCAGACCTGCGACGGCGTTGTCATTACCCACGGCACGGATACGATGGGCTACACCGCCGCCGCGCTGTCCTATATGCTCCTTGGGCAGATGAAGCCCGTCATCCTGACCGGCAGCCAATTGCCCCTTGGCGCGCCCCTCTCCGATGCCGAAATCAACCTCTCCTGCGCTATCGAAGCCGCTTGTCAGGGCGTCGCCGGAACATACGTCTGCTTCAACCGCAAGCTGATTCTCGGCACGCGCGCCGTCAAAACGCACACGCTCTCCTTCGATGCCTTTGACAGCGTGAACCGCTCCCTCTCCGGCATGGTGGACAGCAACGGCGTGCACTTCCTGCGCCCGCAGAGGATTGACATGCCGTACCAGCTCCGCCCGGAGGTTGACAGCCGCGTGTTCCTGCTCAAGCTATTCCCCGGTACGCAGCCCGATGTGCTGGACTTTATCGCACAGGCGGGCTATCGCGGACTGGTGATTGAGGCGTTCGGACTCGGCGGACTGCACTATATCCGGCGGAATCTGGTGGAAAAACTGCGGATGCTGCGGCAGCGTGGCGTTCGGATACTGGTGCTGACGCAGTGCATGTATGAAAAGGCGGATTTGTCGATTTATGAGGTCGGGACGCAGCTGCTGCGGACGGATGTGCTGTCAGGGATGGACTTGACGACGGAGGCCGCGGTGACAAAACTCATGTGGGCATTGGCGCAGGAAAATACGGATGAGCTGCTAACGAAAAATTTGTGCGGCGAAATCAGGGACTAAAGTGTGGTTCTAAAATGAGACAGGTGCAGTTTCGAGCAGATTTTCTTGCAATTCAAGGGTGAAAACCGGAGGTTTCCTGGCGGTAAATCGAGGTTTGAAGACGCAGAAGCGCAAGATAAGATGCCGAAAATGCTGCTGGACGAATTTGAAAACACACGTTAGTATAAACACTGGCAGGACAATCACCGAAAGTCCTGCCATGCTTTTTGCCGCAAAGCCTCGTCCGACTGGAACGCATCCGGCATGACAATCGCCCGCCGCGCCGCCTGCTCCACCTCCGCCGCCCAGCCCGACGGGTACAGCGCCAAATCCTCCCGCACCGAAAACAGCCCCTGATGCACCAGCTGCTCCTGTGCGCCCCGGCTTACGAGAAACGACAGCAAGTCCGCCGCGCCATCCTGCGCACCCGCGCAAATCGACGAAAGCAGCACCTGCTCCGTCGTGACCGTCCGCCCGACCATCACCCGGAACGGAAAGCCCTTGCCCGCGCTCGTCAGCCCCGAAAACGCCACCACTTGCCCCGTCGTCAGCATCGCCGACGCGCATTTCCGCTCCCGGAAGCGCTGGTACACCGTGTCGGACGGCAGCTGCGCGAAGTCGTCCGTCCAGCGCGGGTACGCCTGATTCACGAAAATTTCCCGCAGGGCGTACAGCGCGCATCCACCGGGGGAAAGCAGCGGACAATTTGCCGCGTTCGCCTTCTCCAGCGGAAACAGCGCGGGCGTCTGCTCCGGCGAAAGCGTTGATGATGGGCGCCCCAGCAGCGTCGTCGGGGCGGGCGTGGCGGCAGTTTGCGGATCATACGCCGAATCCACCGCCAGCACCCATGCGCCCCAGCAAAGCGGATACGCCACCTGCCGCCCGCCGGACAGCAGCCCCGCGAAAATCGGCGCATCGCCCGAAATCGGCAGGAAAAGCCCGTCTGGATCGGGGATATCGCCGGGGCGGTAGAGCACCACGTCCGGCAGCAGGGTTTCCTCCGCGGTCAGCTCATCCGCCGACACCTGCCGCAGGTAAATCAGCACGCCCGGATGCTGCCGTTCGTAGGCGGACAGCTGCGTTTCCACCCACCGCGCCGCGCCGCCGGGGCTGTGCAGCATCCACACGCGCAGGAGCGTCCGATTATCTCCCGAAAGCCCCGCAATCGGGCGATTTTGCCCGTGCAGATAAAACGCCAGTACACCCGACAAAATCAGCAGAAGCACCGACAGTGCGCAGATGATGATTTTCTTCCTCATGTCCGCCCCTCCATGGGGCAGCATATGCGGATTTTTTCGTCGGGATGCCTTGCAATTCTTGTCGGTTCATGGTATGATAAAAAAAGTCTGTCCAGCAGAGGAGAGGAAAGCATGGGTCGACTGTATCGCTGCCTTCGCGCAGTTGTGCGTGCTGTCACGCCCCGCATGACCACGACGTGGGAAGAGCCGTTTTCGGGCAATCCCAGCGTTTTCGTGTGCAACCACGTCGGGGCGTTCGGGCCGATTGACATGGTGGTTAAGTTCCCCCTGCGGGACGAAGTGCGCGTGTGGTGCAACGAGGGCATCATGAACCGCAAAACCTGCCCCGCCTACGTCCGGCAGGACTATTGGTGGAAGCCGGGCTGTCGCTTGGAGCCGCTGTATAACGCGACGCTGCCGTATATCGCCGCCGCCGTGCTGCCGCCGATTCTCCAGAGCGCGCCGACCATCCCCGTTTACCACGACGCGCGGGTGATGACGACGATGCGCCAGAGCATGAAGGCGCTCAAAGAAGGCAAACACTTGGTGATTTTCCCGGAGCAGCCCAGCGGGTTTGGCGAGCATCACAGCTGGATCAACACGGGCTGGCTGAACATCTGCACGATGTTCTACCGCGCGACGGGCAAGAATTTGACCCTCTACCCGGTGCATATCGACCAGAAGAAGCACTGCTTTGAGGTGCAGAAGCCGGTGATGTTCGACGGCAATCGCACCTTGGAGGAGCAGCAGGACAAGCTGGTGAAGCACTTGGCGGCGGGGCTGCGCGGGCAGCATGTGGAGGAATAAGGAAGTTCTAACCAAAAAAACCTCCGCCGCAGCCAATAAGGGATTTCCCCAAAAGTTGCGGTGCCGAAGGTTTCCAAAGGGTGATCGCAGACGTTCGTCTGTTTTCTTGCCCTTTGGTCGCGCCCGCAGGCGCGAAATCCCCTGCAAGAATAGCATAATCTATGAAATTAAAAGAGCAGCAGTGCCTCCGGGAGCAAAAGCCCCAAAAAGTACTGCTGCTTTTTGATTTCCCTGCTTACGCCATCGACTCCGCCATCTTCTTGCCGCCCAGCACATGGAAGTGCAGGTGCTGCACGCTCTGGCAGGCGTCGCAGCCGCAGTTGCTCACGACGCGGAAACCGCTCTCGGCGATACCCTCCTGATGCGCGACCGTCCGGCACGTCCGCAGGCACGCGGCAAGCAGCTCGTCGGACAGCGCATCCACCGCATCCAGCGACGCGACGTGCGTCTTCGGCACGACCAGCACATGCACCGGCGCCATCGGGTTGATGTCGCGGAAAGCGTAGGTCTTGTCATCTTCGTAGACCTTGGTGGAGGGGATTTCCCCGGCGATGATTTTGCAGAACAGGCAGTTTTCCATGAGAATCATCCTTTCTGATATTGATTTTGGTGTGCACATTGGCGGATAGGCTATGTGGTCGCGCCCATCTGGCGCGACAATGTGCAGGTAATGGGTTAAGCGGCTGGGGGGCGCGTCTGCGGACGCGCAAAGTTTGTGTGCTGCGCTGAAAGCGCTTCGCTGTTCAGCGCTTGTGTTGCAGGGTTGAGCGCGTTTCCCTCGCTGGTCACACGACAAACAGTTGGGGCGTTGCCCCAAACCCCAGCAGGGGCGCCGCCCCTGCACCCTGCAAGGGGCATTGCCCCTTGACCCTTTTTTTGTCCCCAGGCTTGGTCGCGTTACCCTACAATCTTTTTCCGCAGATTATTCGCAAGGCGTGCCGTCCATGCCGCTTTCATTCAGTCCCGTCAGGCGGACGCGCACAAATTCCCCCTGCCGTCCGGCATACCCCTCCGGCAGCGTCACCGCGATATACTCCGGCGTATAGCCCGTCCAATGGCCGTTCACCGGCTCTTCCAGCAGCACCTCCGCCACCTCATTGACCCACTGCTCCCGGTACTGCCTTGCCATTTCGTCGCCCACGGCAATCAGCAGGCGCGCACGGCGTTCCTTCTCGGCGTTCGAGAGCTGCCCCGGCATCACGGCGGCTTTTGTGCCTTCGCGCTGGGAGTAGGGGAAGACATGAATCTTGGCATAGCGGGCTTCGCGGATGAAATCGCGCGTTTCCTCGAACTCGGCTTCCGTTTCGCGAGGGAAGCCAGTCAATACATCCGTTGTGAACGCCGCCATCGGGTAGACGGCGCGCAGGTTTTCCATCGCCTGCCGATACATGCGCATGTTGTAGCGGCGCGCCATCCGCTGCAAAACGGTGTCGCTGCCGGATTGCAAAGCGAGGTGGAACTGCGGGCAGACCTTGTCCATCGTGCGGAGGGCTTGCGCGAATTCTACCGTCGCGACGGTCGGCTCAAGGCTGCCAAGGCGGATGCGGCGCACGCCCGGCACGTCCTGCACGGCGCGAATTGCGTCCAGCAGCGTCTGACGGGGTGTGAAGTCCCGCCCGTAGCTGGTAAGATGGATGCCTGTCAGCACCAGCTCGGTGAATCCGGCTTGTGCCAGACGTTCGGCTTCGGCACGGATTTCATCCACCGGGCGGGAGCGAATCGGCCCGCGCACGCTGGGGATGATGCAGTAGGTGCAGTGGTTGTTGCAGCCCTCCTGAATTTTGAGCGTCGCACGGGTGTGTTCCTCCTGCGAGGTGATGGACAGCGGCTCGAAGGGGGTCGTGGCGTTCAGCTCGTTGACGGCGTTGATGGATGTGTTCTCCCGCAGCGCCTTTTCCAGCAGTTCGACGACTTCGCCGCGGTGCTGTGTGCCGATGACGAGGCGCGCGCCGGTTTCCAGCAGTTCCTCCGGCTTGCGCTGCGCGAGACACCCCGCCAGAATCAGCGCACTGTCCGGATGTTCGCGGCGCAGGCGGCGCGCCAATTGCAGGGATTTCTTGTCGCCCGTGCCGGTCACGGTGCAGGTGTTGATGACGTAAACATCCGCGTCCGCGTCGAACGGGACGATTTCATAGCCGGCAGCGCGGAATTTCTCCAGCATCGCCTGCGTGTCGTATTGGTTGACCTTGCACCCAAGGGTGTGGAAGGCAGCAGTTTTCATGGTTTCACTCCAATTCACCGTATAGGCAGAACAAGGCGCTTAAGGCGCAAAGTCCTGCGGTTTCGGTGCGTAAAATGCGCGGACCGAGCGTCACGCTTTGGCAGCCGCAGTCTTTCATCTGGGCGATTTCGTCCGCACTCATGCCGCCTTCAGGCCCGATGACAATCGCGAGGTCGCGGATTTCCGGATGCTCCCGGTGGAAGGCGGTCAGGCTGTACCCGCGCGCGTCCTCCCACGGGACGATGGCGGCTTCGTGTGTTTTCAGCGCCGTCAGCAGGGCGGGGAAGGCAATCGGCGCATCCACCGCCATCATCTGGCAGCGCCCAGACTGCTTGCAGGCCTCGCGGACGATTTTCTGCCAGCGCTCCTGCTTCTTCGCGCCGTCCTTGGCGCTGAGCTGCACGACGCAGCGGCTCATGGCGACCGGGACGACCCGCGCCGCGCCCAGCTCCACCGCCTTCTGCACAATCAGCTCCATCTTCTCCGCTTTCGGCAGACCCTGATAAAGCGTGATGCGCAATGTCGCCTCGGTGGAGGGCAGTTCGCTTATCAAGCGCGCCGTCACGCCCTCCGCCGTCATTTCCGCAATCTCGGCGGAAAAGCGCCGGCCGTCCAGGAACAGCTCCGCCGCGTCGCCCGGCTGCATCCGCAGCACGCGGGACGCATGGCGCGCGTCCTCCTCCGACAGCGTGACAAGGCTGCCGATTTCGCCCAGCCCGTCAGCATAAAAGCGGTGCATTACTTTTTCCTCCGGGACAGCATGGCGACCCACTCGCCCTTGCGCTTCGTTTCCAGAATCGTGTAATCGGCGGCGGTCAGCGCGTTTATCACGTCCTGCTCGCGCTCCTTGATGATGCCGGAGCAGATGAACAGCCCGCCGGGGACGATGTGATCCACCAGCGGCTGCGCGAACATGCAAATCACGTCGGCGATGATGTTCGCCACGCACAGGTCGCACACGCCGTCGCTGCTCGCCAGCAGATTGCCCTCCACCGCGCGGACGCGGTCGGACAGGTGATTGTGCTCGATGTTCTCTTTTGCCACGCGCACCGCCACGGGGTCAATGTCGATGGCAAGCACGTCCTTTGCGCCGAGCATCGCCGCGCCGATGGCGAGGATGCCGCTGCCCGTGCCCACGTCGATGACCGATTCGCCGCCGTGCATCGCGTCCTCCAGCAGCTCCAGGCACATCGAGGTCGTCTCGTGCGTGCCGGAACCGAACGCCATGCCGGGGTCAATCTCGATGATGCGGTCGCCGGGCTGCGGGTCGTAATGCTCCCACGTCGGCTTTACCACCAGCGAACGCCCCGCCTTGAACGGCTTGTAGAACTTCTTCCACACCTCCGCCCAGTCCTCATCATGAACATTCAGCGTCGAAATTTCCAGCGTGCCGAGGTCAAGCCCCAAATCCATGTGATGCAGTTCGTCGCAGCGGCTGCGCAGCGCCTGCATCCGGTCTGCGAAGGAACTGTCTGGCGTGAACCACGCGTGCACCAGCACATCCTCCGGCATGGAGGCAATCAGATTCGGGTCGATAATCTCCCAGTAGCCATTAGGCTTGTCGGGGTCGGGAATATCCGCGCGATCCTCTACCATCGTGCCGGTCGCGCCCTCCGCCATCAGCGCCTCGGACACAATGTCCGCGCCCGCCGTGGTGGTATGAATCGTCAATTCAATCCAGTCCATGTGTGTACCTTCCTTATAAAGAAAATTCCATCTTGATTATATAGCAAAACCCTGCCGAAATCAACCCGGCAGGGCAAAGGAGATGAAAAACTGTGGCGGAAAGTGCTGGAAAGGGGGAAAATTCCGTGATTCCCCCTGCAACAACAAAAGTCAACGATGGGAGTGTGCACCCGAAGGGGTGGAGGGGGCGATCGGAAAGCCCCCTCCTCGCCTCCGCAGAGGCGAAATCCCTGCGAATGAAGCAGAATCTTCTACGCAGAAAGCACGAATCAATCAGTCGTAGAACGATTCTATCCCATCCAGCAGATGCCCCTCGCGCACGTCGCGGGTGGTGGTGTACATCCGCCGCGTCAGCACCGTGCCGCCGCGGTAGTACAGGCAGATGAACGGGCAATCCTTCGCAAACTGCTCCTGAATGTCGTACAGCACGGATTGGTAATCCGCCTGCGTGACCTGCGTGCGCAGCTTCTTGAACAGCGCATCCATCGTCTTTGAGCGGTAGGCGACGTAGTTGCAGGTGTTGCCGCTCATCAGCAGAAAGCCGGGGTCGGGGCAGACGTCCATGGCGAAGGAAACCAGCGCAATGTGGAAGTTGCCCGCTTTCAGGCGCTCCTGCATCGTGCTGTACGACACCGTCTCCACCGTCGCCTTGATGCCGATTTGCCCCAGCATGTCGGCAATCATGTTCGCCGCCTGCACGCGCACGCTGTTGTCCGGCTCTTCGTAGGTGATGATGTTGTAGGTGAGGTCGGCGGCTTCGTTGTTCTTGTTGGGCTTGTCCACATAGCCGCTGCCATCGGTGTCGTACCAGCCGTCCTCCTCCAGCAGCTGCCGCGCCTTGTTCAAATCGACTTGGAAGTAGGAGGACAAGTTCGAGTTGTACATCCACGTTCCCTGAATCATGGGCGTGTTCGTCCGGTCAACCATGCTCATGTAGACGGACTGAACAATGGAATCAATGTTGATGCAGGAGCGAATCGCCGTGCGCATGTTGTTCGTCATCGAGCCGAGATAGTTGTTCAGCAGCAGGCACTCCAGCTGATTCGTGCGGTAGGTGATGGCGAGCGTGTTGGTGGAGGATTTGTACTGCGCAATGGACAATGAGCGGGAGAAAATGGCATCGACGTTGGAATACTGGTACGCGTTTACCACGTCGGCGTCCTTGCCGTACAGGTCAAAGTAGAGATTCTTGAACTGCGGCGGCTTGCCGCTGTAATACGGGTTCAGCGAGAGTGTCATGCTGCCCTTCGTGCCGTTGGAGTAGGGCGTGAAGGCCGTAATCATGTACGCGCCTGTGCCGGGGGGATTTGCGCTTTCCAGTGCGCTCGCGGGCAGCACCGGGAACGTCATGGCGTACAGCACGCCGTAATACTGCCGATCAGCGCGCACCTCCACCGTGTAGTTGTCCCGTGCCTTGATTTCCTTGACGAAGTAGCGCAGATTGGCATAGTATCCCTTGTTCGTCAGGGTTGTGTCCTTGGCGCAGGAAATGATGTAGTTCGCCGTCGCGACGACGTCGTTCGCCGTCATTTCCGTCCCGTCGGAGAACAGCACGCCCTGCCGCAGCGTGAACGTCCATGTGCGGCCATTGCCGGTCTGCGTCCAGCTTTCCGCCAGACCGGCCTGCGGCTGATAGTTGTCGTCAATGGTGATGAGCGAATCGTACATCAGGTCGAAGATGGAAAGCATGTCCCGCTCGACCGGGAAGAGGGGGTTCAGGCTCGTCGTCTTGCTGCTCTGGATGCCGATGACCAGCGCGTCACTGGTTGGCGACGCCTGCGCGGACAGCACGGGCAGACATAGAATCGCCATCAGCAGCGCCAGCAGCTTCCGCGCTTTCGTTGGGGTAGAGAAGGGCTTCGTAAATGCCATAGGATGTCGTCACTCTCCCTGCGTATTGTTTGGTCGGGCCGTCCGGCAGCTTGTCTACGGGGATGGTCACGCCGTCTGACGAAATGCTCTTGTCGCTCAGCCAGCGGGTGACGGTCGTCTGCCCCGCGTGATAGGCGGAGGAGACAAGCACCGCGTCGCCCCGGAACAGCTTGGACAGGTAATTCAAGTACCAGCAGCCGTAGCGGATGTTCGTTTCCGCGTCGTAGAGGTGGTCGAAGGAATAATTGCTGTCGCCAATTTTCCCGGCAATCCATTCTGCCGTGTCTGGCATCAGCTGCATCAGCCCGCGCGCGCCCACACTTGATTCCGCATCCGTGCGGAAGGAGCTTTCGTTGCGGATGATGGCGGCGACGAATGCGGGGCGGAGGTTGTATTCCGCCGCATAGCGCTCAATCAGCGGCTGGTAGGTGATGGAATTTCCGCTTTCGCCCTCGACGACGTGATAGTAGCTCAGCGTGTTCTGCCGCGCGGTTTCCCACTCCTCGGCGCGCGTCGTCAGGTACGCCTGCATCAGGTAGTGCGCCGCCAGCAGCCCCAGCAGCACGATGCACAGCCCGACAATCGTCCACGTCAGCCAAAGGGGCAGGCGGTTCGGGTCGGCAGTTTCCGCCGGCACGGATTCTGCCGAGGCGGATTCCACCCGCTGCGGCACGGCGGATTGCGTCGGACGCGGGGCAGTGCGGCGCTGCGGCTGCGAATACGCCGGATTCATGCCCCCATACGGCGCCTGCGCCTGACGCACGGGCGGCATTTGCGCGGGACGCTGCGGCGGACGCTGATTCGGCAGCTGCGTATAATACCCTGTCTGCTGCTGATACCACGCGGGCGCGGCGGAGCGCGGCTGCATGGCTTGCTGCACAGGCGAGGGCGGTGGATTCTGTGAATTTGATTGCGGCGGATAGCCCCGCGTCGGCTGCATCGGATGCTGCGTCACCGGCTGCGCTGCCTGCGCGGATGGGGCTGCCTGCGCCTGATAGCGGTCACTTCGTCTGGGACGTGGTGTGTTTTCCATGCGAACCCTCCTTCGCAAGTTCGGCGGCGTAAAGCGGGGGAATCAGTGCGGCGGTTTCTTCAATCGTGCCGTCTGTTGGGATGACGACGTTCGCCCGGCGCGCCTTTTCTGCCGTGTCCATTTGGCTGCGCAGGCGGTTTTCCGCTTCCTCGCGGGTGAAGCCGTCGCGTGCCATCAGGCGGGCAAGCTGCGTCTCGCGGGGGAGCGACGCGCACCAGACCGTGTTGCACAGCCCGTCCAGCCCAGCTTCGTAGAGCAGCGGCATGTCCAGCACGCAGATTTTCGCGCCGCCCTCCTTCGCGCGGAGGATTTCCCGTTCAATCATCTCCCGCAGGAGCGGCTGCATCAAGTCATCCAGCGCATGACGGCGCTCGTCGCTGGCGAAGATGAGGCTGCCCAGCGCGCGGCGGTCAAGCGTGCCGTCCGCGTGGAAAACCTCGCTGCCGAATTCCGCGCGAATCGCGGGCAGTGCCAGCCCGCCCGGCTGCGTCAGCGCGTGGGAGAGCTGATCGCCGTCGATGATGGTGGCGCCGAGCGATTTCAGCGTGAGCGAAATGGTGGATTTTCCGCAGGCAATACCGCCTGTCAGACCGATGATGCGCATGAGAATATCCCTCCTTTTGGGCGCGCAAATCTGCTTATCAAACGAATCAGCGCGCCAAAAGACTGCATTTCAATCCACGCTCCCCACGCGGGGAGCGAAAGCGCAAAGCGACAATTCTGCCTACCCAAACCATACGCTTTGCACAAAAAGTATACGACAAAATCAACCGACAATGAAGCAAAACACCCCGGCAGGGCGTTTTTTTCGCGTCCTGCCGGGAGGTTTGGGGGAAAATCAAATCTTCGTTTCCAGCAGCTTCTTTTTGAGGTCGCTTTCCATCTGATAGAGCGTCTTTTCGGCTTCGACGCGCTTGGTGTGGCCTTCCTGCTGGATGGTCATTACCTCGCTGATGGTGTCGATGAGGCTCTGGTTCGTCTGCACGAGCGTCTCGATGTCGATGATGCCGCGCTCGGATTCCTTTGCCGTCTCGATGGTGCTCATTTTGAGCGTCTCGGCGTTCTTCTTCAGCAGCTCGTTGGTCATGTTCGTGACCGCGCGCTGCGCCTGCATCGCCTGTTGCGTGTGGTGCAGCCCAAGCGCCAGCACCATCTGGTTCTTCCACAGCGGCAGCGTGTTGGAAATGGTGGACTGAATGCGTTCCACCAGCAAACTGTCATTGTTCTGCAAAAGGCGAATCTGCGGCGCCATCTGCATGGATACCTGACGGGTCAGCTTCAGGTCGTGGAGCTTTTTCTCGAAGCGGTCGCACTGCGCGGCAAGGTCGTTCGCCTTCTGCGCGTCCATCGCGTCGCCGGATTCTGCCGCCTTCGCCATCAGCTCCTTCAGTTCGCCCTCGCGCACGCGCTGCAATTTCTCTTCGCCCGCGATGATGTAGAGCGTCAGCTGGCGGAAATACGCCGTGTTCTGGTCGTACAGGCGGTCGAACATGGCAACGTCCTTGAGCAGCTGCGCCTGATACCCTTCCAGCGAGGTCGCGATATTTTCGACGTTCACATTCGCCTTGTTATAGCGTGCCTTCATGCGCTCAATGCGGTTGTCGGCACTGTGGAAGATTTTGAAGATGCCCTTGGGTTCTTCCGCGTCCGCCTCAAAGCCCTTCAGTTCAACGACGAGGTTTTCCAGCATCTTGCCGACTTCGCCCGTGTCCGACGTGCGGACGGCTTGCAGCGCGCTCTCGGAGAAATCGCTGATGTGCTTTTGCGCATCCGCGCCGAAGAGCAGCACATGGTCAGGGTTGGTGATGTCCAGCTTGGTCAGGAAGTCCTCAATCGCGGCGCGCTCGGCGGGGGTCAGCTGGCTCTGGTCGAGGCGGGGCGCGGTCGCTTGGGCGCTGGCCTGCGGCTGCGCGGCGGCAGCGGTCGGCGCGGCAAGCGGTTCAGCTGTGGTCGATGCGGGGGCAGCGGGCTGCTGCTGAATGCTCTGCGCGGGGGCTGCGGACGGCGCGACAGGATCGGGAACATCCGGCGTGAGGGAAAGCATCGGGAACTGATCAGCCATGGGAAAATCCTCCTCGTGTATATTGATAATTGTTAATTCTGATAGAACTTCTTCTGCTGCCGGTCGGCTTCGGGAATATCCTCCTCCGGCATTTTCAGCACGGGCGCGCCCTGATTCATTTGCCGCGCCGCCGCCGTGCCAGATGTGTGCAAATCCGCCTGCTGCGTCGAATAGGGGACAGACGCGTTCTGCTGCTGCCGGTTTGCCTCTTTCAGCGATTCGGACAGCACACTCTCCATGTAGCCGTCGCGCTTGAGCATCTGTTCCAGCACGTCCATGTCCGCGCTCATGTCCAGCATGTCGTCCTTGTGCATGGCGTCAAGCTGCTTCTGCGCGGCTTGCAGAATCATGTCCAGCGCGTGGATGAGGTTCTCGCGCGTCGTGTTCATCTCGCTGTACGACACGCCGCGGGTTTTCATCGTGCGGTAGGACTGCAGGAGTTTGAGCGTCGTGGGCAGATAGTAGCTCATGAACTTGCGCATCCGGCTGGCCTCATTGGGGTCATCGACGACTGTTTGCAGCATCTTGCGCACCAATTCATCAAGGTCTTTCAGCCGCCGGGTCATCACGAACTCGTCAATTTGCTCGCGCTCGGCGGCAATCTGGCTGAGCAAGTCCAGCCCGCCGGCGACGACTTCCTTCGCGCGCTGATCCTCCGGTGTACCCACCTGAATCACCGGCTCTTCCTTCACGCGCTCGCCATTCTCGGTGTGCAGCCCATCCAGCGGCGTCGCCATCGTCTCAATCAGCTTCTTCAGCCCGGAGGCAATGGCGAATCCGCCGACGAACCGCCAGAAGCCGGGAATCGGCAGAGAAATAATCCCCAGAAATGACACCCAGAACGCAATCTGACCGGCGATAACCGCTTTGGTTTCCTTTTTCTTCTTGGACTTGCTCATGGAAGTCTCCTTACTCCTCAATCAATCGCGGGATGCTGTCATTATACCGGAAAGCGGCGCGGATGCGCAAGGGGAAGCGGCGGAAAAATACGCTTTGCCGCCTGAAAAATACACTGTGACCGCGCAAAACACAGCAACCCTTTCTATTATAGCACACTTGCCGGGCAAAAGGAAAGCACAAAAGATGAGAATTTCATGAAACTTGCGCGTTCTGCCGGGGGAGAATTGCGCATACCTTGTCCCGAACAACCGAAAGGAGGAAAACGCGGTGGATGCGCAGCTTCGGAAGGAAACGGTGACGATGGAGCAGGTGACGGCACACGGCGCGTCACAGGCGGTGGTGGAAGGCGAAATTACGCTGCCCGGCGGCCTGCGGGAGGAAACGCACGTCCTGCACGCGGGCGGGATGGCGGTGGTGGACAGTGCCGAAAGTGGGGCTGACCGCGCGACGCTCTCCGGCAAGGTGATTTTCCACGTCCTCTACACGCAGGGCGCGCCGAATCAGGTGCATGTGGTGGAGGCAACGGCGGACTTTATCCACCAGTGCGATTTGCCGGGCGCGCAGCCGAAAGGTCGCGTACAGGCACAGGCGAGGGTGGAGCATGTGGATGCCTCGGTGCAGGGCGGGCGGCTGAATATGCGCGCGATTGTGCAGCTGGATGCCCGCGGCGCGTCCACGCAGGCGCTGGAGGTGCTCACAGGGGTGAATGCGCCGGGCGGCGCGGAAGTCGCTACGCAGGAGATTGCCCTGCGCCGAACCGTCGCCAGCGGACAGGCGGATACGCTGCTCCGGGAGGAATTTGAGCTGCCGGAGGGCTTGCAGGTGCGCGAGACGCTCTGCGCGGACGCGGCGGCACAAATCAGCGACATCACGGGCGGACAGGGCAGAATCGGCGTGGAAGGCACGGTGACCATTTCGGCGGTGCACGCCAGCGATTTGCCCGGCAAGCCGCTTGTCGTCACGCACCATGAGGCGCCGTTCAGCCAGACGCTTGAGCTCAGCGGCGAAAGCGGTGATTTGCTTGATGCCCGCGTGACCGTGCGTGACGTCGCGGTCGCCAGTCAGGACGCGGGCGACGGGGGAAAGACGCTGCGGGCGGAAGTCCTCCTTGGCGTGCAGGGGACGGCGGACACGCAGGAGAAGCTGACTGTCCTGCGCGATGCGTACACCTATCAGGGGGCGGCGCTGACCTTTTCCGGGCGCGACGTGGTGATTCGCACGGGGCAAAGGCGCGCCTCTGCCGCTGAATCCGGCAAGACGACGCTGCTCCTGCCCGACGCCACGCCCCCTGTGCGCGGGATGCTTGCCGCGTTTGCCACGCCCATCATGACCGCGCAGGACAGCACGGGCAGCCGCTTGAACACCGAGGGGATGCTCGAAATCACCCTGCTGTACATGACCGACGAGAACACCGCGCCCGTGACCGTGCATCAGGAAACGCCGTTCCGCACGTCCTTTGCCGTCTCTGCCGCGCCGGACAGCATCATTACCCTGACGGCGGACGAGGTGGAAGCCACGCCGATTACCTCCGACCGCGTGGAACTGCGCTACGTCCTCCGCCTGACCTGCGACGGCGTGGAGACGCAAAGTGCGCACCTGTTGACCGACGCGCAGGAAGAAGCGGCAGATGAGGTGGACGACGGGCTGTACCTGTGCTACTGCCAGACCGGCGAGGACTGGTGGACGCTGGCGAAGGAATACCGCGTGCCGCAGGAAACACTGCGGCGGCTGAATCCCGATTTGCCGGATGCCCTCAAAGCGGGCACGGGCGTAGTGGTGTGGAAGAAGAGTCAATAAGCAAACAGGTCGGAGGCAATCGCGCTTCCGACCTGCTTGGCATATCAAATTTGTTCGATGACGCTCTCCATGCACGTTTCGCACCGAAACACCCTGTCATACTGCTTTTCCAGCGCCGCAAACGCCGCGTCCGCCGTGTCTTTTGTCTCGAACGCGCCGAACACCGCCGACCCGCTCCCGGTCATCAGCGAAGCCGCCGCGCCGAAATTCCGCAAATCCGCAATCGCATCCGCAATCGCTGGACGCATCTGCTCGCTTACCGGCTGCAATACGTTCCCCAGCGCCGGGGACAGCACGCGCAAATCCCCATCCGCCAAAGCCGCCTGCGCCGCGTCATTGTCCGGACGGAACGAAACCGCCTGCGCATGGTATGCCGCAAACACATCGCGCGTCGAAAGCCCGCCGCACGGCTGAATCACCACCAGCGGGAAGCACTGCCCGCAGGGGAGTTCCTGCATTGCTTCCCCAATGCCGCGGGTGCGGGTCAATCCGCCGCGGATGCAGAACGGCACGTCCGCCCCCAGCGTCAGGCCGACATCTTCCAGCTCCGCCCGCGTCAGTCCGGTTTCCCATAGGCGATTCAGCCCCACCAGCACGCCTGCCGCGTCGCTGCTGCCGCCGCCCATGCCCGCCCCAACGGGAATGTGTTTCACAACGTGGATGCGCGCCCCCAGCGGACAGCTTGCCGCCTTTTGCAGCGCCCGCGCCGCCCGCAGCGCCAGATGATGCTCGTCCGCCGGGAGCAGCGGCGTGCCGCCCGTCGTCAGCGTGATGATGCCATCGGTCGTCTTCTCCAGCGTGATTTCGTCGGCAAGCGTCACGCTCTGCATCAGCATGTCCATCAGGTGGTAGCCGTCCGCCCGCCGCCCGGTAATATCCAGCGTCCAGTTGATTTTTGCCCGTGCTCCAATCCGCAGCATAGCTTTTGCCCCCACAAAAGTGTCTTTCCTCTATCATACGCCAAACGCGGTGATTGTGCAAGGCGAAAAAATGTGCTATACTATAAGCGCCGCCGACAAAAGGCGGCAAACCACACGTTCGGATACAGTCCGAGAGGAGCAGAAGTGAAGAAACAGGATAAAACGCCCGTGCTGATTAACCTGGTCAGCACCATCCGCGACGAAGAGGGCGAGCAGGAAGCGCCGATGCAGCTGTTCTGCCGCGGAGAACTCAAGAAAACCGCCAGCGGCTATCTCATCCGCTATCAGGAATCCATGCCGACGGAGGATGACAGCGAGATGGTGACGAGCGACGTGATTCTGTCGCTGTCCGAGCACCGCGTGACCATGAGCCGTCCCGGCGAATACGGCACGACGATGGTGTTCGTGAAGGATCAGCGATTTGAGGGCGCGTATCACACGCCGTTCGGGGATATGGCGATGGCGGTGTTCCCGACGCAGGTCAAGTGCCGCGCGGCGGACGACGCCGGGATGGTACACCTCGAATATCAGCTGGATGTGCAGGGGCGCTTCACCGCCATGCACACCATTCACATTGACTATTGCGCGACGGGGGCGCAGTAAGCATGTTGACGGCGCTTCGGCAGGAGCTGCAGGAGATGCTGGCAACCGTGCCGACGCTTCGCCGCCCGGCGCTGCGGCGGTCGGATGACGCGAATGCGCTCTTCGCGACGGATTTGCCGCTTTTGGCGGACGCGGCGGATTTCTGCCAACTGGCAGAGAAGCACGGCTGGCGGACGCGGATGCAAGGCGGCTGGCTGCTGCTGGACAAGCTGCCGAATCCGCCGGATATGCCGACAAAAATCCCCGACGCGCCGGGCGAACTCGGCTGCTGCCTGTCGCTGCTTGCGCGCCATCCGGATGATACGGCGGACGACACGCTGCTTCGGGCGCTGCTGAAATCGGCGGATGCCGGCGGTCAGGCGATGGAGAAATACTGCCGTATGCTGCATCGGGATTTAGCGGCGCGCTTGCGGACGCACAATCCGCTGCCGGGACGCTTGCTGCCGTACCTTTGCCGCGCGGCAGAAGAAAGGACGGGAAATCCATGATTATCAGCTGTATGGGGCACGCAAAATTTGTCATTGAGCTGGACAACGGCCTCCGCATCGTCACTGATCCGTATGATGCGTCGTGCGGCTATCCCGTGACGGCGAATCCGGCGGATGTGGTGCTGGTGTCGCATCAGCACCATGACCACAACGCGGTCGAGACGATTCCGGGGAATCCGCGCGTGATTGACCGGGCGGGGGATTTTGACCTCGGCGGCGGCGCGGCGGTGCGGGCGATAGAGGCGTACCACGATGAGCAGCAGGGGAAGCTGCGCGGCAAGACGCTGCTGTTCTGCCTGAAGGCGGAAGGGCTGACGGTGATGCACCTTGGCGATTTGGGGCACATGCTGACAACGGAACAGCGGTTGCTTTTGGGCAGTGCGGATATCGTGATGCTGCCCGTCGGCGGGTACTACACGATGGACGCGAATATGGCGAAGCAGGTGGCGGACGTGCTGCACGCGCGGGTGATTCTGCCGATGCACTACAAGACGGAAGCGAATGCGTCGTGGCCGATTGCGCCGGTGACGGACTTCCTGCGCCTCTATCCGGAGAAAGCGGAGGAGCTGCCGCTGCTGCGGGTGTCGGCGGGGGATTTGTCGTGCCAGCCGCGCTTGGTGGTGCTGATGCCGCTGAGTTTGGGGAATGTGAAGGCGTAATGAAAATGCCATCGGGAGCAAAATGCTTGCCCGATGGCGATTTTTTTGCTTTTGGGGATTTTGATTTTCCCCATGCAGTGCGCTTTTGGAAGCAAGGGTTTCGCCTCCGCAGAGGCGAAACCCTTGCCGCTCATGGAGCGGTCAACTCCTCCTCAATCCCATTCGCGCTGATTGTCAGCGGGCGGCGCAGCATCCACACGGCGATAATCAGCACCGCCGCGTAGACCGCGCTGCCGGTCAGGCGCGTCATCATCAGCCGGAAAGAACCCTGCGCCGTGCCGAAGCGGTCAATCAGCGCCGATTGCAGCGTCAGCAGCGACAGCAGCGCCGCGACGAGCGAAAGCACTTTCGCTGCCGAGAGAATCGGGCTGCCGAGCTTGCGGAAGCGAATCAGGTTCGAGATGGCAAGAAACATCATGACGAAGGTGTAGAGCGCGGAGAGGTAAATCAGGTGGCCGGGCAGTGCGGAGACGGATTGCCCCGACACCATCAGCAGCGTCAAGCCGCCAATCGGCACATTCAGCGCCAGCAGCGACCACGCGACGCGCCGATAGCAGCGGGATTCGTGGCGCGGCAGAGCGTCCGGTGGCAGCTTCCGCCCGCGGTGGTGCGAGAGCGTCAGGTCGGTGCGGACGATGGCAAGCATCAGCGTGTAGATACCCAGCGACAGCAGCCACACCGACCCGCTTTGCAGCGCAGTCAGCAGATTATAAGCCGCGTAAAGGTAGTTGAGCACCATCACCAGCTGCAAATTTACGCTGGCGCGGAAGATTCGGTCTTGCTTGTACTGCACCGCCAGCGCGCTGCCCAGCAGCAGCCCCAGCGCACGGCGGAGGCGCTTGCTGCCCGGATTTTCTTTGGGAGAAGCAGATGATTTGAAAAGCATCGTCGTTTCCTCATGAGAAAGCAGATTGCCAAAGCACTTTCCCTTTGGCAGTTTCAACGCGGGGAGGGCAAAATCCTGCTTGATACCGCAAAAAAGTGCAAACGAAAACAGGACACTGCCGAAGCAATGCCCTGTTATCTCTCGTGATAGCTCGTGAGAAGCAGCTGTCTCGAAAATTAGTTGAGACCGAAACGCTTCTTGAAACGATCGACACGTCCGCCGGTATCCACCAGCTTCTGCTTGCCGGTGTAGAAGGGATGGCACTTAGAGCAGATATCCACTCGAAGTTCCTTCTTGGTCGAGCCGGTTTCAAACGTCTCACCGCACACGCAGCGAACGATGCACTTGCCGTAGTTGGGATGGATCTTTTCCTTCATTGCGATTTCACCTCTTTCGCGTATGCAATGATCAGCTTATTCAGCCGCAGAAATCATTGTATCATATTTGCCGGGGGATTGCAAGCCTTTTTTCTCTGAATCCGAAACTTTTTTCTGCTTTTTTTGGGAAGCAGGGCGAATCACTGCTTCATCAGCGCCGCCCAGTCCTTGATGCGGACAAGCAAATCCTCATTGTTGGTCGTCTTTTCCAGCATCGACAGCAGCTGCGGAATCATGTCCACCGCGCGCAGGCTGCCCAGCATCTCGTGGATGAGCTTGATGCCGTCCAGCTGCTCCTTGCTGGCGATAAGTTCGGCGCGCTTTGTGCCGGAGAGCAGCAGGTTGACCGGGGGATAAATGCCCGCGCGCGCCGCCGCCGTGTCCAGCACAAGCTCCATATTCGCCGTGCCCTTCAGGTCTTCCGCGATGGAGTCATCCACGCGGCTGCCCGTTTCGATGTTCATGACGGCGAAAATCGTCAGCGAACCGCCTTCACGCAGGCAGCGCGCCGCGCCGAAGAGCTTCTTCGCCTTTTGCAGGCTTACCGGATTCACCATGCCGATGGTTTGCCGCCCCTGCTGAACAGCCGCGGTTGTGTAAACCTTGGAGAGGTAAGTCAGACTGTCCACCAGCAGAATCACGTTTTTCTTCATTTCCACCAGCCGCTCGGCGCGCTCCAGCACCATGTCGGTGATGCGCAGGTGATTTTCCGGCGTCTGATCGAAGGTGGAGGCAATCACCTCGCCGTGCGTGTGGTCACGGTAGAGCGTCGCGTCCTCCGGCGTGCCGCCCAGCAGCAGCGTCATCACCACCGCATCCGGATGGCAGATGCTGGCTGCGTTGGCAATGGAGGACAGCAGATGCGCCTTGTCCACGGCAGGCGGGCAGTGAATCAGCCCGCGCTGACCAAAGCCAATCGGCGCAACGAGGTCAATCAGGCGCATGTCAAGGAACTCATTGCTGCCGCCTTCCACTTCGAGGGTGATGTGCTCGTGCGGATAGCAGGGCGTCAGGGCGTCAAACGCGGGGCGGTTCGCCACCGAATCAGCGGGGCAGCCGTTGACCTCGGTGATGTAGAGCATGGCGGAGTACTTGTCGCCGTCGCGCTGGGGACGCACCTTGCCGGTTACGAAGTCGCCCGTGCGGAGATAGAAGCGGCGAACCTGCGCCATCGAGACGTAAATATCGCGATTGCTGGGGGTGAGCGACGCGCCGCGCAGGAAGCCGTAGCCGTCCGGGTGCAGCTCCAGAATGCCCGAACCATCCTGACATTCCGCCGGGGAGAGCATGTCGCTCGGCGAACCTGCCCACATGCTCTGCAAGTCTGACGGTACGTCGCGCTGGGGACTGTTGAAGCCGGACTGACGGGCGCGGCCGCTGTCAAAGGCGCTCGGCGCATCGTAGGAACGGGAATAGCGGGGAGCGTCCGTGCCATAGGCGGGGCGGCGGTCGGGCAGGTCATTGCCGTACGCGGGACGGCGATCGGGCACATCCGTGCCATAGGCGGGGCGGCGGTCGGGCAGGTCATTGCCATACGCGGGGCGGCGGTCAGACCAGCTGCTGGCCGTGCGAGGCGCGTCATACGAGCGGTCATTCGTAGAATCCGCCTGCGCCGCCGGGCCAAAGCGCGTGTAGTTTACCGGACGCGCCGGGCGGGCAAAGTCGTTCCCCTGGGGACGTGCCGGGCGATTGCCAAACGAATTGCTGGATGCCTGATATGCAGGCTTGCTGCCGAAGCGTGGCGGCGTCGCGGGCGCTTGATACGCCGGGCGGAAGCCGCTTATGGCGGGGCGCGCATCCGATGCGGGCTGTGCGGGCACAGCGGGTTTTTCCGCTTCCGGCTTGGACGCGGCGACCGCAGGTGCGGCGATCGCGGGTGCGGCAGTTTCCGGTTTGGTGGCGTCTGGTACGGGCTGCTTGTTGGCAGGCGCGGGGGATTCCGACGGCTTCTCATCCTTCACGGCAGCGGGAACCTCGGCTTTTTCCACGGGGGATTCCTGTTTGTCGTCAGACTTTGGAATGGGGGTGAAATCCATCGGCACAGCGGGGATGTCGCTGTATTTCGCGTTGCGCGCGCGGTCGAGTTTCTCGACGATACCTGCCTTGGAAATGCCCGCGCCGAGCTGCACGCCCATGGCCTTGGCAACCTTGCGCAGCTCCAGCACCGTCAGCTGACTAAAATCTTGATTCTTCCATTCGGACATAGCTTGAAAAAGCCTCCTTGCTCTCCCAAATCTCTGTAATCTATATTATCCGTTACGGCTGTTCATTGCGGGCGACGATGAAGTCGCGGTGCACTGCCTGCTCGACGAAATGCGAAAAGTCATCATACGGCGGCTCGGTCAGCGGCGTGAAGCCTGCGTTTTGCAACAGTGTCAGCAGCGTATCCTTGCGCAGCGTCAGCGTGTTGAAGGAAATAGCCGCCGCGCCGCCGGGTTTGAGCGCCCGACGCCACGCGGGGAGGATGCGCTCCAGCAGCTTGGAGAAGCTCTCCGCCTTTTTCCCGTTCTGCGGCGCGTGCTGCACGCCATAGGGAAGGTCGCAGACGAGCAAATCCGCCGGACGCTTCTTCAGCAGGTCGCCGACAAGCCCGCTGTCCCCCTCCGCCAGCATCAGCGTGCGCACATCATCCGCCGTGAAATGCTCCTTCGTGTCACTGAAGGTGTATTCGGCAATCGGCACGGCGGTCTTTTGCAGCGTGCGGCTGCTCTGCGCGAGGCGGTGCTTCAGGCGGTGGAATTGCAGATAATTGCTGAAATAATCCGCCGCTTCCTTCAAATCCTTGCGGTCTATGTCGAGGCAGACGGCGTTCATGCCGTTTTGCAGGGCGACGAAGCCGGTTGTGCACTTGCCGCACATGGGGTCAAGCACGGTCAGCGGCTGTTCTGCGAGGGCGAAATCACTCGCGGCACGGGCGCAGTTCATCATCATATGGGTGAACGCGGCGCTCGTTTTGCCTTTGTACTTCAAAATCTCCGAGAGGTCGTCGGGCAGATAGGCAGTGCGCGGCCAATCCAGCGGGCGCAGCAGGCCGCCATTCACGCACTCGAAGAGCATCAGACGTGTGCTGTGCGTGCCAAGCAGCGCAAGGGCTTCGGGGGTCAGCGCATTGGCGGAGAAAGTCAGGCATGGTACGCCGCCGATGGTCGTCACCTGCGTTTCAGCGGGCAGGGAAAGCGCGCACAGCAAACAGGTCAACTCGGCTTGACCAAGTTTGACCTGCGCGTCACGGTAGCGGATATTCGCGTGTGGGGCTAACTGCAAGCAAAATTGCATAGAAGAAACATACTCCTTAGCGCAGTAAAATCAGGGTATCAAAAAAGGCACACAAAAAAAGAATAATGATGTAAAAAAATCAGCCAGCAGGGACGTAAAGTGCAAAATCACCATATAGAAAGGCATGAGAAACCTGCTGTTGCCAATAGTATAGCAAAATACACGCGATTATGCAAGGGCAATAGGAAAGATTTTTCTTATTGCGGAATGCGAAATTAAAAAGAAAACCCCTTCCGAGGAAAAACCTCGAAAGGGGAATGCCATTGCGCACAATCAGCACATTCGTGGCGAAGGGCAAAGAACCCTTACAGCCGGACCATTGAGAAATGCCGCGGGGCAATGATGACAAAAGTCATCAATACTTGCGCTTGCGGGCAGCTTCGGCCTTCTTCTTGCGCTTGACGCTGGGCTTTTCGTAATGCTCACGCTTACGAACTTCCTGAATCACACCACTGCGGGCGCACTGACGCTTGAAGCGCTTCAGAGCACTCTCCAGGGATTCATTCTCACGGACGCGTACCTCGGACACTGTTATCCCTCCTTTCGCTCATCTCGCCTTGACATCAGCCACATAGACAGACGGATGGCGAACCGTATAGCTATTATAGCAAAAGATGATGCGCACGTCAATGCCTAATTGCAAATTTCCGAAAAAAATCTCCTGAAAAATTGCGGATTTACGCGTTGCGGACGATGCTTTCCAGCACATTGACCATTGCCTCCATCGCCTCGACGGTAATCATTTCCTTTCTGCCGTGGAAATTATAACCGCCGGTGGAGAGATTCGGGCAGGGCAGCCCCATGTAGGACAGGCGCGCGCCGTCCGTGCCGCCGCGGATGGGGGAGATGATGGGGGTCACGCCGTTTTCCTCAAACGCCGCTTTCGCCTTCTCCACCACGTCCATGTGCTGCTCCATGATTTCGCGCATGTTGCGGTAGCTGTCGCGGATGACGCACTCGAATGTCCCCGCGCCCCACTTCTGGTTCAGGTAGTCGGTAATCTGCTGCACGGTCGCCTTGCGCGCGTCGAACTTCTGCGCGTCGTGGTCGCGGATGATGTACTGCAGCGTCGCCAGTTCCTCGTCGCCCTCCATGTGCATCAGGTGGTAGAAGCCCTCGTAGCCGCAGGTGTGCGCGGGCGTTTCCGCCGGGGGCAGCATGCTGTTCCACTCAATGGCCATCAGCAGGGCGTTGCGCATCTGGTTCTTCGCGCTGCCGGGGTGGATGTTCACGCCGTGTACCTTGATGGCGCACGACGCGGCGTTGAAATTCTCGTACTCCAGTTCGCCCAGCGCGCCGCCATCCACCGTGTAGGCGTAATCCGCGCCGAAGCCTGCTACATTGAAGTGATCCGCGCCGCTGCCGATTTCCTCGTCCGGCGTGAAGCCGATGCACACCGTGCAGTGCTCCGGCGCATCGGGGGCGGTCAGCCGCTTGCACAGCGCCATAATTTCCGCCACGCCCGCCTTATCATCCGCGCCCAGCACGCTGTCGCCGCTGGTGACAATCAGCTCCTGCCCCTGCAAGTCCTTCAGGAACGGGAAGCCGTCGATGACCACGCCGTTTTTGAGCGTGATGGCGCGGCCGTCGTAGTGTTCGATGATGACGGGGTGCGTCGGGCCCTTCACGCCGTCGGATGTATCCATATGCGAAATCAGCCCGACTTTCGCCGGATGATTGCCCTTGGCGGGAATCGTCGCGTACACATAGCAGTGGTCGTCTACGCGGGCGTTGTCGATGCCCATTGCGTGCAGCTCGTCCACCAGCATTTTTGCCAGCACCCACTGGTTCGGCGTGGACGGGCAGGTGCCGCTCGTCTCGCTGGAGGTCGTTTCAATCTGGACATACCGCAGGAAATTTTCTTTGACGTTGGGCATGGGAAACCCTCCTTATATAATGTAGATTTTGTGGATGATGTGGATTTTTGCCGTCGCTGACCGGGCTTGGCGTTTCACAAAGGCGAAAGCGCTTTATTCCGCGTGATGATGCAGCGCCGCGATTGCGGTCTGAATCCCATCCACCGCCGCCGACACGATGCCGCCCGCGAACCCCGCGCCTTCGCCCGCCGGGTACAGCCCGTCCACCCGCTCCGCCATCAGCGTCTCCCGGCTTCGGGGCAAACGCACCGGCGACGACGAGCGTGTCTCCACCCCTGTCAGCAGCGCATCCGGATGCGCAAAGCCACGCAGCTGCCCATCCATCCGCCGAATGCCGAATTTCAAGTCCTCTATGATGAAATCAGGCAGGCACGCGCGCAAATCCGCCGGCACAACGCCGGGACGGTAGGTCGGCTGCACGTCGCCAAGGCGCGTCGTGGCACGGTCGTGCAGCAAATCCTCCACGCGCTGCACCGGCGCTTTGTACCCGCCGCCGCCAAGCCGGAATGCCGCCTGCTCAATGCTCCGCTGCCACACGAAGCCCGCCAGCGGGTGATCGTCGCCAAAATCCTCCGGACGCACGCCCACCAGCAGCGCACTGTTTGCGTTTTCGCCCGCGCGCGCGTGGTAGCTCATGCCGTTGACGCACAACCCCTCTGGCTGACTTGCCGCCGCAATCACCTCGCCGCCCGGACACATGCAGAAGGTGTACGTCCCGCGGCCGTCAGGCGTGTGGACGGCGAGCTTGTAGTCCGCCGCCTTCAGCGCGGGGTGCGTCCAGCATTTGCCGTACTGGCTCTGGCTGATAAGCGCCTGCGGATGCTCAATGCGCACACCCATGGCGAATGGCTTCTGCTCCATGCGCACGCCCTGCCGGAACAGCGTCTGCATGGTGTCGCGCGCGCTGTGACCGATGGCGAGAATCACCGTGTCGGTGCGGATTTCCTGTGCTTCGCCGCCGCAGAGCACCGTGATGCCCTCCATGCTTTCGCCGCGCATCATCAGCCCGGTCAGACGCGTGTCAAACCGCACTTGGCCGCCCAGCTGGATGATTTCCTGCCGCATCGAGCGCACAACACCCTTGAGCAAATCCGTGCCGACGTGCGGCTTGGCAATGTACAGGATGTCCTCTGGCGCGCCGTGATCGACGAAGGTTTGCAGCACCGTGCGAATCAGCGGTGATTTCGTGCCGGTGGTCAGCTTGCCATCAGAGAACGCGCCCGCGCCGCCCTCGCCGAACTGCACGTTGCTTTCCGGGTCGAGGATGCCCTGCTCCTGCATGGCAAGAACGGATTTCGTGCGCTCCTCGACGGGCTTGCCGCGCTCGATGAGAATCGGCTGAACGCCCGCGCGTGCCAACGTCAGCGCAGCAAACAGCCCCGCCGGGCCAGCGCCGACGACAACGGGCGGATGCTCGAACCGCGCTTTCGGCAGCGTCGGCGCTTTGGGGAAGGCGAACGGCGCCGCAACACCCGGCTTGAGCCGCGCGAGCACCTTCGCTTCATCCGTCAACGTCACCGCGACGCTCAGGACGAAGTGCACATCCGCCTTGTCGCGCGCATCGACCGCTTTTTTAAGCAGCACGACGCTTTTGAGCTGCTCTGGCGCACATTTCAGCTTGCGGAGAAGCAGCGCATTCAGCGTTTCAGGGGTGAAATCGAGGGGGAGGGAGAGAGAATCGAGACGAAGCATGGGAAACTCCCTTCGTTAATGCGGAATGAGGAATGCGGAATGAGGCATGCCGTCCCCGAATAAACACGCGGGCAAAGCATGAAGATGTAACCAACTGAATCGCGCGAAAGGGTCAAGGGACGAAGTCCCTTGCAGGGTGCAGGGACAGCGTCCCTGCTGGGGTTTAAGGGGCAACGCCCCTTGGTCTCCCCCAATCAACACGCGGGCAAAGCATGAAGATGTAACCAACTGAATCGCGCGAAAGGGTCAAG
>ENA-OQRB01000324-OQRB01000324.1-human-gut-metagenome-genome-assembly--contig:-NODE-324-length-34645-cov-28.818792_pt1 | contig 34645 bp, 27 predicted proteins | sample MGYA00243235_ERZ505100 | MGnify/ENA primary metagenome ERZ505100 (study PRJEB26097, sample SAMN02712145) | human gut metagenome | biome: Gut microbiome | host: Homo sapiens | place: Denmark...
GTGTTAGGCACGCCGCCAGCGTTCATCCTGAGCCAGGATCAAACTCTCTATAAATCATATCATAACCGCCGAAGCGGATATAATCTTTTAGATCGCTTTCTAGCTCTCAAAAGAATTGTTTTACATCATCTCTGATGTTAAGAACCCTTTTCTGGTGCTTATTTTGCATAAGCTACAAAACTTATCAAGTTTTGTGTTCTTACATTGTTTAATTTACAAGGTACACGCCGCTGTGCCTCTCGGCGACAGCTTGTTTATCTTACCACACGCGGTTCGCTTTGTCAAGAACTTTTTTCAACTTTTTTCGGAAGTTTCTTTCGTTCTTGCCGCTCCCCGCGAGCGCTTTGCTAATATACCACCGGAAACGACCGATGTCAACAACTTTTTTCACATTTTCGCAATAATTTTTCGACTTTTCCCGTGCCCACTAAATATTGTGGTTTTTGCCGGGCATACTACGCAATATGCAAACGAACTGCTTTCATCGCGGCCGGGATGATGCGCCGCATCCGCGCCCGCAGCCGAAATTTGACGTGCCGATCACGGCGGGCGAAGTGAAAAAAATATTTTCCGACTGCGACGACTTTGAAATGCGCACCGTGCGCATCGGGCTCGAGAGCCGGCTCACGGTGTGCGTCTGCTGGCTCGACGGCGTGGTCGCGGCGGGCGACGTGTCGGCGGACATCCTGCGCCCGCTCACCGAGGGCGGGCGGCTGGCCGACGTTACCGGCTCGCGCGAGGCGGTGCGCCGCATCGAGCAGGGCGCGGTGTACAGCTGCGCGACGCGCACGCGCACGCAGATGGACGCGCTCGTCGCCGATCTCACCAAGGGCTCGGCCGCGCTCATCTTCGACGCGCAGCGCAAGGCCGTAACATTCGAAGCACGCACGGCAAATGTGCGCGCGGTATCCGAGCCGACGATCGAGAAATCCGTCAGCGGCGCGAAGGATGCCTTCGTCGAGACGCTGCGCATCAACACCTCGCTCGTGCGGCGGCGGCTGCACACCCCGGCGCTGAAGCTGCGCCAGACGGTCGTCGGGCGGCAGTCGGAGACCACCGTCGCGGTGGTATATCTCGACGGCATCGCAGACCCTGCACGCGTGCAGCGCATCCTTGACCGGCTCGACACGATCGACGAGCAGGCGCTGCTCGGACGCGGCGACCTCGAACCGTATCTGACGCGGCGGCCGCGGGCGCTGCTGCCGCAGCTGGGCCAGACGGAGCGCCCGGACAAATTCGCCGGTGCGCTGCTCGACGGCTGCGTGGGGCTGCTGGTGGATGGGCTACCGATGGGCTACCTGCTGCCGACGACGTTCCGGCTGCTGATGCACACGCCGGAGGATGAGGCGCACAATTACCTGCTGGCCTCGGCGCTGATCGTGCTGCGCTACTTTGCGCTGGCGCTGTCGCTGACGTTTCCGGCGCTGTACGTGGCCGTGGCGATGTACCACCAGGAGATGATCCCGGCAAAGCTGCTGCTGTCGGTCATCCAGGCAAAGCAGCAGGTGCCGTTTTCCGTGCCGGCGATCATCCTGTTCATGCTCATCGCCTTCGAGCTGCTGCAGGAGGCCGGGCTGCGGCTGCCGAATTCCATCGGTCAGACGGTGTCGATCATCGGGGCGCTGCTCGTGGGACAGTCGGCGGTGGACGCGAAGATCGTGAGCCCCGTGGCGATCATTGTCGTGGCGCTTGCAGGCATCGCGGGCTACACGCTGCCGAATCAGGAGCTGAGCAACGCCGTGCGTCTGCTGCGGCTGGCGCTGGTGCTGGCGGCGGCGCTTGCCGGGCTGTTCGGCATTCTGGCAATGCTGGGGCTCGTGATCTGGTACCTGTGCACGATCGACAGTGACGGCGTGGCGTATATGGCCCCGTTTGTGGACAGCGAGCGCCCGGCGCTCTGGCGCACGCTGCTGCGCCGGCCGCAGCCGGACAACAAGTTCCGCCCGCCGGAATACGGCAGCGAAAACCGGCGGCGGCAGAGATGAGGCACACCATATAATAAAAGGAGGGCTGCGTATGCACCGCGCGCAAACACTCGCGCTGCTGCTGGCGGCGGGGCTGCTGTGCAGCGGGTGCGGCAGCGGCGCGATCTCGAGCAATTACCGGCCGGTCGAGGACCTGACGCTCGTTCAGACGATCGGCGTGGATCGCGCGCCTGAGGGCGTGTGCCTGAGCGCGTCGACCGGCAGAGTGTGCGAAAATGAACCGCCTCAGCGCATGACACAGACCGGCGAGACCGTGCTCGCCGCGCTCGACCGCCTGCAGGACCGCACACCGAATGCAGAGCTGTTTTACGCGCAGACAAGCTACCTGCTCCTCGGCGAGGAGGCGGCCGCTGCGGGCGAGCTGACGCCGCTGCTGGATTTCATCGCGCGCAATCCGGATATGCGCCTGAGTGCGCCGCTGTTTCTCGTGCAAGGGGCGGCGGCGCAGCAGGCGGTCATGGACACGGGCGACGACAGGACCGACGTGACCGAGGCACTGGCCGCGCTGCAGAAGGACATCGCGCTCAGCGGCGCGAGCCACGCGTTTTCCTGTGCAGACATCGCCCGCGCACTCGCGGGCAGCGGCTGCGCCGTCGTGGGCGCCGTGGCGTGCGTGCGCACGCCGGAGAGCGAGGGCGGCAAGCTCGCGCTGGCCCCGGCGGGGTATGCGATCTTTCGCGGCGGGGACTATCTCGGCTGCATCGCGCCCGAGACCGCGCGCGGAGCGAGTATGCTCCTCGGCGTGGTCACCAACGGCGACATCGCGGTGCGTGACGGCGACGGCAGCACCGTCATGCTCACGCTCGACACGTGCAGGGCGGCCATCCGCCCGGTCTGGGACGGCGGCACGCTTGCGCGCGTGGACGTGACGCTGCGGCTGCGCGCGGGCATCTCCGAGCTGCGCACACCGCGCCGGATCACCACGCAGGCCTATCAGGACGAGCTCAATGCGGCGCTCGCAGCGTGCGTGGGCGGCTGGGTACGCGACGCGCTCGCGGCATCGCAGGCGCTGGAGGCGGACTTTCTCGGCGTGGGACAGGCCATTGCCGTGCGCAGCGGGCGCAGATGGGCGGCCATCCGCGACGGCTGGGCGGAGCTTTGGCCGGACGTGCCGGTGCGCGTGACGGTCGATGCCGACGTCGGGCGCACGTATGACCTGCGCGACGGCATCGACACCACAGGAGGCGGAAGATGATGCACCTTTCCCTGACGCGGCGGCAGTATTACGCGCTGTGCACGATGGTGCTGCTCTCGCCGCTGCTGCACCTCGTGCCGCGCAAGACGGCGGCGGAGGCCGGCTGCGGCGGATGGCTGAGCGGCGCGGCGGCGCTCGTGCCGCTGCTGCTGTTTGCGGCGCTGCTCGAGGGCATTTTGCGCCGCGGCCGGCCGGGTGAGGGCATCGGCGAGATCACGCTGCGCGCGCTCGGGCCGGTCGCGGGACGGGCGGCACTGTGCCTGTACGCCCTGTGGTTTCTGCTCTACGGCGCGTTCGCGCTGCGCATCGGGGCGGAACGCTTCATCGAGGCGGTGTTCCCGCTGAGCCAGCCGTGGCCGTTCGTGGTGACGATCCTCGCCATGGCGGTCTGCGGCGCGCTCGGTGAGCCGAAGGCGCTCTTTCGCGCCGCGGAGATCTTCTGGCCGCTGCTCGCGGGCGTGCTGACGCTGGTACTGGTGTTCGCCCTGCCGGGGCTGGATGTGAAAAACCTGCTGCCCGTGACGGCGGCGGATGCGCCGGGCGTCGCGCGCAGCGCGCTGACGGTGTTCGGCGCGGGGGCGGCGGTGCTGTTTTTTGCGGCCTTCACCGGCGGCGCCACGCCGGAAACGCCGGGGCGGGCGCGCTGCGCCATGCGCTGGTGCGTGCGCACGTGCGTGCTCGTGACGCTGCTGAGCGTGTTCACGATCGGAAACCTCGGCGCGGGGCTGACGGCGCAGCTCAACCACCCGTTTTTCACCCTGCTGCGCAACATCAGCCTCTTTCACGCGGTCGAGCGCTTCGGCGCGCTCGTGATCGGGCTGTGGGTGCTGCCGGACTTTGTGCTCGTGGCGATGCTGCTGACGCTGGCAGCCAACTGTCTGCGCGCGGCGTGCACGCGCAACGCGCAGCTCTTCGCGCGCAAAAGCCCGCCCGCACTCGTGCTTTTGTGCGCGGCGGCGGTCGGCGCGGGAGCGCTGCTGCTGGCGCAAAACGCCTTTGACACGGACGCGCTGCAGACAAATGTCGTGCCGCGGCTTAATCTCGCGCTGCTCGGTCTCGGCACGGTCGGGACGTATCTGACCGGCCGCGCGCGCAAAACGATCTGAGCGCAAAAACGCCCTGCCGGATGCGCTGCATCCGGCAGGGCGTTTGAAGCTGTCAAAAAGTATTACTTTTTGACAAAGGAGTTTACGGCCTGACCGCAGCGCACGCGCTGTCCGCCGAAGGCGGACGGCGCGCACATTTGCAGGCCGAGAAGTATTTTCTTCGCCGCACATGTCGCCGAAGAAAATGATTGGACTTTCTTTGCGCCTGCGGGCGCAAACTCTACGAGGTTCTTTGACAAACCGAGAGCCCTGCCGGATGCGCTGCATCCGGCAGGGCGTTGCTACATTAGCTACATTATTATATGGTGTGTTACGGCGCAATGCGGTCGCGCCAGCGGGCGGTGAGCCGCTCGAGCTCCTCGGCAAAGGCGTTGAGCCCCTTGTTCGGGCAGCCGGCGCAGCGGCGCACGAGCGCCGTGAGCTCGCCGAGCGCACGCTTGAGCCGCTCGAAGGCCGCGCTCTCGCGGCGCTTGCCGGCGGCGGCAGCCTGCCGCTGCTCGTCGTGCCGGATGGGGCGCGGCGGCGCAACGACCGTATACACACCGGCGGCAAGGTCAAACGCGCTGCCGCTGTAGGGTGCGTCGGCCTCGTAGCCGTATTCCTCGCGCAGGCAGGCGGAAAACGCCGTGCACGCATCGTCGTCGCCGTGGTTGACGAACACGTGCGCGGGCTTTTGCTCCATGGCGTTGAGCCAGCGCAGCAGCCCGGCCTTGTCCGCGTGACCGCTCACGCCGGGCAGCACGGTGATCTCGGCGTGCACGGCGATCTCGTCGCCGAAGATCTTCACGGTCTTTTCCCCGTCGTTGAGCTTGCGCCCGAGCGTGCCGACCGCCTGATAGCCCACGAAGAGCACGGTGCACTCCGGCCGCCAGAGGTTATACTTCAGGTGGTGGCGGATGCGCCCGGCATCGCACATGCCGCTCGAGGAGAGGATGACCTTGGGCGTCCGGTCGTTGTTGAGCGCCATGGAGTCCTCTTTGGAGACGGCGGTGTGCAGGTCGTCAAAATACAGCGGATTCACGCCGCTGCGGATGAGCGCGCGCGCCTCATCGTCAAGAAAGCTCGTGTCGGTCTGCAAAAAGACGCGCGTGGCCTCGTTTGCAAGCGGGCTGTCGACGTAGACCGGGAAGTGCGGATGCCCGTGCACCATGCCGGCGTCCTTGATCTGGCGGATGAAATACAGCAGCTCCTGCGTGCGGCCGACGGCAAACGACGGGATGACGACGTTGCCGCCGCGGTCGAGCGTGCGCTGGATGCAGTCGGCGAGCGCGCCGAGATAATCCGGCCGTTCGCCGTGGCTGCGGTCGCCATAGGTGGACTCGATGAGCACGTAGTCCGCGCCCGAGACGGTCTGCGGATCGCGCAGAAGCGGCTGATTCACGTTGCCGATGTCGCCGGAAAAGACGATCTTCTTTTCCACATCGCCCTCGGTGAGCCACGTCTCGATGCACGCGCTGCCGAGCAGGTGGCCGACGTCCGTAAAGCGGATGATGATGTTCTCCCCGACCTGAACGCGCTGCCCGTAGGCGCACGGGCGCAGCAGCGTGAGCACGCCCTCGGCGTCCTCGAGCGTATAGAGCGGCTCGGGCGCGGCGCGGCCGGCACGGGCGGCCTTGCGTCCCCGCCACTCGGCCTCGGACATCTGGATGTGCGCCGAGTCGCGCAGCATGATGCCGCACAGGTCGCACGTCGCCTCGGTGGCGTAGACCGTGCCGCGAAAGCCCTGCTTATACAGCAGCGGCAGGTGGCCGGTGTGGTCCATGTGCGCGTGCGTGACGAGCACGAACTCGATCTGCGCCGCCGGGACGGGGATGTCGATGTTCTCAAACTGGTCGCGCCCCTGCTGCATGCCGCAGTCGATCAGGCCGTAATGCCCGCCGATCTCGAGCAGGGTGCAGCTGCCGGTCACCTCGTGGTCGGCGCGGATAAATGTCAGCTTCATGCTCTCGCTCCCTTTCCGTGTTGTTACCTGATTTTAGCACGTCTGCACGCCGCGCGCAACCACGGCGCGAAAAAAACGATTGCCCCGGCGGGACATTTTGTCCCGCCGGGGCAGCCGGTTTGTCAAAGAACCTCGTAGCCTTTGCGCCCGCAGGGGCAGCGGCCGGTCATGCGCTCTGCAGCTGCTCGAGCACCTCGCGGTAGCGCAGCGTGACCCGGTCGCTCCACGCGCTCCAGCAGGCGATCGCCTCGGGCACGCATCCGTCCGTCAGTCCGTCAAGCACCGCGCGGTAGACCCTGCACAGCTCCTGCATATCGAGCGTGTAGGCCACCATGTAGTACGCCACGTGTGCAAGCTCGCGCGTCGAGCGCAGCATGACGCGAAAGATCATGTTGTCCGACTCGCGGAACATGCACACCAGAAACGCATTGAGCAGTTCCAGAAACGCCGCCTTGTCGCCGTCGGGCACGTAGGCGATGGCGTCCATCTGCGTGAGCAGACCGTACAGCTTTTGCATCTGCGCCGCGTTCGGGCGGCGTCCTGCCCAGCGAAACCAGCCGAGCGCGACCATTTCGCGCAGCTCCAGAAACGCGTCCACCAGCTCCGGATGCGGCGTGACGCCGTGCGTCATGATGACCGCCAGCGTCTCCAGATTTGCCTTCTCCCAGTAGGGTGCGACATACGTCGCGTGGCGCGGCACGATCTCCAGAAAGCCGAGCCGCTCCAGCTCTTTCAGGGCAAGGTGTACGTTCGTCTTGCGCAGGTCGTACTGCGCGGCCAGTTCGCTCTCCGTGGGCAGCCGGTCGCCCGGATTGCGCTGCCCGCCGAGGATCTCCTTGAGCATGCGGTCGATGAACCGCTCCTGCTCTGTCCTGCTGTCCCTTTCATTTGCTTTCATAATGCTCTCTTCCCCCTTGAGACCATTGGTAATGTTACAGATTGTATTGCTTTTTCCGACAAATGTAAAGCGGTTCTAACAGTTTTTTAAATTATTTTCCACGACTGTACAAAAAACGGGACACTCACGACCGGAGCGCCCCGTTTTTTCGATGATTTGCGCCGGCTCAGAATGCAAAGCCCATGGTCAGCAGCACCTGCGCAAGGATGTACGTGCCCATGACGGCGAAGTTCTGCTTGGTCGGCTCGGCCTTCTTGATGAAGAGCATGTCGCACAGCACGCCGTCGGACGCGAGGAAGAACAACGCGCCGAGAAACGACGCGAGCTTGCCCCACGTGAACGCCGTCACCAGCGGCAGGAACACGCTGATGCTCAGCGTGCTGAGCATGACCATGTACGCCAGCGCCAGCGGACGCAGGGCGCGCGGGATGCTCCTGCGGCTGCCCTTATAGACGACCACGATGCCCGCGGCATAGGCCGCGCACACGAGCACGATCCAGAACCAGCGCACATGCACGGCATAGGTCGTGTAGATGTGCACAAGGTAGCACACGTGGCCGAGGAAGAACGACGCCGTGCCGAGGGCGAAGAAATGCTTCTGCAGCGGCCGCAGCAGAAACAGGTCACCCAGGCAGCCGAACAGCAGGCCGGCGACCACCCAAAGCGACGGCGTGTTGGCAAAGGCGAGGTACGTCAGCGCGACAACCGGCATCAGCGCGACCTTCGTCGGCTTGCGCAGATCGTCATCGCCGCGCCAGCAGCTGATGAGGTGCACGACGGCGAGCGCCGCCAAAAACACCGGGAATAACCATTTCAATACGATCATCTCATTAACCATCCTATCTCTGATCGAAAAATTTCGAGATCCGCGCAAGTTTACACCCCGTTCATTGACACGGTCCCGTACAGTAATTATAATGGATGTGATACCCAGCCGTCAATGACTATTGACAGGATTTCGTCACATCCCGTGTGGAAAGGTGTCCGGCCATGCTCTATTATCTGATGCTTGTTCCCGCCGTGCTCAGCACTGCGGTGATTTATTTTTTGTCTCCCGCGCTCAGCTACTGGTGGCTGCTGCCCGTGCTGCTCGGCTGCTTCGTGGCGGCGAACCTTGTGTACGTGGTGCTGATGTTCGTGTGCTCGCTCTTTGCCGGGCCGAACAGGATGTATGACCGCATCAGCCCGTTTTACCTTGCGCTGACGCTGGCGCTCGACGGCTGGATCCTCGCGCTCTGCCGCATCAAGATCCACGTCGAGGGGCTCGAAAAGGTCCCGACGGATTCGGAGTTTCTCTTCGTGAGCAACCACCGCTCGAACTTTGACCCCATGGTGCAGTGGTGGGTGCTGCGGCGCTGGCCGCTGGCGTTCGTGTCCAAGCCGTCGAACATGCGCAAGTTCGTCATCGGCCCGTTCGTGCGCCGGTGCTGCTTTCTGCCGATCGACCGCGAAAACGCGCGCAACGCCCTGACCACCATCAACGCCGCCGCCGGGCTCATCCGCGCGCACGTGTGCTCGTTCGCCATCTACCCCGAGGGCACGCGCAGCAAAAGCGGCGAGCTGCTGCCGTGGCACGCGGGCTCGCTCAAGATCGCGCAGAAGGCCGGCGTCCCCATCGTGGTCGGCACGGTCGAGGGCACGGAGCGCATCGCGCACAACGTCCCCTGGCGGCGCTCGCACGTGTATGTGCGCATCCGCGAGGTCATCCCCGCCGCGACCGTCAAGGCCACCACGACCAACGCGCTCACGGAGGATATCTGCGGCAAAATGCGCGCCGCGCTGGGAAAGTGAAAACCGCCGCACCGAACACTCGTCCGCGAAATGCGGGCGGGTGTTTTTTCATTTCATTGGGTGCACAATGAAATGAATGTGCATGAAATCTTTATACATGTTAAGCTTTTTGATACATTTTTGCCAAAGGCCTTGAAAATGCCGGAAATGCGCCGTATAATGCAGCCGTGTCCGGGCTCCCACCCCGGGCACGACCCCACAGAAATACCGGAATAGGAGGTTCATTTGCAATGATATCCCGCAAACACGCAACCAGAATCCTTGCCCTGCTGCTGGCTGTGCTGCTGTTTGGTCAACTCGCCGCATTCCAGCTGCCGGTCTCCGCCGCGAGCGCGGTCCCGGCCGGTCACAACGGCGCGGCCTACATCCCCGCCGGAGCAGACGTCAACGACCTGCTCAGCCAGACCCTGCTGAGCAATTATGACGAGGTCGGCAGCCAGCAATGGGAGTACCGCGCGACCAGCGTCCTGTCGGACTACGCCGTCAAGTGGACGCCGGTCAACGGCTTTGACACCACCGGAAGCTTCTTCCGCGACCGCCTCAACGCGAGCTATCCCGCGCTCAACAGTGAATCGGCCGCACAGAGCTACGCCGTGCGCATGGAGGGGACGAGCACGGTCTACACGTTCACAAAGCTGGCTTTTCCCGCGGCGGACGCCGCAGCCCCGTCCGTGACACCGGACGCCGCGCCGAGTGCTGATCCCACCGTGACGCCGGACACCGACACCGACACCGCGCCGGATGCCGCACTGAGCCCTGCGGCCGGCACGACCGAGGACGACAGCGGCACCTACACGCTCAACATGACCTATACCGCCGACGGCAAGATCGACTTTGACGCGCTGCGCGCCGCCATCGTCGCCACTGTGCTGCCCGATGCGGACGTCAACGATGTGACCGTGACCTATGAGACGAAGGCAACGCATTTTCCGAAAATCACCGCCTATGTACCGCTCAAGGGCGGCTGGGAAACAGTCGGCCTCCTTCCGTATGAATTCCCGGCCATCACCGTCGGCACGTACAACGTCAAGCTCACCGCCAACGGCGAGGACACCATCGTCACCGTGACGCTGAAAGACGCGCGCACGCAGGCGAAGATCGTGCTCAAGGAGGGCGTCTCCCTCAGCTACACGAAGGACGCCGCCGCCATGCGCACGCAGATCCTCGACAAGCTCATCGACTGGTCGCAGACCACCGTGAGCAAGGAAGCCGCTGCCCAGAGCATGGTCATCGAGTACTACGGCACCGGCAGCAGCAAGCACGAACTCCTGACGCACGATGACTGGTACCCGGTCGTAGGCGGCAGCGTCACCTTCCTGAGCGTCCCCTACACCGCGCCGAGCATCGGCGCCGGCGAAAACCAGCAGATCCGCGCGAGCTTCCCGACCACGGCCGACTACCTCGGCTGCGACGCGGTCGAGGGCACGCTCACGGTGAACAAGGCGTTCGTGCGCGTGCACGTCAAGCCCGCCGCGATCTTCTATGACGAGAAGCCGACCACGCAGCAGTACGTCACCACGAAGCCGGAGGACGACTTCACCATCTTCAAGGTCTACAGCGGCCTGACCAGCAACGTCAAGGGCGCGATCTACCTGCAGCTGCCGGAGAGCATCCTCTCCCCGGAGGCACTGGATAAGATCGACCCGGTCGTCAAGCTCCTCTACGGCAAGACGCTCACGGACATCCTCAACGACGGCATGACCCTCGGCGAGCTGCGCGCGCTGCTGCAAAAGCTCGAAAAGCCGACAGATGACCTCGCCAAGCTCCTGAAGCTCTTCAACATCGACATCTCCTCGTTCACGGAGCTGCTCAAGGTGATCAACAAGATCCCCGGCGTATTTGACAGCACGCGCGTGGCCATCGGCTCGCCGAACCGCGCGGGCATGTACCTCGTGACGGCGATCACGTCCAACCCGAACTACAAGACCGGCGTCGGCACGAGCACGCTCGTCGTGAAGATGCGCGCCACCGGTGCAAACCTGGTCTGGAATAACGACCAGACGACCTACACCACCAGCGAGCTGGAAAGCAGCCCGCTCGGCGCCACGCTCATGCGCGGTGACACCCCCGCCCACAATCAGGACGGCGTGCACTACCGCTATGTCGGCACGACGGACACGCACAGGCTATACATCAGCAGCAAGGCGCCCACCGAGCCCGGCACGTACCGCCAGACCGCTTACATCCTCGGCGGCAACGACATGGCGAAATCCATCTCCCGCAGCATCACGATCACGGCAAACTAAAGCACCCCAAAACACCAAAACGCCCGGAGCAGTGCTCCGGGCGTTTTTTCTCGCTATGGGCTCAGTGGCTGTCGGCCATGCGGTAGCCGACGCCGACCTCGGTGAAGATATACTGCGGCTCGACCGGGTTCGGCTCGATCTTGCGGCGGATGTTGGCCATGTGCACGCGCAGGAGCTTGTTGTCCCCGCCGACGCCGGGACCCCAGAGCTCTTTCATCATGGATTTATACGTGAGCACCTGTCCGGCGTGGCGGCCGAGCAAGGCAACGATCTTATACTCGTTCGGCGTCAGGCGCGTGTCCTTCCCGGCGAGAAAGACGCGGTGCTTGTTGTAGTCCACGCACAGATCGCCCACGCGGTACTCCCCCGTCATGGCCAGCGCGTCGCTCGTGCCGTCGGTGCGCGTGTGGCGCAGCGCCGTGCGGATGCGCGCCAGCAGCTCCACCGTGCCGAAGGGCTTGGTGAGATAGTCGTCCGCCCCCATATCGAGTGCGGCGGCCTTGTCGAGCTCCGCGTTGCGCGCCGAGATGACGATGATCGGCATGCGGCTCCACGAACGGACGGAGCGGATGATCTCGCTGCCGTCCATATCCGGCAGGCCGAGATCCAGCAGCAGCAGATCCGGACAGTGCGAGGCGATCATCTCCAGCGCCGTCTTGCCGTCGGTCGCGAGCATGGGCTCGTAATCGCGGCCGCGCAGCGCCGCCTGCAGATATTTGCTGATGCCGGGATCGTCCTCGACGATGATGATTTTGTTGCGGATCATGTGTGTCCCTCCTCCGCCGGCAGCCAGAAGCGGAATTCCGCGCCGCCGCCGACTCGATTTCTTGCATAGATCTCCCCGCCGTGCGCGCGCACGATCGCGCGGCAGACGCTCAGGCCGATGCCCATGTGCCGGCTGCGGTCGGACGCTTCCACCGCGCCGAGCGGCAGATAGCCGTCAAAGAGCACGCCGAGCAGCTGCGGCGGGATGCCGTCGCCGTTGTCCGCCACAGTCAGCCAGACGCGGCTGCCCTCGTCGCGGATCTCGATGAAGATCTCCGTCGCCGACGGGCTGTGCCGGGCGACGTTTTCCAGCAGATTCAGCAGCACCTGCTCAATGAGCGTGGCGTCCATCGGCACAAGCAGGATCTCCTCCGGCTTCGTGACCGCGATGGGGATGTCCGTGGCGCAGTTTTTGCGGAAGCGCCGGATGGCGCTGCCGACGATCTCCTCGACGACCTCGTCCGACTTCTCGATGACGACGCCCTCCTCGCTGAAGCGCGTGACGGACAGGATGTTCTCCGCCAGGTGCAGCAGCCACTGCGCGTTCTGGCGGATCTCCTCGACCATGCCGCGCCCCTCGTCCGAGAGCGTTTCGCCCTCCTCGACCGTTGCACTCAGGCCCATGATCGCCGCGAGCGGCGTGCGGATATCGTGCGAGACGCTGCGCAGAAGATTGGCGCGCATGCGGTCCTTTTCCGCCTCGTAGCGCAGCTGCTCCTGCCGCTTGATCTGCGTGGTGAGGGTGCTCACGAGCACGCTCACGACCAGCATGACCGCAAACGTCAGCGGGTAGCCGTCGATGGAGAGATTGAACTCATGAAACGGGTAGGTGAACAGATAGTTCACGCCCACCACGCCGACCGCCGCCGCCAGCACGCCGGGCAGATAGCCGTTGGTAAAGCGCGAGATGAGCACCACCGCCAGAATGAACACCGACGTGGCAAAAGGATTGTTGTCATCATAGCACGCCGACAGCAGCATACAGATGCCGACCGCGCCGCCCATGACAAGGATGAAAACACCCAGATCGCGCAGCCACTGCGGCGCGCGTTTGCTCGCTCTTTGCATAAGCACCCCTCTTTGTCCCTCTCGTTGTTTGGTCTCTGCTCCCATGCTCAGCATAGCACAATGTGCGCCTGTGCGCGACTGTCTTTGCAGCGCAGCGCCGATTTCTTTCCGCCTTCTTAACGACTGCGTGCCGTTTTTGCCGCGTCTTTCCGGAAACTTAGCGCGGGTTCATCTTATAATGAAGTAACTTCAAGGTAAGTCACTTTGTTGCCCCGGCCGGACACCGGCCGGAGCTTTCGGGGGAAAGGAGGCAGACACATGATCTTTGCAGCAGTCGGCGGTGGTATGATCCTTGCCTGCGGTGGATTTGTGTGGTACATCCTCAAGCGCTGACACACATCGCGTCGAGAGAGAGCCATGAGAGAGCACAGTGACCGCACAGTCACAAAAAAGCCAGCCGGAACGGTTTCCGGCTGGCTTTTTTTCGTTTTCAGCGGACGATCGCCTTCGTACACAGCCAGTCGCACCAGTCCAGATCGTACTTTGCATAGACATGGGTGCTGTCGCCGCTGGCATCGGCGCGCAGATTGCCGTTTTCGTCGTCGAACACCTCGTTGATGTCGATGTAGAAGATGTCCTTCCCGTCGGCCAGCGCGGCAAGCTTCTCATTGAGGCGGTTGATGCGGGGGTTATTGAACGTCGCGTCCGTGCTCGAGCGCGACGGGCCGACGTGCAGGTTCGCCTCGACATAGACGATGGCGTTCGGCTGCGCGGCGCGCACGGTGTCGATCAGCGACGAGAACTTCGCCGTGATATCATCCAGATCGTTGCCGAGCTCGTTGATGCCCAGCATGATGTAGACCTTGCCGAAGGTCTTCTGGCTCAAAAGCTGCGGCAGCGTGACCGTGCCGACGTTTTTCACGGCGACGGCCTTCGTCTGTGCGACATAGACATTGAGGCCGACGTCGGCGAAATAGGTCGCGTTTTTCAGGTTGCCGTATTCGGCGATGCCGACGGTGCGCGAGTCGCCGATGAAGAGCGCGTCGTCAAAATAGGACGCGTCCACGGTCGTAAACTGCAGCGGGGTCGGCTCAGGCGTGGGCGTGGGCTCGGCCGTGGTCTCCGGCGTGGGGGTGACGGCGGCGGTCGTCTCCTTGCCGGAGTCGCTGCGGTCGATCAGGCCGCGGATGAGAAACGGCGCCGCCGCGAGCGCGGCCACCAGCAGCAGGATGAGGAATTGTTGCGGTTTGATGCGTTTCATGCGTCTACGCTCCTTAGAATCGGAAGTACATAAAGGGGTCGTTCATGCCCTTGCTCAGGCAGTACAGGCACAGCCAGAACAGCACGGCCAGAATGACCGCGCCGACCCACGTGCCCTTGAGCCGCCGGTACAGATACGCCGGCAGCGACGTCGAGCACAGCAGGCCGAGGATGAGAAACACGCCGTAGGTCTTGCCGTACTTGAGAAAATCGAGCGGATACGCCGCCGCCGTGCGCGAAAACAGCGGGAACAGGCGGCCGAAATACGCGCCCAGCTGCCCGAAGTCCGACACGGAGAACACCGCCCACGACACCGGGATGAGCACGAGCATGTACAGGTGCCCGAGTATCGGCCAGCGGTCGAGATACTTCTTAAGCCAGAGCTTTTCCACGACCAGCACCGCGAACAGCCCCAGACCCCAGAGCAGGAAGTTCAGGTGCGCACCGTGCCAGAGGCCGGTCGCAAGCCAGACGACCAGCAGGTTAAAAATCATGCGCTTGCGGCTGCAGCGGCTGCCGCCGAGCGGGATATACAGATACTCGCGGAACCACGTGCCGAGCGTGATGTGCCAGCGGCGCCAGAACTCCGTCATGCTCAGCGCCAGATACGGGCAGCGGAAGTTCTCCGGGATGTGGAAGCCCAGCATCCGGCCGATGCCGATGGCCATGAGCGAGTAGCCCCAGAAGTCAAAGTAGAGCTGGAACGAATACGCGAACGCGGCCATCCACGCAAGCGGCGTCGAGAGGCTCTCGAAGCCGATGGTGGTCACATCTCTCCAGAGGCCGCCGAGCTGGTTTGCAAGCAGCACCTTGAGCGCCATGCCGAACACGAACAGCTTGAGCCCGTCGACCGCCTGACGCAGCGACACATTGCGCGCGCCGAACTCCGGCTGCAGCTCCGTATAGCTCGCGATCGGGCCGGAGACCAGCTTCGGGAACATGGTCAGGTACGTGCCGAACGTGAGCAGTGAGCGCTCCGGCGCGACCGTGCCGCGGTAGACGTCCATGAGATAGCCCACCGCCGAGAACGTATAGAAGCTGATGCCGACCGGCAGCGCCCAGCGCAGCAGCGGGATCGCCGCCTTGCCGCCGGACACGAGCCCGAGCGCACCGTTGACGCCGGTGAGCACGAAGTTGAGATATTTAAATAGGAACAGCCACAGGAAATTGTAGCAGATGCCGAGGATGAGCCACAGCTTCGCGCGCGGCTTGTCGCGCACGATGGCCAGACCCAGCCCGTAGTTGACCAGCACCGATGCAGCCAGCAGCGCAAAATACGCCCACTGACCGTCCAGCCCGATGATATAAAACACACTGCTCCCCACCAGCAGCACGGCATTGCGCGCGCCGGCCGGCCGCGACGGTGTCAGATAGTACACCAGCAAGAACGCCGGAAAGAAGCAAAACAAAAACGACAGGCTGCTGAAAACCACGGACCTTTCTCCTCCTGAACCTCAAAAACAAAACAGCAAATTTACATAACAAATTCGCATGGAAAGGGTATCATAAATTTCGGTGTTTGTGTGTGTTTTCCGGCAAAAAAACTGCACAAACTTTCTGGTCGAAATTTGGTAGTTTTCGTGGTAGTTGCCGCACGGACGGAAATTCTGTCCGGCGGAAGAAAAAATCTCCGGCGTCGGTACGTGACCGGCGCCGGAGCGGCTGGATATGCGGATGTTTTTGCGTGCAGACGCGCCCGTCAGCTCAGCAGCACCTCGTCGGATTCGACCTGCATGCCCGCGACCTCGGCGAACTTGTCGAGCAGGTCGCGCTTGGTCAGGTGCTGCTTTTCCTCGCCCTTGATGTCGAGGATGATGCGCCCCTCGTTCATCATGATGAGGCGGTTGCCGTGCACGATGGCGTCTTTCATGTTGTGGGTGATCATCATGGCGGTCAGCTCGTTTTCGCGCACGATGCGGTCCGACAGCTCGAGCACCTTGGCCGCCGTCGCGGGGTCGAGCGCCGCGGTGTGCTCGTCGAGCAGCAGCAGCTTCGGCTTTTGCAGGGAGGCCATCAGCAGCGTCAGCGCCTGACGCTGACCGCCGGAGAGCAGGCCGACCTTCGCCGTCATGCGATCCTCAAGCCCGAGACCGAGGGTCTTGAGCCGCTCGTGATATTCCTCGCGCTCGGCCTTCGTGACGCCCCAGCGCAGGGTGCGCTTTTTGCCGCGGCGCGCGGCGAGGGCGAGGTTTTCCTCGATCTGCATGTTCGCGGCCGTGCCCATCATGGGGTCCTGGAACACGCGGCCGATGTACTGCGCGCGGCGAAACTCCGGCATGGCGGTCACGTCCACGCCGTCGAGGATGATGCGCCCGTCGTCCACCGGCCAGACGCCCGCGACGGCGTTGAGCATGGTGGATTTTCCGGCGCCGTTGCCGCCGATGACGGTCACGAAATCGCCCGGCTTCAGGTGCAGCGACAGCCCGTCGAGCGCCCGCTTTTCGTTGATCGTGCCGGGGTTGAAGGTCTTGGAGATATGGTCTAATGTCAGCATATCACTTGCCTCCCTTCTTCAGACGGTGGAATGAGCTCTTGGCCTGCCCCTTGAGATACGGCACGGCCAGAAACGCCGCCACGATCACGGCCGTGAAGAGCTTGAGATCGTTCGGGTCGAGCTTGAGCCAGAGGATGAGCACCATGACGAGGTAATACACGATGCCGCCGAGCACGACAAAGCCCAGACGCACCGAGAAATTGCAGCCCTTGCGGAAGAAGGCGTCGCACAGCACCTCGCCGATGATGACGGCGGCGAGGCCGATGACGATCGCGCCGCGGCCCATGTTGATGTCGGCAAAGCCCTGATACTGCGCCATCAGGCCGCCGGAGAGCGCGACCATGCCGTTGGAGAGCGACAGGCCGAGCACCTTCATGGCGTCGATGTTGATGCCCTGCGCGCGGCTCATGGCGGGGTTTGCGCCGGTGGCGCGGATGGCGCTGCCCTGCTCGGTGCCGAAGTACCAGTACAGCAGCGCGATGAGCACCGCCGCGAGCAGCAGTCCCTTCCAGATCGCGCCGGGCACACTGCGCAGCGTCAGAAACAGGTCGTACTTATCCGGGTTGACGGGGGTGTTGGCCTTCATGCTCATAATGCGCAGGTTGATCGAGTAGAGCGCAAACTGCGTCAGGATGCCGGCGAGGATGGCCGGGATGCCGAGCTTCGTGTGCAGCAGGCCGGTCACAAGGCCCGCGAGCAGGCCCGCAGCTACGGCGACCAGCAGCGCAGCCCACGCCGGCCAGCCCGCGACGATGAGCACGACCGTCACGGCGCCGCCGGTGGTGAACGACCCGTCGACCGTCAGATCGGCGACGTCGAGCAGGCGGAACGTGATGTACACGCCCAGCGCCATGATGCCCCAGATGATGCCCTGGGCAACGCCGCCGGGCAGACGCGAAACCAGATTCGGCAGGCTCAGGGACGCAAGAACCAGTGAATTCATATCATTACCTCATAGTGTGGAGTATCCCTGCCGCAGAAACTGCGGCAGGGAGCCGGGAATCGTGTTGAAAATCAGCCGATGGCCGTGTAGTCACTCGGGATGGTGAGGTTGTAGAGGCTGGCCATCTCGGGGTTGTACTTCTTGACCGGGTTCGGGTAGTACTCGATGGCCATGGTGGAGATGTCGGCCTCGCCCTTGAGGATCTTCACGGCCATCTCGCCGGTGGTGCGGCCGAGCTCGTAGTAGTCGATGGACAGCGTCGCAACGCCGCAGCCCTTGCAGATGCCCTCCTCGCCGGCGACGATGGGCTTCGTGGCAGCGCCCTTGATGGCCTCGGCGCAGGAGGCGGCGGTGTTGTCGGTCGGGACGTAGAGGACGTCGTTGGCGTCGCTCGCCGTGCCGGTGACGGAGACGACATCGTTCGTATCCGCGAAGGTGTAGATGGTGACGGTGCAGCCGGCCTTTTCAAGCGCGGCCTTGACGACGTCCGCCTGGTAGACGGAGTTCGGCTCGCCGGAGCAGTAGATGATGCCGACGTTCTTGGCGTCCGGGAACAGCTCCGTGATCATGGCCGCCTGCTGATCGAGCGGGGCCAGATCGGACGTGCCGGAGATGTTGCCGCCGACCGTGCCGGAGAAGTTGTCGATGCCGAGCGCAACGCCGTACTCCGTGACGGCCGTGCCGAGGATCGGGATGTCCTTCGTGGCGGCGGCCGCAGCCTGCAGCGCGCCGGTCGCGTTGGCAAGGATCAGATCCACGCCGCTGGACACGAAGCCGTTGCAGATGGTGGCGCAGGTGGGCGTGTCGCCGGCGGCGTTCTGCTCGTCGAAGGTGACGTTCTCGGCGCCGAGCGCGTCGGTGATCGCGTCGCGGAAGCCCTTGGTAGCCGCGTCGAGCGCGTCGTGCTGCACGAGCTGGCAGATGCCGACGGTGTAGTGCTTATTCTCGGCCTTGTCGCCGCTGCCGCCGCAGGCGGCCAGCGACAGCACCATGACCACGGCGCAGAGCAGAGCAGTGAGTTTCTTGATGTTCATGTGTTTTCTCCTCCTAAATGTAAGTTCCGGCAAAGAAAAAAGCCACACAGTCGTCTGTGCAGCCTTGTCAAAACCGGACCGGGAAGTCTCAGATGGTTCTGGTATGATCGCAGCACAAACGACTATTACCCTCGATAAAGTAATAGTAGGAATATGCGCTTGCAAATCGGACCAGACGCATGATTGCGGCCTCCTGTAGTGAAGATGTGCCTACTTTAGCGCTTTTAGCTGCTGAAGTCAAGCGCATTTGGCAAAAAACTTCACTTTTAGCATTTCGCACAATTTCCCGCCGTGCTCTCCGCTTTGTTTTCGGCGTTTTGTTTCCGCCTGGCGCAGCATTGACGCTCTCCGGCCGGTGTGCTATATTAAGAACAGGATTTTCTCCCGGAAGGAGGCGCGCCATGAAAACACCGCAGGAGCTGCTGCAGCAGGCGCTGGAGGCGGGCGAATGCCTGCTGCCGGACGCCCCGCCCGGCGGACGCAGCGCGCACCCGACCGTGTTCGTGCACGGGCTGCTGGGCTGGGGCGCGCAGGACGCGCTCTACCGCGCCGTGCCCTACTGGGGACTCGCGGCGGGCGACGTGCTCGGCTATCTCAACCGCTGCGGGTATGACTGCCGCGCGGCCTCTGTCGGCATCATCTCGAGCGCGTGGGACCGCGCGTGTGAGCTCTACGCCGCGCTCACCGGCGGCAGGGCCGACTACGGCATCGCGCACGCGCAGCGCTTCGGTCACGCGCGCTTCGGCACGGCATATCCCGCGCCGCTCGTGCCCGGCTGGGGCGCGGACAAGCCCGTCGATCTCGTCGGGCACAGCTTCGGCGGCGCAACGGCGCGGCTGCTCATGCAGCTGCTCGCGCACGGCTGCCCCGAGGAGGTGCAGGCGGCCGAGGCCGCAGGTGAGACGCCCTCGCCGCTGTTCACCGGCGGCAGGACCGGCTGGGTACACGCGCTGGTGGCCATCGCCGCACCGCACGACGGTTCGACGTTTCTCGACGTGCAGCCGGATGCTGCGAATGCGCTCTCGACGCTGTTTCTCGGCGCGGCGCGCGCGCTCGGCATCTCGGCATTCAAGGACGTATATGACTTCCGGCTCGACCAGTTCGGCATCCGCCGCAACCCGGACGAGCCGCTCAGCACGGCCGCGCTGCGCATGCTGGCGCAAAACCCGCTCCCGGCGGGCGACAACGCCTTTGACGACCTGCGCTGCGCGGGTGCGCGCGCGCTCAATGCGCGCATCGACACGCTGCCGGACGCCTGGTATTTTTCCATCCCCTGCTGCCGGACGCTGCCGCGTCTGCTCACGCACGACCAGAAGCCCGACACGGCCATGACGCCGCTGCTCTGGCCGTTTTCGACCGCGATGGGGCGCGCGGGCGGCGCCGTGCCGTCCGACTGGCTGCCGAACGACGGTCTGGTCAACACCGTCTCCGCCCGCTGTCCCGGCGGCGCATCGCACACGGACTTCGCGCCCGGTCAGACGCCGCAGCGCGGCGTGTGGCAGGTGCTGCCGGTCGAGGAGCTGGACCATCTGGCCGCGATCGGCGGCGTGATGAACAACGGCGTCGTGCGCACACGGATGTTTTACCGCCGGGTCATGGCGCTGCTCGACGCGGCCGCCGCGGCCGGCGCCAACTCTTGATCCCCGCCCGGGACCGGGCATACGATACCGCAAAGTGCACAAGATAAGATAAGGAGTGTATGGATTATGGATTCTATTGAAAGCTATCTGCGCAAGCTGATCGTCGCCTCCGTGGGCGCGGCCGACCTCGGCTGCGAAAAGCTCGGCAAGCTGCTCGACGAGTGCGTCGCACGCGGCGAAGTGACCGTGGAGAAGGGGCGCGTGCTCAATGAGGAGCTCAAGCGCACCTGCAAGCAGGCCGCCGCCAGGGACGCGGACGAAAAGCCCGCCGTGGACGTGGACGCCATGAGCGCCGACGAGCGCGAGGCGCTGCTGCAAAAGCTGCTGGCCAAGAAGGAAGCAGACTGATGGCCGGCCCCGCCGCGCAGCTCGACGAGGCCAAGCGCTTCGCCGAGATCGTCGCCATACTGCAAAAGCATCACCTCGTTCAGGGGCTGACGCCGGAGAAGGTGCGCGATATTTTCGTGGACCTCGGGCCAACGTTTGTCAAATTCGGACAAATTTTGTCCATGCGTTCGGACATTCTGCCAAAAGAATACTGCCTCGCGCTCGAGACGCTGCGCACGGACGTGACGCCCATGCCGCTGACCGAGGTGGAGCGCATCCTCACGCAGGCCTACGCCCGACCGTGGCAGGAGGTCTTTTCCGACATCGGCATCCGGCCGCTCGGCTCGGCCTCGATCGCGCAGGTGCACGCAGCGACCCTGACCGACGGTCAGCGCGTCGTCGTGAAGGTGCAGCGCCCCGACCTGTATGAGATCATGAGCCGCGACGTGCGCCTGCTCAAGCGCGCCGCCGTGCTGCTCAAGTACACGCCGCTTGCAAGCGCGCTGGACTTTCACGCCGTACTCGACGAGATCTGGCGCACCGTGCAGGAGGAGCTCGACTTCACGATCGAGGCGGACAACATCGCCGAATTCAAGCGTCTCAACGACGGCATCGTCTATGCCGACTGCCCGGCCACGTACCCGATGTGGTGCACGAAGAACGTGCTCGTCATGGAGTATGTCGGCGGTCACCAGATCGACGACGCCGCCGGTCTGCGCGCCGACGGCTACGACCTCAACGAGATCGCCGTCAAGCTCGTGCACAACTATATCCGCCAGATCACGGTCTACCGCTTCTTCCACGCCGATCCGCACCCCGGCAACATCCGCGTGCAGGACGGGAAGATCGTCTGGCTCGACCTCGGCATGATGGGGCGCATCAGCCCGCGCGAGGCGGAGCTGTACATGGGCATCATCCGCACGATCTACGAGCAGGATGTGCCCGCGCTCACGGACACGCTGCTCTCGCTCGGCCAATATACGCGCATGCCCGACCGGCAGGCGCTCGCCGAGCGCATCGGCATCTTCCTGCACAAGTACGAGGCCATGCCGATGGCCGACATGGACATGGGCGTGCTGGTGGACGAGTTCGTGCAGATCCTCAACGAATACGGCGTGTCCGTGCCCGGCTCGCTGACGATGCTCGGGCGCAGCCTGCTCGTCATTCAGGGCATGCTCACGAGCGTGTCGCCGGACGCGAACGTCATCGAGATCGTGGCGGAGTATGTCAAGAACACCGCCCTGAGCCGCGAGCACATTGAAAAGAAGGTCAAAACGCTTGCGCAGCAGCTCGCCCGCTCCGGCGAGAAGCTCACGGTGCTGCCGGCGCAGCTGTCGGAGTTTTTCGGCAAGGCCAACGCCGGGCAGCTGACCGTGAACGTGAAAAAGTCGTGGTCGGATGCGGCGCGCGCCGCGCACTCGAAGCTGCTGGGCCGGCTCATCTTCGCGCTGCTGGACTGCTCGCTGCTGTTTTGCGCGGCCATCACGTGTCTCGCCCCGCTGCCGCGGGTGCTGGGTCTGCCGTGGCCGGCGCTGGTGTTTTTCGCCGCCGCCATCGCCATGACGCTCGCGCTCTTTGACCGCCGCCGCTGGACGGTGTAACTGCCGCAACATGTGCGCAAAGCCGCCCGGAGGGCACAGCCTTTCGGGCGGTTTTGAATGAAAGTGCAATTTCGCCAGAGAGAACGAACATGAACGAAAAAACAGAAGCAGCCATGTGCATTGACGAGATCGAGGCCGCCGTCTACACGCAGCTCAGGCCGCTCGGCTTCCGGAAATACGGGCGGACACTGCACCGCTTTGTCTCCGGCGACCTGTCGCAGGTCATCCACTTCCAGTGCGGTTTGCCGTCTGCGGGCCTCGCACAGCAAATGTGGGTCAATCTCGGCATCCGCATACCGGAATGCGACGAGCGCACCTTTTCCCCGTCGCCGCTGAAGCGGTATTACCACGAATACAATTGCACCCTGCGCTCCCGCCTCGGGAGCATTGACGGCAGGCAGGAGCTGTGCTTTGACCTGCGAGAGCAGCCGTCCCAGCTCTTGAAGCAGATCCTGCCCGATGTGCTGACAAAGGTACTGCCTGTCTATGACGTGCTGTCCTCCCGGGAGGCGATCCTCGCACACCGGCGTGACTATCCGCACTTCGATGTGATGGGCCGACAGCTGATCCTGCTCGACGAAGTAATGATCTGCGGCCATCTGGGCGACTTGGAAAAAGCACAGGCGCTGTTCGCCCAATACTATGTGAACGCTGTGCGTGCATACCAGCACGACAAAGTCCATGGCAAGCAGGTTTATTTGCAAAAAGGGGAGCGGGTGGTCTGCCGCGGGCAGAACATCACGGCCGACAAATCCGGATATTTCACCATCCGCGGCGCGGATGACGGCCACGTCCGCTATCTGGCCGGGCTAGCCGAAAGACTTGGCCTTTCGCTCCCGGATATTGCGCCATAAACAGGAATGACCGCCCCGTCCGGGGCGGTCGTTCTTTTAAATATCTCCGCTGCGGCGCAGGTGCTCCAGAAACGCCGTGCAGCCGCGCACGATGTCGGCATACGCCGCGCCGAAATCATCGGTGTACCACGGGTCGGCAATGCCGCGCCGCTCCCCCGCGAACGACAGCAGCGGACGGATCTTGCCGTCCGGGTCGTGCGGAAGGATGCGGCGGAGGTTGCGCGCGTTGTTTTCGTCCATCGTCAGCAGCCAGTCATAGGCGTCGTAGTCGCGCGGCGTGACCTGCACGGCGGCGCGGTGACCGACGGGGACGCCGTGCGCGCGCAGCTCGGCGCGGGCGGGCGGGTAGACGTCGTTGCCGATCTCCTCGCGGCTGGTCGCCGCCGAGGCGATGTGAAACCGCTCCGCCAGCCCCTGCCGCTGCACCATGTCGCGGAAAATATACTCCGCCATCGGGCTGCGGCAGATGTTGCCGTGGCAGATAAAAAGCACGTTGATCATCAAAACATTCGTTCCTTTCCGTCCGGATGCGCCATGATAGCACGGCGCGGGGCAAATGTCCAGTCCCCTGCAAAAAGCGGCTTGACATTCCGGGTCACGATGCTATAATGACCTCGGTTTCAGACCGAATACACCGCAAGTGAGGTGGGAACATGGACAGCTGCAGTCAGGGTCACAGTAGGGGCAGAGAGCTCCGGTGCACAGGCAATCATCAGGCGCTGTTCGTGTTCTGACAGGGCCTCACTGCGCGACCGGACCCGCTGTCCTTCCCGAGCTGCATACCCAAGGGGTAAAGAGGGAATGAGACGGCGGTTTTTTCATGCCCGTTTTCCTCTGACCCCGGAAGCTTTTGCACAAAGGAGGAAAACGATATGTCCGAAAAGAACAACATCCTGCCGGAGATCATCCCCGGCGACCGCCACCCGGACTACAAGGGCGAGATCGCGGCGCTGCTGCGCGGCAACCTTGCGCCCGGGCAGCTGAGAAACAGGCTCGAGGATTACCACGAGCGCGACATCGCCGAGGCGCTCGAGCTGCTGCGCCGGGACGAGCGCTGCCGGCTCTATGCCCTGCTCGACGCGCCGACGCTGGCCGGCGTGCTCGAATACACCGAGGACGATATGCCCACTTATCTCGAGGAGCTGGGCATCCGCAAAAAGCTCGAGATCCTGCCGCTGCTCGATCCGTCGACCGCGGCGGACTACCTCAAGGGGCTCGAACGCGCGCAGCGCAGCGCGCTCGTCGACCTCATGGACGACGATGTCAAGCGCGACCTGTCGTTTCTGAGCTCGTTCGACGAGGACGAGATCGGCAGCCGCATGACCACCGACTTTGTCAGCATCCGTACCGACATGACCGTGCGCCAGGCGATGAAGGAGCTGATCCGTCAGGCCGCCGACACCGACAACATCTCCACGCTCTATGCCGTTGATGCAAACGGTGTGCTCGTGGGCGCGATCGACCTCAAGGAGCTGATCATCGCGCGCGAAACCACCGCACTCGACGACATTCTCATGACGTCCTATCCCTATGTCTACGCGGATGAGCTGATCGAGGACTGCGTCGAGCGCATCCGCGCCTATTCCGAGGACTCCATCCCCGTGCTCAACGCCGACAACCGCCTGTGCGGCGCGCTGACGGCGCAGGTCGTGGCGGAGCTCGTGGCCGACGAGCTCGGCGAGGACTATGCAAAGCTCGGCGGTCTGACCGCCGGAGAAGATCTCGAGGAGCCGCTGCGCCGCAGCGTGACCAAGCGTCTGCCGTGGCTGGTGATCCTACTGGGGCTGGGGCTCGTGGTCTCGAGCGTGGTGGGGCTGTTTGAGCGCGTCGTCACGCACCTGACCGTCATCATCTGCTTCCAGTCGCTCGTGCTGGACATGGCCGGAAACGTCGGCACGCAGTCGCTGGCCGTGACCATCCGCGTGCTGATGGACGAGGACGTCAGTCCCCGGCAGAAGCTCGCGCTGGTGGGCAAGGAGGCGCGCGTCGGCTTGATGAACGGCCTGCTGCTGGGGCTGCTGTCCTTCGGCGCGATCGGGCTGTATCTGATGGCGGCGAAGGGCGCGGCCGCGGCCTTTGCCTTCTCGGTGTCGTTTTGTACCGGCACGGCGCTGCTGGTGTCCATGCTGCTCTCGAGCATCATCGGCACGACCGTGCCCATCCTCTTCAAGCGCCTCGGCGTCGACCCCGCCGTGGCCTCCGGTCCGCTGATCACGACGGTCAACGACCTTGTCGCCGTGACCGCGTATTACGGGCTGGCGTGGCTGCTGCTCATCGAGGTCCTGCACTTTTAAGCCTGTCAAAAAGTATTTGACAGTATCAAAAACAGCGAAGCACGACTTGTCAGGCGCCTCGCAGAGTTTCGCCGCCGCGGCGGCGAAAGAAAGTCCAATCATTTTCTCCGGCGACATGTGCGGCGGAGAAAATACTTCTCGGCCTGCAAACGTGCGCACCGTCCGCCAACGGCGGACAGTGCGTGCGCTGCAGTCAGGCCGCAAACCCATTTGTCAAAAAGTAATACTTTTTGACAGGCTGAAAAACAGCGAAGCACGATCGTGCTTCGCTGTTTTTGTTGACGTTAAATTTTGTGCTCCTGCTTTGCGCTCTGCGCGCCGCGCGCCTTCGGCGGGTAGAGCTGCCGGCGCAGGTCGCGCGGCAGCACCCAGCGGTCAAACAGGGCGAGCACACCCGGCAGAAACAGCAGGATGAGCAAAATGGCCGCGAACGCGCCGATGGAGATCGTGCGGCAGATCTGCTCGACGGCGAGGTTGCCGAAAAAGCGCCCGTCGACCGCCGTGACCAGCACGAGGATCGAGCCGGAGGTCAGCACCGTGTGGATGCTGCCGCGGTAGGCCGCGACGAGCGCATCGCGCACGGGCATACTCGCGCGCATCTCGCGGTAATAGCTCGTATAGAGGATGCCGTAGTCGATCGTCGCACCCATGAGGATACATTCGACGATCAGCAGCGCGAGGTAATAGATCTCCAGCCCCTGCAGGCCGACGACCATGACCGTGATGTACACGCCGCACTGCACCAGCAGCACCAGCAGCGCCGGAATGATCAGCGAGCGGAACGTGAACACGACGACGAGGAAGATCGACACCGCCGTCAGGAGCGTGATGAGCAGCAGCTCACTGTGGAAGCTGTTTTCCATCTCGTAGCCCATGGCGCTGTTGCCGATGAGGTAATGGTCCCCGGTCGTGTCGGCGTCAAGCTCGCGCATGAGCCCGGAAATGAACGCGCTCGTCTCGGTCGATTCGACCGGCAGCGTCGTCGTGAGCACGAGCCGGGAGTAATTGCTGCCGCGCAGCTGCGCGACCGCATCGGTGAGCATCGTCTGCGCGCCGGTGATCTGCGCGCGCATATCGTCGGTCAGGAAGGAGGCAAAGCGCGCATCGGTGAGGAAGCGGTTGTGCAGGTAGTCAAACAGCTCCTGCATGGACATCGTCCAGTCGGCCTCGCCGCGGTTGACGCTCGCATAGTAGAGAAACAGCAGCTCCATCGTGCCGCGGTCCATCTGGCTCGAGAGGCCGCCGAAGAGGTTTGCCAGCCCCGCCGCCGTGTACGCCTGCCCGGAGGCGACGGCGTTGATGACCGTGCGCGCCGACTGCAGCTGGCTGGTGTCCACGCCGCTGAGCTGGGAGGCAAAGCGCGCGTCCGGCAGAACCTCCTGGCAGAGGAAGTTCACAAACTGCTGCACCGACATCGTCCAGCCGCTCGTATCGCCGTAGCGGCTGTTATAGAGCATGTACAGCTGCTGCATCTGCCCGGCGTCCATGCCGAGGACGCTCGCAAGCTGCGGTGCCGTGTACTGCGTGCCGTAAACGGAGCCGTTGATGATCCAGCTCAGCTGCGTGATCTGCTGCTCCTGCGCCTCATCGAGCAGGCCGCCGCATTCGACGAGGAAGTTTGCCATGTTCTGCATCGACACCTCCCACCGGCCGCCCGAGAACAGGTCGCCCCGGGACGCGTGGTAGGCAATGAAGAGCGCGTTGACGGTCGACTCGTCCATGCCGAGCAGCGCGGCGATGCCGGCGGTGTCGCGCGGCGTGGTCATGGCGGTGACATCCGTGAACGTCTGCAGCTGAGATGCCTGTGCGCGCGCCGCGTCATCCATCATGCCCGCCATGGTCGGGTCGGTGAGCACCTCGTTGTTGAGGAAGCTCGAAAACGCCGGCATCGTCATCGTGCCGCTGCCGTCCGCGCCGCCGTGCTGCATATAGTAGTAGAGCAGCAGCTGCTTTGCGTCCGACGCGCTCATGCCGAGAAATTCAGCCAGCGACTCCGCCGAGCGCTGCTGCGTGAGCGCCGCGGGATCGGAGAACTTCATCAGCGTCTGGAGGTTTGCCGTCAGGCTCTCGTCGATGTACGGCGCGAAGCTGGCGTTGTTGGCGACGTTTTGCGACAGGAAGCGCAGAAACTGCGCCGCCGTCATCGTCACGGCCTGCCCGCCGCCGTGCACGTCGTAGTAGATCATGCCGAGCATATCGGCGCTGACCGGGATGCCGGCCTCGAGCGCGCCGATGGCGTTGGCCATCTGCTCGGCGGTGCACTGGCGGCCGAGCGTGGTGGAATAGGACATGGCGCTCTTGACATTCGGGTCGTCCTCGAGCCGGTCAGCCAGCGCGGCGACAGCCGCCTCGTCCTGATTGTTGTACAGCACCACGATCGGGTTATCCGCCGGGAACACCTCGGCCACGGGGTCGGGGTCGGTGAGCGTGTAGGAGATCTGCGTCGACAGCTGCAGGATGTATGCCCCGGCAAACAGCAGCACGAATGCCGCCGCGATCACACCGCGGCAGCGGTAGCTGAAGCGGCCGAGCCCCGCGAGCACGCTTTTGCGCTCGCGCTTGGGTGCGCGCGGCTTTTTCATCGTCTTGCGGACGACCTTATCCGCCCACAGGATCAGCCCCGGCAGCACCGTGAACACGCACAGCAGACTGAACAGCACGCCCTTGGCCAGCACGATGCCGAGATCCATGCCGATCTTAAAGCGCATGAACACCAGCATCAGCAGACCGACGATCGTCGTGACCGAGCTGCCGGTGATCGAGCCGAAGGCCGCCGTGAGCGCGTGCGTCATGGCGCTCTCGCGGTCGTCGCCCTTGGCCAGCTCCTGCCGGTAGCGGTTCATGAGGATGATGGAGTAGTCCATCGAGAGCGCGAGCTGCAAAATGGCCGAGATGCTCGCCGTGACGTCCGACGTCTCGCCGAGGAAGATATTCGTGCCCTGGTTGAGCAGCACCGCCACGCCGATCGTCAGCAAAAACAGCACCGGCTCAAAGTATGACGGACAGGCGATGAGCAGGATCGTCGTCACAAGCACGATCGAGAGGATGAACACGATCGGCGGAATGCTCGGCGCCGAGGTATCGTCGCTGCGCACGGCCACATCATAGCCGGCAAAGCGCTCGGCCACGTCGCGCTCGATCTGCGCCTCCTCGTCGGAGTTGTAGTCATAGAGCGTCGAGAGCTTGTAGAGCGTGGCATCATCGCGGTTATAATCGCTGCTGTCCGGCTCGTAGGCGACGCTCTGCACGTTCGGGATCTCGGCAAGCTGCTCGCGGATGGCGAGCTTTTCGCGCGCATCCAGCCCGCGGAACATGACGCGGATGGTATACGTCTGCACCGCATCCGGGAACGCCTCGTTCATGTGATCCATGCCGATCTTCATCTGCGAGCTGTTCGGCAGATACTTGGTCATATCCGTGTTGACGCCGACGAAGGGCATCAGCGCCGCACAGACCACCGCCAGAGCCAGCATGACAACAAGCAATAGCTTGCGTTTTTTGACGATGAAAGCTGCGATCTTCTGCATGGTTGGGGAAACTCCTTTCGCGCGCCGGCAGGTAGTCAAAAGCAAAAAACCAATGGTTAGAGTCGATTGAATATTATAGCACATCGGCGAAAAATGTGGTATGCTTATTTCAAACATTTTTAAATAAACATATTAAGGAGGCTACCCGATGGCAAACGATTTTCTGACCCTGATCCGTACCCGGCGCAGCATCCGCGCCTACAAGCCGGACGCCGTGCCCGCGGACGTGCTCGCGCGTGTGCTCGAGGCCGGCACCTATGCCCCGTCCGCCATGGGCGAGCAGTCGGCGACGATCGTCGCCGTGGAGACGAAGACTTACCGCGACCGGCTCACAAAGCTCAACGCCGCCGTGATCGGCAAGGACGTCGACCCCTACTACGGCGCGCCGGTGATCGTGGTCGTGCTCGGCGACGGCGGGAAGGCAAACTACATGGCCGACGGCAGCTGCGTGCTCGAAAACCTCATGCTGGCCGCGCACGCCGAGGGGCTCGGCTCCGTGTGGGTCAACCGCGAGCGCGAGATCTTTGACAGTCCGGACGGCAAGGCGCTGCTGCGCGACTGGGGTCTGCCGGAGACGCTGCGCGGCGTCGGCGCGATCGCGCTCGGCTACGCCGCCGGTCCCGCGCCCGAGGCCGCCCCACGCAAGGAAAACTACATCGTGCACGTCTGAAAAGGCACGAAAAAGCGCCGGCCTTTCCCTTGTGGGAAAGACCGGCGTTTGCTGCGTTTTTCGCCTGTTACGGCACGATGCGCGTGCCGCTCTCGCCGCGCATGGCGGCCGGTGCCTGCGCGAGCGAGGCGATGACGGCGCGCCGCCGCCAGCCGCTGCGCACAAACTGCACGGCGGCGGCGACCTTCGGCTGCATCGAGCCCGCGCCGAACTGCCCCTCGCGCAGGTAGCGCTCCGCGTCGTCGGCGTGCAGCACGTCGAGCGCGCGCTGCTCCGGCGTGCCGAAATTCAGGCAGACGTGGTCGACCGCCGTGAGGATGAACAGATAGTCCGCGCCCACGGCCTCGGCCAGGCAGGCACTGGCAAAGTCCTTGTCGATGACGGCGTCAACACCGAAATAGTCCCCGTGCGCGTCGCGCGCGACCGGCACACCACCGCCGCCGCAGGCGATGACGATATACTCATTGTCGAGCAGGTTCAGGATCGAGCGCCGCTCGACGATGTCCACCGGCTTCGGCGAGGCGACGACGCGCCGCCAGCCGCGCCCGGAATCCTCGCGCATATGCAGGGTCGGGTCGCTGTGCTGCATCCGCTGTGCCGCGGCCGCGTCGTAAAACGCGCCGATGGGCTTTGCCGGCGCACAAAACGCGGGGTCGTCCGGGTCAACGACGACCTGCGTGACGACCGTCGCCACCTGCCACGGCATCCCCTGCGCACGCAGCGCACGGCGCAGCCCCTGCTGCAGATGATAGCCGATATAGCCCTGACTCATGGCCGTGCACTCCGGCAGCGGCATGGGCGCGACGGCGGGGTTCGTTTTTGCGGCGGCGTCGAACGCCGTCTGGATCATGCCGACCTGCGGACCGTTGCCGTGGCTGACGATGATCTCGTGTCCCTGATGGATGAGCCCGACGAGCGCCGGGCAGGCGGCGGCCACACGCGCGCGCTGCTCGGCGGGCGTATTGCCGAGCGCGTTGCCGCCGAGTGCGATGACGATCCTTGCCATGGCGTCACCTGCGCTGCGGCGCGGGCTGCTGCTGCGTGATGCAGTGGATGTTCCCGCCGCCGAAGGCGACCTCGCGCGTCTGCACGCCGACCACGCGCCGCTCGGGGAACATGGCCTGCACCTGCTGCACGGCAAGCGCGTCGTTTTCATCGCCGTACTGCGGCAGGATGATGCCGCCGTTGACGATGAGGAAGTTCATATACGACGCGATGGCGACCTCGCCGTCCGCGCGCGGGAGCGTGCCCTCCACAGCGTCGATCGTCGCCGCGCCCTCGAGCAGGCACGGCTGCTGCGTCAGGCAGAGCTTGTGCACCTTCAGGCGGCGGCCCTTGGCATCGGTTGCCTGCGAGAGCGTGTCGTACGCATCGTGCGCCGGCTGGTAAAACGGGTTTTGCGGATCGTCCGTCCAGATGCACGCGACCTCGCCCGGGCGGATGAAGCAGGCCACGTCGTCGATGTGGCCGTTGGTCTCGTCGGGGTCGATGCCGTCGCACAGCCAGAGGACCTTTTCGCAGCCGAGATAGTCGCAGAGCATATGCTCGATCGCGCTGCGGTCCATGGAGGGGTTGCGCCCCTCGGACAGCAGGCACATCTCGGTCGTGAGCACCGTGCCTTCGCCGTCGACATGGATCGAGCCGCCCTCGAGCACGAAGCCCTCGGTGCGGTAGGAATCGACGCGCTCGATCTCGCAGACCTTCTGCGCGACCTGATCGTCGAGATCCCACGGGAAATAGAGCCCGTCGACCAGACCGCCCCAGGCGTTGAACGTCCAGTCCACGGCGCGCAGGCCGCCGCGGTCGTTGACAAGAAACGTCGGACCGCAGTCGCGGATCCACGCGTCGTTGCTCGCCATCTCGACGACGCGCACGGCGCGCGGCAGGCGCTCGCGCGCATTTTGGTACTGCGCCGCGCTGACGCAGACCGTCACGGGTTCAAACTGTAAGACGGCCTCCGCCACGTCCAGAAACGCCCGCTGCGCGGGCTTGGCGCCGTCGCGCCAGTTGTCGTTGCGCTCCGGCCAGAGCATCCACACGCCGGACTGCGGCTCGAATTCCGCGGGCATCCGGTAGCCGTCGCGCTTGGGCGTCGAGCCGATGATTCGTTTTGCCATAGTATCCCCTCCTAAGGATGGCGGCGCGCACGCGCCGCGATGAGCACCTCGCCGATGGCGATGCTGATGAGCGAGCCGACCGTGATCGGCAGGTAGTGCGAGAGCGTTTCGCTGTCCGTGGACAGCGGCACGGCCGTGAAAAAGATCGAGATGAGGATCAGCGCCATGGGCACATAGGCCAGCGCGCGCAGCAGCCCACGCCCGCCCGGCACGCGAAACGGCCGCTCGGCATCCGGGTCGCGCGCACGCAGGCGCAAAAACGCCGGAAACACCGGCACATAGCTCAGCAGCAGCATGACGAGGTTGAGCGCGAAAAAGCTCCAGAACAGCGATGACGCAGGAGACAGCAGCTCGATGACCACGCCGAGGATGCACACCGCGCTCGCAACGACGCCGCTCGTGAGCGCCGCGCCGACGGGCATATCGTTTTTCGCCCAGCGGCGGGAAAAGACCGCGGGCATATCGCCGCGCGCGGCGGCGTAGGCGGCGGTGGCGTTGACGCCCATCGACCACGAGATCATGTTGCCGAAGAGCGTGATGAGAAACAGCAGCGCCACCGCGCCGACGAACCAGCCGCTCGTGCGCCCGGTCATGAGCGCGACCGCATCGATAAGCCCCGAATCCTCGCTGATCTCCTGCGTGGGGATGGCGGCGCCGATGCCGAAGGCCGAAAACAGGTAGATGAGCGCGATGACGATGCCGCCGCTCACGATGGCCTGCGGGATCTGCCGCTTGGGATCGCGCATATTGTCGGCGTAGGTGCACACGACCTCGAAGCCGAGGAAGTTGAAGATGATGACCGAGATATACGACAGGCTGTGCAGGTCGAAGCCCGGCAGGAACGTGCGGAAGGCCATGTCGTTGACAAAGCCGTTTTTCACAACGTAGACGATGCCGAGCACGCCCACCGTCAGCGCGAGGAGCATCTTGATGGCGGCGCTGATGTTGAGGATGAGGATGCTGTCGCACACGGGGTAGCAGGCGATCCACGTGACGTTCCAGATAAAGGCGAGCTCGATGAGCAGCTTTGCGCCCAAGCCGAAGCGCAGCCCCGTGAGCACGCTCAGCAGCTCCGAACACACGACCGCGAGCGAGGCCATCCACAGCGGGAAATTGATCCAGTAATACCACGAGGCGCGTGCGGCCCACTTCGTCTCCGGAAACGCCTTGTGGATCCAGTCGTAGAGCCCGCCGTCACCGGGATACGTCGTGCCGAGCTCGGACGAGATCATGCCGTAGGGCAGCAGGAAGGCGACCATCATGAACAGCCACCAGAAATACTGGCTGTTGCCGATGGAGGCGACGGGCGCGGCGGCCTCGGCCACGAACACGACACAGATGACCGAGAGGATGACGTCCGCGAGGCGGAACTTTTTGCGTTCGTCCATTCGTCCGCTCCTTTATCCGCCGGTCAGCAGCCGCCGAGCCGCGCGGCCAGAAATGTGTCGAGTTCCTCGCGCGCCGCGGCCAGCGCCAGCTCCGACGGGCTGCGGCGGCAGCGCGTGAAGTATACGAGCAGCCCGCGCATCGCCGTCAGGCGGTTTCCGGCCTGCTCCCAGCAGAGCGAGGCGGCGGAATCGGCGACCTCGTCGGTCACGTCCTCGCCGCGCGTGGCAGGCAGACAGTGCAGGAACTTGCAGCCGAGCGCGCCGAGCTGCATGAGCTCGCGGTTGACCTGAAAATCCGCAAAGACGCGCACGCGCTCGTCCTTGGGCATCTCGTTTTCATACAGGCCGTACCAGACGTCGGTGTAGATAAAGTCCGCGCCGCGCACGGCGTCGCGCTCGTCCGTGACCGCCCATGTGCCGCCGGAGAGCTTGCAGTTGGCCTCCAGAATTTTCTTGTGCCCGGCGCCCAGCTGATGCCCCTCCGGACCGTAGTGCACGAAGTGCATGCCGAGCTTCGTCGTGATGAAGCCGAGCGAGGCGCACACCTGCGTGCCGTCGCCGACAAAGACGACCTTGCAGTCTTCGAGCCGCTTGCCCGCCGGCAGGTGCTCGCAGATCGTGCACAGGTCGCCGATCTCCTGCGTGGGGTGGTTATAGTCGCTCATGCCGTTGATGACCGGGATCGTGCACGCCTCGGCAAGCTCCACGACCGTGCGGTGCTCGATGACGCGCGCCATGACCACATCGACCAGCCGCGAGAGCACCCTGCCCGTGTCGCCGATGGTCTCGTGGCCGCCGAGCTGGATCATGCCCGGGCCGAGATACTGCGCGTGACCGCCGAGCTGACTCATGGCCGTCTCGAACGACACGCGCGTGCGGGTGCTCGACTGCTGGAAGATCATGCCGAGGTTTTGGTTTTTCATCAGCGGGGGATAATACCCCTGCGCGATGGCGCGCTTGATGGCCAGCGACAGCTCGATGATGTCCAGCAGCTCCTGCCGGGAGAAGTCGTTGGTGTCGATAAAGTCCTTTTTGTACATATCCATTCCTCCAAAGGCGCAAGTTCGGGATTTGCTTCCCGGTTATTGTCGGCGAAACCGCGCGCGGATATGCGCTGCGGTGCGAAAATTTTTGCGCCGCAAAGCGCGCAGCCGCGGTATCCGCCGCAGCGCAAAAAAGCCCGGCCGGTTTCCCGGTCGGGCTTTGGCAGCTTGTCAAAGAACCTCGCAGCCTTTCGCCAGTGACGCGGCGAAAGAAAGTCCGATCATTTTCTTCGGCGACATGTGCGGCGAAGAAAATACTTCTCAGGCTGCAAGTGTGGAATTTGTGCGCCGTAGACGCACAAATTATGCGCGCAGCAGACTGCGGCCGCCTTGTCAAAAAGTATTACTTTTTGACAGTCCCAAAAAAGCCCGGCCGGTTTCCCGGTCGGGCTTTGGGACATATGGGTCTGACGGCTCAGAACTTGATCTCCTTGCCGGCCTTGCGCCACTGCTTGAACTCCGCGACGGCGGTGAACAGCGCATCGGACGAGGAGTTGATGGCAGTTTCGAGCGAGTC